>Ga0179593_1559266_pt1 | contig 15634 bp, 12 predicted proteins | sample CZODoug2_1_08_16_FD_185931 | JGI IMG/M metagenome (GOLD analysis project Ga0179593, IMG submission 185931) | Vadose zone soil fungal communities from Angelo Coast Range Reserve, California, USA - CZODoug2_1_08_16fungal (PacBio error correction) | ecosystem: Environmental > Terrestrial > Soil >... | reverse complement strand
CCCCCCTTCGTCAAGAACCTGAGGTCTCGAATCCGCAGAAGTATCGCCCACCCTTTTTTCTGGAATTCCCTTTCCTTAGAGAGTCAGCTTCCCTCTCCCTTTTTCCCCGGCATTTCTCTTAAGAAGCTTTAAGGCAAAACCCATTGTAAAGGAATTTGTAATTAAAAATCTTCCCCCCACTCACCCTCAAAAATTCATCTCTATTCGATTATCCTCCATACGGACTTGAATTCAAATCAGTTGTCCTTACCTTTAATTCTGAGATACTCCATCACCTGGATCCTTTCTCTTCCGGGTAACCGCGGCTTAGTGGAATTCAGGAGTGGTGTTCGTCGGCCACTGCCTCCTCTTCTCAGAGAACCTGTCAAAAAATTCCCGAGTTTGCCCAAGAATAGTTGGAGCCTCTTTTCGCTTACTTTTAGGGCTAACACGCCCCCAGCCCAACGCTCGAAGACATTTTGAGTACCCGGGTGTCCAACATCTTTCCTTTCCATCTCTCAAGAAGACATTTTTCTCTTCCCTCTCTCGAGGGAAGGACTTTCCAGAAGATCATTAGGTCTCTTATACCGTCCAGGTACTAATTCTTATTGCCATAGTTTCTCAAAATCGCGTCTGCTAGCGCCATGGCCACCCCTTCGCCCAATTCCTCAAAGTTCCAAACTATTGGTACGTGGCCCGCGTTCCTCCCGCGTTCGAGAGAGGCCAGCGGGTGCCCGATGTGAAAGGCGTGGTTTTCTTGACTTATCTGAGCTCGAAATATTTGTTCTCATTTCTTACTTTCCAAAGTCATGAAAAATTTTCCAGCCTTTCCCCCCCCTCCCCATGGGATAGATCCCATATTTCATCTCTCACTTATGCGTCCTCCTCTCCAGAGAAAGATGGCTCAGTTGTACTGCATCCAGCGCTAAATGGTGGCCCCTGAATACTTCTCTCGCTTTCCTGGAGCGACAGTTTCAAGAGCCTTTCCTAATTTTCCTAAGTTGTTGGTTCATTTTCTCGTCTAATTGTGCTCTTTTCCTTGACTTTCACAGATTTCCTGGCAACCATTTTTCTTTTGATTCCTACTCGACCCGGCGAAGTTGGCTCTGGATTTGCGGCGTTCAAGCTAAGCAATATTTCTTTTTCTATTTTGGTATTCTTTTGAACTCTATCCCATTTTATGGATCAATGGAAAGAAGAGTCCTGGAGTGCTACTTCGGCCTGCCTTAAATAAAGAATTCGAGGTGCCATTGACATTTCGAAACTCAAGGAAAACTCTCAGAGCTACGGGGACCTGAGAGAGTACTAATCCTCTCTCTGTTCATTCTTCTCTCTTCTCTTGCAGCGGACAAATCTCGTTTGGGACCGTTTTGAACCGGTGTGCCTGTGCGGTTTTCCTCTCCGCTCATCTATGTCCAAAGATGAGTCCCACCCTTCCTTTTGCCTTTAAGAGTTGGGAGCTCCCTCAAGACCTTCGATGTCGATAGATGTTAAGAGACCCCCTCCGTTTTTAATCCTTCCTTCCCCATTTCACAGCTTTCCCTCTTCTCCTTCCCCCTCTTTACTTTCCTCTTTCTTCACAACCACCAGGCAAGGGCTGAGATGGGACCCTCTCGAAACACCCGCCGTCCGCGCGACCTATCTGGTTTTTCCCCTCCGCTGTTGCCCCCCCCCCTTCCTTTTTGAGCTTTTCTCTCTTAGCAAACTCGTAAGTGCGGGACCCTTCCTGCCTTTTCTCTCAATAACGGTTACCGAGATTCCTCGTTCTCCGGCGCCGAAGACAATTGCGCCAGTCGCGGACCACTTTTATCTACAGTTAGATATGTTTATCAGCTCCTCATCGCCCCCCCCCCTCGTCCTGTTTCTTTTTTTTCTTTTCCTGCAACAAGATTTCCTGGTTTAGCGAGTTTCGAGTCATGCACCATTACGTGAACCCCGTCAGTAGGACTCCTCTCATATCTTTCCCCCTACGTTTTCCTTGCTTTGGACAGGCTTTTTTTTGAGGCTTCATTAACCCCCTCTTCGTCCTCTTGAATTTCTCTCTTCTCCTAATCAGTTGGTTTTCAGAGTTTCTTTAAACGCCTAGAACTTTATTCAACTTTCCGCCTCAAGCATTGCCTGCCCCAAATTTCCCCTCCCCCTTTTCCAATTATTTTCTATATTCCCCGACTGATTTTTGGCTCTTAAGCCTCCCCCTCCCCGTACCTGGTCGCCAACGAAACCTCTTGCTCAACACGGCAGGAATCAACATTCAAGAGGGGTTTTTGTCTATTCTTTTGAGCTTTCCCTTCCCAACCCTCTTCAACCTGAAGTCTTTTAGACCTGGCGCAATTGTTCGGTCCTCCCTACCTCTTGGAACCTGAGGCCGATTCAGGACCTTCAGATATATAATCCACTGGGTATACTCCCCCTTTTCGATTTCACTCTAACTCCCCTTCCTTTCCCGAGCTCCTTTCCATATCCCTCCTTCTTTCTTCTGGAGCTCCAGCTCACCGAAAAGAAAGATGTTCCTTTTCCAAACGGGCATGGTGCTTGAAGATAGCGCTGCTTTTTTCTCGAGTCGTTGCATCGACTTCTTCCCAGAGCTCATCGCTTCCCCTCAAGCTCCTCATGTTCTTCCCCCTCATTGAAGAAATTTGTTGTGCTAAAGACGGCTTTTGAGCTAGCTCCTTTTATTCCTTCCCCCGGGTCTCTCCCTCACTAAAAGCTTGCGTCCTCCCCTCCTATCGACTAAACCGCGCATTAACTGCGTTTTCTTCCCGTCGCTTAAAGGCTCGGGCTATTGCCCCTCTCATTTTCCCCTTTCCAACTCTGTTGAGACCTTGTTTCTGACCTCTCCCTCTTTTTCCAGGGCCAATAACTTAGACAATGCTTCTAGCTAGTCATATTGCCAGCCTCCCAGAGAACGGCCCCCCATCCCTTCTCCCGCGGCCTGTGTCGGAGTTCCTCCCGCCCCTCCTGCCCTGGGTGCCATCCTGGCGGACCCATAAAGAGACGAAAGCCCCCTTCTTTTGAAATAGCTGCCTCCTTTTTCCGTCTTATATTCCAACTGCTTTTTCCTTTCTTTCCCGTGCGTTCTTAGCAATCTAACAGGCAAACATTGGCTGATCTTTCCTCTCCCGGCCCGAAACGGCTGATCCTGGATTGTGGCGCCCTTCTACGCTACGAACTGGGCTAGTTTCATGTTTTTCTCCCAGTGCCCAGCCCCTATGCATCCAGAGGATGGACCAGCCTTCAGCTGTGCAGTTGACTACATACGACATTGGCTAACCCTTTCGTTCTCCCCCCTCCCCCCAGGGAATCTCCCCTCTCTGGCCATTCCGTCGCTTTTGCTCTCAGGACCTCGGCGCGCATGGCGACTTGGACCATTGTCTTTGTTTTCCTTTTTTTGAAACGGGTTCTTTGCGCTTCTCCCTCTCACTTTCCAAAGGCCTCTTTGCCACCAAAATCAGGAATTTAGTGTTCGTTGGGTCGGAATCGCGACCGGAGGACGCTCCCCTCATTTCGGTCCTTACGCTAAATCCTTCCCAAAACGACCGGTCCGGAACAGGCAAGCCTCTCTTCAGCCCTTGGATGAGACAAACATCGGCCCTTTTGCTTTTCCGGTGGGTTTACCGTCCCGGAGGGGCTCGTGTTTTCTTCTTTGCGTTCCCCGCAGATTTCCTCCCCCCTTCGCAGGTTCGATGCGCACGAACTGCGAGACAAATCCCCCAACTGCGGACTTGAGGCCTATCTCCCCTCCTCCGCTTTCCTCCTTTTTGCCGGCACCGAAGAGAAAGGTGCACCCTCCGGTTCCGGTTACTGTTCATAGGCGATGGGTCCCATCATACCCCCCCAATTTTTTTCCTGATTTTATTTCATTGTCCCCCCTCCCTTTTCCTTTTCCCCTTTCCTGCCATGCCTTTAAGCAGACATAATAACCGTTGCATCTGATCGAATTCAATGTCCAACTCTTCCTTCTTTTTCCCTCCTCTTCTTCCTAATCACTATCTCCGAGGCACGCTTCACCCTTTCCCTCCCCTTTCCTTTTTTTGAGAGACAATTACTCGTAAAAGACTATATTCTTTCTCGAAGCATGCCTGTAAAGCCATACGATTATTTTTCACTTTCCTTTCCGTCTCAGTACCCCGTGTAGTCTCCTGAAGCAGCTCGGTCCCCGTTCCTTTTTCTAATCAGGATCTTGTCAGGAAAATCCGAACAAACGTATGGCTACCACACCCCTCCTTTTTTTTGGTTGATGAGGAATTTCTCCCCTATCCCTTCTAGAACTTCCACCCTTTCTTTTCCCCGTACTGGAGAAATTCCCTTCGCGCCTCCAGAACCTGGAACCCGAGGCACGCTTCCGCAGTTATTCACTACTCCTTCTTTGTTTTCACGGCACCTCTTTTCCCTTTTTGTCCCTAGAACCTACCAACGTCGTTCACGAGCTTTGTCAAATGAATAGCGAGAAAGATGGAGGGTTAGGCTCTCTTCGGCTCCCTCCCCTCCGCTTTCCCTGACTTTCTCCCTATTTTGATGACTGAAGAATCGACAGCTTCGTGTCCGCTTTCGCTGAGGAACGCGCATTTTTTTTCTAAGCGTCCTTCCTGAGGCCCCCCAAATCCCTTCCCTGAATTTCGTTTGTCCCCTTTTTTGCACCCTCGTTTGAGCTTCCCGAGAGCGTTTCCACTCCTCGAAATCAAAGAGTGGTCCGCTTCCTTGACTCCACTCTCGCCGTACCTCTCGCGGCCCCTTCTTATCTTCCCCCTCGTGGCCACAGTAGGGAGATGAGAATCGCGGCTCCGCGTGGGACATTTTTCCCCTGCCCCTTCGCCTCCTTGATCTATTGATGATTAATTTCCGATATTCTCCCCTTCTTAGATAATAAATGATTACAGCGGGCGTTCTCCGGGTCGAGTCGGTGAAATCCCTCCAATCCCCCTGGTTCCGGCCATCTCCTTCCCTCTTTAAGTTCCCCTCCCGAGCAAGTCCCAGGGACCCTTTTTTTTGGGCACCTCTCCTTCTTTAATAATAAGGTGTTGTATGACAAGTCCCTTTGCGTATCTTCAGAGGGTGCGGAAGCCTTTTCCAGGTCTCCCCCTTCCAAACCCCCGTGAGATGCTGGTTGGGGTCAGCCTCCCTTCCTCCCCCAGTTCCCTTTCTTGGCGTTCGCAGGATTACGAACCTAGCGCTGTTTGAAAAAAGGCATCTCGCTCCAAGGATGTCTTTAATCCCATAAGATGTTCCCCCCCTTTGCCTCTTCCATCCCTGACTCTTCCCCTGATTGATATGAAATAAGGGCTTCTCCTTGGCCGCTGGACGCTTGCTACAGCTTGTTTCTGCCTAGGACGCCGCCTTTCGTCGCTGATCCTCCTTGAAGCGGCCATCTTTGTCGTGCTGGGTGACAAGGTGTGGACGGGGCTGATTTCCGCTAGAAGTTCAAACTCTTCTGCCTGCCTCTTCTCCACAAATCCGAATTCGTGCTTTACCTCCTCCCAGCCTCCTCCCGCCAAGGAAGCTTAGATTTATTCCCTCCCGCTCGAAGCTGCAAGAGGCTCCGCCTCATTCATTCTCACTTTCTTTCTTTGAAGAGGATGGCCCCTCTTCTTTGAGTTTTCGTACTTTCCGAACTCTAACTGGCGCCTGGCACCGCGCTTGTTTAAGACTTTGGAGAGTCTTTTATGCCCTTCCCTTCCTGGTTCCAAATAAGCATTGATAGTTTATTGCCCCTAAGCTTCTTTTTCATTTCCCCCCCTTGGATCCAGGTTATGGTATTCCCGCGTTTTGCGTCCCACGCGGGAACTCTCGGTTTATCGCATCTCCCCCTCTCATAGGTTTCCCCTAGCCCCAAAAAAACCACGCTTTGTCTGTGGTCTCAAACAAAGGTCCTGGTCGAGTCTACCGTTGTTCATGAGATTACAGTTGACAGTACGTCTCTTTCTACTCTCCCCTGCCAGTGACCCCCTCTTTCATTGTTTCTTCCCCTTCGGATGGTATCTAGAGGTTTTCTCCTCCTCTGCCCGTGTTGTGGTATTAGAGATCGCCACCTCGAGGGGATTACGTCACGCATCTCTTTGCCTGCAAAAGCTCGTTTCCCCCTACTCTCTAGATAGGCCGTCCTTTCCGGTTCCTTCAATTATGTCATATCTCAAACGTCCTGGGTATCAGGACCCCAGGTTTCCTTGTGGACAATTCCCCCTTCCCAACTCCTCTTTCTTTTTTGTAATGAGTAGCTTCTCCCCTTTTTTTCTGTTCCCACTTCCCCCGAGAAACAGGAATCGTTTGCAACCCCACACCCATGCTTCTGGCGGCCAGTCCATCCCAATTATTTCCTTTGAGTCTTTTCTTTGCAGAAGGCTCCTTTCCTCCTTTGTCTTCTTTTCTCCCGATTCCTGGTGACTCCTTCTAAATGTATCCGTTATTGCCGCAAAGAAAGAGGAGCGGTCGAGTTATTCTCTCCCCCTATCAAAGACACAAGCCCCTGAGTTTGCTCTCCACACGGGGGGGCATGAAGAAAGCCTAGCGTGCAAGTTAGATTCGGGTCCCCTTCTTTGATAACTCTGATGCGCCATCTTCCTCACCATCCCTTTCGTGCTCGAAGAGGCTTTTGAAGGCCACTTCGCTTCTCGAGCGAGTTCCCCCATTTCGTTTCCTCCGACCTCTTTCTGTGTCATCGCAAGAGCCCAATGCCTCTTTACTTCCCTCTTTTTCGCGAGCGCACATAAGATCGATTCGTTTTTCCCCAAGCGTCAGCGAGCCTTCCATGCGTCCGCCGCTTTCCTCAGTCTCCTGTAACAAAGTTATTGACACGCCAGTTTCCCTTTCATTTCTCTCTCCTTCTACTGCTTTTTTCAACCCAGCGCAGCCTAGATTCGTGCCGGATGATCCAGTGACTCTGCTCTTAGTGTTCTTTTTGCTGAGACCCCGGTTCTTTTCCTCCCTCCTTTCCCCCGAAGCTATTGAAATGATCCCCCCCATTTGGAAATATACTCTTTCCTCCTCCTCTTTTTTAGACTTCCTTTCATTCTCTCCTATTTCCCTCGGTTAAGCCTGTGCGCTGCTCTTAACAGGCAAAAATGAGTTGGAGCCGACCCCCCGGTTTGAAAGACCAGAGTTTGGATTTGGCCATGTCCTCCTCTTCCCTTATATCTTCTTTTCCCAAAGCATTTACTGTACCTCCTCCTTATGGCTTCCTCCGGCATATTGCGAGAAGGTTGTCAGGCCTTACCTTTATCTTCCTCCTCTCGACCTCTTTTTTGACCCTTCTGCCCCTCCTGATTCCTCTTTAAGAGCTGGCCGAGGCGAGGTTTTCGCTTCGAGCGCGGTCCCGATTTACGACCACTCTTTTCCCTTTTTGTTCCCTCCCAGTGTGGACTTTTGCTCTTCCTCCCCCCGTTATTTCCAATCCGTTCTTTGCGCCAACAATCCGATTATGGGCAATCCTAGACCGACGATCGTGAAGCGATGTCTTTCTCTAGTTCTCCAATCTTTTTCACAGGCAGCCTCTTCTTCCTTCATCCCCTTTCCTTCCTCTGAGCCAAAACATTTCGGCAAGAGTTGTTTGTAAAACCGATTACGAATCATAACCTGCCGCTTTCCCCCCCGCAGCTCCCCTGGGACCCTCCTTCTCCGGTTCTCACCTGAAATAGTACCGAGGGGACACCCTCTACAGATCCGAAGGCCGCGTTTTTCCTGAATCGCCCCCCGTTTCCCGTTCGAGTACCTCCCTCCACTAGAGGGCCCCACTACGCCTTCTCTCCTTTTCTTAAACCTCTTTGAGAGCTCATAGACAAAAAAACCTGAACGTTTTGATTTAATGCCCTGTTGTTCTGCTTTATTAGTTGACTCTTCCAGGGACTGTTTGTCAGCTGCTTCCTTCTATTATTTCCCCCGTCAGGTATGAAGATCTGAATATGAAGGACGACCTTGTTCTTTGGAGGAAATGTTCCGGAGCGTAATCCCTATACGATTTTGTCCCTCGGACTCCACTCCTATCTTTGTGGTTGAGGTCTATATCCTTCGAAACTCCCCCCGGCTTTCTCCTTTCCTATTGCTTTTCCAAAAGACCATTAACGAGGTGTTAGAGTCTCTAGTCGAAACTGACGTTGTCCGGTCATGGACCCTCCTTGTTCAGCCTTCAGGCCCTTTGATATAAAGAACCCCCGGGAATCTTTCCCCCCCCCCCCCGGCATCAACAAATTAAGCAGCGGTGTTTTTTTTGAGAGTTTTCTCTATAACAAGATAAACAGGGGTAGTTGTCCCCCGTTACTGGCGGTCCACCTTCCTTTCTTACCCTACATGTTTAAAAGAGTGCCGATCCGTTAATTGTTAGGGGCCTCTCTTCACCTGCTTCTTTTTTCCCCTCTGCACTGAAATATAAGGGATAGTCTTGCTCCAAAGGGTCGTTGTGAGTCCCCCGCACCTCCCTCCTCTGTTTTTCTTTCGTTAGGTTTCGACCACCGTTCAGCTGCCGAATGGTTTCCTTTCTTTTCGCTTGAGAATCGGACGCATGCCTGGGCGACCTCTTAGTAACGCGCTCTCGAATCCTGGACGCGTCCTTGCGGCTTGCCCCCCTTCTACCGAACTGGATTTGTGCTCGACCTCTTTATTTTGTGATTTCGTCTGCCGGAAATTTTCCCGCCCACGACCCAGAGTGTCCGTAGAGCCCCCAATGCTTTTATCCTTCCCTCGTGCTACGGCTGTAAAGATTTTCCCCAATGGAGAGCCTGTTTTTAAGCCGCCGCCACGCTCGATGGTTTTGAGGCCCCGTTTTCCTTCCCCCTTCCTATTTTTTTCATCTCTTATCTCTCCATTTCCAAAAGTCTCTTCTCCCTATTCGTATTATACACGCACGGAACCCCAGGTTCCCGGTTGTCGCGGCTTTTGACCCCCTCCCGCTGCAATGGTTGCCCCTTCCCCTTTCTATTTGAATCTGCCCGAATTTCCCCCCCTTCCTCCCCTTTTTTTTTCTAGAGATTTCAAGGGTCCATTTAGATTTCATTTCTGGCGGAATCTGGCCCGGGCTGAACTTCCCTTTTCTTTCGCCGTCGACCCGGCCCGTAACGTCGCTTTCTTTTCTTTTGGTTTTCTTACCCAATATGGGCTAGCCCCTTAACCCAGATCGCTCAAGTTAGGCTGGACCTTTTCCTCCGGGCGTGTCAGTCTTCCATTTTCCCTCCCTTCCCCTCTTCACTCTGCGTGCGACTTGAAAAAAAACCGCATCTTTCACGCTGGTAGCTTACGAGAGTTTTGCCGTTCCATGAATCCTTCGTTCCTCTTGAGCTTTTGACACTCTTTGTTACGTTGATGGCTCCAGTCCCCATGGCGGGGGCGGAGGAAGCTCATCAGTTCACACGCGCTTTCCTGCCAGCTCCCCACCCATCCGATTTGTCTGCTTTTTGACACCTTCCCTCCCCGTTTGACTCCCCTTCGATGAAGAGATAGCGCAAATGCATTGTCCACGACCGGCTTGCACAGGCAGCCCTTCCTTCTTCCCTCTTGCTGACAGAGGACCCCACCTTCTTCCCGCTTCTTTCTCGGTGGAGCGTACCGAGAGAAGGAGGACTCCCGCCGGCGCCTCCGCTATTGCGGGCCCGCGATCTTTTTTCACTCCCTTTTCACTGTTATTCGAGAACTCTAGTCCCCCCCTTTCTCTCTACATTTTTCCTATCTTCAACCCAGAAGAGGTTTAACTGGTTCCAGGTTTTTTTTGAGCGCGCCCCTTTAGTTCCATAATTCATTTCCTCTTGTTCATTAGTGTCCGGGGATGACTCTCTTCCAACCCCTCTCGCCGTGTTTCGCCGGTGTTAGGAAGTTTTCTTCAGTTTCTAGCATTCCCACCCCAAGGTTTGCTGAGTTCTCTCCCTTTACCGTTTCCACCTCCTGCCCTCCCCCCGACATTCGTCCTTATTTTTTCGTCCATCTTTAATCTTTTCCCGTTAGTTCATGATAGATATTCTTTTACCGTGTTTTTTGGAGAGATCAACCTTCGTCACGTCCCCCCGTGTCCTTCATGTCTTCTGCACTCCCCTCTGCGTATCGGTTTTTCCTCTTTCCGATTCTCTTTCCCGGTAGGCGTAAGCAGCGAAGGCTGTCTCCCCACCCGGAGTTTCAGGTTGAAAAATCCTACACAACTTCTGCTCCTAGATTTCCCCCGACCCTCACCCAACAAAATTCCTTTTTCCCGCGCTGGCGAAAATTTTGCTCCTCGAAATGTGAGCATTCCCCCCTCTTCCGTTCCTCGGCTTTTCTCCTCCCTATTCCCGGAGGTTTTTTTCACCTGTTCCTGTGTCCTTAGAGAACGCTCCATCCCCCTAGAGTTTGACCCTCCCAGAATACGCTTCTCTTCTGTTCTTCTCAGTCTCAAACAGCTATCCTCTGTAAATTTTCTATCTTCCCCCCTCTGCATTATGACGTGTAATCGAAGAGTGACAGATCGGTTCTTCTTCTTTAATCGTCATAGCAATCTATTCGTACTTCTTTCTCGTCCAAACTTGTTTTCCTCTCTTTTATAGCCTTCAGGTTCTCAGTTCTCTTTGTGCCCCCGGATTCTAGAGCAGGAAAAATCGTTCGGCTCCTTAACCAAAGATCCGCTGCATCGCCCAATTTTCTTAGTACTCTTCTATCTCTGGCCACTTTTCTCAATCTCTTTTTCCCCTGCGTAGGTTGCGAATTTTTCCCGCAATTTGAGTTTATGGCGTAATTGTACCTCCCCTTCCAGCCTCTCCTTTGTCTCGTCCTTCCTTTTCCCCCCCCCCTTTCGTCTCCCCCGCTAGGACCACAATCAGGAGACGATGGCGTTCTGGCATCGCATGGTTGCTTCATTTGCGAAGCATTCCCCCCTTTAAATCTCCTATCTTTCCTTCGGAAAATATCTATACCTCCGCCTCTTGTTTTTGCCCCCCTTTTAATCCCTTTAAGATCGGCGGAGCATGGAGCATTGCACACCACGATGCTTTTTCGCCTTGATCGAACCCCTTCTCCCAAGTCTATCCCTTCTTGTCCCGGGGGGGTCGTCTTTATGACGTACCTGGTTTGACAAGTAGATAGATAAAGAGGACTTTTTGTTCGAGTGTCTTCATTTCCATTTCGACCTTTTTAAGCTTCCTCTCTCAAAAGGACGATCATTCCCCTCCTCACCCTGCCTTACCTTGAAGAGATAGTGTCCTCTAGCGAGCGCGTGCTTCTTTCTTTTCTTGGACCCCTTTTGCTGTCTTTTTGACCCTTCTTCCCCCCCCCCTGGTTGCTCGAGGAAGCCAGCAGCCCTTGTTCTGCTTGAAAGGCCGTTCTTGCTTGAGTCACACCATTCTTTGTTTCCTTCAGAGTCGGAATACCTCTTTTTCTCCTCTCTTTGTTCTTCCCTTTAGCGAAAAGCTTATCTGAACAGGGCACGGCGACCCCTCACCCCGGTCTTCAGTTTTCCCCCCATCGGCCAGCGTGATGGAGCGTTGGGATTCCCCTCTCGCTCGCTTTTCTGCACCCGAGATGCGCACGACTATGCCACCCGGAAATCTCATTTAAGTGGATAAACCCTGCATTTCTTCCCCTATCCCTAGTCACCCTTCCTTTGGCCTCGCCATTAGCCCCGATCTTTTTTTCCCAGGCGTTGGAAAAACTACTACGGTTGAATTGTCCCGTAGTGGTTCAAGCTCCTCGCAACAAACCCCGTTTTTGACCTTTTTCATTTTCTTCCCCCCGACCCCATTCCTGGCCTGTTGTGAGATTCCGTTCTTATCTCCTTAACCTTCAGTTCGCCCTATAGACTCTACTTAACCCCGTCTTGTCTTTTATCAAGCTTCGGGACTTAATAGTTTTTCCTCTCCCCTGGTTGTTGTTTCGAAATCTTCAGGATTCTCTTCTTCCCCAAATGTTCCATTACGAGGGTATGGTGGTCCCTCCCCTACGTTGGAAAACAAACCTTTTTTTTTTTAACAGGTTCCTCCTGCTTCTTCCCCTGTCGCAACTGAAACAGGAATGTTACCCCCAACCCTCCTTTTCATCACAAACCGGGGTTTTTGTAGATGAGGACTTCCCCTTAACAATCCTTATAAACGGAAGTATTTGTTCCGTTTAAGGGTCCCTCCTTCGTCCCCAGACCTGGAGAACCTATTCCTCCGGTTTTCTTTCGGGGCAGATCCTCATCAGGAAGGATGTTCTCATGATATTTCAGTTGACATCCGAGAACCTCCCCCCCCCCTTTTTTGGGGTGGGTTTTCTATAATTTCCTTTTTCCGCAAAGAATGTTCCCGGCTTCTCCAGCAATACCGATCCAGCACGAGAATTCTTTCTCCTTTACCCGGTTTCGCCTTGGCCTAAGAATCGCCCTTCCTTTCCCTTTTTTTGGACTTCTTCTCATCGAACTTGCCGGTCGTATCTTCATTCCTCACGAATTATCTTGTGGATAGAAAAGTCCTTTTGTCTCGAAATTTAGGCTTCAGAGAACAGTCACCTTTTTTTTTCCACCCCTTTTTGAACGTCTCCCTCCCCTCTTTTGACATCGAAAATCACCTTCTCTTAGGTCTTCCACAGCAAAGATAGTAAATTTGGTTCTCCCATGGATAGGACCTTGGGAGTTCCACCCCGTCTTTCCATTCCTGAAAAATACACCTTCTCCCAATTTCATTCCTCCCGATTCTTTCCTTTCTTTTTCAAAACAAGATATTCAATCTTTCCCTGAAGAAATTGGCCCCCCTTTTTTCCCCGTCTTGAGCCTTCTTTGTCTTTCCTTTGACTGGTAACCTTGTTCGGACCCGCTCAGTTCAGATGCGAAAGGGACACGGTGGAAACTTCTTTTGTTTTTTCCGATCCGAGATTTCCAGCGGTTTCCCTCTTTTTTTCTCCGCATTGAGTTTTTCTACCAGGTCATTCTTTTTCTTTTCTTCCCCTGCGTGACGCCATTTTGATCATGGATTGGAAAACGAATATGCCTCCTGAGCGCTGTTTTTTTCACCCTCCCTACCCCTTCCCCTTAAAGATCCTCCTTTGATTATCATTCCGGGCCTCAGTTCCTTTGAACATTACGAAACCTCCCACTGCCTCCCCTGCTGCACGCAGAACAAAGCTCATCTCCGTATCCCTTTCCTTTTCCAAGAGATTTTTTTGAGAGCGTCGACTTCGCTTTTTTTGATGAGCATGGGAGATTTTCGGGACCCATCTCTGTGCTCTGAAAGGGGGCTGTTCAGATCTGTCCTCCTCGAACCCCGCCTCTTTCCCTCTTCTCCAAACTCTTCGTCCTTTTATCTTTTTCTTACTCCTTCCCGGCAAGGAAGATTAGTTTTGCGCTCTTCTTTAAGCAAGCATGAAATGACCCTTTTCCCCAGTGCTTTTTGTATCTTCAAGTGTTCCTTTAAGCTTCGCAACCGGCCCAGCTTTTGGATTAGCGCCTTAACTCTAAAAGCAGCTGTTCTTAGGCACCCTGTTACGACCCATTTTTTTTTTTTGACCCCCCTCTTCCCCCCGGACCCAATCTTCCAGTGAACCGATAGGACCCCCTTCCACCCCGGTGCAAGACTAGTGTTCTCCGTCTTGAGCAGTTTCCCCAGTGCGGCCACTCTCGAATTTTCCTCTGGGATTTACATTTTTTTTTTTTTTTCCCTCTTCTGATTTCTCTTCGTGTTCTATTTTCCTGTGACTACTTGACCAAGGGCGAAAACCTCCCTTCTTCAATGAGCTAACAGTGCCAAAGCAGAATATCTGACCTTTCTCCCCCTTCCCCCCCCCCCCTCATCGCTAATGGGATTTTAGGAAGGAGTGATTTTTATCTCTTGGGGCTTTAGTAACTCGTATCTCTCTCTTCCCTCCTTTCCTTAAAATTCTCCCTCGAGATAGATCTCCCCTCCTCTCTCACTTTCTTTTCGTATTGTTTCAGGTTCATTAGAAGATTTTTTCCCCGGTAATTTTGAGATGGTCCTTATTCCCCCCTTCTTCCCGGAATCATTGTTTCAGGACAAAGTACACAACCTCTACCCCCCCCGCCCGGGGTTTTTGTAGCTGAGGAGCCCATTCATCGAACAAGAGTCGTGTCCCGCGACTGTCGCAAATTCTCCAGTTTTTCTCCTTTTTACGTTACTACACTGCTATGTCACTGGATCCCTCCTTTTGGTAATAGGAAATACGATTCCTCTCTTTGCCCCTCACAATTTTCCCCGCAGAGGGTCTCCCCCTCATCTTTGCCTAGTTGGTTTTCTATTTCTTGCGTAAATCTCAAGCTTCCTCCCTTTCTTGCTAATCCGTACCAGGGAAATACTTACACGCTTTTTCGTTGATGCATTCGCTTTGTTTTATTTCAACGCTCATCTAAGCTCCTCCTTTCTCCCCTTCACTAGAATGGGCTTTCGCACCCCTTTTTAACTAGGATTAATAGAGAGATCCAGTTCTTTCCAACACAAAGATTGGTGCTGCACCGCGCCAATTCGCTCCTCCCGTCCCTCGTATTCTTCTTCCAAATACCTCGTCACAGCTCGCAGCGTGCCCCTTTAGGAGAGTTTCCGTGCTTAGCCCAAATAGAGTGAGACGTTGTAATGCCACCGTTTCACAGCTTCTGCCAGTGGCTTTCCTCCTTGTCTTCCTTTCTTTTTTTCCACCCCCGCACTCTTAGTCATTTTCTACCCTCCATTCCCCCCTCCAGGTTTCACGATGGAGTTCGCAGGAGTATTGCTGTCTCTCAATTTGCCTGGTAAGCCTGGCTACGCCCTGATTTCCCGCCTCCCTAGTTTGCGTCTTCCCCCTTGGTCCCCTATACCTTACTCCTCCTTGTTGTTTTTTTCTCTTCCATTTCTTGTGCGTCTCCCCAAGGGCGCCGACTCTTTCCTTGATACGGCCCCATTGTCCCCCCTTTGTCTCTTTTCCCCCGACTTTTCCACGCACTCCTTTCTTGGTTTTTTTCTTCTTTACGATCGAATATTGGGGCTAGCTGTTTTAAAGCTGTACCTCGACTCCCCAGTTTCTGGTCCCTCTTAGTCTGTCAGGGTCCTTCCTTACCCCTTCCCTCACGTATTAGAGAGTGAGAACCTTTTCTCCAACTTCTTTCTCCCCCCTCTGGCATATCTTCCCTTCGGGCTCCGTATTATTCTCCTTTTCCCCCTTTTCGCATGGCTTGAGCGGACCAATATTGGTTGCTGGCTCCCGTGTTACGGGATGGGTTTTTTCCTTGATTCCTTTCCGCGAGTTTCTTTCAACCCCCCAATAGTCCCTTTTTAAGAGTGGGAATACGCTTTCTCCTTTCTCAGGCTAAAATAGAGGTTCTTTTATCTTCTCTACTCCTTTAAATTCCTGGGTACGGCTTCGGAGCAAACAGTGCTTTTCGTTTTCCCTGGTACAGAGGTACTCCTTTTTTATCGCGGGCACCGTCCCCGCTTTCACGGACCTTCCTTTTTTTGCACTGACCTTCCCTGTTCGAGGTCAAATAATTGCATCTTTATATTCTTCGGTTTCGAAGCGGAATCGGTGTAAGGTCGGCCCATCTATCCAGTTGCGCCTCTTGTAAATACTTCCGTTACCCTAATACTCTTTTTTTCCTTTCCCTTCCCCCCCCCCCCCCGCGCGGAATGTGCTTTTTTCCATTTTCGGCGATCACACAAGGAAGTTTGCAATGCCTCCCCCGTAAGTGGCCACTGTCTAATTTCCCCCCCCCAATCTGTTAATTTGCGGTCTTTTTTCGAATCTATCTGAGGTGCCC
>Ga0179593_1425508_pt1 | contig 15634 bp, 11 predicted proteins | sample CZODoug2_1_08_16_FD_185931 | JGI IMG/M metagenome (GOLD analysis project Ga0179593, IMG submission 185931) | Vadose zone soil fungal communities from Angelo Coast Range Reserve, California, USA - CZODoug2_1_08_16fungal (PacBio error correction) | ecosystem: Environmental > Terrestrial > Soil >... | reverse complement strand
TGGTCGTGTTTGGCGATGCATTTTCACTCTCCTCCCTTCCACCTAGCAAGAATGGTGCTCCCTTAATTTTCTGCCCCTCCCTCGTTGATTTAAGTTCCTTTTTTTTCTATAGTCTTCAAAACCCGCGGTCTGCGCTAGATGGAAGAGAGCTTCGGGTTTTTTGGAGGTGATCATAGTGCTAGCTTTCGCAGTTCTTTAACCATCTCCCCTTCCTCTGCTTTCTGCGCCATTGGTCAAACCGCCATTAGAACCTCAGGCTCCAAGTGAATTGCTTTCGGCGGATTCCTCAGACTCCAATTGAATTCCCTTCCACCCCTGCGCTGTGGACGGCGTCTAAGTAAGAGTCGTCTTCCCCTTGACCCCTTGTGTCCGGCCCACTGCCCCTTTTGTCCCCTCTCTTTTTGTCAAAACCTCCCCCCCGAAAAGAAACTCGCATATGAGGGGTCGGTTCCTCTAGGGTAGGGATGCGCCGTGGCCGATCAGGGTTCCTTTCTCTCGATTTCTTTTGTCTAAGGACAGTATTTTCCCTTTGCCGATTCCCCTTTGGGCAATTCCGGGTAGCTTAGAGTCAACAGCTTTTTCTTCCCTTTTTCCCTTATTGTTCCAGGCCCGTCAATATAGAGTTTTCCTTGAGTTGCCCTGAGACGCCCCCCCCCTTCTTTTTCGCTGTGCTTCTTGATAGTTTCAGGGTGTTATAAATCAGCGTCAGCTGTTCAGTGCCCCCGTGCACTTCTGATGCCCCCCATTGAAATTGTCTGCTCTATGGCCCGGCTAACCACTTATAAGGCCAACGCTTTTTCATCTTTTGGACTCACCCGGTATCAGTATAGTATGCGGCTCTTCCTCCTGCTTCCTTTTCTCCCCCCCCACTCTCGAGGTCTTCTGTTTGATCGGCCATCCTCACCGCCCGCGAGAGCGGGCACCTCCTTGTTTTTTCTCTTTTTTTCTCCCCTCGAAGAATATAGACCACTTTTTTCGAACTCTGATATCCCTCCCGGAGCACGGCTTCCTCTGGTGTTTTCCCTGACCTGGAAGGCCGGTCTGAAATCCATAATCAATGTCCCCTCTTTTTTTTGTAGCTAGATGCTTTTCATAGCGCGCCCACTCCTCTCATCTCTATAGTGTAAATTCTACCTTTTTAGATGGACATCCTGCAAGGGTTTACGCCAGGTCCCGCTACCGAAAAGGAAACGGGTTTCCCCCCACTCGCCTCCCGTCCCTTCTCGCTTATTCACTCTTTGCCCCCCCTTAGCCGCGATTTCTGCGTCTTTTCCCCCCGGTGACGTAATACCTGACCGCGTCTTCTCATGCTTGCTGATTCTTGGGTCGGATTTCACCCTGGCACCGTCTCTTTTGAAAAGCTATTTTGGGATCCCTCCTCCCTCTGGTTTTGTACCACTTTACTAACTGCCTCTCCCCGTCTTTAATTGATTCCTCCTTAATTCCCCTATCCCGTGGTACCAGTAGCGAGAGCCCAATCTTTTTCTCCTTCGTCACTCATAGGTATCCTTCTGCGTTAGCCCTCTCTACGGACTCGATATGTTTTGCATTTCAAACCCGTATTTCTTTGGCTGTTGCCGACTCCTGGCTTTAGCCAGATGCACCCGCCCCTCCTACTCATACTTTGTTACCCTTTCTGTTCTTTTTTTTTTTCTCTTCGATGTCCTTTCCCTCCTGTTAGTGTACCCTTCACGCGCGCCCGTTTCGAGGAAACGAAATCCGTACACTCATGTCTATTTGTTGGGCGGACAGCCCTTTACGATCTCGACCTCTTCTTCACTCTCTCTTTTTCCACGCTTTTCTTTTCTGGTTCCGCCGTTTGCCCTTCGATAAGTTATATCTTCATGTTATTCTGTATTTGACTATCTTTTTCACGCGACCTTCTCTCCCGGTCCTGCCTTGCGTCCGAGACACGCCCTGCTTGCTTCGTCGACCTAAGGCCATCGCTTCCTCCTCTGGCCCTGTAATTGAAGTCGAATTCGACCGGGAATTATTCCCTCTATTTCCTTTTGTGAGAGGCTAATTCTTCTTTTCGAATTTCTCGGTAAGCAGCGCTCCAATGCCCTCCGTCTATGGCCCCAGGGGTGATTGTCTCATTCGCCCGTTCTTTGATATCGGAGGGAAGGCCCTTCCCGGTAACCGATTATTGGCTCCTACCCAGAATCCTACAAACATCACCCCTCCTTGTGCTAATGTTTAAGACTTTTCCGTTGCGGATCTCACGGCCTCACGAAGCCCCCGCTTCTTTCTCTGCGAACCTCGGACGAGGTTGACTGACCAGGCGGGGTGTCTCCAACCTTTCCCTCCCCCGCGCCTCGTTGCTTTCTTCTTTTTATTTCTAAAAAGCTTCGTAAGTCGCGCGGTGTTCCGTTTTCTCTGCCCGAGGCGATACGAAGATCCTTCACTCGAGAGATTCGCGAAGTTTGGAATCGTTTCTTTGCATCTGGCTGTTCCGGATGGATTCCTTTCTGGTCCTCAGTACTGGCTGATTTTTTTTCCTGAAATCCCGACCCCATATAAGTCGGCGTCAGAGCTCCACCAGCGTTTTATTTTCCAGTGACCTGGCGACGCGTGTTCTTTCCCTTTTTCCTTGTAAAGTCTTTTTTCTTATTTTTGACCCCCACTTTCGTGAAAGACTAGCCTCTTGGGTTTTTACCATCTGTCTCCTCGCCCCCCTCCCCCATGAATTCTCCTTCACGGATTCTGTCGGTGTGGACAAGTACGTCCCCCCCCGAAGATAAGCGTGCGTTATCCTCTCCCCTTTCGACGATCCTCAGTCCTCTCCCGGTTAGTTGCCGCATCTTTATACAGGTAAGCCGTTTCTTCTCCCGGGATCGCTTGCCTTGGGGGGGGATCGGCCAGGTTTACTCCCTTCGTGTCCTCACCCCCCGGCCGACCCCAAGATATTTGACTTTTTTTGCTCTGGCCGGCTTAAATTTGCGCGCGCGCAGCCTCTCTCTCCCTCGGCTCCCCAACCCAAAATTGGCAGCCCAGCACGTTGGTATGATCGAGTGTTTCACTTTCCCATATCCAGCTTCGATGCCGCCGGCCTTTCCTCCCTGACCCTTTTTTCATTCCGGAAGTGGCCCTTCATTAGGTTCGTGACGATATCTTCATGTCCCAGCGCGTTGGAGCGACACAATTATGTCACGTGACCGTCTTGATCGATCGTTTTTTTGCCCTCCCAGAGCCCAATCCTAGATCTCCCTCCCCTCGATTAGTTTCATTTTCCCGTTAGAGACACTCCCAGACGGGTTTTTTTGCCTCTGTTTCTTTGGGGCCAGAGCTCCCGGAACATGACCTTAATTTCAATTCCCCTCCCTTCCCTGTTTGCCTTTGTTATGCTTTCCAGCTTCTAGTCGAAGGCTTGGGACTCAGCAAACCGGCTCGCGAAAAAGTCTTCGCTAGGCGCTCCCCCTTCAATGCGGTTGCCACACATTCTCTCCGAACCACAAACCCAGCTTTCCCCCCCTTTTCAACCCGCCTCTGCAAATTATGTATACCCTCTCACCGTTAATGCTCACACCCTGATTCTCCCAAGTATAATTCTTCAATCCCTCCACATTAACGATCGACCCTGTTACCCCTGCTTCCTTCTGGAGTCTTTTTACCTATTGACCAGCGCGACGACCTTCAATGCGAGTGTGGTGTATTGCTTTTCTTCCAAGCTCTCCCCCTTTGGTTATTTCCCTCCCATTGAGGACCGTGACGCGCATGAATGACCACTTGCCCATTGGGTCCTCCCGGCTATGTTTGCTAGAAGAGCCCCTCTCTTCCCTTGTGCTACGTTCTCCGGGATGTTCTTTTCTTTTTTGCCAAATGGAGATATGACTCTTTTTCGTTCTATTGGATTCCCTGAGCTTTAGCTACCTTCCCTTCCGTCCCCTTCCTTGGATCCCTTCCCTGGACGCAAGACTGCTTGTTTGAACGATACTTTCAATATCTCTTGTTGTTTGAGGAGTTTACAATCTTGGTACAAGTGGAAGCGCCCAGCGTCCCCCCCTTTTTCCTGTGTTTTATATCCTTTCTCCTGGCGAAACGTCCATGTCGCCCCCGCTCAGCCTTTTTCTTTGTTTCAAACGCCATTCAGCCCGCCAACGAATTCGTCACCTTTCCCAAGGTCTCTGAGATAAGACAGATCTTCCGTTCGCTGGCCGCTTCCCGTTGCTTTTTTGTTTTCGGCGTCTTTCCCTTCCTGGTGTCGTAACAATTTTTTCTGTTCACACTGTCCATTTTTTATCAACTTTCATACCCCCCCTGTACCCCTACCCCGCATATGTAGGGCGCTCCTCTGGGCCAGATTTTAGGGCAGATTCCTTTCTATTTTCAGACTGTTCTCTTCCTGGCCCTCTTTTTTCCCTTGGAACTTGACGAATCTGTTTTTTTCCTTCAGGAGTTTGTCCCCCTTTTGGGCTTTTTTCCCCTCTTTCCCGGTATTGTCCCTTCATATTGTTGTCCGTCTATAGTGTTTAATCGGTCTGTCCCTCCCGAAGGCCTTCTTCTTCTTGCCGCGATTGCGGATAGATTTCAAAGCCGGCTCCCAGCGCTTCACGCTGCTGCCACATGTAAGGAATGAATTTCACTTCTCCCGTGTTCTATCTCTTCCCCTTACAACATCCCCCTTTTGCAAGTTCAGACTGGGCCTTTGCTCTTTTCCGTATGTCTTGGTCTGGTCGTTCTAATGGGGCTTTTCAACCTCCGTGATCGATCACTTCCCTTTCTTCATCCGTTTTTTCCCTCCTCTTTCACGTCGCTGACCTTGAGGGGAATTTTCTCTGTCGCCAGAATGTATCCTCAGATGGTGTGATTTCGCCCTTGGATAGTTTGAGCCACTTCTTCTTCATATTTCTTCCGATATGTTTCTCTTGTCTTTTGGAAGCTCCTGCGTCCAAGGGTGGCTTTCCAATCCTCGGTCTCCGCTGCTCTCCCTTTGCTTGGCAATGCGCGCCCTAACTTCTTGCGCCTTTACGCCATGAGTTGGAGGACCGTTGATCATCCCGGCGCGTCTAGAGTGTGTCGGTAATACGCGACCCTGAAGGCACCCGGGAACTCAGAGTTTGCTCTGCACACGGATTTAACCTTTTGTTCGGCCCTTTGCAAGTTGCGAGACTGCTTTTTTCTCTTTGACCTCCGGATGTGCACACGCCCGCGCATGAGGAATTTTTTCTCGCGGATTGCCCCTTCCACGGCAACGCCGCGTTTAGGCATGCCTTTCCTCTTTTTCTGGCTTTCCGAAAATGTTTTAACACTCCCCCCTTCTCGAAAGGTCAAGCGTTCAAGTCATCGCCTGACTCATACTCAAACTGTTGTCCAGTCAGAAGGACCAACGTTTTAGCCCCCCAGCTCCCATCCGACATTTTGGCTTTTGCGTTCGAGGATGACAGGCTTCTTTTGCCTCTTCCTCCTTCCAGCCCCATGTAGCCCGTGCTCCTGAGACATCTCCCTCTCTTTTGTATCCCTTATTTCCTGCTCAACTGGGCTCACCTCTCCCCCCTTCAGCCTTGTTTCTACCTCCGCTGCGGCCGGTGAGGTTTCCCTCCCCCCCGGCGAGACAGCCCCTTCGAGGTAGAATCACACATCCATTAGAGATTCCCCGCTTCTTTTGATTGTGAGACCCTCCGTTCATCCCTCTCCCCATTTTTCTTTCTATTTTCCCCTCCGTGATGGCCGGTGACGCTTGAGGTAAGCAGATTCATCTCTTTATTCCATTTATTTGCTATTTGTCTCCGATACCTTGATCAGATCTACCTCTCCGTTGTCCGGCTTTTCGTCATCAGTTTAGTCCGGAGCAAGAATTCACACTTCCGTCCCCCCCCTTTTGACGCTTTTTTCCGTAGCGCATTGACGTCGATTCCCTCCCCGGCTCTTCCATCTCTATATTTTACTTATAAGTTTTTTTTTTCTGAGCTTCCTATCCGTTCCGGGTAATGTCTCTCCAATTGCCAACTCCCGCTTTTTTTCAGTTGGGACCTCTTTCCCGTTTGAGGTTTCCTCCGGGAGGGTCTTCTTTGAGGGAACTCAGGCGTCCGTTTGCTCTTTTTTCTTCCATCTCGGTCCTCTTTCTGAATTCCCCTGGCCAATGATCTTTATCGTTTTTTGAAACCCCTCGGCCCTCAAGACATAAAGATTTTCTTTGTCAGTCCGAATTTGCTTTTCCCCCGTTTTTAGGTTTTTCCAACATCTCCGTCTCTTTCTGTTTAAACTTGATTCGGATCTCAATCGTAAGTCGGGCAGCGCCCCTTTAGTCTGACGGGTACGCATTAAGGGCCTCTCCTCTCGAACTTTAATAGAGATAGTAGCCGTCTTTTAGTTGGAAATACGTTTCCTTTGGCCGACCAGGATTTCTTCCTCTTTCTCTGCTGGATTTTCTCAATGATAGCACCCCCATCTTTCGGCGAAGAGCAACCCCGCTCTTTACAGTGTCACGTCTGTGGGATCTCGTCCGTTTTCCTCTGCCCTCCCCCAAAGTTTCGGCGTATCAGATGTTATCCCCCATTCGTGACTCTTGCTCCGGTTAGGGGGGTAGTCACAACATTTGTCTGCATATAACCTTTTTCCTTTTTTCTTTCGTTGCCGGGGAAGGGCTACATTTCCCCCGTTCCTTCCCGATTTTAGCTCCTCCCCCCTTTTTTCCCCGATCAGTCCGCAACTCAGTTTCGGTGACGTTTCCCGATCACTTACCTCTTTTTTCCTTTCCGGCTAGAGAGTTGTTCCTTCGGGTTGGCTCCCGTTTCTTTTTGCGCTCCTTCTTTTTCACTAGACTTCTGGCCTTTCACAAAGGACGTGACGGCTGTCTTTCTCTTCTCATCCAGCTCGATCCCCCAAAAAATATTTTCCCTCATTCGTGTTTTCTGTACTTCCGCGTTGCTTACAGGGAAATTCCCAGTTTTTTGTGAAATTATTGAACTATCTGCTTCAGTAAATACCGCCTTATTGAGCTCGTGCATGTCTGTGCTCCCCACGCCTTCTTTCCTGGGCGGTTTAAATCCCTTGTCTGAGGTCCTACAGTTGCATTCTTCGAGCCGAGGTTGAGTCCCCCCCCTAATGCCGCTCCCGCATGACGTTCTTTTTTCATCGTTTTTTTCTCTTCCCCACAATCTTCCTTTGTTGGAACCCCTTCTCCTGGATGATGTCCCCAACCCAGAGCACGCATACACAAGTTTGAATTTTATGGAAGCCCTTTTTAGATCCGTTACCTTTCTCAAGCGCTTGACTGCCTTCCTTTTTTTTGAAATCCTCCCCTTCCAACTCGCAGAAAGAATTGTTTCCTCGAGGGCCCTGGACCCATAGCTAGAGGAACCAATCTTCCGGCCTTCCCCCCCCCAGCACCTCTCCTCCCGCTGGTCCTTCTTACGTGTGCATTCCCTTCTAATCCCGGAGTGAGTTCCCCCGATCTCCCCCTGCGACCCCCCTTTATCTTGCGTTTTTAGGGGGACCCCCCCCCCTTGTTTCGTCGAAATCAAAGACTCTTGTTTTGGTTATTTTCCCCCCCGCCCAAATTCCCCAATGAGGCGACCGCCTCCCTCTGAATTTTCCACGCCCGTTTCTCTTCTTCGACTGCGAAGATCTTTTTCTTTTCCCTCCTGGTAATTACTTCTGTTACGGCGCTTTTCCCTTTGCTGATCCTTTTTTCCACGGAGCCTGCCTTTTCTTGCGCTGGTGGGATGGGGGAGCGGTCTAGCCTTATACCCTTCGTTCATTTACTTGTTCCTCTCGCTTCATTTAGAAAGTACGGCGGGTTGACCCCCTCTTCTCTTTTCCTCCCTTCCTTTTTTTTCTCTATCTCCGTCCAACCCCGGTCGGATCAGATGGAAGAGCTCTCATCATTTGGCCTCCGCCGGTGATAGAGGGGGATCTTGAGTAAGCATGTCGCCCCCCTGCCGAAGATTCGTTAGCCATTTGGGTCCAACCCTCAATCCCTCGTTCAAGACTTTTTCTCCTTTTTGATCCGGGCTCGGAGCTAAGATCTTCCACTCGTCAGGGGTTGTCGGTCCTACGAGCCGGCCCCCCTTTGAATCTCCTTCACTTTAAACGGGTGGATGGCGATCAACCAGAAATACCCCACCTCCCAAGAAGACTCTTTCGTGAAGTTAGGTTTACCCCTGAGGCAGCGTGTCCCTCTCAGATTGGTCTTATTGTATTCCGTCTCTGTTCGGAATTCCCTCTTCCCCCTTGGGACGAATAGTTGTTTCTCCCCTTAATTTCTTGCGACCCAGCATTCGAGCTGCGGTTTCCGGTATTCCGTCATCTTTGTATTGAGCGACACTTCCTCTCGCGCCTCCCCATTCTTTTTTCATGAGTTTTCTCTTTGCTGGTGACGCTTCCCAAAAGGAACCTCAGTGAGAACTTAATTCTGCCAGTTCCCCCATGGACTCTCGCCTCCCTCGACCCTGTTGTTTGCTTTAGATCTAGGAGGGCCAAAATCCCCACTTCTTCTAAGTGCACCCTTGGTCATTCTGAGACCCTTATCCGTCTCGTCTATGATTTTTTTTTCAATTTCTCTGTCCTCCACCTCCGGTGCTTTCTTCCGTCACCCTGATCCGGAATCATACCAACTTTTTCTCCCCCCTGCGAAGTTTAGAACGCGCTTCCAGTTTTTTTTTAATGGAGTCCTTCCCCCCCTCCTTAACTCGCGCATATGCTTTTTTTTTTCCGACTCTCCGTGAGTAGTATCCCTTCCGGTATCGGCACTTTTCTCTGGTTTACGGTCCTCAGTCTTGCAGTCAGACCCTCCTTGTTCTTTTGCTGCCAACTTCGGTTTTTTTTCCGTTTGAAGCGAGGATGCGTCCTCTCCTCAGATGCCTTTCTCCTCTTGTCGACTAGTCAAGTTTGCGAGCGGGTCTGAGGAAATCTGCTCCTCCTTCTCGGCCAATAGTACCGATTCTTCTTAAATGTCCCCGACTTTCCGCAGACGGCTTTCCTTTTTGATGTTTCTTTGCACAAACCCCCCGCCTCTCCTTCGCTTGGTTATCCCCTGCTTTGTCTCTAAAAGGCCTTGCCGTATAACCTGCACGAGACACGCAGGCGGTCGCAGGATCCCACCCCTTCCCTTATTGAGTTTAAGGCACTTTTCGCTTTCTCTCTGCTTAAGAAACGATGTTGTCCAATGCCAACCTTTCACCGGCGCCAGTTCCCAATTTTCTCCAGCCTTCCTGACGCTCTTTCCGTAAGCCTTTTTTGCGGGTCTTTTCCTTAATTTTTAGAGCACTCGTCGCTCTCATAGCTTCGTTTCTTTTTCGGTCCCGTGGACGCCCTTCCTCTTGTGTCCCTTAAACGACTTTATTCCTAGTTCCTGATGTTTCGCGAATGCTCCCTGTTTTGGATCGCCCATCTTTGCCCCGCGTTCCCAAGCACATCTCTTCGACTTCCGAGTTCTGCCTTCTGCGCGGCACTTCCTGTCCTTTTTCTCCCGTCACCTTTTCCTCCTCCTTTCGAGCTTCCGATACACATAATCCATCGATCTTCCCCTCTCTTCGGTTTGGGCGAAACAAAGTCTTTCCCTCGCCCCCCTCGAGTACCCCAGAGTTCTTTTGATTTGTGGCGCCGTTGTCTTCTCCCTAACGCTTCCCATCCTGAACGATGTTTTTTTTCCTTGCACGAGACCCTTGAGAGAGCCCGAGTTGGGCCGTTTCCTCTCTGAAATAGAAGGCGACCGTCGGACCTTTAACTTTCCGCGTGACGCGTTTCGTTGTTTATGCTGCTCCCGACTTGTCATGCTCGACCAGGCCTCTTCCCCCCTCCCTCTCCGTTTTGTTAGGACTATTTCGTTAATTTTTCCCTTTCCCTTTCTCCTCGCTACTCTCCCCAGGGTCCTCTTGCCGTGGTTTCGGTGACGTCTCAGTGCTTGATGATCTGGCAATCATTCCCGGCCGCGTCAACGCGCTCGTTTTGCTCTTGCCAAGGATATCTGCAAATCTCAGCCCCTCATCTTCAGCAAAGAGTATATTCCTCTTCGGATCCTCCCCTTCTCCCCGAAAATCGGGTCTGATGCGAGCTGGGACAAGGATTTAGCTGGGTACACCACGGTTGTTGTCGCAACATCCTCGTCCTTTCGTTTCAGGCTTAGGCGATTCCCCTTTCTCCAATCTCTGAAAGTAGGCGCTGTGATTGGCGACCCGGATTGGGGGTGCAGAAGAATTCATTCTGCGAGTTTTTCATTATGCTTTTAGGAAAGATTGGAGCGTCTCGTGCGGCGATCCCTGCTTTTCGCTGAGCTTTGATGACGGGAGGGGCGTTGCCGGTCGGAACACAGAGCCGGTAACCAACATACCTCACACACCGCCCTCCCCCCCCCCCCCCCAAGATGCTAAACAACCAAACCCACCCCCAACCCCCCATCGACCCCCACCCCCAACCCCCCCCCACGTCACCCCCCAAATAAAACACCCAACACTAAAACCACCGCCACCCCCCACTACCCAAATACCCCCCCCCCCCCCACAGCACCCGCGTCAGCGATCGCCTCCCCCCCGTCTTTTTAAGTGACCGATGGGCTCTCGTTCTGGTTTTCCTCGTTTTCTCCATTGGATGAGGCCCTTCCTACGGTTTGGATAAATTTGTCCTGGCGCTTGTGAGGAGGGCTGCCCATTGTCCTTGCAACACTTGATGTGTGGGGAGATTATTTCGCGGCGTCGCTTTTGACGGTGGCAATCGTCGCCGCTCCGTCTAGTTAATCATAGTCCCCGATCCCGACCTGCCATCGCTCTCTTCGTGTTTCAGTATGAAAAACTTTTCACCTCAGTTTGTTCGTCCTTCGTGAGCGAATTCCCCTTTTTTTTTCGGATCGAAGGCGATCGTTCCGACCGACAAAAACATACCCGATCCTCCATTCTCTTTCTGTTCCTTGCGTGGGAGTATGCCCCCCCTGCAGTCCTCTGCAGAGGCCTCACTTCTTTTTTGTGTCCTTGGTTAACCTATTCGCCAGCCCCCATTTTTTTCTCAGCTTCAGCGTGCCTCTTCCCCTTGATTGATCGACCTCCCCCTTCTAGTTTAGAAATACGCTTGCGAGTGCATGCGGCGGATCTCCCGTCTTTCGGGGCTTTTCCCCCCCCCCTGTTCTTTCTTGCCCTCTTTTCTTTTCCTTGATCTGCCGGTCTGACCTTCCCATCATGCCGCGAGATCCGCCGCCCATACGACGACGTGATCCTCTTCCACATTTGTCCCTTCGATGTCCGTTTATGCCGTGGTCCCCGTCGAAGTTTCCTAGCCCACCGACAGTTAGTCATATTTCCTTGCATGTCGTCGTTAAAGGGCAGGTTATTGCCGGTTTGTGCATAGCACCTTCTTTTTCCTCGGAAAGACTTGTTGTTCTCTCTTTTGCCCGGCGATTAACACCCTAGGCGGTAACCCCCCCTTCCGGCCCTCTTTTTGAAAACAGACGGCAAGCGCGCAAAATCTTTTTTCCCGGTCCCGAATGGCTCACCACGCGTCCCTTCCGGACTTTTGAACTTGGCCCCCTTTCTAGATAGCAGGCGCTTTCGCCCGCTGGGCATCTTGTTTGCCCCACATCTGGCCAGTTATCTCCTTGTCTTCTTGGTTTCTGGTCCTGGTCTTGATGTTGTAACCCTGCGCTTCCGGCCTTTCCTTTTCCCCCTGGGCCTCCCCCCCTCTGAGCCTTGCATTTTCCGCCCCGCGAAGGTCGCCTATACGAATGCTCTCCCTCGCCCTTCCTGACGGCGTTGTTGTTCTTCTTTTTGCCCCCCCCTTTTGGATTTCTCTTTGCGGCGCTGCCTGCAGGTGCCGGACGACTAACCCTAGTCCACATGTCATTTTGCCTGTTGGTCGCTCCGCCCGATTATTTTTTCTTCTTTTCCTCCCTCCTCCCCCTTGGTGTTTCCCTTTAGCTGGCAACCCCTTTTGTGATTAAAGTTTTGAGCCGCTAGAACAAGTCGTGCTTGTTTAAGAAGGTGAATAGTCGCTCTTTCAACTCCGCCATCCTGACTTGCCTTTCGCCTGGGTCAAAAACCGACATCCCTTCACGTGTGTAACCGTCGCCCTTGTTTTTTTTGTTCAAGGTCCTGATAATTTTCGGATTCAGTCCCTCCCGTTCCCGATGCACGACGCCGGTGTACCCCTCCCAGTTTTTCTTCCCCTAACGGCAATCAAACTGTGTCGAGTTTTTTTTTTACAGTAAATCCCACGCCCCCCCCTCCACGCAGAATGAGTCTTGTTTCGATCGCTGCACTTCACTCTGCTTATCAGGTTTGTTGAATGAGCTGCGTTCGACCTTCTCCGGGAACTTGGCCTCCTCTGTTTCTCCCTCCCTTAGACGGGTGATCTTTTTTTTTTTCAGATGCTCTTTTTTTCTCGGTCTGTTCGGCTTTTCGTCAATATCTTTTAACTCCTCTCCTAAGCCAATTTCGTCGCGTTCCCGATTTGCTGATAGATCCAAAGCCTTCCCTCCCAGCCGTTCCGATTCTTTCCGAAGGAATTGCCTTTCTTTTAGTTCTATGGGAGGTGCCCATTGACCCCCTTTCCTTCGCCGTGTGGTCCCTCTTTTTGAACTTTTGATCCGTCTCGTCTATTTCTGTTCGGATGATTGATCCTTTTTCTCACCTACGCAGACTCCCCGGCCCCCTGGCATAATAGTTATCCTCCCCGGATCAAAAGCTGACGCGTGCATGTGAGATGATCTCCCCGCCCCGTACCTGACGATCCTTTGCTTTTTCCCTACCATTCTCCTCTTCTCGTTCCTGACTTAAATTCCCCTAGGTGAGTGAAGGTGGGGCTCCCATTTCCTTTTCTCAGATAGGAGTCTCACTCCTTTTAGACGGTTTTGAGCCTCTTCTACCGTGCCTCTCTCATGGCGCCTCCAAGTCATCCGTCCTTTTTTTGACTATCCCGCTTCTTTTGAGGCCGAGCGGAGTTTGCGGTCCGTCTTCTGATTTCCCGCGCCCTAATTCCAAGGTCACGCTGCCCCCTACACGCAGGCGCCCCTTTTTTTCTCATCTTCCCTGAACGTCCCGTTTTTTCTAGATGCGATCTTTAGGGTCTTTTCCTCCTTCGTAATACTACGCTCCTTCGGTTGCTTTTTACTTTGACAGGCACGGTCCCCGCGTGACCTTTTTTATCCTTTGTCGAGCTTTCCCTCTCTGTTTTTACCTTCCACTCCAGATGCCAGGGTTCCGCACTGCCGGTGCTTTATATTCTTGCAGCAACGTTCGTCCGTTCCCCAGTCTTGTAGCCCCAGCGTATCGCATTTTTGTCCCCATAGTAGAGTTTCTTGAGCGTTCGAGGCCTCGCGCTTGATATTGGTCTACAACGATTTCAAGAACGTATCGCGCCCGGATTGATCCTCCTTCATTTTTTTTCTCATGCCCCCTTTTCTCCGCTATCCCTTGGCTAAATCTATAGACGATTTCTTCTTTAAGGTCAGGATTGGTATACCCGTCACAACGTCCGCCCAGTTGTTTTCAAACAGAGCATGAAACGGCGTCGCTTGTATTTTTTCCCTGAAACCCTTTTTTCTGTGCTCCGACTTTTTCCAGTTCGCTCCCCCCATACCGAGTGATGGCTTGCCGCTTGTTGAGTTTCAGCAAGCGATCCACCCTCCTTATTATCATTTGCCGATTTTCCTCGGCTGACCATCCGAGCGCGTTGACCTTTCTTCCCCTTTTAGAGATCGCCCTTCTCCGGGAGACACCCAAGGCTCCCGCCGTACGCGCTGGCATTTCTTTCTCCTCTCTTGACCATTCGGAACTGCTCACGACCGGACATATTCATCTCTCTTTTTCTCTCCCTTTTTTCGAGGGATAGTTTTTTTTTTCTTCGAAGTCATTTCCCTCCCTCCTTCAACAACTTCCCCCGTCGACAGGGTATTCTTGTTGCATCGCCGGCGAGCGGCTTCTTCGGCCCGCTTTGCAGGCCTTCCTCTGAATACGTGTCGTCCTGTTTTAACTATCTCGTAAAAGATAAGAACTACTGAATTTCTCCTTTATCTTTCCTTTTTTTTCGGACAATTTTCCTCCCTCCCAAATCATCCTTTATTGTACTGCGGCCGAGACTGGGAGTGGAAAACTTTTCTGGGGATGTAAACAGCATATTTAGCCTCGTTTTCCGGCGCTGCTTTTCACCCCTTTCCTAACTTCTTCCCTTTCGGGTTTCGCACTTTGCGGTGTGGAGGTCATTGGGTCTCCGAAATGCGTACCGACTCGACCGTAAGTGTTACCTCCTTGTCCCTTTTGCCATCGGTTCAGGAGCTTCGTCTTCTTGTCCTCCAGGATTATTCTTGATTCGTGACAGGACCCCGTTCCCCTTGGCGAGATCCTAACCGCTCCCCGCCCTCTTTGCCTAGGGCCTCCTTTTCCCGCTTGGGCTCTCTATGGGGAAGCCCGCCCGTTGGATCTCGTCATCCGATATACCTGGTGAAAGTTGCTCCTTGCTCGCGAGGGTCAGTGGTCAACCTTTTTTTCGAAGACCTCTCAGTCCTATTCTTTTGCCCCGGCTTCGCTTCTGACCGGTTTCACTTTCTTTTACACCTTCCCCCCGCGGTCCGTGCATGATGTAGTTATTAGAAGCCCTAACCCGGCATTCCCTTTTTCTCATTTCAGGTCACAGCGTCGTGCTATCTTGCGTCCCCCTTCCGTGTTTTTTTGATCTCTCTGCTTTCCGCTCCAGGCTACTCAACGAACCTCTTCCTGCCGCAGGTTCAGTGTCATTGAGTGGAGCCGAATATGACAGAGCTTATTTAAGCGTTTTCCCCCATCTGAACCTTCTCCGGGTTTTCGGAAGGCAATTCGATGCCCCAGGTCCGGCTCCCTACAGGCCCCTGCCTTTCAGTGGAACGCTCGGTAGTCTCCCATTTCCTCCTTTTCTCGGGCTTCTTGGGTTACATCTTCTGCCTTGAATCCGTTTTCCTTTTTGAGGACCCGTGTGATTCCGGTCTCCCCCCCCTTCTGCTTCCGGGACCTCTTTTCTAGGCACCCCTCATCCGTAGCGATCCCCGCTGTTGTCGAGACGGATCGTCCCCCCATCTTTCACGGTTTTACCTTTTCCGCAAGTTGTGATTTTTTTCCGGTGACAGTCTCCCTTTTAGCACAGTGCCCCCTTTTTTGAAGTATTCTTCCCTTTGCAAGACAGACATTTTTCATTTGTTCTAGCCGGATTTTTTGCCCCCTCACATATCCCCTCTGCACTCTCTGTCCCTTTGACTGGGCGCGCTGGGTGCAGCGGTATTTTCTTACGGCCCAAAATATGACGTTCACGATGACCCCCCCTCTTTCCCCTGCAGCAACACTTTTTTTCCCTGACTCCTTTTTCCTTTCCCCCACTGATCGTACAATCAGGAGAAACCGAGTCCCCGAGGAGTAAACTGCTAACGGCGTCCCTGATTTCCCAGCTGTTCTTTTGGACATCTAAGAGAGCACCCCTTTCCTCTCGTCGTGGATGAGTCTGGTTTGAGTGATCTCAAGCTATCAAGTCACCTTTCCCCTGTGGCTCACCAGACCGCAGACCACCGCTGTTTGGCCCCTCAACTTTTTCTAGATATAGCCAGATGAGTGCTCGTTGAGCCCGTTGCTGATGGGTTTAAAAAGTTTTCCTTCTTCGCTCGTTTGGTTCATGTTTCTTGCTTCCTACTTTTTAACTTCGCACGAATTGCCCCCCTCTGCCTTTAACCTGCCGGCTGTTTTTCCCC
>Ga0179593_1467139_pt1 | contig 15635 bp, 19 predicted proteins | sample CZODoug2_1_08_16_FD_185931 | JGI IMG/M metagenome (GOLD analysis project Ga0179593, IMG submission 185931) | Vadose zone soil fungal communities from Angelo Coast Range Reserve, California, USA - CZODoug2_1_08_16fungal (PacBio error correction) | ecosystem: Environmental > Terrestrial > Soil >... | reverse complement strand
TTTTTGAACTCCTGGTGGCTTCCCCGTGGTCTCCCAGGCTGGGTTCTCCCCCTTTCCCCCTGGATTTTCTTTCGCACGGACTCCCCCTTTTCTTTGAACCACAAGGTTTGGACTTCTTTCTTCCCCCCCCTCTACTTTCGTCCTCCGTCCTGGCCTTTTTTCCGCCTCCGTAACGACCCTTTTTTTTTAGGCTCCTTTCTACGCAGTTGCAATGGTTTTCCCCACCTTTTTTCCCTTTTATTTGTCTTTGAAAAATTGGTACGACCCACGGCGGTTTTCTCCCTTGGCGTTTTTTCATAAGAACTTGCTAGGGTGCGATTGTCCCACTGAGGCCTAACCGGCTTCCCCCGGTATCCAAACTGGGTGGTGTCCCCCTTTACCCCGATATAGTCCACTGAAGTGTCAAACACTTTCCTCCATGGTTTTTCTAACTTAGCTTAAAGTTTTTTTCGGAACCCCCCCCCACCTGGAAGGTTGTTTCCCCCCTTTTTTTCATTCTTTTTGCCTCTGTAAACCCCCACTCGCGTGCACCAGGCCACCTCGTTCTTGATGAGGTGCTTTTTCCCGTCCGGGTCCCCTGGTTTTTTTCTTTTTTAGTGTGGCCGCGAGCCGCCGCTCTCTTGACTTAGGCGTATTTTTCCCTGTTCTGTGCAACAAGGTGTTCCCAACCACAACCCTTTTCCGATGCCCGCGTCGTCGCCCTTGCCTCCAGGTGGGTGTTCGGTCATCGTGTTTTTTTTTCCATACACCCACCGTTTTCCCTAGCCACGGTCCTGTCCCATATTTTGCTCTGTCACCGGGTTTTGTTCGCCCGAGTGCTTCGCCACCTCTCTTTTTTGGGTCGTTTTTTTATCGTTTGTTTTTTTTTCCCTGCGGTCCCAGGACCTTCCCCCCCATTTGAGGGCTGTTTTGCGTTTTAGTTGCGGGTGACGGTTTTTCACTTTTCAGTTTCGTTGCCCTGTAGCCTCCGGGTTTTGGAGAGTTTCGGCATCCCACCTCGTTTCCCCTTCCCCCCCTGGCCTTCCCTCTGATTGCCATTCGGGTTGTTTGGAGCTATTTGAGGACGGCGCGTGTTTTGTAGGATTTGATTCTCTTGCTATTTTCATGGCCCCCCTTTTCTGGGGGCCATGTAGAACAACACGCGGCAAGTTTCCCGCCCTGTAGGCCTGCGTTTGTAGAGTCACCATCTTTTGGGTACCCGCCCCCCCTTTTTTTGAGTCCCTGTCGGTATGCTTGGTCACCCGACCGCCGTCGCCGCATCGTCCCTGGTCTGATCCCGCGTTCACAAACTTTGTCGAGGACTTTTCACCCCGCTTGCGATTTTGTGCTCCTCACCGACCCTCCTGCCTGTCAAATATGTCCTGCCGGGTTCAAGAGGTTTTTGCGTTTGACGACTTATTCCGTGCAGGGCACTGACTGATTGTGACTTTCCCTTTTTTATGTTTCTGTAACTAGGGGGCGCTTTTCAGGTTGGCTCGCGGCTGCCGGGTTTTGTGGGATGGAACCGTTGGTTTCCTCTTACGAGTCAGTCATCCTTTTTTTCTCCAGTCCTCTCGGCCCGACTTGCTTAATCTAACTTCCCGACACAGCCTAGCACACCCCCTACACCCCTCCCCTGGGACCTTGTCCCTTTTCCTTCTCTCGTTCCCACCGTCCCCAGGTGCCCCTATTTTTCCTCACCCCCTTTGCGTTTTTAACCATATGACCCATGGTTCTCCCGTTTTTTCGTCTTGCATTTCTTTGCTCACTGAGAACCCGTTGTTTTGATACCTAGGACCGGCAGCTCATTCTGGTGTCTTCCCCCTGCTTTTTATCCCCCCTTTCCTTTTTTACAACCTTTTTTGCTAAGGAGTTCCTCCCCGTTATCCTATAGTTCCCTTCCCCCTTTCTGGACCCTGGATCTTTCCGATCAGTTCGTTTACCATGTTATTCACTAATTTCCCCTTTCCACGGCCCGCTTTTGTTGTGAGTTGTTTTGTAGGTTTTTTGTTGTTTGTTATGAGTGTTTTTTTTTGTTGCAACGCTGTATTGCAGCTTTTTCCCCTAGCAGTGTGTCGGAGTGTGATGTGTTCCCGCGTTTTTCACCCCAGTTTCCCACTAGGCATGCGTGTTTCGTCCCCCCAGAAGACGCGACATATTTTTATTTCATTTTCCCCTGCGCCACCTCTCCCCCCACGCGCCGCGCTATTTTCCCCCCCCCTCCAGCAGGACTCGTATAGGTTGTTGATCGGCACTGCCCAAGTGGTTTTTTTTTTTTTCGTTCCCACAAAAAAAGATTCCCTACGGACAATTTTTCTTGACCCATTTTTTCGCACCCCCTTCCCACCCGATCCCTTTCCTCGCTCTCCCCACTGTCCCAAACCACCAACAAGCCTTTAACAATTTCCTTTTCTATAACGTCAGTTGAACCCTGCGCTCCTTCTGTTTTTCGCATGCTTTATACTTGCCTTTTCCCCTTTTTCCCACCCGGCCCACAAAAACCCCCAGCCGTCCCCCCCCCGAGTGGCCAAGTACTTCCTCTTACCAATTGTGGCTTGGATGCTTTTCCCCCTGTCCAAATTTTTACGTGTCGTTTTCTTTATGAGTCCAATTTCCATTTATTGGCCAACGTCCGGGACCTCTCCACGTTTCCTCCTACTTTTTTTTACCGTTTTTCTGAGGGAGTGATGTGCCTATTCCCCCCATACCGCATAGTTCCCACTGTTGGTGTCTGCTTTTGGCCCTCTTTCGCGACTCAGTTCAGCCCCCCCCCCCTCCCCCCCCTTTTTTTGTCCCCCTTCGGTACTGAAAGCCTCCCCTTCCTTAGAAGCCTTGGCCGTTAAATCTCTCTTGCTGGTGGTTTTTTTCCCTTTTGGCCGGTTCTCCTGGCGATCCAACTTCTTCCTTCCTTTTGACTTTTTTGCAACCCCGCGCCTTGGAGCGCGTTAATCTTTTTTCTTCCCCCGTCCCCCATCCCGCGTCCACTGTTTGCTTTTTTCCGGACTCCCTCCCTTCCCGTTGTGCATCAGCTCGGTGTCTTTCCTTTCTCCCCGATGTAAAGGCCTATTTAGACCGTCCCTCCTTTTTTTTCCTTCCCCGTGCTTCTGGGCTTCCCTTTCAGTCCCGTTGGTGGTCTATTTTGGGTACCCCATCACCTTTTCCCCAGGTTTTAGGCGCCTCTGTTTCCTGGGCTTCTTATTCTCGGTGCTCGATCTTTGTCCCCCCTTAAAAGTTAAAACATCCCTCATTACTTCCCGTTTGATCTCGTGTTCATTTTTACCTTTCGGCCAAACTGCTCCTCCATGACCCCCCCGATATCTTCAACGTCCATGTTCTTCCGTAGCTTGTGCTTCCGTGGGCCACCTCTCCCCCGTTTCCTTGTTCACTTCTCCGGCATAATTGACTGAACGATTGTAAGCGACTGTTGTTGTTTTTCCTTCCTTTCTAACCACCCTTCTCCACCTTTCATTTTTTAGGGAAACCCCCCGGATAACTTCCCTAAAAAACTCACGCCTGTTTCCACTCCACTTTTGCAGTCCTCTTTTTTGGTTGATGGTTTTTAGACTTTGCAATCAGTGCCTTCTTCGCCCCAGCGCACCCCCTGTCTCTCTTTTCCTTTTCGCTTTACCCTCTGTGAATAAAGTCCGGAGTACCCCTGACGATTTGATTTTTTTTTTTCGTTTAGCGCCTAGTGACGAACCCGTTTTTTTCGTTTGATTGTTTTTTTCCGGACCCTCTTTTTTTTTTCCCTAGGGGGGTGTCGTAAGTATTTTTTCCCGGTTTGAAGGCCTTTACTCTCCGGTAAATTATGCCGGTTTTTTGACCAATTTCCTTCCGCCCTTGCTTTTTTGATCTTTGTTTTCGGACTACCTCAAAAGTTTCTTGTGGCCAACTAATTTTTTGACCCCCCTCCCCCCTAAGACAAACCTTCCATTTTGGGGGTTCCTCCGGGCCGGATTTTTTTTTTATTTCTGGCATCTTTCCGTTTTGTTTGGGTTCCCTACAAATCGAAGAGAGCTTTTTTGCTCCCGGGACAAGCAAGGCTCTTCCTTTCGCATGGATGACCTTGTTGGGACCTTTCGACGGTTCGTTTCAAGGTATTCCCTTTCCCCCCCCCCCCCCCCCTTTGGGGGGGCATCTAAGCGATTCTCCTCCCTTTTGAGATTTTCCTAGATGCTAGTTTTGGTGCAGCCCCTGCCTTCCGTCTTGTTTGCATTTTTTTTTTTACCCATTGAAACCCCCCTGAGGTCTCGGGTCTTTCCCATGAACCCCTGCCGGTGAACACCCACAATTTTCTTCCTATCACGAACCTAGGTTCCTACATTTCCTCCGACCCTTCCATGTCATCTTCCTCCCTTTCACTTTGGTAGGGTTTACGCTGTTCCCCCCAAACCCCCCCTCTCCCCTGCCCACTCCTCCCCTGCCGACCCACGGATTTTTACTTTCCACTCGTCCAATCTTTGTCTCCTTAATGTTTCCATTCCCCTCCCTTTCTGACCAAACCTTTCTTGACCTGACTACCCTTCCCCCCGCATTGTTTTCTTTTATCAAAAAGCTTTCATAACGGCTCCCTCCAGTGGTTCTCCTGTTTTGTCTTTTTCAGTCAGTTATAAATCACGTCCCTTTAACAATGCCCCCAAGAGAAAAACCCATACTACCTTAACTCCCTATGGAACTGCCCCCTTGTCGCGGAGTAACTTTCATTGTGGCTTTAAGTTTTTTTCAGGCAAAAGTAGTTCCTCTGATTTCATACTCCGTCGTAACCGCTTTTCCCCCCTGTTTACCCCCCCCCCCCACCCTGGCGGGTTTGACTCTTTTGGAACATTGTTTTTAAATCCTTCATTCCGGTTCAAGTCCAGAGTTCACTTCCCTTCCCAAAGATTTGCTGTAACTGTTTCTTCCCCCTGGCCAGCTTGCCCTTTCCCTTCAACCTTCCCAAAGGAAAACTTTTTTTCGGGACCTGCCCCCCTATACCAGGCAATGGATTTTCCCTTCACCCATGCATTTCTCGTTTTTTGTGAGCGTTTTTTTTTTCACTGGGTGGGGAGCTCTTCCCTCCTATTTTCAAAGAAAGGAATTCCGTTTTTTGATCTCCCCGTTCCAGCGCCCTGAGGGCGAAAATTGACTACCTTTTTGTTTGTTTCTTTTGTTTCTGGATCGAGTCCCCCTTTTTGGTCACAGCTTTATTGGTCATTCAGTTTCCAACTGGAACACAGTGTTTCTCCCCCATTGCCCCTCCCTTTTTCCTCCTCCAGGTCCTCACTTTGCCGAAAAGTTTCTTTTTTCCCTCGATGTGAAAAAAACCTTTTTGCTTTTTTGTGACCTGATAGACTTCATTTTGCTATGTTAGTTTCCTCCTTCGTCGCTGTTTCCGTGTAACTTCCCTTTTACAACCCTCCCTGTACAAACCTACGTGCGTATTTACCGGGGCCCTCCTCTTCCCTTTGCCCCCCGGGCATGGCAAGTCTCCTAACCCGCACGTTCCCCCCTCTTTCCTTGGTATTGGACTTCTTGAGGACCCCACTTTCTCAAACGCGTCTCCTGTCCACAAAAGTTTTTTTTTTGCAAACCCCACACCCCCCCCCCAAAACCAAAAAAAATTTTTTATAAGAAACCCCCTTTGAGCGTGTCATGTGTTTAGTTTCCCCCCCTTTTTCGATTTCCACTCGATTTTTTTTCCTCTTGTTCCCCGGTCGCATGTTAATCTTTTCTCACTTCACCGCTTCATTTCGTGCCTTTGATGACCTTTTCTTTTGCTTTGCCGCACCAATTTGTTTTTGATGGACAGAGATTTGACTGTGGCCTTTTTAATGTGGCGTTTTCGTTTTTTTTATTTGTTTTGTTCAACTTTTATTTCGGTTGTTTTTTTTTCCCGGTTCTGCCTAGATTTTTCGTAGTTGCTTCCGTTAGACTGCCTTCTACTGATTTCCTCTCCTTTTACCTTTGCCCCTAGCGACGGCAGTAAATCTGATCCAACCCCCACACGAGAATCGGAAACCTTTCCATACCCTTTTCCAGACACTCTCCTTTACTGTCGGGCATGCTCAAGCCCCTTTCCTTTGAGTCACCCCCAAAGAACACCGGCTTTTACCCTCCAGTATGATATTTCGGGGGTGCGTTCGTTCCTGTTGCCTAGGCCCCCCGCCAAGCACTCTCTTTTTTTCTCGACAAAGTTTATCAACTCGCTCTCAATTTCCCCGCCAGCGGACTTTTTTTCCCCTCCTTTTTTCCCCCACAGTGTCCATGTCACGATTTTTTTTTTCTTATTACAATCCCTGTGGACGGACCCGGTTTTTCTCCCTTTCGGCTGGCGTGTATAACAGGAACCCCCCCTGACCTGTTCTAAAGAAATGGTTCCCCTCTCCCCTTTTCTACAAAGCTTAACCGCGTCGTGATTTTTTTATTTTTTCTGCTCCCCTGGCCCACCCCCCCCCCGTTCCCATCCTATGAGGGAACATTCCTTTTCTTCTCACGAGATCAGCCATTCTTCCCCAAGCTTTCCCCAACCGTCTACCTAATTTTCCCCCTTTTTTTTTCCCCCCCCCCTTCGTAATGAAATGTTGCTGTGCCTGAATTCTGATACTTAAGATCAAGTTAGTCCTTATTCGTTTCTTTTCTTGGGTTTTCCACAATACCCGGTTGTCAAGTATGACTTATATTGCTGGAGGGGTCTGTCTCCGTCGTTGTTGATTTCCCCTCCTGCTCCACCACCCCCCGTGTTTTGGCGAATTGCCTTGTGATTTAACCCGTTTTCCCCCCAACTTTTCTTCCCAGTCATTACCCTGTTTTTCCCCTCCGGGCCCCGTCTCGAGGCCCCTTTCCCTGGCTGCGACCCCCGAAACACCTTTGCTTTTCTCTATCACTGTAGTTGTCCCTTCGCGAAGTGGTTCGACGGACCCCCTTTTTTCCCTATGTCCCGTTTCCCCCCTCGTTTTTTGTTTCGTCTCCCCCCCCCCCTGAGTTCTCTGATGAGAAAAACCTTTTTTCAGGAGTGTTGTTCCCCCACACCCTTTCTCTTCGTTTCACTTCCCCAGCCCCCCCAGTTTTATTCACCCCCCCCCCCCCTCCCCCCCCCCCCCCCTCCCCCCCCCCCCCCCCCCCCCCCCCCCCCCCCCCCCCCCCCCCACACCCCCCCCCCCCGACTGAATCCTTCTTCTTCTTTCATTACCCCTTCCCGACCCTTTCTTAACACGTTGTTGAAAAACTCCAGTGGCCCTCGTCCTTTTCCCGTTTCCATAAGACCCTCGGTTTAAACATGCTCCACAATTTCGATGTCCCCCTGCGATCTTTGTTTTTTCCTTCTTCTTTCGTTTTCTCATGTCCCTTCTGCTCCGCCTTTCTCGTTAACCCGAATGGCCCTCGTTCCCCGGTGTCAAACCACCTTTCCCCTTTTTTTTAATTGACCCCCCCCTCCGTACGGTGGTTCAAACCCCCTCTCCCAATCTGGTACTTTCCCAACAGTTAGGACATCTTTTTTCTTTTCTCTCTGAAGGAAGTAAGTGGTTATTGTTCGTTTTGTGGTTTTCGTAATTCAATGTCAACTCACCCCCCTTTTTTTTTTTCCCCATACCTTTGGGGACCCTCTCTTTGTGAATTACCCTTGGATGGTCTTTTACCACACCTTAGTGGGACTCACCTGCTCCCCCCCCCCTTTACAAGTGTTTTTGGACCAAAAGTTGCCTGAGGGACTTCCCTTACAGCCCCACCCCCTTTCCCCGAGAGTGACCCCCTTTTTTTTTTCCTGCCTCCGGGCAGTCAAGATCTCGAGGTAATTCTCCCCCCCATATTTTTGTGCCCAACGATTTTACCACGAGTTTTCCTTTTGTTTTTGAGGACCCCCTGATATGTCCACGGGCGTTCCCCCCCAAGTTCCCCCTTTCGATTTTGATTCATGATTTGTCGCTTCTGGACGGTCCTAAATATCTCTCCCCTCACGTGGATTGTCCTTGCCACATCCCTGACCACCCCTTTTTTCTTCGTTTGGACGTACTTTTCGACCCCACAAAACGAATTTGTTCTAAATATTGTGCGCGTGCCATGGGTACTGTCTGGTAGCCGGGGGAAAGGACTCCTCTTGCTTTTAGGAGGTTTTAATCATCCTTTTTTTTTCTTTTCTTGAGTTCCCCTCTCTTTGCCGGTCGTTTTCTTATGGTTCACTTGGCTTTCAACCATTGGAAAGCATCATTCCTGACGAACTCGTTTTGGCCTTTGCTCCCTCCCACAGTCGCAGCCCACCGGCACGCAGAGTCTTCTTCTCTGCCCCTGGGGTTAGTTTTCTCTGATGAGATACCTGTCCCCTCTTTGAGGTTGAAGGCCTTGTTTCTTTCTCCCCCGGTTTTTCCTTTCTTCTTCCGGGGTGTCCTTTTTTTCCTGTTTCTCCCGAAGACCTTGACTGGTATAGAGTTGGTTCCTTCCAAACATATGCTTTGGGAAATGTGATTTTTTTTTCTCGTGTGTGCTTTTCTTGGTATCCCTCCTTCTTGGTTCTTCTTCGCTTATATTCTCTTGTGGAAGTGGAGCCCTTTGGGCTGATACCTCTGTCCCCTTCAATTGCGTATCTTCCCACGGCTTTTTTTTTGGATGATCAAAATCTGGTTTCCCCCGGTCCCTTTTCCCCGGATCAGATGGGTAACGTTAACCTCTGTACTGGCTCAGCTTAGTTGTTCCCGAGCGCTTTGACGTCCCCCTTTTTTGGCGTGAAGACAAACGCTTGCTTGGCGTTTCGTCCTTTTCCGTTGCCGGGCGTTTTTTTTTTTCCTCGCTAATTTCTCTTTTAGTTTTACTCCTGCTTTCCCCCCCCGTTGAAGGCACCTGTCCCCCGCTTTTTTTATTTCACTGTTCTTTCCCGGTTCGACTGATTCTCTTTTTCTTGCGGATTTCTGGGTTGCTTCCTTGACTGTTCCCTTTTTTCAGTTTCGATACTTTTTTAGCCCCTCATAGGCCCCTCCTGTCTGGTATTAGACGCAATTCAAAAGATTAGCATTACAAAAAATATTAACCCCTCCCCCCTTACCCCCCCTTGTCCGGGCTTTCTCCCCCCGCCAGACTTCTAACAACCCCTTTCCGCCCATAGATTTCCATTGTTCCTAAAAAGGTTGCTCTTCCGCGGGAGTACCCCCCCCCTGAAGACACTTTGCTCGTCGTATTTTTTTTTTTTTACTTTAACTTCGCCTCCTTTCTGTCGGATTCCATTCACTCTGAACTCAACTTCCCTTTTTTCCAAACGTTTCATTTTCCCCCCCCTTTCTTTTTATGTTTACCAACTATTCCCCCCACCCACTTTTTTTTTCCCTCCTTCCGTCTCCCAGTCCTTCGTGACAGGATGGTGCCCTCTTTGGGCAGTTAGTTCAATTTCCCCTTCTTACTGATAGCATGTTCACTACGCACCGTATTCCTGCGTTTACTTGTTTTGACCCTTTTGTCATCTTACTTTTTTTTTCAAAGCTCTCCCCCTCCATTCGGGAAATCCCCCCCTTTCCTCCGATATAAACTCCACCTTTCCCCACGGTTGCCGGGAAGTTCCCCCCTTTTTCCCCCCTTCCTTCTTATTTTTGGTCCAAGGTCCCCCCCCCCACTTGTCTCCCCAAACTTGTCCGCTGACCCCAAACTGGTGACCTGCCCTCCTTTTAACAATGGCTTTTTAGCAAGAATCAACCCCCCTTCTCTGTCTTGCTAATGTTCAGGCCACCTCGCCTACTTTCTGTTTTCGAATGAGGCCTTTTCTGTTACCAGTGTAACACCAGTCCCTTTTTTTTCCCCCCCCGAGAGGCACGTACTTCAACCTGTGCTGTTTCCTTCTTGCTTTCCCCGACCAACCTTCATATTGAGAGCCTTTTCATAGTTGGCCACTCTTCCTGGACTTAAAAGCGGCCTATGTCTTTTTTCGGATTTTTTTTTTCTTGCACCTTTTTAGGTCTGGACTATTTTCAACCCCCTCTCGGCCTTTGGTACCCCGTCTTTGTCACACCCGCGTAGGCGTCTCGTTCTCCTGCTTTTTTTTCTTAATTTTCGTTTCTCCACCCCAGAGCAGAATTCTTCTTCCCTTTAGGCTCGTCCCCCCCCCAACGAGATGAGGTCTTCTTTTTCTCTTGCCGGGTGTTCTTTCGTGATTGATCCAGTATTGGAGGGTACTTGTCCTCCCCCAACCCTTCCGGACTGGTCCTTGCGCGTCGTCTTTTTTTTCTTTGTTCCTTACAACCTGAGCGCGCCGGGATGGGCGAAAGGATCTGGCTTGGGACCTTCCTGTCTTTATCCTTTTGAGTCCTTATTTCATCTCCCCTTCTCTTTAGATTCAATCCGTTTTTTCTTTAGTGGAGTTTCCCCTCGTTTTGGTGATTTTTTCTTCCCCCCTCCAAGGTGAACCCACTTAGTCTATTGTGAGTTCTTCTTACTTTAATTGAGAGTCCTGGTGGCTAGCTCCTTGGCAAGTTTGTCCCCTTACGTATGAGTTACTCCAGACTTTTCTTTTACTTTGTAACCCCCCAGCGACTTGCATGGAGGCCCCCCCCCGATATAGTAAAACTCCTGCATTTTTTTGTCGTTCTTCTTCCCTCCATTTGGCCCTGCTCCTTCCTCGTCCGTTACAACCTCATGCTATTCCCGCGGCCTGTGCTTTTTTCCCCTTACCTCTATAGTTGTTGTCCCCTGAGCCCCAGTACCGAAAACTTTTCGTCTTTGTTCACCCCACTGCCCCATTGCCAAGTCCCGAGTGCTTGGTCCTCTTATTGGCCCAATCCCTTTCGTCTGTACTTCGTCCTCTGGCCGGGTTTTCCCAGACGGCCTACCCCGTTCCGTGGCGTCACCCCCCCGAGATTGCTTTTTTAGATTTTTAGGCGATTCGGGAACCCCCTCGTTGTTTTTTGCTCTTTCGCGCTTTTCACCTCGGTGGTAGGTTCAATTATTTTTTTTCTTTTACTCCCCGGTTTGGTCCGTGCAACTTGATTGCCGTCTTTGAGAACAGTCTTTTTTTTTTCAGTAATTAAGATTCCTTTTTTTTGGTATCTTTGGTTATGAGTTTTTGAACCCTAAAAGTGATTGGGTCCACTTATAGACCAAGACCTTTAGGCCCCCCTTTTTTTTTTTTCATGGTGGCTTTTTTGTGTGAACGGAAACTTCCTCTTCTTTTCTCGGTACTGGAATCGCCGGTTTTTACTAACCAACTGCTGGCGAGTTTTTGATTAAGGGACCCCCGCACCCCTTAGATGTGCCTTTAAGATTTTCCCCCTTCATTGCTTTTCCCCCTTTTTTTTGAAACAGGGATTTTCCCCAATGGGGGGGTGGGGATAGATTGGGCCTCTTTGGAGGATAGTTACTGATTTTTTTCCCCGATATAGTTCTTCTCCACTTTTTTATTCCCCCCATGCTCTGAAAGTTTCTTTTCGGGTTGCCGCAGTTGAAGTCGGCTTGTGGTCACGCTTTACGGTCCGACCCACTTTCAGTCTGTTGTTTTTTAATTTTGGTCCATCATTGCCCACTGTGCTTTCAACCCTTGTTAACAATGCTTCCTCGAACTCAACACCCCTCTTTCCCACTTCCATTCTTCCTTTCTTCAAACCTTCCAGAGCCACCTTTTCCCTTTGGGAGGGGGTTCTGCGACAATTTTCACCACTGCCCGCTGGTTGCAGTCTTTCCTGACTGAAACCCCCCCCGATTTAACTCTAAATTTCGGTACCAACTCTTTTTCTTTCCAGAATTTGCTCACCTCCCAACCTTTTCACCACTTTTATGCTTTGTGCCTGAGAATCGCTTCTGACAGACCCCGTTGCCACGTCCTTTTTGCTTTTTTCACTGTGTGGGCTGGGGGCTGCCCAAAGTTTTTTTTTTACGTCCGCTCCCCGCCAGGGCGGCGCGTTTTTTAGCATGTTCCCCCATTTCTCTTTGTGATGCAATCTCCCTAATCACTCCTTCTCCCCATCTCAACCATCAGCCCAATTCGTCTCTTTTTTTTTGCTTAGGCTGCTTCGAAGTCCCCCAGACCCCCTTGAAATGTTCCTTGCTTTGTTTTTTAGTCCCCTGACCCAGGGCATCTTGGGGCCCCTTTTTTTTTTTATGCCTGAGAAGATTGGGTCCTTCCCCGCTGTCCCCCAACATGGGCCGCTGGCCGTTTTTTGGACAAGTATTTTAAAGAGGCCCCCTGCACCTCTTTTTCCCTTGCCCCAACGCAGAGCCGGGTTCCCCCCCCACCCCACTTCTTTTTGTCTTGACGGGTTTACGCTGTTCCCCTTTTTTTGCCCCCCCCTGCTTTTTAAGGCTCCCCTAGTACAAGTGGCGTAAATTGACTTGGTTTTTTCTGGATCCCCGACTTTCCAACTACCTTTTCCCCCTCTGGTGATGTCCGTTTTGTCCCCCGGGTTACCAAAACCTTTTTCCTTGCTGGGACTTTTCTTTAAGGCGTGTCACCTTTCTTTATCTTTTGGTTGGCCTTGCGTTCCCCTTCCCTGATTGTTTTTTCAAATTTGTTGTTGGATTTTCTTGTCGGGATTTGCCAGTGTTTACAAGTTTTTTTGCCATTCATTTTTTTTTTTCCTCTTGTTTGACAAATTTACCATTTGCCTCTTCTGCTCGCTCGACGGAAAATGTTTGCGGTTTGCAAACGTTTTTTGTTTTGACTTTTGTTTTGAACATTTTTCTTGGCGTCCCGTAAGGGGCCTTTTTGGGTTGAGATTTTTTTTTTTTTCCCCATCGTCCCGAAGTTCAGTACCCCCAAACACGCAGGGTCCCCCCTTTACGTTCCCCCGTCACATGGACAGCAGTCTTTTCCCTGACTCGTGTTTTTACCCCCGGCTCCCTGCACTTTTACTGGTCCCAGTTTTTTTCCTTTTTTTTTGCCTGCTTTTTTTTTTTGCCGGTGTAGCAAAAAAGTTAATCAAACCCCCTTGTTTCCCCTCCCACGCCGTCCGGGCAACACGGTTTTTTTAAAAACTCAACACAATGGTCTTTTGTTGTCAGTTTTTTTTTTCCTATGCCCCGAATTTGTAGGCCCTTTCCGTTAAATCCCGGATCTTGCCATTTCTTTCCTCTTCCCTGGTTGCCGTTCTTCCCCCCCGTTTATGGCATCGTCCCAGTTTGGGTTGTGACCCCTTTTTTGATTTTGTCTTTTTAACCGCCCCTTGGGGTTTTTTTTTTTTAAATATTTCTGTTTTGCACTTGTCACTCTCTCGGCAGGGGACCCAGTTTTTGTACCGTGTTTTTTTTTTGTTGTCGGGTGTTTCTCAGGTTCTTTTTAAATGTTACTGCTTTTCAGTGTCTTCTCCCTGAGTTGCCGATCTTTTTCTATTGCTTTTTTTTCTAGGCTCCTGGCAGAAGAACAGGGAACTCGCTTTATCTGTTTTTTTCCCCCAACACCAACCCTCGGAACGCGGAAACCGGTTTTTCAAACCCCAGGGTTTTTGCCAGATCCCAAGAAGGTCAGGGCCCCTGTCGACCGGAAAATTGTTCTTACCCCCTTTTTTTCCCCCGGACTCGTTGATGGTTGCCCTTCGTATTGCCGGTTCCTCCCCTGCAGCGTTTTTTTTTTTTCTCGGACAAAGTTTTATCAAAGGATTTTGAACCTAGAAGCTGGGTTTTTTAGCCTTTTTCCCCTTCTTGACTCGACCCCCGTGGTCTGTCCCTCTTTCCCTTCCACGAATTTTATTTTCGTCTAGGGTCCTTTTTTTTTCGGCGTGCCGTTGGATGTCTACGGCCCCCCAGGGGCTCCCCAGTTGCCTTCTTTTCCTGCACTCATCGTTCCCACGACGCCGTTTTCTTTATTGAGATTGCTCAACCCCCTTGAGCGTTTAGGTCTTTTAAGGTATAATGTGTTTTCTTTGCTGACCTTCTTTTCATCCCCGGCTTTCCAACTTCTTATGGCCGTCCCTTCCACCTTTTTTTTCCTCCCCCCCGGCAAGCACGGTTAATGGAAGCGTTACTTTCTACCGACTCGATACAGACCTCAGTATTTTTATTTGGGTTTTTCCCCCTTTTGCCTAGTGATCGATGTCCTGCCTTGCTTCCGTACGTTTTGATCCTTCCTTTCCGAACAACCCCGGAGTTTTTGGTCCCCTTCTGTGCCTTTCCAACGGTTTGTCCCGCCGTACCATCTACGAGTTTTTTAGTCCCTCTTCGTGAACTTTTCCTTTTTTCCATCCCACCAAGGCGGTGCATCCCCTTTCGTTTTGCTTGGCTGTTATCTTTTTTTTTCCTCGACATGTCTCGCCCACTCTTCTTGTACCCCCGTTGGTTTTTTTTTTCCCTCTGACTTCTACCCTTTCCCATTTTTTCCTGGATGTCCCTCAACCGTCTCTTCTTCCAAACCGGACCGCCAATCAACGTGCTTTCCTCCGTAGTGCTTCTTTAATCACCTTTTAGGGCCCCTTGCACTTTGTGAAACTCCGTGAACCCCTTCACTTCGTTTTACACTTTTTCCTCTTTTTTACATTTTCTTTTCACCCCTGTTCCCTGAGGACGTTGACCCGCGTCTTTTCAGGCTTGAACATGTCCCTTTTTCCCTCCTTTTTTGTAAGACATAATAACTTTCCCTTGTTACCACCCCCCCCTTTTCAGGCCTTCTCTTGACTCCCTCCCGGTGGTGCGAATTGTAATCCACAGACTCCCTTTTACTCCCAGTTTTTTCCTGTAGTCTTTTCCTCCTCCCGTTGTTTTTTGTTGTCCTCGCTCTTCATACACGATTTCACCTGACGTTTGGGTTTTGAATTCCCCCCCGCTCCGTGGACTTTTTTGATTTTTCTTTTCATTGGAGTTTTTTCTTTCCCCCCGGCTCCTTTTTAAATTTTTTTTTTTTTTTCCCCCACCTGTTACCGTTGTCTCACCTCCCACCAACCCTTTTACTCTGAGGGGACCATGAATCCAGGAAACTCCTCGTCCTGCGCTTCCTTTCCCCTTCCTTTCCCTCTCCATTGTCCCCAGATTTTAAACCGAGGGAGTGTTCCTTGTATTTCCCCTTCTCCGAGTAACCCCTGGGCTTTCCCAAATTACTCTGCGTGAGGGTGATTTAGTCACCGTTCCGGGTCCCTGTTTGATTACAAAGTGGCTTTCTACGTATCTCCCCCGGATTGCGTGAATTCCATGTTTCCGACGTCCCCCCTTTTTCTTGACCAAACAACGACTTTCCTGTTTTATTTGGGTGATTCCTTTTTTCGTCCCCTCTCCCTTCGCGTGAAAAACGTTTCCTTCCAATAGTGATGAGGATTCACTCATTTTTTTTTTTTCGCGTTTCCGCTCTGCCCTGTTTTTTGTCTGGTCACTTGCGGCAAAACCTTTTTTTCCCCTTGATCTTCTGCGTTGCCGGCCATTTCCGTTTGTCGCCAATTCGTTTCCACTCACCCCCCCGTCGGCCACAGTTTTTAAGGTCCATCGGATCGTTTTCCTTGGACTTTTTTTTCGTTTTTCCCCTGAAGATTTGACTCCCTTTTTATCTTATGAATGCTGTAGGCCGTAAATCCTTTGGCTTTTTTTTCTTTCTTGGGTGCCGGTTTTTTTTTTTGACGGTCCCTGTTCGTAGACTTTGGTTCCCCCCGACTGCAATTGTTATGATTTTAATCCTGGGCGGCTTTCCAATTTTACTCATTGTATACTCGCCGGGACTACCATAGTTTTTTTTCTTGCCCTCTTTTTCGCACTGTGTATTGCATTCTTATCTTTATCGACGCTGTGGTCTT
>Ga0179593_1335410_pt1 | contig 15635 bp, 16 predicted proteins | sample CZODoug2_1_08_16_FD_185931 | JGI IMG/M metagenome (GOLD analysis project Ga0179593, IMG submission 185931) | Vadose zone soil fungal communities from Angelo Coast Range Reserve, California, USA - CZODoug2_1_08_16fungal (PacBio error correction) | ecosystem: Environmental > Terrestrial > Soil >... | reverse complement strand
CTTTCAATAGCGATACAAATTTTGGTATCTGCAGTCTGCCTTTCCCCCTCCATGTTGTAGCTGCTTCGTTATGTACTACCTTCTTGAATTAGTCTTGCGCCGGAACGTCGACCCTCTTTTTTTTTCTTGGAACAGTTTTCACGGCCCAAAAGTGTTTGTTGTCTGCCCCCCCCCCTCCCTTTGTCTTCCCCCCTTGTTCGCTGTTAATCTTGGCCTTCATCCCGCTTGTTGGGGGGGAACTTCCTCTTTTTACTCTTTTTCTAAGCAGGAGGAGAACATGTATTCATTCTGTACTCCCTGTTGCTCCGTCCCCCCTTGTTCTGAAGAAGTCCGCTGGCCAAACCTCCCCGTGACCCTTCTCCCCGATTGGTCCTTTCTTTTTCCCCTTAAGGCGAGTCGGTATATCGATGTATCTCGTTTTTTGTCCTCATTTTTTCCCAAAGGGCCCCCGAGAGTGTTGTGATCCTTTTTTAATCTTTCCCGCCTCGGGGACAGGGGATGCGGACAGATTATTTATGATGGTTTTTTCGCGTTAACGGATCCGGGCGGTGGTTGAGCGACCTACACCCCTTCGACTAAAGTCTTCTCGCGGGTGGTCTTGAATTCCCCCCCCTTTCTGTCCGTCCACTTGGGCGCCTTTTCCGACAGTTCAATTTACTCGAGCACTTTACTTTTCCTTTACTTTTTGCGCCTCCCTTTTTTCTTACAAACTCAGAACTCGTCTGAACCGTTTTCTGCCTATTTTTTTTTTCCAGACCCCTTTTGTCGGGGGGGTTTTTTGCCTTTCGGCTGATTGCGTGTTTCGGTGGTGGTCCAGGCTGTGTGAGAGTGGCTTCGCGTTGATCGCAAACCTTTTTTTTTCCTCTTCCTTCTTTTCCCGTTCGCGAGGGTGAGAGACTGGTCTCTGTTTCCCCCGCAGGTCTTTCCGTCCGCGCCTTCGCTCTAGGCGATCTCTGCAACTTGTGTGGATGCGCCGCGTTTCATGTTCCTTTTTTCATTTTGCAGACCACGCTGGCCTGTAGCTCCTTCTCCCGCAGCATTAACTTAATTCCACCCTTTCCCTCGATCCGCCGTCGATGCTAGTTTTCTTATCTTTTCTTCCCCCCTCCGGTTCACCATAAACGGGGGAAATTCTTTTCCCACCTTCTTTATCTGGGATTCCCTCCTTCCCCCTCAGCACAGAGATAGATGAGTTACTAAAGGTCAATATTCCCCCAAGTATTCTTCTTTTTATGGACTTCTTGTCCCTGCGATGACAGGTTTGCATGGCGGAGGGTGGTGTCAGGGCATTTCCATGCGGGAGTTGCGTGGCTACGGGACCGGGCAGACGTTTGCCTCCCTTTTCTTCCGGTCGAGTACTTTTCCTGTTGGTCTCCAGCACGTTGATGTACTCCCCTCCTTCTTTTACTTAGTCCCGCCTTCTATCTTCACAGCCTTGTCTCCTCCCTTCCCCACCACCCGCCTGTGGGTATGTTTCTTTTTGTTTCTTTCGGTCCTGGACGGCCTCACTCCCCCCTTCGCCTCACGTTGTCGAGTACTCCTTCCTTTTCCTGGCTACGCTTACGCAACCCCCTGTTTTTTTTTCTTCTGTGTCGTTTTTGGCTGGAATCGCAGCCACCCGCCGCCGCGTCTCCTCTCATACCCCCGCCGGGGATTCTTTATGCCCTGTCCTTTACGTTGGCCTTCCCGTACCTCTTCTTATCGCTATCTTTTTCCATTTGTGATTTCCTTTCTCCCTTGAAGTGTCTCGCGACTCCTGCCGCGCCTTTCTTTAACAAGCCCCCCCCCCAAAGCTTCGATCACCCCCTCACGCTTGTACTGATCGCTTCCCCCCTCTTGTTTAGGCTCATAGGGCGGTGTTCGTTATCGTTCTAGGTTCTACCCTCTCCGTTCAAGTATGTCCCTCGCTCATCGTTTATTCCCTTTCCTTGATCCCATTTAGCACGATGGTACCCCCAACCACCTTGGCGGTCCCTTATAGACACACCAGTTTATTTCCCCTTTTTTTCGCCTTGGTCCTCGAGGAATGCCGATGGTTGGCTCTTTCTCAGTTTTCCTCCTCCCCTTTTCTCCCCCAAAACTCCAATCTTCCCCGCGCTGTAGCCGACCTTTTCCCTATACGTCGCTCCCGCACCCTGCCTTGAAGAGGACAGGTCAGAGTCTGTTTTACCTCCTGATAGATTTTTTCCTAACTACGTTCCTCGTCGTTTATGAACCATACAACCCTCACCCCTTCTCCCGGCTATCGCGGCGCTATCTGGGAAGAAGTCTTGGCTACTTTTTGTTCCTTTCCCTCTTTTTTACAGCAGCTCAGCCCAGGAAGATTTGTACTCCGTCCGCTCTTGCGTCGTGCGATCGAAATTTATTCTATCCGACTCATTTCTCCTTTGCCTTCTCTTTTTCTAACTGCTTGTGGACAATGGGATACCTTATAAGGATTGATACGGCATTCCCCCCCCCCCCCCCAGACACTCCCAGGAGAGGCTTTACGAAGATGTCCGCTCTGTTTAGCTCTTTCAGCTTTTCTTTTTCACTCTATGCGTTCATCCCGGGCAAGCCATCTTTCTCATTCCTAAGAACTTTCAAGGCCAATAGCATGATTCGGAGCTTAATTTTTTTGTTCCCTGACTACTCCCCTTTTTTCCTTCCTCTCTTTTGTGTTGGTTTTGTAGTCGTCTCTGCTCCTTTTAACACCAACCCCGTTGGTTTCTGCTAGGGCCTTTGCACACTTTCTTCCTTTGTTTGATTTCCAGCACAGGCAGTTTTCGTGACACCTTGTTATTTAGCTTCCGACCTCACTATTCCTTTCCTCTCCTTCCCAGTGTCCCAACTTCGGGTGCTTGTGTCTATTGGGGATTGTGCCACTTTTTTTCTTGACTGTCGTCCCGTTCAAGAAAGAATATTCCCCTTTAGTCCGTCACTCAGCGCTTCTTTTTTTTTCAAAGCGGATGGACGCCCGTTTATAGATACCTTCCTCTGTCTTCCTTCCTTTCCGGTTATAGGACGTACCAAGTATTTCACGACTCTCGGGCCCCCCCATGTAGATCTTCCCCTTAGCGGCCTTGCGATACGCACGCATCGAGTTTTCGTTTCATTTCTTCTCGATAACGAAGAGGCCGTAGTGATCTTCCCAGCTATTCCTTTACCCCTATTTGTGCCGTCCTCCTCAAGTGCCATTTCTCCCCCTTTTTCCTCACTGCGCGGCACGTCGTTCGTATCCATTGGTCGGATTTAAGAGTGGTAATTTGCCCTTTTGGGTCGCACACCGGCGAACTTATAAGCACCCCTCGGTCCATTTCGCGCCCACCTGCTCCCCCTTCACGCTACGACCTTTGCACCTCTGCCCTGATTCCCGACCCCAAGATTCGCTTTCCGCAAAGGGTCCTCGCTTCGCTCTTTCCTTTATAACCCACCTCGGCTTTTCCCCCCAATCTCACCCCTTCTCTCCCGCTTACCATCGTACTCGATTCGTCACTCTCCCCTTTCTTTTTTTTGTTTCTTTACTACACATTAGCGCATCCCTTTGCATGGGAACTATCTTGCCTGAGGGGACGCCAACTCACTTCTCCCTAGAGCGTGTACAGCCGCCATTGGTCGTCGAGGTTCAAGCTCCTTTGCTTGGTGAGTATTTCATTTACTTTAGTCTCTTGGTGGTGTATTCCCCCAAACCTGGCTCGGGGCAATCGATTGTTGCTTTATCTTTCTTCCGCTTCTAAATGCCGTATTCTGAGCTTCCTCTTACTAGTTTTGTGGGATATCTCTTCATTACCCACCACTCAGTCTGTTGAGTCTTCTCCAAGGAGAATCCACTTCGATAGCGGTTCTAAGCCCTTTCTTTACTTCTCCGCCCTGGAGTACCTACCAGCCGTCATGCATCCGTCACTTATAATCTTGGCGGACCTCCGCCTGACTCCTTCGACTCCAGACTCTTTCCCTTTCTTCCTTTTTTTTGAAATCTGTATTCCTCCTTCCTCCCCCTCTGTTCCCCTTTCGTTCCTCCGTTCCTCGAGCGTGTTTTGGTCGCGTCCCATCTCTACGTGATATGTACAGTCTAAGAAGGATCGACTTTTCGTGTTTCTTTCCCCTTCCCTTCCCTTTTCCTGGAGCGCGTTCAGATGGCTTTTTTCTGTCTTGGTACCTCTTTTTGTTTGTTTCATACCGGCTCGAGCGAGTGTGTTCGCCTCCTGAAAGAGCGAGAACCGCTGTACTTCGGTCGACCCATTATTGTCCTTCTCTTCCTCCTACCAGCCCGAGGACGAGGAAGAGTCTGAGCTTTCTTCCCCCTCCCCATCGCCTCCTCTTCACGCACGCTCCCTTTCCGCCACCCCCCCTTTTCAGCTCTTCACGGTTGCGTACGGGTGACCTAGTGAGTAGTTGTGTACTTCCTTCCCCCTTCCACCAGTGCGCTCGGGACTCTTTCCTTTTCCCTTGCCAAGGTGTTTCAAGGTTTCGTCCGGTCCTTTCTTACTGACCCCCCTCTAGCTCTCCTTAGACCGGCGTTAGTAACCCATGATTTGTCGAAGCCCCTGCCCTCCCGCTTCCCCTTTAATACTTGGTCCGCCATACTGCAGTTTGCATCCCGTTTTTTCCCCCTTACGCACGTCGTCTTCACAGTGTCTGCTGCTCTATTCAGCGTCACTACGCGGCCCGCGCATCGTTTTTCCTGTTTCAAACCTTGAGTTCTAAGTCTGCCTGTGGGTTTGAAGTTCTCGGGCTTTTCTTTGTTCTCGCCAGCACTTCAGATTTTGACCATCCTTCTTGCATCCTACAGGCGTACCCAGTAGTTTCGTTGCCCCCTCTTTGGCGTCCCCAAAAGTTTACTACCGCCCCCTCTTTGACTGACTCCTTTACGTATTGACTTCCGCCGCGCAAATCCACTTTTTTCTTTTCAAAACCCGTGCCTCTCGCACTCGGGGGCGTTCGCTTTGATCCCCTTATGAGTGTTGCCTTTTCCCCTCGATGGCCGTCATCTACACCTTCTTTAATTTTTGGCGGCGAACAGTTTCTGTTCCCCATGGTAACGCATGTTTTCCTTCCTTTCTTTTGTTTGTTCGCACTCCGATACCTTCTTTTTCCAATTTGATCTTTTCTCTCCTTTTTTTCCTCTCAAAGTCGCCCGAGTTCGAGGTCCTGTTTGCTATTTGTGGCGCGGACATCTCCATCATATTTTTAAGCACCCCATCCTCTTTTCAAGCCTGTTGGACGGTTACCGGTAGACCCAATCCCGATTTTTTGCCCCTCCCTCGGTGCGGCTCATTCACTTTTCCTCTCCTTGTCCAGAATGCGCTTTTTGTTGCTTTGGGGGCCCTGCGGCTCCAGAGTCTTTTGTTGTTTCCCCTTTTTACAAGGCGCAAGTCTGATGGTCATGACTCCTTCCTTTGGTGTAGCGAACCCGTTTCACTCTCTTCTCTTTTCAAACGGCCGCGTACCCTTGATAACTTCCGCTTACTCTCCGTGTCGTTTGATTCGCAGTATCCGATGGGGTCCTTTTCTTCCTTTCCCCGACCCCGTGCCGAGAGCTCCCTTCCTTCTCCCCCATTTTGACGTCTACTTAGCACCTGAGCCGGACGAGTCTTCTTCGCATACTGTTCGACGAGTGGGCTCACACGTCTCGTCTTTGGGATGCGAACCCGGGCGACTATTCTCTTGACTTTTTTGAGACTATTTTTCTTCTTAGAACAGTCGGGCCCCTGTAAAAACTTTTTTCCCCGTTGTCCCCCTTCCATTCTTGGTCAAATAGACGTGGGAAGTTTTTGAATTTTTCCGTCCTTCCCCCAAACCAAGGCTCCTTTCCCTTAGTGAATTTGGCCACGGGGATCGTCTTGTGACTTTCTGATAGCAGGTGCGAAGGGTTGGGACATTCGGAGTTTTTTTCCCCTCTCAATCGCGGGTTGCCCCTTTACGATCTTTTTTATAGAGAGACTGCGTATCCTTTACCGCGGACGATTGGACGTTTTCCCCCTCGTCCCGCCCTTTTTACTGCATTGACCGGGTGGTTATGGCGTCGTGACTTATTACCTTATTTCAGGGTGTACACCCCTGGCTGCCGGAATAACCCCTCGCGCTTTTTCCCTTTCTGGATCAGTCCGCAGCACCGCATAATCCGTCGCGCGACACCTGAAACCACGCCCCTTGACGCCCCCTATCCCGTTCCTATTTAATCGGCGCCCAACAAGGATAGGTCAGTGTAGTCTTTTCCTCCTATGTACACTGAGTGAATTCTACTCTACTCCCCGTACCCCCCACGTTTAACAGGTGATTTCTAAGGCAGGGCTTTTTGTTTCCTTTCCCTCCCGGCGTGGCCCCACTTGACCCCTTCACTAGTTGGATCGGTAGGCGGACGAAGGAGCTTTCTTGTCAGTTTTTCTGTTAATGGAGGTTTGTATGAGCAGCTGTTTCTCCCCTGATTTCAAGGTGCTTTGACAACAAGCTGCTCTCGTTACACAGACGTTTGGCTGAAGAGTCAAACCTCTATGTTTGGGGTGGGCTAGTGTCACTGGTTTCTCCTATGCCCTCTGGTAGTCCCCCCCTCCCCCATATACGGGTATCGGCCTACTATGACAAATGTTTCCCTCTGGACCTAATTGGCAGCGTTATATGTGTTTTTAATCGCCAGGCCACACCAACCCTATTTTCCCCCCCCCCCCCCTTCTCCACCCCGCCACCGACTTTGCCTGGTAACTTGAGTACACATTCGTCGAGATGGTTCCTTTTCGACTAGTCTTCTCCGTAAGAGCCCTTTCCTCCCGCACCTATATGCGTCTTCTCCCTGTACCCCCCAAAAGGTTTTATCCGGTTGCCGGATGTTCGAATCGATTGTCCCCTTCCCTTTGTTTACTGGGGACCGGTGGTAGATCTCATCTCTCCTGGTCGCCTCTCCCCTCTCGCCGCTGGCCCATATGTTTCCGTCTTCCCCCCCTAGGAATGTTCTCGGTGTCTGAGTCTAGTAGTTTTTTGTTTCCCCCTTTTCAAGATTGAAGTGCATGCCGTTGGCTTCTTGCCGCGACCTCAGCGCTGTTCCAGTGTCCAGTTACGCTCTTTCCCATCGTTTTTGAATTTCGCCGTTCCCGTAGACCAACGTTCATTCATTTGTAATCAATGGATACGTCCACGTCGCTCGATTGATTCGCATCCACTTTGACTTTTTTTTTCCTCTCTGTCGACGAATGCTAGTGCCTCCCCCTTTTTCTTCAGATCCTCCTCCGATCTGGATAGCCCCGGCCGTTCTTTTTCAGACTAACATTGCCCCCGGTGTTCGGAACTCATGCGTTGTTCTCTCCCTACTACCAAGATGTAGGATCCGAGCTCTGACGCTATTCCTTTCATTGAGGCGCATCTCCCCTTCTGCCTGTATTCTCAGTTGACTCGAGTAACAACCTTTTTCCTCCTTGACATAGAGAGACGCCGGATCCAACCCCCCCATCAGCCAGAATAGGCGCTCTCCTTCTTATTGGATCTTCTTGTTCCCCCTTCTCAGTTCCCTTTGGCTTCGTTCATGAGTACCTTGCCTATGGTGTCAAGCAAGTCGGTCGCCACTTCCAGCACCTCACTGGCCCACTATTTTGCTCTCTTTCATCGTGTCTCTCTTTCATCCTCCATCCGATTTTTTTTTTTTTTTTATCATCTGCATTTCCCTAAGTCCGACAGTTTTTTGACAATTTTCTCCTTTTTTCTCGTCATGCGACAAGACACCATGTTATTTAGCATCCGGGAAGCCAACACCCACCCCCAACTTAGTCCCCTTCCGAGATACCGATCGTATACGTTGTCCTCCCTCCTTTTTCTTTTTTTTTTTACTTGGTCGTGTTGTTCCCTGTCTTGACACGCATCTCCCTTTTCCACTATCTCTTTTTGAATGCGGCGTGACGACTTTAGCTGCTGGCACATCTAGTTCTTCACTTTTATTCCCCCTTGATCGCTGTTACCCAGTAGGTTCGAAAACGTCGTTTCCCCCTCTTTCCCCCCCTGTATAGCTGCCTTTGGATAACCGCGTTTTTCTATTGTACTTGGTCCCCACTCTGCGACGCTCCCCCCCCCCACCAGGAGGGCCTCAAAGCTAGCACTTCGGCGCCTCTTTCCTCCTCCTCAAATTCTTGCTGCCCTCTTCTTCTCTACTAGCAAGTGTTACCAACTGACAGATTGGCGTCGTGCAGCCCTTCCCCCCCTTCCCTCACTCCAAGCCCTTTTCGCATTGCGCACGGCCGGCATTTACTTCCCCGTTGTCGTCCCAACTACTCCCATCGAGAGTTCCACCTGTTCCTCCTCATGGCCTGTTTTCACTCACGCTGATTCCCCTCTCTTTCCCACCCCCCCTATTTTCCCCGTGACCGCATGTACCGCTTCTTCTCCTCAACTATGTTGTGATCGGAGTGTTTTTCGTTATAATTCCAGTTGAATTGCTTTGCGGGATTTTCTCCTATTCCCTGCGTTTTTGACCAAAATAACCGGGGTCCGACCGTCCCCCCCCCCTTCCCCTCTTAAAGAGAGTGTCACTAACTTACAGTGAGCAGCTTACTCTTTGTGATTGGAGTTGGGCCCGTCCCCTAGCTTGGAGACCTTTATCCCCCCTCCCCTCCTCCAGGCAAATCAGTCGTTTGGCTACTTCCCTCCCTTTTAGCCGTTGCTCTAGGCGGTCGTCTAGAGATGACCGTCCCGGCCACGCGAACCATCCCCTCCCTTCTTTGTGACGTGAATGTGTGTCATCGGCGTCTCCAGCAACTTTGTCCCCTTTAGAAACCGTTCAACCGCCCGCCGAATCTTCCTTCTGCCATGGCGTATTAGCCTTTGTCCCCCTCTCAACCCCCACCCTAACCCCCCAGCCCCAAAAACACACACCCTAAACCCGCCCCGCCCCAGCAAAAGAAAAAATTGCCTTACAAAAACAAAAAAAAACGACCCCCCGCCCACCCCCCAGAGTACCCCCAATACACAGCCCCCCCTCACCCCTCCCCCCCCCTCCACCACCTTTCCAACACACTTCAACACAACCCCCCCCCCCCCCACTCCCCCCGGCCCAAACAACCAACCACGCCCCCCCGCTTCCCATCCACCATGAGGCCACCCCTCCCCTGCCCCCAGAGCGAGACCCCTCTTAAATGCGGACTTTGATAGTATTGCTCCCCTTCCCATCTACACTCTGTGCTGGCCTCAGTTGGGAATCCCAGTTCACGTCCTTTTGCCCTCCTCTACCCGCAGTACCCCGTTGTGACAGGAGGGCATTCAGAAGCCTCCGTCTTCTTCGTTTCGTGCCCTTCCCTCCTTCCTGTCTTCCCGTTGTCTTTTGCGTCATAGACGCTGACTCCAGGTTTCCTGTGAACCGGCTTTCTACTTAGTTCATACCACCACCCTGCATACGCTTTTTTCCGGTTTTGCTGGTGCCCTATTCGTGACCCTACATCCCTTTTCCTCCAGACGTTCCAAGAAATTAGTGCACGTCCCATTTTATTTTGCGCGGTGCGCGCCACCTCTGCGGACACGCCTCGGCCTCCGCCCGGCCAGCGTGCCTTTCGCCCGATACGGGTCCCTCTGTGTTCTTTTGTTTCCATACCGATGTTGCAAATTCTCCGTGCCCCGAAAGGAATCGTTTCCCCCTTACCCCATTTTTTTTAAAGTTGTTCCTCGACCCCTGCCCGACTATCCCTGTGTGGATCGCTTCCCCCCTCCCCCCGATTTAAAATCGATAGTCGGTCACCGAGAAGTTTTCGAGAGCCTAGTTTCTTTTTTCCGCTCATTACGCTCCTCGACGAATTGTCGCCCTTCTTTGTTTCCTCAGATACAGTACATTTGTGCATGTCTCTCTGGGCACCGTTTCCTTCGGTGATCTCCAGCGCTCCCTGTCTCATACGGCGCCACAGTGTCAACTGAGTTTCCGTTTTTGGTGTCGTAATTGTCCGGGATGGTTTGCCCCCGTCTCTCGCACCCGTCTTTCTTCCTTTCTGAGAGAATTGGCCCAGTTTTTTTACCCAGGATCAGCTCACGTTTTGCGATTAACATAGGAGCATCCCCAAAGAAGGTGTTGGACCCCACTTTGCCGCCGTCTCTGCTGCTCCCTTCTTTTTTCCCTTCCCTGCCAGTTCGTGCGCCCGCCCCTGTGCCCAGGTACACCCGTTTTCCCATTTTTTCGGCGCTGCACGATTCGAGTGTTCGTTGTCTCCTCTTGTCCGCCCTTCAGCGGTGTGGCGCCATCGCTGCCGTCCTTCCCCCAGCGGCGCTTTTCGCGGAAACTCCTCCGATGGTATGATGTTATCTCTCTCCCGCATCTTTTTTTGTTGCGGCGAGTATTTCCTGATCCATTCCCCTGAATGTAGGAGTTCCGCCAAGACTTTCCCCCCTGTGTAGCATTCCACTTTAGTTCTGGGATCTTCTTGTCTTGCATGCACGAACTGTGCTTTTTTCCACCTCTCTCTAGCATTTACCCAAGTAAGAGAAACGGGGATGGATCGAATCTCCGTTTTTTTTTTAATCCGTGTTGACCTAACTGGCGAATGGGGTCTTTCCCTGTGGACCTGCGCTCCGATGCTGTACTTTCCCTGCCCGCTTCAATCCAGCATAGATGGATGGTTTCCTCCGTTGGCGTTTTAGCCCCCGCTGGTGGCCCAACACCCACTCGTCCTTCCGCACCCACTGATTTACGATCTCTGTTGAAGCACGTCACGGTCTGTCCGTCTCTTCCTTCTTGGTATCGTTTTAATCCTCCAGAAAAAACGTTGCCCAGCGCGTCGTACTTGACTCAAGCAGTTTGTTCGTTATTATTCCACAGGCTCCGGGATGCGAGTAAAGATCCGATCCAGTCGAGTTCGCTCTGTATCACCGAGCGTCGGTTCAGTTATGTTCAGCCGGCGATTTTCTTACCCTGGATTGGTGACTTGGTCTTAGACCGCCGGGGGCTCCGGATAACCAACTTTCAACCCCCTTCCGGGTTATCTTCCCCTTCTTCTACGTGGACTCTTTGATGTTTACCCCCCCCCCACTCCACTCCGCGTTCCGACACCGGTCGGCATATGGTTTCAACCCCCTCTGTCCGGGGCGGGAAGGGCCGGGTTACTGTTTGGCGCGCGTCTGTTTGGTGCAGAGCATCAGCTTCAGTCCCGGTCTTATGGCTGCAGAACCCAGCTGTCTAGGTAGTTCACTGGCTCGCCACTTTATTCCTCGTTTTTTTTCCCTCGCAGACGTCAAGAACACGGTTGTTGTATGCGCCCGCCAGTGCAGCCTAGTCTGGACTCCTTTGCTCCACTGCTGCGGGATCTCTTCTCGCCTCGGTATTGCAATTCCCGGAGCACCTTTACTGGCCCGATAGATGGCATCTGTGCTTTCCCAACTTGACATCTAACTGTAGGTAAGCCGTGTCCCACCAAGGATTGGTCCGTTTCCCAGAATTTTCTCCCAGAGAGTCACTAATTCCCAAATAACTGTTTCACCAGTAGCCTTTAAGCTGGTGCTGTCGCGTATTTCTTGCTCTTTCGGAGGTGTGGCAGCTTTTTCTGTTGGGGCCCTGCTACGGATACGCGAGGCCCATTGTCGCCTTCCACTGGGCGGCTTTTTTTTTTTTTTCGCCTCCAAGCACCCTCTCTTTGTTGGTTCGTTTCCCCCCTCTACTATTAACAGGTGCCGAGATTACGAGAGAACCTTCCTTCGAGGTTGTTCGTTTTTTTCACTTTTCCTTAGTACGGGCCGACTAGCTTTTCGTGCGCAGGCCACGATTCGGGGGGCCGCCGATTTTCTCTGTATTCCCGTTTAGATCTTCTCCCCTCCGAGTCGCTATGGCGTTGGAACCAGGTGACCCACCACACGCGTCCTGCAAACTATGCCACCCCACACCGTCGATTTTTTTCCTTCGGGCCTTTTTCATCTCTTCGTGAGATTCTTTTCTTTGGGTCAGCTGGCTAAGAGCAATTGTCGTCAAGTTGGCCAGCAAGGCGCACGTCCCCTTCTATACAAAAACACTTCTCGATCAGCCCCCTTATGCGTTCTTCGAACGATTTTGAACGCTTTTTTCGATCCTTCTGTTTTTTTTCTCTCCCCTTCGTGCGCACCAGATTTGTTTCACTTTTTCCCCTCCCTCTCTAGAATGGTAGGTATATTTGTAGTTCCCCCCACTGGGTGTGAAATCCGTTTGTGGAGAATACCTTACTTTCTATTGTCTTATAGTTCGGTTGAACTTTCCTGAAGCGTAGCCCACTCGCATTTCCGCCGCGGTTGAGTCACAATGGTCCTCCGATTCTTTGTCATCTCGTCTCCCTTTTTCCTTGCATCTTGGGAGTCGAGCTCGCGAAGGAATCTATTGGATTTCCAATTTTGCCTAGGCGTTTCCAAACTTAACCCAGTTCGCTTTTATTAACTGTCTTGAAGACTACATTGGCCCCTCTTTTTTTTCCTTCCCCTTGGTACCTGTCGCTGAATACCCAAATGTTCCTATACGAGCGTCTGTGCGATGCTCGAGAGTGGAGGTCCCTGGGTTTTTGTGTTTCCGCATTTCACCTTCAATGAGATTCCCCCATGCTATTCCGTTTTCTCCCCCACACCCCCAGACACACAATGGGAATCGTTTGTCCGAGACGCGGCCGTATTTCCAACCACCCCATCATTTAAACAGATAGGCGGACCCCAGCCCTTCTTTGCCTCTTTGAATCGTCGCGTCGTTCTGCCTACAGTTTTTCTTTTTGAATGTCCCCAAACACATTCTGTTGTGATCTCGGCAAAGTCGTCAGCCAACGTCCCCATCACGTCTTTTTCAAGGGAAAGTCAACATCTGTCGGACTTCCTTTTGTTCTTTATATTTCCTCCTTCGTTGTTTGTGGATCTCATTTTCCTCGAATTAGTTCCCCTTGATTATATTCTTTTACCAGTGCTGAAGTCTGGAATGCACAGACTGGACGATGCTGAGAACCCCACCTTTAAAGTGCGGCCCCTTCCGCCGTCTTTCGCACACCTTTTCCCTTGCTTTTGATACCAGTGCGATATTAGTCGGTTTCCCTTCTTTCTTTCTTGATGGGGTTGTGGTTGGCAAATGTGATGCGATGATCCCAGTTTAAGGAACTTCCTCTTCCATGGTAAGACTAGTTCTCCATTGCAGTCCTTCCTTTTTTCTCTGTTTTGACTTCGATCTTCCTTCCGACCAGAGGCGCTCGTTATTGCGGTCTTCCGGTTTTTGTTTTCCCCCCCTGTGCAACTGCCAATAGTAATTTGCACAGAGCAGTAGGCCAGATAGCTCTTGAGATCCGCGACGGATCTTCGCTTTGTAACTTGTCTCCCCCGACCAGGGATTGCCCCCTATTCTTTCTGTCCCTCCCCCGCTACGGCATCGTTCGATTAATCCTTTTCTTGTATCGACAAGAGCGACGGTAATAGACATTTTGACATGTCTGAAGATTGGAGTTTTTTTCGAGTTTGTTGACCAATGCCCCCTTCCCACAATCCAACCGTCGGACCCCTTTTCCCCCCGTATCACGCCGTTATTTAACCCGGACAGGGGAAACACAGAGTTACCACTGCCCCTTTCGATAGCAAAAATTCTCTCTGCTGTCCCGAGCTTCTTCTTCCTCTATCCCTGGACTCTTTCCCCCACGACTACGGCAACCAGTATCGAACGTGTCAGCTTCGAATATTCACCTGTTTGATCGACGCTGTTTTTCTTGGTCTCTTTTGCCTTATTTTCTTGACTCTTTGCTTTCGTCTTATCTTGCAGGGACCCTCTCTCGATTCCCTTGCGTTGTTAGAATGACCTTACGTGAAGCTCTGCTGGATTTGTTTTCTTTGGCCCGTCCCTTTTTTGTGGTTTCTCCCCCCCCCTCCTAGTACAGCGGCCGATGTTTTCATGTTATCATACGTGGCCGTGATAGGACCCGATAGCCCAGTCCACTCTCCCCCCCCCACTACTCCTTCTCTTCCTTTTCTTTACCCCCCACGGCTTTTTAAAGATGAGGAGTGTTGCCGCCCAGCTCCTTTTGCAGGCGCAGCAACCCCCCCGCCCCTTTTCAGTCTTCCACTTAACCGTAGTCCTTCTTTTGACCCCTGCCACCCCGGAGGGCCCCCGATCTTCATCACCAATCTTAATGCGTGACTTTGAATTCTTCTCCGTTCTGGCATCCTTTCCCTTTGCGCGGTCAGATCGACCCCTCCCCTTTTTGGCCGTCCCTCCCCTCAGTATCCGTTTGTCTAGGATTCCTCAAGAAGTGCTATACGGCTCCGGTGTTCTTCCCTTCCCTGGACATTTGACCCCAGTTCCCCCCCCCCCCCCCCCTCCTAGTTCTTTTTCCGAGGAATTCTTTCCTCACGGCTGGCGCCCACCCGTGGATGCCTTGAGCGCTTTTGATCGGCCTGAACCTGCCCTCTTCCTCCTTTCTCCCTTCTTCGCACGCTCTCTCCTCCGAAGAGACCGTTTTTTTAAGTAGTTGCGCTTTTTTTTTCCGCCATTCTCCTACCTTTCCGCCTCCCTCACTCGGGGCCGGACTCGCGTTCTTCCACTACGGTGTTTCCTGCCCTTAGTTCTTTTTTGTTCCCCCACCCGGGAGGCTCTCGTGCGGCGAACATTGCCGGATTGCCAGGATTTGCCCCGCTGTTCGGTCATTGCTTTTGTTCTCTTCTCCCCCCCCCCCCGAGATGAGAACTTTCCGTCGCACCGGCGTCCCACGCGTGAGCCGTGATGCCTCGCGCCTCTACTCTACTTTCAGCCCTTTCTCTTTTTTCTTCTGTCAGCCCCGTGTTTCGGTGTTTAGCTCTTGGCCCGTTTTTCGGCGGATGAGAAGCACACGGTCTTCAGCGACGAGTCGCTCTCCTTCTCAACACTCTTTTTTCCGGTGGACTGGAGTTTTCCGTTTTTTTCCGCGGGCCCCGTATTCTGCACCTTTGATTCCAGATCCCCTCCCCTTTTCACCGGCTTAGTTCCCCCCGGTCCCTTATTATTTGGAGGTCGATTTTCGGCACCACATATCTCCCAATTGGTTCCTCTTCCTCCCTATGTCCCATTTCTTTCCTCCCTTAGACCCTCTTTTTCGTGTTAACCCCCACGTGGCCAGGTCGTTACGTGGTTGATCGTATTCTTCATAGTTTTTTTTCAGTACCGCGTGAGTTTCACCCCCCCCCGGCCGGAAGTAAGTTGCGATGTACCAGAGTGCAGGCCGGTGACAGATCTTGACGTGTCTTCTAGTGTTCGCTATCACCCCCCTGTTGTTGGTTGCGGATTCGTGCATATTTTTCACTCTGTATACGAGGGAGCTGCGTCTTGAATTCCCTGTTTAGCAGAGTTCCCTCTTCTCCCTTCCTCCCCTTGTTTCCCCCCCTACCAACGTGCCAAGCTTTTTTCTTTCACGGTTTTTACCTACCCCAAGTACTGGCCCTAAAGGGGAGTCACACTCCGTCGCTCCATTCCTCTGGGCCCTCCAGATCTTTTTGCTTAATTTGTTTTTTTGCCCTCTTGTAAACCTCACGACTTTCCCCCTCTTTTGCACGTGGTGCTTTTCACTTTCTGGGGCGAATCTGAATATTATCCTGTTCAGACCCCCCGGTTTTCCCCCCCCCCCCATCACCGTACGCCCCCCCATTTTCCGCCCCTTTTTTCCCCTCCATGATTCCCGTGCGGACACGATGCGTGGCCGTGTATCAGAGCTACCAGTCCGTTTTGTCCCGCCGTAAAACTT
>Ga0179593_1480687_pt1 | contig 15636 bp, 10 predicted proteins | sample CZODoug2_1_08_16_FD_185931 | JGI IMG/M metagenome (GOLD analysis project Ga0179593, IMG submission 185931) | Vadose zone soil fungal communities from Angelo Coast Range Reserve, California, USA - CZODoug2_1_08_16fungal (PacBio error correction) | ecosystem: Environmental > Terrestrial > Soil >... | reverse complement strand
CTACCCCCCCCCCCTGTTCCCTTTCTGTACGCGCCGACTGAAAGTTTCCAAAACTAGAGACCCGTACGTCGTCCCTACAACCTGCGGCGATAGCAAAACACATGCCATGGAGGACCCGAAATAGGGTCTCAGTCCACATTTGTATTTCCAGGAATCCTATAGGGAAAATGACGAAGCGGATGCAGACCCCCTAGGTAACGAACGGAGTCTCCAGTGATGCAAAAGTATGATCCGGTTCTGCTAGGTACTTTACTAAGAGATGAGGTATTAACCTTACGGCCAACTTTTCTCCTTGTCCCGCCCCCACTGATAGCCTAGGCCGTGTTACCTATCAGTAATGAAACTTTTTCTCTTTTACCCTTTGAACTCCCTCAAATGGTACCCACGTGCAGAACGGCCCTTCCTTTTTTACTCACTAATGTCCCAGAATCAATGGAGACTTTTGTCGCTGGAAAGTACAGTCCCTTTCTCCCCTACGCCTATATGTTTTCCATGGCCGTATAAGAAGTCGTCTAAAGACTATACCAGTAGGCGTCGGAAAAAGCAGCCGCGCGGAACCTCATGAAGAAGCTTAGTCCTGTCTTTGCTAACTGACCGCCTCCCCCCAGCAGCTGACCTACTAGAGATCTTACTTCCAACTGTCAAAGCAAAGACGCTATACACAAGTTCCCCACTTTCGCTATGGTTTTCTTTCGACCCTTTATAAACTGGTATGCGATGTTCGATTACTGCAAAAAGTTCTATCCTGAAGAGTACCTGAAGTATTTCATCAGAGTGAAAAAAGAATTAAGTCTCACCCTGCTGTCCTTATTCCTGCCGACCCTAGGACTCCCCCTGAAATTTCCGTGTTTCTTTTTTTACCCCTGGAGACTCGAAGGAATGGTTTTCGCGAGTCCGGGCCGATACCGGCTGAACCTCCTCCCCATCAAGTATTTGAGCAGGCGTAACGTTTCTTGTCTTGGTTTCTTGTAAGACCGGGGTTGAGAATGATTTTGACGGAACGAAGCTAACACGACATTTTTCACACGTGATCGAGGTTCGCCGCTATGCTGCTTCCCGCTTTTTGTACCATGATTAAGAGCCTACCCATCGCCAAAGTCTGGATCCGGGCATGCGTGAACCATTTGATTGCGGGAACTTCTTTTTGAAAATGAGACCCCCTTTCTCCGGCAACTACTATGTAGGAATAGTTCGAGACCTTATTTTTTACAGTGCGTATTCACGTTGTCGTTTACGGTGTTTAAGGTATGAACTCGTGGAGTTCCGAACTTTTCCCCCCCTTTCCCCCAGTCGCCCCATAGCAGTCCACGGCGTCAGAGCAAGAGAAAGTCCCCCCCCCCCTTTGCCCCGCTGCCCCCGTAGATTTTTTTTTTTTAGTTGTTCTCTTCTTTTTTGTGTAAAGTTCGGTCAAACGGTTGATATTTGATGTTAAATAAACTCTTTTGAACCCCGTTCACGTCAGACTTACTGGTACGATTTTATACCACCATGAGTTCCCCATTGTCGAAGTGACGGAGAAGATGAAAGGTCTTCTGCCAACACCCCCCAAGCTAGTCTTTACGAGACACTTATCGTGAGATCGGGGGATCAGTTTCTCATCGGCCTTCCCTCTCTCAACAGCATCAAGAGAAGAAAGAGAGATGAATTCCTGCACGAACCGCCGTCGCGCCTGTCCTTAAGGTTAAGCAGGACCTTTTTAGCTGACGCATTTTTTATTAAGCTAATGCAATAAGAGCCGCCTAGTCTACTTTTCACTGCTCTATGTACAGAGAATCTTTTAATTGTGACCCGGGCCATCCTGGTTCCCTATCTTTAGTCCCCTTGGATAAGTCTTTCCCCCTCTTCGCTAGGCGGTATTCAGAGAACGATCGTGAAGCAACCTCCGATGGAGCATTCTCAAAAAGCGCCGACGCACCAGGCGGCAAGGCCCGGCACGTTTAATGTGTGCCGTGATCTTCCCGTTTATTTTTCCCTTCTTTCTCATCCCGCGAAAGTTCCGTTTGGGAGAAGCCCGTGAGAGCGCGCAGGGGGCAGTGCTGCACGAGGCTTGCCCAGAGGACCCTTATCTTTTTGTTAGAGGCTTTGCGAATGTCCTCCGGTTCTCTTCCTATGCGGTGCGGACAATGAAGATATTGTTCTTTATTGGTTTTGTTAGTCTTGCTTTTTGGGTTCGCGGGTTTCTTTCTGTGGACGCTGACATTTTTTCTTGCTCCCGTGCACCTGGTACGCGGCTAAAAGAAGGGGAATAATCTCTCCCAGGTAACGTTAAATAAGAGTCTGTTTTTGTACGAGCGATTTCTTACCCGCAATTCCCGTTAGAAATATTCCCCTCCCCCCCTTCCTCTGGAATCCAGAACGCGCTGACACTCGGAATCAGGATCGGCCCCGGCTTGACATACGGTCCCCCCCCCTTTCCCCGGCCCGTCGGCTTTTCCCGGACGCGTCCCTTTCCCCGGCCGCCCCCCCTTTCATGCGAAGACCAGTGACTTCGACTCGCAAGATCCCTATGAAAGTCCCACTTAGAGCCTCATTTTTCCGGACAGATACGAACTTTCTCCTGAGCTCTCCAACCTTTTTTTTGAATTCGGCCTGTTGTAGCCAGCTAAATTTCTTCGCAAGCTACAGGTCGAATTATTTCTGATGGAAGTTACAGGTCCTCTCCCCTAGAAGAAATGTTTAACAAACCTGATTACTTGACGGCTAGGTCTGGCCTCTTCTCAGCCTCACGTCAGCAATGCTGAGCGCTCGCTTTGCCTGGATTGAAGCATTCTTTTGCCGACATAGTTTTTTTTCTTGATACCTTTTCCGAAACTATTCTCTTCTTAGACACCCAACCGTTGGACGGGCGTAGGGTCATTTTCCAGATTGCGAACTTTTTTTTTTTCTTGCTGAGGCAGCAATTGTTTTGCCCGCCCCCTTCCTGCTGCGTAGCCTTTTAGACTCGCTGCGGGCTTCCCCTTCCTCCCCACCGGAAGCTTTCAGAACAAAGGGTCATGTCATGACCCGATCTCCTTTGCTTTGGGTCAAAAGGTCCCTTTTACTTTCAAGGGCAGTAGTTAAACGGAACCTTGTGGGTTTTCGACCTTCTCTTTAAACGACTCCGCGCATGGCCAGAAATGAAGCTGGCTTTGAGGTCACTGGCTGACCGCAGAAGGCCTAAGCGGCCGGGATGCTTCGCGCGCTTGACTTCTCTCCACGTCGGCCAACGCTTGGGTCTGTGAGACCTGAACCGCACCTCCTTCGTATCTTTCCTCTTCCTCACAGTTCAGCGGCAGAGGTACCCTCAAGCAGCCACTACGTGTTCTTTAGAACTGAGGCATATAGGTCGCTTACCATCCGTGCGGATAGTTTGAATCAGTATTTTATGGACTGACGTCCTCTCGCAAAGAAGAAACGCATAATATCCCTGTTTAACTCTTTAGTGTCTTTTTTTTTAGTATCGTCACCCCCCGGCAGAGTGCCGGAAAGGTCCCCTGTAAAGAATGTTTTTTCTTCACCCTTCTCTATTTAAATCGACTGAGTTCCTAGGATCGGGACTCGATTAGAGCTATTTAGGAACCGTTGATCGACAAAAAATTGAGAGTTTTTTTCTCCCGAAAACGGGTTTTCCCTTCCCCGCCATGCAGAGTACTGCCGTAATGCTAAGTGACCCCTCCCCTTTGAATTTGACCCGCATCTTTCATTTGATTTTTTTTCTCTCGTCCCCTTCTCAAGCTCCCCCTCCACTTCCCCGGCAATTTGCTACGTTTGCAGAATTCACTTTTCACGCACCCCCCTTTCCCCACCTTACGCCCTACGAAAAAGCTCTTGTTTCTGTAAAGCCCGGAGTTAATACATAACCAGCGGGCCAAGAACCGCCTTTGTCCTGCTCAGAAAGCGCAGGACCCGTGCATAACATTTCGCAAGAGGGCAGACCTTTTTTTTTAGTACACCTTCCCCTACTCTCACTCCGCTCTTGGAAATAGGGCATGTTAACGGCGCGATTCAGCGAGCTGACCAGGAACTTAAATGCCGCTCTTCTTGATTACAGTCTCTTTCTAGTCCCTCCTAGAGGCTTGACCACCTTCACCCCTTTACCCCGGAATAGAACGGAACCGTTTCTGGTTCCACTTCCATTTTTTCAGGAGCAGGAACCGGCAATGACTTCTTCGCGAGAGTCACGTCGGAGTATGGATTCCCAGGCGATTTTCCAGTATGGTTTTTTACCCACCTTCTTCCTTTTCTTTAAGACCGAAAGTAGTCCATGCTTTGCCAGCCTAAGTGTGTGAGACGTCTTTTTTCGCATATCTCATTTTTCTTACGTTCTCCTACAGTCTCTTTTTTGTCCCATGTACAGTGAGATTGGCCCCCGACCAGTTTGGTCATGGCATCTGTGAGGTTTTCCGTAGATAAAGGATTTGACGTTTTTTTCACCTGCACTGGTCCTGAGTACGTCCAGTACCACGCACGTTGGTCGAGTGAGCATTCCTTCCTTAACGCTTTCTCATATTTATAGTTTGTTGTTTGGATGCGACTTCTAGAGTAGTGCAATTGCAGAGAGTACAAAGCTGACGACCCAGCGACCATGTATGAACGCGCGAAACCTCAATGCCCCCCCCCATCAAAACTTTCCTGGAAACAGGAGCCAAAGGTCTGTGTTGAAACTTTCCTCTGTGAATACGACTGCTACTAGTGACAGAGGAATGAGCTTTCTCTCCACTTTCCAACGATCTTCAACCAACTTTCCTTAATGTTATGAACCCCGGTTAATATCCGCTTTTTATCAATATTTGCTTGTTTTTTTCGGAAAGGGGGACGAGGCTCCATAGATAATTTCACCAGAACAACTTGAATAAGAACTGATTTCATCCTTACCCCTTTTCGGCCATCGGACAGTACAGGAACAGAAAGGCCGTTTATCGCTAGAAGTCATCCGTCATGCCCCTTCCTTCCGTTGACTTCCTTTTTCTAACCACGATCCGGCCAGCGCCTCGATGTAAAGGAAATTGCACGCTTGAACATATGAAGCCGGCCTATTTCGTACCCCTAAAGGACCTGAGACAGTTTTTATATATAGGTCCAATTCCCCCTCCCCGGTCCCCTCGAACGAAGTCCGAGGGGTTTTGCGCGCCAACTTGATGAACGCTTTGAAAAAGCAGCCCCGTCCGGATCCCCTTTTTCCACAGTTCTCCTCTGTTTCACCGGATTGAAAGAAGGAAACTATTGGCGCGCCCGGCATGGCGGTTTGTGGTTGCTTAGAACTCGGTATGGTCACTTACCCCTAGCCCCCTTTTTAAGGCTCAGGCTGGTAATGAGCATGTTTACATTTTTCCGACAACAAAACGTACAAAGGAGGGAATAGTTAAAATGTCCCTCCCCTTAACCGCAGCCATTACAGAGTCCGTTGACACTTTGCGAGCTTCTGACCTAATGCGGCCAGCTTCCTGCCTGAGCAAATTATTTTTTTTTTTTCTTTAACCCCGCCCTATCCCCTGCCGTAACGAGAGTCAGCGGGAAGTAGGCTGCCTCCTTATCCCAATTGCCAGAGTTTTGCAAGTGCTATCAAAGAATCTACCCTCCTCTGACTTGCTTGAGCAGGATGCATCTATACCTACCACCGGCTGCCGTTCGCGTACCCAGCTCGTTCAAGAGCCTGGATGAGATCTTCTGGTCCATCTTTTTTCCCATTGAGAGTTGTCCTTTTTGTATTCTTAGCGTCGATGCACGGGCTTACAAAAGGATCAAATCAATTCTTTTTGCAAGCAGATTTGAAATTCTATCACTTCTCCCGCCTCCTTTCTTCCTTCCTTCTCCCTCAGTTTATTAACAACCGGATAGCCTTTTCATGGAAGCTAGCGTGTAAACGCACAGCGTAGTCTTTCCTTCGGCTAACGCTTTTTGTGATTTCCTGATTCCCCGAGTTGTCCCCCTTTTCCTGTTTTTTTTTTTTTTTTGAACCCGCTTTTTTTTCTCTAGTAGGTCACTAAGGCCACTGTCGTCTGAATCTACTATATTTACCTTTACTGTATTTTCCCCCAATCTGCTTGCGCAACGGTTGCTCGGCGACGTCGAACGAGCAGACCCTCCAAGGAAAGCTCCAGAAGCATCCTTCTCCCCTTATTTTCCCTTTTCACTATCATTTAATGATGACCTTGGTGTTTTTAAGACCATGCTGCAGAACACTTCCAGAAAATCCTAACTCGTCAGTTCCCCATATAAGTCCTTTCCCTCCCTCTTTCCCTAATTCCTTCCAGAGATGACATTTGGACCGATCCTTAGGTTACAAAAAAGCCAATCGATTATCTACATCTCCCTCTTCTCAAGGATCATCTCCTTCTTTCAATAGTGCGAGAAGAGCCCAGGTGAGAAAACCATCAGCAGCCTAGCCATTAGTCGTTTCTCTTCTGAGCCCCCTTTATTAGCAATCAAGGCTTTGCATTCCCTGTCCCCGATTCCATTGACCAGACGTAGCATTTAAGCCGTATTGAACTAAGCACATGGGCCATTTTTGCTTCTTAACGGCGACGAACTGTTCTTTCCCTTATTTCCGGTCGCCGGTATCTTTCTTTCCCAGTCTGTTTTGGATGACTGAGTTTGAGGACAGCTTTCCGTCAACTCCTCTTACCCCTTTCCTGAGTATCGTTTCAGAGGCGGTTCCACTCAGGAGTGTTCCATGATAAGTCTTTCGTTGAGAGAGCTTCCCTGACTAAGATTACCGGAACTTTTACGTCTCTGACCCTCCCCCTCCGCCACCCGACTTTACCCCGAATACTTCTTTTATGCCACCCCCTTCTGTCCATATTTAAAGCCGATTACAGACTTCCGCGGTAATGCCCGTACTCCCTTCCCCTTTCTGTGAACCCGTTTCCACGACTTGAAGACTCTCTAACTCTATATTCTTTACTGACATCTTCCTATAGCCAGTACCTTAGATAACTTACCCGGCAACCTGGAATTTAGAGTGTAGGGCTCTGAGAAAACAACCCTTCCCTCTCTATTTCTCCCGCCTTCCTCCCAGATGCCGCGCCCCTCCTGACCATTTACTAAGATAGCTCTTCATGAACAGTGCTACAACATGTAGGAATTTCCTCAGGAAACCCGTATCTCTTTCAGAATTTAATTTGTATTGCACTTAAGAAATGCGGATCGTTTTTTGTGCTTGGTAGGATTTGGCGGCGGCTCCTAATTATAAGGCTTTCCTTCCCCCCGTTTTAAATTTTGAACCAAATGTCATCTTTAGCAAGTTCAAGACTCCTTCAATTGAAATAGGCGTTGAGTGAATATTCCTTTTTGAAGTCATCCGGCGTCAGATTGCAGATAAGGGAGCCCTGAGAGCCGAAAACTCGATGTACTACAGCACTACGAAAGATTAATTACGACGTCCAAAGGGTTCCTTGACCCGGGCTCCCGAGGGTCACCCTCTACTTTGTTTCAAATCTTTTCTCACATTTCCAATTCTCCAACTCCTTACGGTATTCCACTTTTCCCCATGAGCACAACCTAAGGGGCGCCATGGATTAATAGTCCCAGGGCACAGTTCAGACGAGGCACGAATCGACTGTTTCGGCTGACAACTGATAAGGAGTAGTGACACGTACCTTTTTCTTTCTCCTTTTTGTTTTCCTTTCTTTTTTCAACCCCTTGTTTATGTCACCCCCTTGCATGGAAGACTGAAGCCTCTGAAAGTATGTACATTAAGGTCCTCACTTGCCATTCCTAACCCCAACCCCCCTTCCGCCACCCATGATAAATCATTTCCTCTTTGGTAAGCCTTCCCAGAAGGTGCCTGTGCTGGAGTTTAATTCGCCACTTTATAGTTTTTCCGTTATCTTTCCTTTTTTCGTATTTTGACTTCCGCTGGACAAAGGTAGGGTTGACCTCCTTTTCCCTACTCGTTCAGTTTTTAAAGTTTCACCATATCGTTTCTCTTGTACAAGTACTTTCCTTGAGCTGAATGCTCGACAATAGGTTTTCGCGGGTGGTCAACAGTCCTCAAATGAAAAGGACGGTGAAGCAGCACTAATCAGTTGTTAACGCATGACTTTTCCCTTCTGTTCCCCTTTTGTGAAGACTATACAGTTAAAGGCAAACAGTAACTGTTCGCTGCCCTTTTCCACATTTCCTCCCCCCCCCCTGACAAACCCCGCAGCATCTCGTATTCCTCAAACTTTTCAGCTGTAGCACAATTTAAGAGCGATCGCCTTGTATCTAAGCCCCTTTGGCCTTCCCCCCCTTTCCAACAATGGCCCCGACTCAACCAAACGCACCCGGGCAGCCTCGATGGAAAGTTGGACTCAGTACGAGAAAGCAGGCGTTTTTTTAGTCTTCCGGTCCCCCTTCCTTTTTTCTTTTTGACTGTTTTTCAAGCTTATTTTTCTTTAACGCCGTTCTGGTCAATTCTCCAAAGCTGTTCTAGTCTGAACGATTTTAAACCCCGACCCTTTTAAGTACCTTGGAAGCTGGCGCCCGCTTCCGTCTTTTTATTTCTAGACAGTTAATGAAAGAGTGTGCGCCCCTAAAACCTTTCTGTTAAGCCCCTCAGAGACTACGTTTCCAGACTCGCCTGCACTTGCAGTGTTTAGCACCTTCGTTCCTTTCTCATCCCTCCTTCTCTGCGTTCTTCTAAGCTTTTTGGACCGGTAAATTTTAATTGGGATCCCCTTTTCATTCTTTAGATGGGGGTGACTCTACGATGATTTTTTGGGTTTCTTTCCTCCGATTTTGTAAGGTCGCGCTTTTTGCGCATTTGCCGAAAATTCACACCCCTAGCTCTTCTTCTTCTTCATCATACTCAATTTTTCCTTTGAAAATGATGGATCGTCAATACTTTTTCTCGTTACCAGATTAGACCTTTCCTATGCACGAACTTACAGAAAAATTGGTTACCCTTCCCTTGGCTGAACAAGCCCAAAAACGTAAAAGGAGCATAGTAATTTCCCTGTATGCCCTTCGAAATGGATTGGTAACGAACATTCTCAGGTTACTCGCTCCCCCCCGTCGTGCATTACCACGCACGTTGCGCGTTTTCATGAGTCCCTTAGTAGCAGAACCCGGCTTTTTTATTCCCCCCCCCAACCTCTTCGATAACTTGGTCTTACAGGTTTTGTTTTTAACCGGAAATAAGAGAGGTGTTTTTTTACTTCCGTCCCCCTAGTCCCCCCCCCTTTAGCCCGACATGCGCGCTAGGACGTTTCTATAAGTTTCCACGGCCACCCCTCGAGATTTCCCTTACACTCCCCTCTTTTTGGTGCGCCGCTAGGCAGAATTGTTTTTTAATTTTACATGATCTGAACGACAGCACCAATCCCAACCCTGTCTCAATCGACATGTAGACTTGACAGTCCTCCCCAGCACGTGAGGCCAGTACTAAGTTCCGTCCCTTGGCAATACGCAGAGTGGACTTTCTGTTGCCCCTCTGCCCGAAGTGCCTTGAGATTCAAGCGAAACATGGCTGATGACTGCCAGATTTAAGGAAAGTTTTTTTCCTTTCCCCCTGCTGTCTCCCTCCCCCTCTACTTTCCCCTGAATTGAAGGTTTTTCTTTATCGTGAAAACGTATGAGAATGACCCCTAACAGAGAGAGCACCCCACAGATAGATTGAGTTAACATTCCTTGCAATCTGAAAGTGAAACCAGTCTCTCACAGGACAATCTTTTTCTTTCTTGTCAATGACCAACCCCACTTCTTCTTAATTCTCGTAGACATGTGTTCTAGCAATTGAGAGACTTCTGACCTTACCCCCTTTGACCCATATTGCTCTCGGCGGCCTTTACGGTTGAACCGCAACGCGGCCTTGTCCCATAGAGCCAGACCATGGCTCCGTAGCAGACCACCAAGTTTATGTGCAGGAGCTTCCTCTTTTTTATTTACCTTTTTTCCTGAAAGGGGTCCCCTTCGGGATCGACTTTTATTGTCTTTTCTATTGGCCCTCTTCCACACTACTATCTGTGCTCTTATTTTCTTTAAGGAAGAGTAATATTTCTTTGGTCCCTTTCCCTACAGCGACTTTGTACCCGGGCCTGGCTGTCTTGATCGCGTAGATGAGAATCGGTTCCACCAGTCCTGCAAACAGCCTCTTCCTTCCCCTTTATCATATTCCCCTTTTTTCTGCGAGGGTAAGAACGTCCATTCGAAAGCCACCTTGCTCCAGGTAAAAGTACCAAGATAAAGAGTCCGCTCATTTCACCTTCCCGTCTATCCCCGCCCTGCTGGTTAATAACTTTTTCGAACTGCCCCTCCCCATTCCTTTTCGGTTGCCTGAATCTTTTACTGAGGTAGAACACTTTTTTTAAACTGTGGGGCCATCTTTCTCCCTATGAGCTTTACTACTGCGATGACCCGGACGTTCCTCTATCTGAATTTTCCAATGAAGTCTGTTCCGAAAGCAGAGAGCAACCAGATGACTTTTCCCCTCCCAATCTTTTGTTAGTCCTCAAGGGTATGAAATGAGTTGTCTTCTGGAGGGCAGCAAACCTTTGCCAAGCCAGATGACCTCAAAGAACCCCCACATCCGTTCCCCATGCCCTCGGAGAGACTTTCGCGTCAGTCAGTTGTTATAACCTGTGGTTGTCTTTAACTAACTTAATGTTACCCTTCCCGGAGAGCTTACTCGTCTCGTCCCCCCCCTTTGACAGCCTCCACAACTTAGAAAGTAGCTATTACAGAATTCCACTCTACCCCTTTTTTCTTTTTTACATGTCATACCTTCCCTTATTGTACTTTCTATTTCCTGCACTACTCTTTTTCTACGCCACTTCCTTTTCCTCCGTTTTCCTGTTGTGTCGATTTTCCAACCTTATCATCGTCAGAGCCCCTGCCCGCGAAATGGAAGCAGGCTTCTTTCTTATCCACCGTTCCTACCTCCCACCCCATCGTTAACTCCCCCCGCATCCTCTATCTTCAACCTCCCCTCCAACCCCGGACTCCTCCTTCTTTACACAACTCCTGGCACCTTCGTCCCCCCCACATCTCCCATCTCGCCTTATCTCTTACCCACCCCCGCCCTCCCATATCTTTTCCCCCCTCCCACCACCCACTCCCTATCTCACCTAAAAGTACTTATTTGTCACCCGCGCCCGTTACTTCGTTACAACTTTGTACCTTTTTCTCGCGTTTTTGCCTTTCCCTGCCCTGTTCCAACCCCGTTCTCCTACAGGGACAGTAGAGTAACACTGTCCGTTTACCTAGCCCTTTGGTCCTATCCCGGCCCTTTTTCCTGAGCCGGAAGCCTGCAGTCTTCTTAGGAAGCCTATAGACCGGGTCGCTCCCCGCCTGACTATTCTTCCGCGGCCTTCATGTCCGTTTTTTCATAGTTGTTCCACCCTGATACACCGCGTACATAAGATTTTTCACCTCTCGTTGTTTTTGGTTTTTCTTCTGTGAGCTTTTACACTTAGATAAGTCCCCGGATGAACCCCACCGTGATAGGAGAGCGCTGAAACGACCCCTCTTATCTTCCCCCAAGTCCATTTTTTTCCATGAAAGTCTTCTAGACAAATACTAAACAAATCTCTACAATACTTCCTTCCTTTCCTAAGTTAAAAGTACTGACCCACGTTATTTGCACGCAGCGATATCCCACGAGTTTTGAATACTTGACTCTTGAGGTACACCGCAGGCTTATAGTTCCGGCCCGGATCGTAGAAAGTCACCGTACTTTCTGCGCTAATTCAATCGGGGCCAGCTTCTTTTTGATCACCAAGGGAGTGCAAAAACTTCTTCCGAAGGAGCCCACTCCCTTCTTCCCTCCTCCCCCTCCCCCCTTCAGTGTATTTTTATTCATTCTCAGATATACCTCCTTCCACTACAAAATGATGATTGATCCATTCCCCTTGACCCGCATCTTACTCCTGCATCTCAAGGTCATTATCTGGGAGCCGTAGATTATCACGGTGATATATTCACTGTTTCACTCCCTATTCACCAGTTCTTACCCCGCGAAATTTCACAAAATCCAGTGCACTTTTACCTCCCCCCAGTTTTCTCTTTGAGTTGCTGAAGCTTGACCGCACGCAATCTGCCTGTTAAGATTCCTTCCCTTGGACATCTCGCCTCCTATTATTGCTTTGCGATACAGCCCCCCTCTTTTATCCGAAACGTCTTCCCAATGTCCCCGAATATTCCCTAAACCTGTTCTATGATCGCCCCTAAAAGACGTTCTCTCATAGGGGGAGTAGGGAAGGGGATGTCTTAACCTTCTCGTTTTCTCCCAGGCAGGAAAATCCTTCGCCTTCGCACCCCCACCCCTCCCTCCCACCCAACTCCTTGGCCCGTTTCCTTACTCCCTCTGTGATCGCTTTCCGAGCCAAAGAACCCCTTTTATTCTTTAGAAGGTAGTCGTTCCGGCCTTCCCCCCTGCTCTTTTTTACGTGCACCCCCTCAATTTCACGCCCACTTGTTACTAGCCTATTGCCACTATTGTTTGATTTGAATGCCCCCTCCCCCTGGCCCCCCTGCCCATTCCAAAGTTTTCTAATAAGATCCAGCTTTTTTTATTTTTGGTAATTCCCTCTCCCCAAAGGATGTTTCGATCTAATAACGATCACAGAATTCGGCGCATACGGCCCTTTCCGGTTTCCGTTGCTCTTTATTTTTCGGCTCCTACATTTACCCTTCTGCCCCCAGGTCATGTTCCACGTAAAGGGCCAGTCCCTTCCCGTTTTCCCCCTTTCTTTCCCTGGTAGGGTATCGGTAACCTTCCTGCCTAGGCTTCCTTACAGCCAGCACAACCCTTCCGCGCTCCCGCTTATTTTTTCCGCTCCCCGCCTTTCGCGGTAAATGTAGTACTGCTGCCCTAGTTTTGTCACCTCCTTCCATTGCAGTGACTGCGCGTAAGACTTCATTTACAAGGTTCACCTTCCCCTCTCCCCCGTTGTGTTGCCTCACCCGCCACATCCCTTTGAAGGAGGACTATCGAACAGTACCCCATTCCACCTTTTTCCTTTCTTGCTCTCCACCTTTTTTTTTTTTTTCCGCTTTCGCTTGCCTTTCGTTCGCGTCCCACCACCTTAATTACGCGCGGTTTAGCCCTGACCAGATGCCACTCTCCCTGCTCCCGGTCCCCCCTGGTCTGTCCCTTCTTTTTGCCGCCTTTTTCTTTTTTAACCTGGACTTTTTCCGTGTGGGTTTGTTTTCTTTTCCGATTCCGTTTTTCCCCTCTGTTTTTAACCTAGGGTCCTTTTCCGATTTTTTTTTTTTCCCGACAAGCTCGCACGTTGGCAAGAGAATATTGACCCCTTCATTAGAGACTTTTTTAAGGGTTGTCCCTTTCTCCCTTTATTCCTTGGGCCTTTTCCCTACCATCTCTTTTTTTAATTCAACTGACTGGGTTATCTTTTTTTCTTTTTTTTGACTTTCCTACTTCTCCCCACGAACAGCCAGGTCCCCCCTGAAGGAGATTGCTGAGCGAGTTCCACGGTCACCGTTCCTTCCGCCCTTAGGGGGTGTGCTGGTTTAAGTTGAGCTTGGTTGTGTTTTTTTGTTTTTTTTTAATGCGTGATCCCTAGGTTGCCTATTGGTTCAGAATTCAAGTCCTGAGCCAAATACACCCCGCGCCCCCGATCTCTTTTTTTCCCCTTCCTTCCCCCTTTGTTTTTCTCTCTCTTTTTTTGAGGCAATTTGATTAAATTTTCCCTCCTTTTAGTTGACCGTCACCTTCCTTAAGGCGTCTCCCCCCAACCGCACCCCCCTGCGATGCCACACAATAATTTTGCTCTGGAGGCTCCTCCCCCCCCCTCCAGTTACGGTACCCTTAGGACAAATGACACTCACGTACTGGGATCGGAGGGTTTACCGATATGGTGAAGAACGTATCCCGTTACCCCCTTGATTTCTTTTCCCCCTTTTTCATTTCAATTGACTTTTTTACTTTTCAGGACTTTCAACCCATGGCACGGACCCATTCTCCCTTCTTTCTTCACGTGGCGTTTTTTCCCGTTGTACTTCCTGACATCGGTTGATTTCAGGCCCTCTTACCTTTGGTCCTTTCCCCCTAATACTCCCCAACCCGAAGCACATTTACTTGAAAACGCCCTCCCCCTTTCCCTTGATCCCCCAGTTCTTCTCCCGAGTGCTGCATACGTTTTTTTTTCTTTTTTCCGACGATTTTGCACCTTGCTGCGGACCGCCGTCTTTTCTCCTCCCACTTCGACCCTAAGCGAGTTCTTTACGTTCCTTGGTTGCGGACACTCGCCCTTTGCGATACTCATCTTGTTTTTAGCGTCCCCGACGTCTTTTTTTTTCTTTCTGAAGTATTTGTTCCTTGGATCCGCGTTGTACCATGCCGCTTTCTTCTGGAGCGCGACCCTCAGGTCATGATTTTTATGCCATGCATCCCCATGTCCCGAAAGTGCGCGACCCGGCCGCGGATCCCTCCGACAGCGTTTTCGGGGAGCCCCTCCCAGTTTCCGAGCCGACGGTGGACCCCTGAATATAACGAGGAAAAGAATATCAATTCGCAGCTGGTTCCCGACTTTTTCTTTTTCTGGGCCCTTTTTTTTTTCAGTCGACGCGGGTTTGCCTGCTTCTTTCTTTTTTTTTACACTGCACCCCTCTGTCCTGCCGATGATAGTTCTGTGTCAGCCGTTGAGGACCCGCATTACACCTCTCCCTTGCCTGCTCCGGTTCTTTTTTTTTGCTTAGGTTTGCCTATACAACGCGATGTCGGGTGCTTAATTAACTTCTTTTTCTTTTTCTTTTTCCCCCTTTCCAAGAAAGTCTGAAGCACTGCCGAAGGGCAAAGTCCCCCTCTATCCTCCCGCACTGCCTATAAGAATTTGACGCTTCTATCCTGTTTTGGAAGTCCCCCTACTCTTAGGTTTTTTTTTTATGAGAGCCGATTTCCTTTCTTCCCCCGTTGATGAACTCTACACAATTCTTTAAAGTCCTTTTTTATACCCCCTGGACCTGCGTCGTTTTCCATTTTTTTCTTTAATGGAAGAGCGTGAGAATGTCCCCCGCGGTCCTATGTTTTCTCTCACCGGTTTTTCTTTTGGATTTCAAATTCTTTTCTAAGTCCTTGTAGGCGAAGCTTCCACGCAAGGGGGCATGCCCTTTCTGCCGTCCCTTTTGGGAGTTTTGCGTTTTTCCTCTTCAGATATCCCTTGCAGATAGACTTTCCTAATTTCTCCCCTTCTAATTTTTCTTTTGACCGGACGTTTCCCCTGTTCCTGTGTTTCCCAGATGAAAATACTTAGTGGTTACCTCGTTTTTGAAATGAGCAATTTATTCTTCCGCCTTCTTTCCGTACCCGGCCGAAATTGTTTGTCCTCATTCCCTTCTTTGTCCATCTTGCGACGAGTGGATTTCTTTCTTGCATGTTCTAAAGCATCCTAGCACCTAATCTTCCTTTTCCCGGTATGTCTCTTTTTTCTTTTGTCTTAAGGTGAGCCGCGGCCAGCTTAGCCCTAGCCGTTGCTTTGCTTTCAGGAGACCTTCGGAAAGAAATTTTCCCCCCCATGTCTGTTTCGAGTGCTTTTGGGAATGAAGACTGTAAAGTTCGGGAATTCGGCTAATGGGTATTCACCCTCCTGTCCCCCCAAACATTCTTATTTTCTTTTTTTTTTGTGAGAAGATGAATTTTTTTCAAGTAACAGGCGTGCCGCCCCTGTTTCGTGGTTCAGAAGAAAAGTAATGAGTGACAGTCAAGTATTCCGCGTC
>Ga0179593_1453382_pt1 | contig 15637 bp, 19 predicted proteins | sample CZODoug2_1_08_16_FD_185931 | JGI IMG/M metagenome (GOLD analysis project Ga0179593, IMG submission 185931) | Vadose zone soil fungal communities from Angelo Coast Range Reserve, California, USA - CZODoug2_1_08_16fungal (PacBio error correction) | ecosystem: Environmental > Terrestrial > Soil >... | reverse complement strand
TTTTAGCGGTTTCTTCAGGTTCGACGCCCTATAGACTGTTTTTTGTAAGCTTTCCTCCGAGACGCTTCCGTTTTTGGAGGGTTACAGGGATAGGGCGAGCTCTTACTTATGGGTCGGTCATGTAGATCGGTCGTTTTTTTTTTTGGCTTTTCTGCGGTCGCAGGAGAAGTAGGGGTGACACCTTTTTTATTTTTTTTGGGTTCCCTTTTTGTCGATCGGACCAAAGGTGCGGTGAAGTTCCTTGCGCTTTTCCCTGCTCTTTCCTTCTGTCTTCGCGGGGACCGTGCATCTTCGGACCCCCTCCTTGCGCCTGCGGCCTTGCCTCCTTTTTTTGTCTTCCCCGGTCTACCATCGCCTGCAGAACCCTGTCTCGAAACTGCACCTGCAAGTCGGACCTAGATTGAAGCAACTCGCCTTTTTCGGGTTCCTCCGGTCAGGGTTCACGGTAGTACAGGACTATCTCGTTGTCGCTTCCCCCCCCCCCTCCCCTATGACCATTATCCTAATCATCCCCTTTGGTGTTTCTTTTTTGTGATTTTTTCCTGCCTCTACCCCGAGCTCTTCCTGTACTCCCCCCGTGCCAACTTTTTTTTCCAGGTCCCTTCCTGTTTCTACGGCGCTCCCTCCGAAAGGGGATTTTTGCCTCTTTCGATCCGCGGGGGTGTCATTTCATGAATCAGGTTCTTGCCGTTCGATGGTACCCTTTTTTGACGACTACCCTAGGAGGAGATCGCTTTCGGCTAACGCCTCCGTTCCCCCGCACCATTTCTCCGGCGAAGGACTCTTCCCATGGGATTTTTTTCCCCCTCTCGTTGGTCTGAAACCTCCTGCACAACGTTTAGGCACGGACCCCGGATCCCCCCCCGTCGGTCGATAGTAAAAGCCCAATAAGGACTTTCACCTTTTTTTTTAGCGAAGTTCTTGACTCGACCCGCACTGTCACGCTTTTTCCCAGTACGTCTCCGAAAGGATAGAACTTCTGCGCCACCCGCTAACCTCTGCTTTTTTACTCGGTTTCTGAACCTTTTTTCTTCCATTTCAAACATTAAAGCTACCCACCCCCCCCCCCAACTCTTAAGCCAAAGGTCCTTCCACTTCAGGGTGGGTTTCTAATCCCCCCGATTACTTGGACTCCCCTATACATATTGCGGGTGCTGTGGACCACCTTCCTCCTGCCCCTTTCCCCCCCCCGTCTTCTGCGTCTTCTGGATCCTCGCGACGCCTCGACGTTTTCTTCTTTTCCCGCCCCGCCCCGACCGACCCCCAAGCTGGTGAAGACCCTCGACTCTTCCGTCGAGCTCCAGTCGATTGGTTCCCTCCTTGTTTTTTTCAGATTTCCAGAAAACGACGGGATTTTGGAAGTGATTCTTCAAGGTCACCTAAGCTGAGGAGTGCCTGATTTCCTATTAGCCGAGCCCCGGGGAGAAAGCGGAACAGGCCCCCTTCGGTCCGTTTTATCTGGGGCATCCACCATTCTTCAGTCACCGACTGCCCCCCCGGACCAAGAAAGACGGACGTTCCTCCACTGTCATAGTTGTCGTGCAGGAAAATAGGACCTAGTTCCTACTTTTTTTTTTGCATTCACCGCAACGAGATATGAAAAGAGTTAGATTCCACGATAGACTTGCAGTTCGTCTACACTGGAATGAGGAAACAGACACCAGCAGATCCCTTTTGTACTCGACTTTTTTTTGACCACCATGCATTAGTAAAGAGTTCGACTTAGGCCTCTTCCTTTAAATAATCAACGAATTTGTCTTCTTTCCCCCCGATGAATTGTTTTCAAGCGAATCGATAGTCTTTCTCTAGGGGCCTTCTGCATCCCGTACTGACTCCACAGTAAGCCTCCACGGCATATCCGGGCTCACCTATACTAAGTGACCCTCTTCTCTCCATAACCCCCCTACCCCCTACCCTCCCACCCCCCCCCCCCCCCCCGTTTTTGTTTTTTGTGTTGTTTTTCTTATATAACTATCACGAGATCCCCTTATACTCCTTACTACAGGATCATTTGAACTTCCCAACAGATTTTCTAGCGTGCGAAAGATAGTCAATGAAGTGGTCTCTCCAACCCTTTTTTTTCAGTAATCCCCCAAATAGTCTCTTTCACAAAAGAGTCTCCCGGAGACTTATTTTATGAGATGGCCCAGGGACCCCCCCAAGAACTTTTGATCTAATGTTACAGGGGATGGGCGAGCCTTTTCTCGGTGCTGCTTCAGGGCTTTTCCCGGCGCGTGTACCCCAGGACCCCTTTGCGTCCGCGCCCTTCTAACACCCCGCTTTTACCCTGTGCGCCGTTAGGGAATCTACCTTCGTTGCCCCTCCCTGATCACCCTTTATAGGAGCTTCTTTCTCGCCGGTCCTTATCGATCCCGTCACGAGCCCTTCGAAGAGCTGGGGTAAAATTCTTTTCACCAGTTCCATTCACTTTCCGATTAATTAAGAACTTTGTAACGACGAGATAGCCGGCCTGTTTCTTGGAGATGTCGATGGTTCCCAATCCTCCTTTTTTTTGTCTGATGGCGCGTTAGCCCTCCCGTAGTAACCTAAACTTTGTCTAGTTTAGACGTCCCTTTTCATTATAGGTTGACACCCGAAGCGTCCGGTCCCCGATCCGGCCCTTCTTCGCGCATCCCGCCTTCTCTACATATTTTTTATGAATCCTTTTTTACGCCAAAGATCGCAGTGGCACCAGCGTGCCACGTTGGAAGTCACTTGTTTACCCCCACCAACCACCACGCGGCACCCCTGGCTCCTTTTCCCGCCGATGCGACCCTTTTCATTCCCTACTTTTGTGCGACCATCCGAGTGCGCCTTTTGCACCAAGCTGTCAGAACCTCTGCCGGTCCCAGCGTTTTTTTCTTTTTCAACTTCCTTCTTTTCCCCCACTTCTTTTTGTTCCTGAAGCTATAAAAGCCTGTTCTCTCACCTAACCTCCAAGGTATACCTAGAACTCTTGTTGGTTCTGAAGGTAAGCGCCCCCCCACCAGTGTTAGACGGTTTTTTGAACTTCCGACCGTTAGCGCGCCCTTGAGCAGCGCGCACCCCGTTCCACCTCGCAGGGTCACGTTTTCTCTTCCTCCCTCAACACTGCGCTATGGTCCTCCGCGAAACTCCAGCGCCTCTTCCAGCTTGTTTTTTTAGCCCTTTCGATGTTTTTTTCTTCTATTTTCGCGACCGGGACTAAGATTCGACGCGGTTCGGAGTTACGCGAGACATTGTACAAGAGATTCAGGATGATGGTCGGGCATGCTGCTACCCTTTCTGTTGTCGCAGACGAGAGTGAAGATTTTGCACGTATGGTCCTTTTTCTTTTTTGCCTGATCATGGGTTATTGGCCCCGTGGATCCGCCCTGCATACTTCGTACCCGCCCCTCGAAGTCGTCCCGACCCCCCACCGGGGGTCTTGAACGCGTTTCCGACATGTCCTCCGCCTCGGCCTTCCACCTTCGAGGTGTTGCCGTCGCAGTTGACCTTCTACTTTCTTTTCTAGCTTTTTTTCTTGCTCTGCTCCTCTCTTGGTTCCCAAGCTGATAATAGCTAGGCGCCGCACGGGCCGCGTTCTTTAGTCCTTTAGTAGGTTGGTTTCCGCCTTTTTGCGGTAAGGATTTTTCCAGGATGTGGATTTTTGGGGGGTGAGGTACCTCCTGTTTTGGTTGAGTGGGATGTTCTATCTGTTGCCAGCGGTTTATCAGATGGTTGTTCCCTATCTTTCTTTAGGTCTTCCTCTGGTTTTCTCTAGGACTAAGGGGACCCTCTTAGGAGGGGTCTCTTAAAGCGTGTCGGGTGCGGAAGCTCTCTCATGCCTTTTTTCTTTCGGTTCCCCCTTCCGACGGCGCGGCTGGTCTTGCGGGAGGGCGACGAGCCAGCGGCCTCCCTAGAGTGCGAACAGCAGGAGCTTCCCCACTTTTTTTTTTTCTGATCTTTTTCGCTATCTGAACGGGCGGTTTCATGCCGCGTGGGTTGGTTTTGTCATGTGGCTTGTCTTGCTTGTAACTGCGCATGGAGGCACTCCGGGATGTGGAAGAAGAACTGTTTAAGGGTGAGCAGCGACTCTATCTTCCCCTCGCCCAGTGCGTGCGCGGAGCTCTGAGACACACCGTTTTTCCCCGTCTGACAGGACCCTTTCTACGTGGGTTTTTACGGTTCTTGCTTTTCTGATTTTCTGCGGTTTTGCCCGACGGCGCTGGACGATTTCTCCTTTCCGGGTACTAGACTCTCCCTCTTCTTTGGTCCCTTCGACTTGAGTTTTAACGGCGCAATGACTTTTCTGACCCTGACGTTGCGGCGGAGTCTTTTTTCGGAACTTTCGATCACTGTCCCGATCGCCTTCGAGCATCTCTGGCGGCGATGCGCCCCTGATGTCGCCGTTGGACTTCTGTACCTGGGTCTGTATTTCGCTCTCCTTTCTTTAGGAGGAGAAAGCCGTCGCGATTGCCTTCGCTACCTTCTTGGTTTGCAGGTTGCGCGGTCTTTCCGGCCGAGATTTCGTGACCCTTCAGTCGTGCAACCGCGCCCCTTTTTGTGTGCGCTTTTCGTTGGGTCTTGTCGTTGCGGCTTTCCCTTCGCGATTTGCCCGACAGTCGACGACTTGACGGGTTTGTCAAAGCTTGTTTTTCCCCCCCCCCTCTACTTTTTCGCGCGTGGAAAACGTTTCGGGCTTTGCGTTTGGTGTTTAAGATTTGCCCTTTGTGCTCGCTTTTTGGAGATTCTTTTTTATCTCTTTTTTCGTGCGCATCGTCGGATGCTGCTTTGAATGGATTTTCCCTCATCCGTTTCGCCTTTTCCTCTTCCCCTGACAGAAACCAGAGTAGGTCCTTTTGTCGGGGTTTAAGAAAGTCCCTCTTACAGATGTTTGGTGGGCCCGAAGAGCGGCCTTTTTTTTTCGATAAACGGCTTTTGCCTTTTGCCCGGTTTTTTATAGGCATCTTAGAGATCAGGGATTGATAGGATTTTCGTCGATACGGTGGCCGTTTTTTTTCACCCACACGCACATTGCATCTCCTATTGGCCGATCGACGTAAGTAGCGGACGTCGTTTATTGGACAGCCCCCCTTTTTTCTTATCGATTTCTGGCCGCGAAGCATTAGGGGGTCCCTAGATACTCCTATTATCCGGTAGAGCACCTTTCCTTTGCTTTCGATTTCGAACGAAACCCGAAGCGGATTCGGCTTCTTTCTTCAGTTCTGTTTTCTTTTGTGATTCTCCGGTTTTCTTTAGTCGGGCCTTTTTTGGTCTTAGTCGGGGCATAGAGAGCTTTTTTCTTCTTCCGTCCCTTTTGTTTAGACTAGTCGAGAAGGATTAGAGGATTTTGGGCGGCTTATTTCTAGTTTCTTTTTCTGGAGGGAGACGGGCCTTCCTTCGTTTGATATGGTCCTCTAGTTAGAAGTCCTTTTTTTCTTTTGGAAGCGGGCAGGCGCAGCTGAGGAAGGCAGGTTTCTCCAACGAAAAGTTCCTTCAGTTCTTTTTTTGTTAGGCCGGATTTGGGGGCGATTTTTTTTTCCATTTTATGCAGAGCATTTTCCTCGATTGACCTTCTGTATTGCCTTTCCGTATCTTCTTCCCGTCGTGCGCGCAGGCATCGCGCCTGTCGTAGCTGTTACTCTTTTTTTCTTACCTATGAGACTCCCCTTTCACTCGAACATGGGCTGGCTTCCACCGAGGCTTCCCACTTTCCCCTGGTCTTTCCCGTTCTTTTCTTCGGTCGTTTTCTTCGTTTCCGTACAGTTCCTTATTGCCCTGCTGCGCCGCGTCTCCTTTTTTTCCCTTTTGTTGGTTTTTTCTGAGATGGTCATCGCGGTCCGGCCGTTTTGCCAAACTACGCTCTTGTACTTTTCCCCCTTGCACCTGACCTCCTTCCCCCCCTCTCTGCCCTCTTCCCCGGGCCGTGTTGCTGCATTCTGTCGATTAGCGCAGTTCGGGCTTTTTTTTATGCGTAAGTGTAAGCCCCCTTCTTTTCGCATTTCATTCTCCCCTTCCAGTAGAACCCGCGGACTTCCGCGTGACTAGAACCCGCTGCCCCTCACTTTTTTTTTTTAATCCTCTTGCCCCTATCCGCGGCCAACTTCTTCAGGGAAAGTGTATCGCTCCCACCATCCCAACCACAACCCAAAAACACCCCCCTGTATGATCACATTTCCGGTTCCGATATTTCCTTTCCCCTTTCACCGACATCTGGACTTGCCCGGCCAGGGAACCGAGTCATGATGAATGTACTACCGACCCCGACCGTACGCCTTACCCGTTTCTCGTTGCATTTTTCCACGCTCTCCCACGCTGAGCGGCGCTCGTGCACACCAAGGTTGTACTTCGGTCGAACGTTACTAAAAATAGCGCCCTTTTTTTATTTTTCCCAACTCCCCTTTCTGACCATCCCCAAGCAGGAAGAGGGAATTCTTGCTCTTCCCGCGTTTTTGCGCCGCCCCCAGCCCACGAAAGGATCACTTGGTTATACTTTTTCGATTGATCCGCTCCGCATGAGATGCGCCTCTTCTCCCCCGAAAACTCCAATAAGACAAGATGAGTCTGCCTTTAACCCCTGGCAGGAAGCCTTACCGATCCTCTCAGAAAGACCCCTTCCGGAGAGTCTCCCACGAGGACCCCTCCAGGGGCAGGGGTCTTCCGGAAGTCCCCCTTCTCTAAAGCACTGTGAGCTCGAGGCAGCTCGTAAGTTATGAACCGTCCTAGAGTCCATTCCGTTCGATTCACAAGCAAAGATTCCCCCCTTTTGTTGATTCCATTCCGTAACAGGCCCTGCAGTATTTATATTTCCACACACTTCCGCGAATTCCCTGATTGAAACCTCCCTCCCAATTACCTTCCCCCCTTTATGGATTTTTCTTGTACACCCCAACTCGTACGGTCGCTCCTTAGCTCAATTGGGGAAGTGGCACCGCGATTTCCATAACCTTTTTCAGTTCGCCCGAGCTCGCCTCCGCGAAATCAGTGGTGTCCACCGGACCCCCACGCTTTTGTGTTCTAGCTCCTTATTTCGACCCGACTTCGCTCCGGCTTTCGACTTCGGGTTTTTTAGCCTTCCCTCTTCGGGACCTCTACCCCCGATCAGCGGCTTTTTTAACCAGCGGCGGGTGTTAAGCTTCTAATTTCTCCCTGACCTTGCCAGTAAAGAAGAGACAACAGGCGCGTAGAACAATATAATGGAGATCTTATTCGTTTCCCCACCTTCGTATTATATGATCATCCCTACCATGTCCCTCTTTTTGGCCTCTAAACTTCCGATGATCAAGAATGCACTCAGATCGCCCCTCGATTGGCTCCTTCCCTCGCTAACCCCGGTTCCCCCGTTCGTTTTTCACTTTCGTCTTTCCACGAAGCGAGCATTTCTACAGCTGTTTTCGAGCTTTCTTTCCTTTTGTTTTGACCCTCCCCCTCCGCCTCCCGAACGAGCGTCCCCTTCAGACTTTTCACCCTCTCGCCGTTTAACGCGGGACGACCCATCCTTGTTTGCCTCTTTTGGCAGCCCTGAAATAACCAATTCCGCACTTTTCCCCATTTTTGATCAAGCCAGGTAGTAGATCCGCCCGCGTTTTTCTTCTCCTGCCTGTTCACAATTATTTTTTTTTACGACGGAACCAAATGAAGTCACGTGTTACATTCGCTCTCCTAGCGGGCAGCTAGCTCCACGGAGGAAGACCCCCCTCTTCACTCATCGCTTTGATGCAGATGGCTCTTTCCCTCTGTCAATCTTTTTAGACTCCTACCGAGTTCAAAAGCAGGAAGGAATCCTTCCTCTTTCCCCCCCCCCTGCCCTCCCCTCTTCGATAAAAGCCCGGAACCTCGACGCTTTTCTTATCGCCTTATCAAGTCAGCCCCGAGACTCGCCTCCGGTCACTAGCCACCCTTTTCCGGTTTCTGTTGGCCCCGCAGATCATCCCATCACCCCAACCACTCTCCACCATTCCTTTCTGTCCTGACCCTTTCAGAGCGGCGCACCCCTTTTTACCTTTACCCCCTTCGGCGCGATCGAGGCTGTTGCACCACCCCTCCGCCTCCTTCCCCCTGTCCAGTTTACCGTCTGTTCCAACTTCGGCAACTCGGGCTTCGTTTTGACTCCTCATCACACGTCCCCCTCACGTTTTTGACGGATGACGACGCAATCGCAGGGGAGATGCGCACGGTTCCACGCCACTCACCCCCTATCATTCTCCCGAGAGAAGGAAAACGAAGAGTACGAAGTTTCCGAGCTGCGCCTCCCTTTCCCCCGTCCCTTTTTCAAATTCGAACCTCCTCGCGGACCCTCCCTGCTCTTCTCCGCTTTTTTTTTTTAAACCTGGAGCGATCGTAACTCTGCCCAAACCGCGACCTCCTTTCCTTTTTCCCCTTCTTTTTTTAGAGACTTGGGAGTTTGGAGGAACGCGGTCGCGGAAGGACCCTCTTTTTCTCCCCCTCCCTTCTCGACATGCCGGTGAATTGCTTTTCTTTTGCGCCTTCTCGCCTGACGAGACTCTATTCCTCTGTTGGTGCCATGCTTCTCGACACCCCTTCTTGGGTTTTCGGTTTTTTCCCCTTTCGCTCTTTATTTTCGTTCATCGTCTTCAAAGGGTTTTGTCAGCCCCAGGTTTTATTGTCTCCCTCTTTACGCCCCTCTCGTGGTGTTGCGTCGACCTTACTCCGGTTCCTTTGCACGGGTTTCTTTGTTCTTTCTTCTCTCCGGTGTGGACCTCGCTTGTTGTGCCCTCGGCGCCTTCGCTCCCTTTTTGCCGGTCTTTTTTTTTAGTGTAGCGTTCGAGGTTGTTTTCCTCGTTTCTTGGTGAACTGGACCTATTTTTTGCCCCTGCTGGTGGGGTGCCTGGGGATGATTCTCGGGTTGCGTTCCGTTATTCTTTTTTTTACCGGATCTTGCCCGGCAGCCACGGGTGGTCTTGACTTACTTTATGTTTTTTTTTTTTTTCGTCTACTTGGCAGGGTCGTTGGGGGCCGCGTGACGTCTCTGGAAGCCCGTCCCCTTCTTTTTCCCCTCCCTTCAGCATCGCGGTTGCCGGTCGGACCTAGCCCGGTCTGTGCCCCTTTGCTCACGCGCATCGTCCGCCCCGGCGATATGTTCCCGCCGACTTCTGAAGCTTTCCATGACGGTATCCAGGCGCGGCGAGCCTTTCCCCTTTGTTTCTTTTTGTTGCCTTGACACCCGGGCGTGTTGTACCGTCCGGTGTCCACCTTCTTATATTTTTCTGTCCCCTCCCTCCCTTAGAACGTGACGGCGCGGGACGGCTCAGAGCATTGTTTTTAATTTCGTCGCGGGGTCTCGCGAGATTTCGGCAGCGCTGGTTAGGTGTTTAACGGTAGGCACCCCCATCATGCTACCGCCCCGAGGGAAAAACCCGGGAAGATAGCCTCGGATTTTTACAAATGACCTTACCCCGACTTCCCACTTCCTTCCGGTGTGCGGCGACCGGGGTCTACCTGTCCGTTTTAATTGGAAGAAAGTAGATCTGGGGAAGGGATACGCTCTAGCAGCATCTTTCTGAAAGTAGAACTGGTCTTTACGCTTCCTTGCTCGATTCTGGAAACTTTCTGAATTTTTTCCTTATGCATAGAGAGAGGGGATCTTGGGTCTGCTTGACCCGTTATGCATTTTGGGACCGGCTTGGAAAGGCAGTTAATGGCCCTTTCGCGATCACGTTGCATCATCCTGCCGCCCCCTTGGAGCAGAGGAGGGAGAGTTTAGAAAACAGGTCTTTCGCTGCCGTTGTGTGAGGGAAGATAAGAGGGAGATGAACTATGGCCGAGTTCTTTCACGTCTCGAGGAAGAAAGGAGTTAGATCCAGGGTGACAGATTTCCCCGTTTTTGCCTTTTTCTTGTATTCGGCCGTGAGGTTAATTCTCTTTCCTCGCCTTATTTTTTGTTGACCTGAACAACAGGCCGGGATCGTCACCCCTCCCTTTTTTTTTTTTGGTCTTTCTCCCTGCCTCCTTGACTTAGCGATTGCGAATGACCCTATTGACTAAGTCCTTTGGAGGGCTTCCTGGTAGTTTTCGCAGTGTAAACTTTTCTTGTGGGAGGTTCTCCTCGGTTTACCCCGCTGCCCTTGTAGTGAAACATCATTCGTGCATCTTGGAGATCTGTTTGTGGTGCCTGATTGCGAATTCCGCTTTTTTCTTCGGGCATGCGGCTCCGGTTTCCCGCCGTTTCCCTCGGTACTTCACGGACTCCATGACTTAGTAGGTCCTGCCGTCGGGTTGGTCTACGTCCTTCCTTTTTCCCGCCGATTGTTTTTTTGGCGACGACCGCCTGGCTCCCTGTCTCCCTTCTTTTTAGGGTTCGCGTGCCATCGGTCCTCGCGCTCAGGACCTTGACCCCTGATCCTCTTCTCAGCTCCCGGGGGCGGGTTTCTTTTCGAACACCCCTCCCATGCCGACCTATTTTGCCTTCTCTGATTTCTTGGCTTGCCCAATTTTTTCGCTTGTTTCGTTTTTTGTTACGCCCCCACGTAGAGGGCTTTAGATAGCCTTTCGGTCATGTTCTAGATCCTCCACCTTTTTCCCGGGGAGGAGTCCTTGAGGGTGCGTCCCCCTCCCGAAAGATGGAAGTGCCCCTTGCTGGCCGTCCCGCGTAGTTCTCTTGTGATTCGCTTGATACGGTCCAGTCCCGTAATCCCCTTTTTGTTTTTCCCTGGGGTTGAGGACTTTGCCTTTCGCCTGTCCATAGACCTGTTTGTTCATTTTCCTACCGGGGCTTTAGCGGCTGGGGACCGGTCGGTTTTGGGGGAGCGGTTGCGAGACCTTTTCCTCTTCTGAGGATTTTTCTTCCTTACGGTGTTTTTCCTCGCGCTAAGGAGTATTCTTCGCTGGTGACCCCGAGGCTTCCGTAGTCTCCCATTTTTTTGTTTTTTTGCGAAGCCCCGGCGGCTGGGTGCGCCGTCCCATTCAGAGCCTGTGGTCCGCGCCCTGTTGCTCTGTTCCCCCCCTTCCTTTTTGGTACCTTTTCCTCCCGCTCCCCAGTGTTTCTCGAAGCGGAGTATCGTCTGTCTTTCGGACCCAGGGATTACCCCTTTCCCACCCCCTCTAAAACCCCTCCTTTCACCTTCTGGCACGTCCAGAGATGCAGCAACTCACGTCCTTCTTCGCGTAGCTTGCTTCTAAGCTTTCGTTTCCTTCCCTTTACTTTTGCACTTTTAGATGTGTAGGAGGCGACCCCCGCGATGACAATTTCTTTTCCTCCCTTTTTGTTTTTTTAGCGATCGTTCCTTCCCCTTTACGCCCTCCCCCCTATATTTTCTTCCCAACTTCTACGGCACTCGCTATACGGAGAGGATCCGAAAGGGAACGTTTGCTGACTTCCCTTCCGTGGACTTGAGTACTGTGAGATGAAGCCTTGTTTTTTCCTTTTTCGTCTCTCCCCCTTTTTGAGGCCTCATACGTTCGATCAGAAGAGTCTGCAACGTCTTTTTTGGTTCACTTCGTCTACCGTCTGAAGATCTTGAAGATCGAGTACCCTACTGTCAATGTCCCCGGCGGCACCCTGACATCCACCCCGTTTTTTACTTCCCCCTTACACCTCCCCGACCGGCGCTACGGTGCCCGCACGTAATAGGCCTCCTCCAGTGACCTCCAGCTCTTTTTTCCTTGATCCGACGATCCCATTGACGGCCGATTCTTTGCGCGGTTCGACGAGCGACTTGCAGCCCGCCCGCTCTTTTGCTGCGCTTCTAAACAAGGGAGCTCTTTTTCCCTTTGCGGACCCTTTCACCAATCGCCGCCCCCCCCAGGTCTTCGGCCGCGAAAGGACGACCATCACCCCTACCCTCCTGGAACTGCCCCCTCTCCGACTGTCTTTTTCGTCGTCCCATCAGAAGGATCAATTCTCTCGTTTACTGTGTTTTTTTTGGGGTTGTTTTGGTTTTTTTTTTTTTGGTTCTTCTTGTTGTTTTTTTTTTTTGAGCGTGGTTTGGGATTCGAGCCATCAGAGACTCTTCTGCAGGTGCTAACGACCCCGCATACGGAACCCCCGCTGGTCCCCAGACCCCCACCCTGATGCTCCCTTTCTACGGTCGTGGATGTTTTGGTTGCGTTGTTTCCAGCTCTCCGGCCCCTCTTGCTGCGGTCCTCTTTCCTCGGATCAAGGCCTGAAGAGCGTTTCCGATGCTCATCTCTCCCTCCCCCTTTTTTTCCCGGTACGGCCGCGGTGGCGGATCCCACCCCAACCCTTTCCCCTCCTTTCAAGAATTCCCGTCCCCTCGCTTTCTTTACTCTGCCTGGATTTCGTGCCGGGACAACACATTCCCCCCCCCGCGACCTTTTGATCGGACCCTGCAGCCCTTTTGTGACGTCATTCCTAATTGCAACCTCTCCGGCTTCCTGCCGGAAACTTTCCTCGTCCCCTCTTCACCTCCGCGAAGTTTTCCCCTTGCCTAGACCCCTTCTGTTGTATTTCAGAATTCGTTACTTCCGCATCTGAAGGCTCCCCCTCCCGTTCCCTCCCAACTGAGTTCGCTAACCGCGACATTTTCTGCTTGCCCTGTCAGTATCATGTCTCTAGGCCGCCCCGGATTCCAGAGACAAAGACGTCCCTTTTCCCTTCCCTTCTCCCCCTCCAGTCTTGACCCCCCCTCTTTTATATTCTTTGATCTTTCCCCTTCGACTTGTGAGCATTCTCGCATTCAGATGTCCTAGACTCGAGCCCCGCTGACCTTTGCATACCTTTCCCGCGCCCCCTCTCCTCCCGATCTTTAGCGCCGGCCCCCAGAATCGAGATAGCGCTACAGGACCATGGTTCTTCTCGTATCCCGGTTAGCGTCCCCTGCTTTTTCCGGGTATTCTCTCTTTAAACTGAGCCGGCCCCCTTCTACTTAACATTCCGGCTATAGGTGAATATTCTAGGTTTCCACTCTCTCCTTCCCCCCGTTCATACCTAAGGGAAGCGATCCAGGCTCCCTCTCGCAATTATACTCTTTTGTAGCCAGCTGAGGCGTCAACTACCGCCTCAGTACTCCTCTATCCTCTTCCACGTCCGGGAGACCCTCTCCGCCGGACCGGTTTGGACGCTGACTCCCCTTATGTTAGCACCCTCGCCGCGTCTCCCTTGCGCTAGCCCCGTCTAAGACCAGCCGCGCCCTTGCCGGCTGTCCTCCGGCTTTGCTGCCCCTCCCCTGCGCGCGGTCCTTGCCGGCCGCCCCACGCAGAGCTCCTTTCCTCCTCTCATGTTACTGAGAGCCCCGTCTTCGGCCGCACTTCCCCCCGGTAGGATCGAGACGCTGGCCCAGAGACCCCATCACCCCCCCCCCTCTGAACCCCCCCCCTTGCGGTAATGAATCCTGAGGTTTTCCCAACGACACCACACCTCGGACTTTTTCGGAGAAGAGCTCTCGTCTAAGATGTTCCCCCCCTTTCTCCCCTTTCGGCGACCTCCCCGGCCCTCTTTTCTGTCCCTTTCTGACGGGTTCCTTCGTCCTGACTCGACATCAAGCAACGGCCTGTAAGGACCCAAGAAACCCTTCTTTCCGCCCTACTCAATAGCAGGGGTCTTTGACTCCGTTCCTTCCTCAACCCCTTCAAGAACTGTCGAGTCGCGCAGGAAAAGTACTCCCGCTTCCCGGTTAGAGTATGATGCAATCTCACTTAATTCCCCACTCCTTGATGCTCGCGCTGTCCCTCCGCTTCCACTTCCTCGGTCCCCCTCCTAGTTTAAACTCCCTCGTTTTTTATTTCTCCCTTCTTCTCCTTTTTTTGAGAGTATGCGCGATGTTTTTCCCTCGGATTTACGCGCGCAGGTTCCTGTTCGAATTTTTACTGATCCCCCCGACTGCAAGTTTCGAACGATCTTTGCTTTCGCTTGCGCTGCCTCAGCCGGAAGACTCTCTCTCTTTTCATGGGAAATCGGATTCCTCGTCGGGATTCATATTGGATGCTTTCGTACCCTTCCCGACCCCTCATTGCGTAGTAGAACGGGTTCTTTCTTGAGGAAGTCTCTATTCTTTTCCTATTCGTAGCTAAAATTTCCTTCCTGTTTTTTGCCCCTCAGTTGTCTTCGGTGAGGGTCGTGGTATGCCTTTCTGGTTTTTCGGTTTTGACGACTATCCCCATCGTCCCGCTCGCCCCCCGCCCGAAAGGGAAGCCTCCGCGTAGTTTTTGGTAGCGTATTCTCTTTGGGAGCATTCTTTTGTCCTCTTCATGGATTCGAGGTGGTTGCGTGGTGTTTCTTTTCTGATCTCGGTTAAGCGTTTTAGCGCGCCTTTTCTCGCTTCCCTGCTCCTTGTCGATCTTCGTTACTTCCCTTATCCAAGTTCCTTTTAGGATTGGACGGGCTGCCTTTTTGGTGGGCCATCGAGAGTCTGTTTTTTGCGCTATTCCGTTCGCGGGGGCCCTTTTTGCTTTTTTTCGGAGTTTCCCGCGCTTCCTGCCCTCTTCGATGAGTGCGAACAGAACTAGAAGATTCCCCCGCCGGTCCTCCTTTCGTCGCTATTTTCCAACGTTTTCCATGACCGCTGCGGCGTCGGCGGGTTAAACATGGCTAGGATTTTCAACGCCGAGCTGCTCACGAGGAGAGAGGGCTGCTCGCAGCCGGCCCGACGTTTTTTGTCGGAGTTCGAGGAGGATTCGAGCGGTACAGGGGTTAATGGTGGAGATCATTGCCCCTTTCTCACTCATGGTAAGGATGACGTATCGTTCTCCAGGTGGCGTTTCTCTTTTGGAGATTCTTGACTTTTGCCAGTGACATATTCGCGTTCTGTCCTTGGTTCTTTCCCGTATTTTTCCTCTATTTCCCCGCTCCCCCCCCCTGATACTCGCTTTCGAGCTTCTTGGCCGGTGCGTTTCTCCTAGATCTTTTTTGTGGACCGACGGAGGGTCTGTCCACCGCTGCAGGACGACGGGACACATTTCTGATCATGCTCCTATTTTTTTTTTTCTGGTCTTTGTTTTTTATTGTGTGTTTTTTTTTTTGTGGTTGTGTGTGTTGGTGTTTATTGTGTTTTTTTTTTGTTTCCAAAACCACCCAATCAAACCCCCCAACACCAAATCTCCCTGATGTCTTTTTGCGTGACCACATGCTGTGCGTCCCTTTTGATCCCTCTTCGCAGATCATCTCTTATCTTTTTCTTACCTCGACTGTAGATTGAAGCGGCAGTCTTTTTCTTTTAGTTATGCTTAGGCTGCCTGATCCTTTCCCTTACTTGCTTGAAGAACACCTGAGAAGAGTGTGTGAGGAGGTCGTTGTGAACTGAGGCAGGCTCTTCAATTCCTCTCACTCTTAGTAGCCATTCTTGAAGAATAGTTCGATGCCATATAGGTCTAGGAATCCCAGTTTTGACAGTGATCTTGGACGATTCCTTTTTTTTTGTGGAGGACTCTCGCTTTTGTCCCCTCCCTATGACCCCCGTGGACTCTTTAGCGGATTCTGTAATGTCGACTATTCTCGGTAACGAGGGGTTTTCAGGCACTGACCCCCCCCCTTGAGTGGTTAATGACCTTCTGTCTTTTTTTCGTCCGTGACTTCCCTACGATGGGGGCGTTTTGATCAGCTCCGCGCAGTTTAAGCAGTTAAGACCGTGAGGGTTCTTGTTTCCTCCACTCGGTTTCTTTCATCGCCCTACTTAAGGACATTGAGAGATCCCTCTCCCCGCTGTTGGAGCGCTTTTGAACACCAAGAACATCCCCCCTCTCTCCCCCCGCTTGCCCTCGA
>Ga0179593_1500771_pt1 | contig 15638 bp, 20 predicted proteins | sample CZODoug2_1_08_16_FD_185931 | JGI IMG/M metagenome (GOLD analysis project Ga0179593, IMG submission 185931) | Vadose zone soil fungal communities from Angelo Coast Range Reserve, California, USA - CZODoug2_1_08_16fungal (PacBio error correction) | ecosystem: Environmental > Terrestrial > Soil >... | reverse complement strand
CCCCCTCCCCCCGGACTTTCTCGGGGCGCCCTCACGAGCCAGCTATTCGGGGGGATATCCCCTCCAATAACGCGAAACCTCGAACAACTCCTGGATTTTGACTGTTTTATTGCCTCCTATTCCCGGTAATAGGGCTGCGAGTAGTCAGAGTGGGGCTGAAGGCGAAAGTAGCGCAGTTGCATGGCCCATATTGAGAAGTTCAGCTGCGAAGGCCATGGGTAGGATCCCGGGGAGTGAAACCTCCCCCGATTTTTAGGGGTCCCAACTCCCTGCTTGATCCGGGCCGGCGAAGGACTTCGGCTGGGTACATGCTGTTTTTAAGCGGGACAATGTGCAGGATATTTTCTTATTCCGAATAGAGCTCAAATAGGGCGGGGGCACTAACGAGTCTTGGGCCCCCACGCATCGGGTTGCATGGAACCGGTGCCCGGGAGAGGATCGCCTGAGTACGGTGTCGTGTCCGCTCCTCCTGTTTTGGATTTACCACTTCCATTTTACCCGATTCATCCCATCTGGATAACGTGCCGGTCCCCTCACTACACACTAAACTGGTCCAAACGATAGTCGACCACAAAGCCAGCCTCACTCCTGGTTTGCAAGCGCCCCTTACCATTTTTCACCCTCCATTAATCCACCTCACTTCATGCCTTCCGACGTCCCCCGTACTCCGTAGTAAACCTTTGGAGCTTTTTATGCCCTCCCCCAAGCCGTAAACCAATCTGGCCCCCACCGATACCATACAATAGGAACTGTCCACATTCTAACCATGTACCCCCCCCCCTTTTGTACCTCCAAAAAGTCACACCGTAACCTTTGCAAGACGTCGATGGGTGTTACGTACAGCTGAAAGTGTACCCCCCCAAAACAAGAATCTCCTGTCTGCACTCCTGATTTTGGGGTAAGAAGTGGTATCGTTTCCATTACATTGGACAGAGTTACACGCTTTCACGTGGCCAACCACTTGCCACATCAGGCAGCCCGAACAGCGCCCTCCCCTTTCGGTTGGAAGTGTTCCCCTGCACCCCATCTGCACCTTCGGTATTCCATTACGCTACGTCGTGCTAGGGTCACGTGAAACATTTCCCCTCGTTTCGCTCGTATTGATTTTCCTTGAACAGTCCCCCTCCTTCGAGCACACCGCCCAAAAATAATATGTTCCGGTCCCCCATTTTTTTGCACCAGTAAGGGTGGGTCCAAGCCTCAGAACGCCACCCTTTTCCATTAGACAGAATGCCCACGTCTAATGGTGAATGAAGATTCCCGCCTGGTCGACTACTCGCGGTGGCTTTACCCGGAGGCATTCCAGCTTATCTGGTTTTCCCGCTTGATTAGTTGAGACCACCGAGCTGGCTGATTTAACTTCCTGTGATCTGATTGTTACAAATCGTAGCTGTGGCGCCTGAGCGAGATCGTCCGCGCTATGCCTGCAAAGCTCGATAGACGCATTCGGATGTCCGCCAGACAGAATATTTTCCCTACTGGTCGGATCGCTGCGATTGTATCACAATAGGCTCCACCTTGCTATCGAGTGTGTCAGGAACTTATGCCATTGCGAGGAAAGAGAAGGCTGCGCAGCTTTTTGTGCTCAATGTTCCCCAGCCGGAAACAAACCTGGCGATTTTGGGGCGTGGCTCTAGACTATTTCAGAGCGAAGCTGTGCAAAGAAAATCCCCGACCGGCAACACCTCCTCCTTAGATAAGCCGAAAAGAGGTAATGGCCTGCTCCGTTATGGCTCGGGGGTTTGAGAAGTTCCCCCCAGGGAGAAGGCATGGAATGAAGGCGGAAGCAGTTGAGCACCAGGTAGTGAGAGTGCTTATCTTGACTAGAAGCTTTGGGTTGTCTCTTTCGGGACTGTCACTTGTCGGGTTAAGGGCAGGGCCCAGGCAGGAATCGACTTTTCGCGTCACCCGAATGTACCAACTAGCCTCGTGGGACAGTTATCCTGAAGCTGCGAGGACGCCCTTTCTGGGGGAGGCTTGCGATTGCTGAAGGGGCCGGGGGCCATCGGAGGCCGCCCGCCCCAAATTCGGTCGGCCCTGTCACCTGTGACCGATTTTCTCCTTAAGTTTCACTGAGGCGACTAGTTAAGTAGGTGGTTGGTGCGCAAGTCGTCACAGAGGAGCGGGCTGTAAGGTTTATCTCGTTGGCTTGGTTTCCTGATTTTTAGACGGTCTTCTGGGGATTGACTGATTGCCAATCCTTACCAGCCTCGTTCTAGAGTTCCACTAAGCCGCGCGACTAGGATTGGGATTGACCCAGAGGAGAGGCCTCATTTCAACCCTCCAGATTGTGAGGCGAGGGGGGGGAGCATCATTTGGGTTCTTCGGAGGTGACAGGCGCTGGGGCGAAGACCCAAGTTCAAGGTCTTAAGACGTTAGCAACAGCGGCTCCTTGACTCCTTTATCCACCTGTCCGAGGATCTGAGTGTAGCCGGCGCATGCTGTTGCCAACTTTCTTTTTTTTTTCAATCACGAAGCCCCACTCTTTGGGTCCGGCATTTTTCTGTCGAGGTTAGAATTACCATGCCCCCTGCTTACGGAAGGAGGGACGGAAAAATGAGTTGACGTAGCGCGCGTGTTCCCTAGTCGGTTTGGATACTTCCAGCCTTCCCTTGAAGTTGCACCACCTTCCTCGCCAAAAAGATGGCTGACTTAATGGAAGTGGTGGTGTGTTGGTGATGCGACGATGGGGAGACGTGGATCTGCTAGATCTTGGTGGCTCAATTGAAGGCGCATGCGGACGCTCGATTAAGTTTGTCGCTGTGTCGTGTGAGTTCGGCCAGTAGGAAGGGTCTGGCCTCAAGACCTGCGAATGGGTTGTGATAGCGCAGGCGAACATGGTGTCTGATGGGGAGTGTCTAAGTGTCGTGATTCAGTGGGGTTGTTCCCAGTGACAGTACAGATGTATCTCCCGCCCATTCAGACCATCAAGTGTCAACCCCTGTTGCTCGCCTGCTGATCGGGTTAAACCGCATGACTTTCACTTTTCCCCCTCCCGGAAATTTTACTGAGCTGATGGTTGTGCACGTCTAAATTGGATTCGACCAGAAAAACGGCCAGCTCCGGTTCTGATGAGGTTCCCTACCGTGCCAGTCACATTTCCCCCTCTGCAGCTCGTTCCTTGGCAATTCAGGGCTCCTTCACTTCAGCATTTCCTTTCAACAAAAAATATACCCAGCTTTTCGTGGGGCATGAGAACGGGACCGTGATTTGTTTATTCCAATGGGACAACAACCGGTTTGTTCCGGAAACAAGAAGACCTTTTCTAACTCAGTTGTTTTTTGATACTTAGATCGTTTATTGTGTCTCCCGTCCACGGTGACCTCCAGCTTCTGGAAGCTAACACAAAACCCCTTACATTCTACACGCAAAACACGATCCCATACAAATAGGGCAAGTCTCACCCGCCCCTACTCCCCCATGGCTTCGGCCTCTGGGGGGGTAATACCCTCCCCATCTAGTTGTGCACTCCCATGCACCGTCTAAAAGGCAGAAGGACGCCACGGAAGGCGATGGTCTTACGCCATCATACCGCGGTCTTACTTCCTACCTAGACGCCCATAATTTCCCACGAATTTTTCATTCTAGCTAAGAACAACATCTGTGTACGCAGCAGATCCTCCGCCTCGCCAACACCCCTTCCGCACTTCCCGTTTTTGCCCCGGCTAAAACTTACGGGGAAAACCGGAGGAACAGACTATAACCGATCACTTTGCTCACCTCGGGCATGTCACGCCGAGCTCAACGTGAGAGAACAGGCATGCCCGGAGGGGCAGCCTCCCCCCGTGACATAGTTTTTCATAACGATAAGAGGCAAACAATAAACTTGCGTAAAAGACTCTTAAGGACCTGAATGCTCCACTTCGGCCCACTCGAAACCCCCCCCCTTCGTGCAGCCCGGTCAAACCCCAACATACCCGTGCCGGGGCAACAGACGGAAGAAGGAAGGGAGTTGGCTCCTTCTTGGCAGGGGGCGAGGAGATCAACCTTATTAGTTAGGGACAGACCAACCGCACCCGACCGGCCTCATCCCCCCCCCTCATGCAGCCCCCTGTCGTCAAAAGCCGGAGCTTAAAATATACCTACCAAAAGATTACCCATAACCCTTCTAACACCCCGCAAACATCAAACATCCCTTCCTATGCGCATCCCACTTGACAAACCCCCCGCGCTTAAAACTTCTCGGTTCCGACCCGGGAGCGCGAAAAGCCTAACATCCGTCCGGCCCAGACATCGGGAGGAAAGCGAGTGGGCTACTCCCCCTCCCCCACTCCCCTCCTTACGACCACCAGACAAATGAGAGCGCCGGATCCCCGTCTGCCCTTAGCACAATCACTCCCATGGATGGCCCCCCTCGAACCTCTTCCCCCACCACCGAGCATCCCCGCTCGGCAAAGCCACCCCCCGGATATACCTACGCATATCCCTCGGTAGCAGAACTCCCTCCCACTCAGAAAAGACCACTTTACCTACACCTCCCCATCACCGCTGCCGACCACGCTCATCCCGCCGCCCGAACCTGTTTCCTTTTTCCTCTCTAAACTACTTAGCAGGCCACAAGATGCTGACCTGCCACCGGACCTCACACCACATTATTCTACCGAGAGATCAACCCTCTCTCAGAGTGAGTCAGCGGATCACCCAGGCTCCCTACGCACCTTCTTACACCGCCCTCAAAGGCGCTTATTGTGCCAACGCATTTCCGACGTCTCGCACTGGGAGATATAGAACCCATCGTTCAACGCAACTGCCCATCCTCCCCCCCTATTCTCCCCCAGCCGCGCCAATAAACCCCCCCCGCACTCCCGCGACAGTGGCTCCGGAACCCCGAGACACTTTAGACCCCCTCACGTCCCATTCCCCTACCCGTTGTACGAAACCACGCCCCCCATCCTAGAGATGCACTTCCACTCAGACGACAAACGAGCCAAGCCCTAACACCCCTTCTTCCACCACCCTTACTCCGCTATGGAACTGTGCACCACCCTCCCCGTCCACCTGCTTGGATACAATTTCCTCGCACCCGACGCCACCCTCTCCCACATCCCGATCCGCTCATCAACCGCCCAGGCCACCAAAAGCACGCCCCTCCCCCTTTACATCCCGCACGCTTTCGAGAAAAAGATTCTACACAACCTCCTCAATCTCCATCGGCCCTCATTCCCTCTTGACCTTCCAAGTCCAAGCCCCACAACTCCCCACGTAACCAATTTATCACTTCCCCACACCCTACCCCCCCGGTACTCACGAAAAACCCCCCCTCGGCCGCCGAGCCACTGTCGCCACTAACCCTACGCTGCCAATCCGCTAAGCCTCCTCTCAACCCGCCACCCCCCCCCGCGACCAGATTCATCTTCACCAAGACCACCTCCGTCTTGTCTACTTCACCGCCCTCCCTACTTACCTTTTCGTACGCCGTGAGAGTCTCCTTTCGTTGGAGAGCTTCACCCTGATCCTCAAGAGAACGGTCCCCCCCACTCCCCTCCGCCAGCATGCGCGCCCTTACAGCCCGACGGCGCGTGGACTCTCAATCCCCGAACAAGGAAGCTATGAGCCACTCTTCAGATCCCCTCCCCGTTCCCCACGAACCGGCACAACACCCACCCCACAGACCCTACCCCCAACCACCCAGGGCCCCCACAATACGAAGCTCCATACGAAACAGGTCCACCCCCAAACAAAATAGGCATCAACAACCCACCTGCTACCTACTGCCCTACGCCCCTCGGCGATCCGCTACTGTGCCCCTCCCACACCCCTTCCTTTCTCCCACCCCCCCCCCCACAACTGCGATACCTCCAAACCGCCACACCCCTACGGCCCACGAACCACCTTCCCCCCAAGCCCCCAAATTTTTCTACCCCCGAAAGATCCCATTTCAGTTGTCCCCCCCCCCATAGAGATTCGAATTCCCCCCCCCCCTCCTTCCCCGAGACCAATGCCCCGACCTAGTTCCAGTAACATACCCGTCAGTATCGGAACCCCCCCCGCGAACTCCCCCCCCTCTCCCCCCCCCCCCCCCCTGGGCCCCCCCTCCGCCCGTCGTGTTTGGTGTGGTGCTTCCCGGCAGCAGAAGAGACTCCAGCCCCCCTCTCCCCAAAGCGCCGCTATCCGCCAATCTAGCTCCTCTTCGCCGGTCCCCGTCTTCCGCCGTTCGTGCCTCCCCTCGTGCGAGTCCTTGCCCCTTTTCCTGAGACCTGACCACCCCTACGCCCCCTCACTCCAGACAATATATTTAACTTTATTCCAACCTCTCCCCCGAACGCTCACATGCTTGTTCGGTCCCGGAGTTAACCTTCGCCGTGTACTGCCTCCTTGCAGTCAACAAAAGCGGCGCCCCCCTCCAGCGTTATGTTCCCGCGGTCTTTCGTCCACATCCCGACCCTCTTTCTTCCTCCGCAGGGACATGCTTTCGTTTGTCATCATCGACTTCGCACAACGCCCATCAAATCGCCGCGCAGATCCTCCGCCTTTCGATAGTGTCGCAGTTCCGTTCCCCCCCCCCTCTCCTGAAGCGCCTTGCATCGATGCTTTCACCCCATACTTCATTTGTCAACGTTCAGTAGATCGCAGCGGCCCAACCCCTCTAAGCGTCCAGCGAAGCTCTTTTCCTTTCATCCATCCAGATCAATGCGTACGCACCCTCGAACCAGCGCGATGTTTTTTCTTGTTCTTGGAGAGGACCTAAAGACAGCGATGCTGGTCTTCCTCCCTCAGCGGAGGGACTACTAGTCGTACTCTTGCGCTTGGATTTCAAAAAGTATTGAACTTCTGAGATCTCAGAACAAGTCAAGTCTGACTTCCGTTACGCTTAACTTTTCTTTCGTTATAGACCCGTTTTAAACTGCCCGAGACTACGTCAAATTTTATTTTTGCAGTGTTTCTCAGGTCACGCGTTTCACTCAATTCACTTCTTTTCCCCCCCCCCCCACGCCCGGTGTGTTGAAACTCCATTTTAAGCGCGCCCCCGTTTTCTCCGTGAGATTTGGTTTCCTTTGGCCCCCCTTTGTATTTTTCCTGCTTCGGGCGGCCTTGCAATGTGGGCCATTGTTCCACGTGTTAGTGTTTTTCATTAATCGAGTATTGAAACGGCTATTACACTGTACCCCCCCCCGTCCCCGGTGCATTCTTTTTGTCTCCCACTTTCCACTGACGCCATCGACAAATACTTTTCCTTGATGGACTGGTATTGTCTGGTACCACATTTCCTTTCCATGGTTCTTGTGTGGGGCTTTTGGGACGTTCCTATTAGTAGGCTCGCGTGCTGGTTTTTGAGGATGCCTCGAAGCGCGCTTGGCAATACCTTCCGGGGTTCCTTTTCCGGGGCAAGGAGGCTCGGTCGGGTGAATGTCTTGGCCACTTCTGGAGGAAGGCTGGCCCTTTTCTTGGTGCTTCTCGCCGGTTGGCTTCCAAGAGTTCTTTTTATTGTTTTTTTCCCCGGCACCGGACGATGTCTGGTGCGAGGAGGGAGGACGGTGTTCGGTTCCTCTTTGGTTTTTAGATCTCCGACCAGTCTCCCTTCCCCTCGCGATGCCGTCTGTCCCCCTCTGGGCGCACATCCATTTACGCTAGTCGCTCAAATTTCCCTCCTTCCTTCCCCTTGCGCCCTTTTGACCAACATCACTTCCCCTTTTCCGATTCTCTGCACCGCTCACCTAATTCCCCTTACTCCTTTCTTACCTCCGCGCGCCCTTCATCCATCCTCCCCCAAGCCGTAACCCTCCTGCCTCGCTACTCTGGCTTATAGGAATCATTCCCCCCATGGCCAAACGTCAAATGTACCCTCCCAGTCACCTCCAGGTATTTTTTCACGTTCTTTCAAGTGGAAGATACCCCGCTCTGGGCGCGATCCTGATTTTTGCGGGGGGTCCCTTGTTACTCCCTTTTTCCTCCCTCATTCTTGAGACATACTCTACCTCTTTTCCCCTTGTTAACACACTTTCCCCCCATGCAAGGCGCCGAAAGCGCCTCGTAATTGTTGAATTGCAACAACCCCCTCGCACGAGGTCTACCTGCTCGCGCGGAATGTGGCTTTTTCTTTCCCCTTCACACGTTTTGCCACCTTGGTATTGACCTTTCCATATCCGCGTTGAAACAACCCAACCTGCGACTTTTCCTCGGACTGTGCCCACCTGGGTGTACTTCCCCCCCTCCGACCCGCCATAACCTTGCCCAATACGAAGCCGAATCAATATTGCTGGTGGAAGATAAGACATATCTTCCTCCTCTGTCTTGGCTTTTGTGTGAAACCTCCTCACCAGTTTTTCCCCACCGCGTCATGATGGGTTCCGACTACAGGCTTCCCTGACAGTCACAGAGACCACAGCTGTGGCCCCTGCCCCCCCTTTGCACCCTCGCTCTTTGTATCGGCGGACTTTGCGTATCTTCGGCCTCTGGCAAGTGTCGAATCATTTCTTCCCTTTTTTACTGTCGAAAGCGCTCTCCTTTCATTTCCTTTTGGGGCACCCGGTGTGATCCCGTGTTGAGTTGATTTCCCCGATGCAGGCTGAATAGTTTTTGATGGTCGGAATGGCTTTTTCCCCGCTCCCCTCTCTTCTCTAGGAGTCTTCCTCCTCTCTGGCGATTGTGTTTGGTGCTCTGAGGACCTCCCTTTTCTCGCAGGTTGCTGAGGAGCTGAAGAATCGGGCGAGAAGCTCCGTCCCTTCCGGGTTTAATCCCGGCTGGCGGGACTCTCTCGCCCGTCCGGCGGCCGCTGGTTAGGTTTCTCTTTACATACGCACTGGCGAAGGAACTCCTTCCGGCAGGCGCAAGCATTGGAGCGTTGAGAGGAGGCTTATCTCCGTTACTTTATAGGGAGTGATCGCTGGTGCCTCCTTTCCTTGGTCAACCCATAAAAGGAAGGATTCACGGATGAAGACTTATGGTTTTTCTTTGCTTGACGGGGAAAGTTTGAAGATTAGGCGATTCGGCTTCTCCCTTGCTTGGTCGAGGTGCTGCTGTCTCTGCTGCCAGGGGTGGTCTCTTGTACTGCGGCTCCCACCCCCCCCCCTCACCCGTGGCTGGCTTCTTTGGTCTCCCCTCTGTTCGATCTCAGTTCCCAGTTCTCTTTATCAGAGAGGTCTCTTCTTCTGCAGGTCTTTGGTGGTACGGGAGGGGCTCCCAGTACGATCCACTGTTTTCTGGAGGGGCTTTTCTGAACTGCGTGCAGTGTGATTCGGGGTTCTTGTGAAGTTTTTTTGGATGCTGATTGATCCCATAACGTTGCCTTTCCACGAACTTCTCTCGAGGCCCCCCCGGCTCGCAAGGTTGTTGCAGCCGTCTTGTGGCGCGTTTGCCTTTTTCTGATTGGGTGAGAGGCGGTATGCTTGTTTACTCTGTCGACGATAAGATACCCCTGTTTGATTTACATCCCCTCGGTACAGAGAACTTGTGGTAGCAACTTCGCGACTTAATCTGCCAGGCGTGGAGCAGGAACGGGAGTCTTCGAACCTGCTTTCAAGGGTTCACTCCTATCCAAATGGCTCTTTTCTCCCGCGTTGAGCGTGTGTGAATTACCCCGTAGTTCCTGATATTTGGGCGCTGCAAAACGGGAATGACGATAGCATTTGGTTTGCTTTACGGGCAAAAGGTCACAGATATGGATTCCTTTCGATAGAAACGATGTTCGGTTAAGGAGGAGTTTCGTTTTTGATTAGTTCTCCCTTGAATAAGTTGCGGAGCGAGGTGGTGGATCACAAATGTTTTCTGACGCCTGGGTATGAGGGTGCTTAGGGATAGGAAGGGGAGTTTTTGTTGTCTTTCTTTTTCCTCTGAGTTCTTTTGAACGGTTGGTTTTGTGTGCTGTCTTTGGTGAGGTCTTTCTGGAGTTCCCCTTTTCCTTCCCGGTTGATAGGGACCCCCCCCCTGAATCCAACTCCTCGTAAGAGAGGATGGGCCACTGTCTTTTTTTTTTCAGAGGCCGGTGGGTCCGAAAGAATTTTCATTTCTTTCCTCTCCGGTGAAAGTTTTGCAAATATATCGATCTTGGTAACCTTCCAGGCCCTTTCTCCTGACTGCTAGCGACCAAGATCCCTCGTTTTTATCCGGGACCGGCAGCTCCCTTTTTGTTATTCCAGTTTTGAGATTAGACCTCTTCCCTTTAACAATAGCCTTATTTTTCAACCCCCTTTTTTTTCCCTGACCGATCTTTATGAGACAATTTGAACCCTTTGAGCTTGTGTATAGGAAACAGGTTCCATTTTTTTTTTTTTGCCGCAACTCCTTTCTCCCTTCTCTTTTTCCCTTTTTGTTTGCGACTTTTCCGGCATCGTGCCGTGTCTCCCGAAAACCGTTTTATTTTTCTACCCAGCTCACTTTCTACCGGCCGAAAATTGATCCGGTTCGTTCTTTTTTGTTTCCCTCCCTATGAGTTCCTTCATTTCCCTTAATTGTGTAGCGTCAACGTCCCCGTGATCGCCCCCCCTTTACCGGATCGTACCTTTCCTAATTTTTTCGTCACGCTCTCCAAATCTGACGGACGTTCCCCCCTCAATCTTCCTTCCAAAACTTTTCCGCACAGTATAATGAATTGTCCCTTAGCTCTCCCCCCCTCCTTCACTGACCACAAACCCATACAGGTGGGTGGCCCAATCCTCCGCGTTACTGCCAGTGTCTACTTTTCCTATCAAATCAGTCCTTTGTCCCTGACCCTCCCCCATCCCCACTGCCCACTTCTTCCCCCCCCCAGCTGTCCCCCCCTTCCATAATCACAATCTTCCCTAACTTGATCCCGAATACGCTCCTCAAACCCCCACTTGTTGCACATAGAGCGTCAGATTGACCTTTTCCCCTCCCCAATCCTCTTCCATATCCCCGCCTCTTGCGACTCACCGAACACCCCAAATCCCAAAGTGCCACCTTTAATCTTTCTATTAGCCTTTTGTGCGAAATTACCCTAGTCCTCCCTCCATTCTCCCCCTCCCCGCTGTTCCCCTTCCCCTCCCTTTTGGCTCGCCACGATTCCATTCAGGACTTCTTCCTCGACATTAATTCGCCACTTCTCTATTTCCTCCCGGGCTCCTGTTCTTCCGTGTCGATCCCCTTCATCAAACCGAGTTTTGCAATCATGCTACTAGCTGAGGCAGGTTCTCCCCCCATCTTCTTTTTTCTTTTTTGATCCCTCAAACCCGACTTCACGATCATCCACGGGTTCCCTCTTCGAACCGCAGCCGCGAATCAAAATCGTTTTTTACATCCGCGGGGGACTCCCAACTTCCCCCTTTTCCCAGCGCTCCCCCCCCCTCTTTTCCCTTTTTCCGTTGAGCGCTGTATGTGAATCGAGTTGTATTTTTGTCTCAATTTTCCCCCGATCAAGGCCAGTCTCCAATTCTCCCTCCCCCTCTGCCCTTCAGTAATCACAACCCCCCCCCCCTTTCGGTCCACCGCGCCACCATACTCGCCGAGTCGTTTCCCTCTCCACTTTCCCCCTGTTAGAACGTAACAATTAGGGTTTCCCTCCCTCCCTTTGAGTCCCGGGTGGGAAGCCGCCGCTTCCCACCCTCCCCGGCAGCAGATACTCCACCGAACTTTCCCTTTTTAGCTTCGAAGGTCCCGTTTATTCGCAGCTTGATGTTGGAGCGCCTCGTTTTCGGTTTTCCTAAGATTGACACCTGACACCTTTCACTTTTTCCTCCCTCGCCCCCTTTCCTCCAGTGAATCCCCTCTCTCATCCCATTTTTTTTTTTGAATTTCCAGGATTTCCTTAGCTTTCGTATGGAACTCTTCCCACGGACCCGTTTCCTCACCAGCGCAGCATTAACTTGTTGATCCCCCGGCGTTTAGGGATGTTTTCACAGTTTTCTCCTTTCAACTCCCCCCCCCTGTGCGCCAGTTTTTTTTCTCAGAAAATCTGGTTTTTCCCCATCCCGCGCTCTTCAAAGCTTTTTTTTTCCTCTAGTGTCCCTCAGTTCCTACCTCTCGCAATCTGCATCTTGATAAACACCAATTTTTTTCGTCCCATCTCCTTTAAACTCCTTCTATCTGGGGACATTCTAAGCCGTTTTCCCCTTTTGAAGCAACTTGCCCGAGCATCTCTTTTCCTCCCTTGTCAGCTCCCCCTCCCCCCTTCTTGGCCCCCCAAGATTCTTGAAGCCCAACTGTCTTCTTTGTTGCCCACAGTCCGGGAACCTCGTCTTCACGAAAATAATGCCTTTTCAGTCCTTTGATGAGCTCGCTTTTAGCCAACGACATCTCTCCTCGTTTTACTGCGGATTTTTTAGCCCCACTTCCATTCGGACCGGAGAAGAGTTCTTTCCCCGGTGTAGATTTTACACCTTCTTTTACTGCTCTCCTTTCCATGCTTCCCTTTTTTTGCGTCGTGCGCTCAGGATTATGTTTTTTCCCCCCCTCGTTTCACGCCAAATTAAAGTTAACCAGATTCGGGGCGCGGTGTTCCTTCACGTGGAGAAATATCACTTTCCAGCTTTTTTTTTGATGACGTTTATCCCGGAGTGCGATTGGCTGTTTAAACCTTTCCATTCGTTACTAGGGACGCTTTCTTCCCCTTTTCCTTTCTCCCCAGTGTTCCGTGGACCACTAGTGTTAGCCTTCGATTTTTAAAAGCTTTCGACCACTGTACCCACCGTTCAACCCTTTCCCTTGAGCTCCTCTCCTGATCGTTAGGGGGGAGATCTACATTTTTTTTCGCCTATTGTGACTGGGGTCCTGTATTGGTCCTTTACGGATGTTCTTGGTTATTTGGACCCCCTAGGGACAGAGATTAGAGCTTTCTTGGGCCTTTTTTTTTGCTTCTGAGTTCAAGGATAGGAGGGGTACTACTTCCTCTTGGTTTGCTGAAAGTTTTTGGTCCGGTGATTACATTGATGAATGATGTGTCCCCGCGGCTTTTCCTTGCTTTATTGTCTTCTCCTGTTTCAATGGAGTGAGCCTCTTCAGGGGAGGAGTTTTTTTTCTGTCGAGTTTTTTTTTTGGTGTCGGATATCATACTACTCAGTTTTTTCTAGCTCCTCCCCCCCCCCCTGAGTAAATCGGCTAGGTTCCCCCCCTTCTTTCCCCGATCCTTTTCAAAGCCTTCCTGACCGCTTTCGAATCTTCCCCAACGTATTATCTTTTTTTTCGCAAATCCACCCCACATCCATGTAATAACAGATTTATCCCTCGATCAGTTTCTCCTCTTTCAAAATAAGAGGAGGGAGAGCTCGACTGCTCCCCCCCCCTGTTGCACTTCTCCCCCTCTGGGCCTACTACATAGGTCATGGCACTCCAGAGAACCCTGCCCTCCCCCCTGTCACTGCCTCCCCCCCCCCAGTACCTTAACAGGAAAGATATTTTCCTTCAGTTAAAGTGGAGAGATCCCTTCAATACTCCGCCTCTGGTTTTTTTTTTTCATCTTTTTCTTGGGGAGTAATTGGTCTTCTTTCTTCTTCATCCACTCTAACACGAGTTCTTTGGCCCCATTTTCGCAGAAAGGTCTTTCCCCACTCATTTTTTGTCCCTCCCCCACACCCGCCTTTTCCCCGCACTGTTTCCCCAGTTGGAAATGAGAGGATGTCTTACCTTTTCACATTTTCCCCCTTTTTTTAAAATCTGGCCCGGGAGTTGCCGCTCCTATTTCCTAAACATCCAATAAGGGGTTCCTTTTTCCTTTCTTCCAATTTGGCGTATGCTGGCGACATCAAACTTCGCCAGAGACCCTACCTTCTGGTGCCTTCAGGTACATCCCCCAGTCATCTCTGTAGGGTGGTTTCCGGTTCTTTTAGCGTTGAGGTCTAGATATTGGATCCTTCTTTCTATCGACCCTTGTGGCTGATTTCCTGACATCTTTGCCCCCCACCATCGAGCTGGTCTTCTTCCTGCTGTTTCTTTTGCGCTGGCAAAGTTTCGCTTCTGGCTTCTTTGTCTCCTTCCTCCCTATCTCCTGACGTTGACATGCCTCTTTTAGATGGTTTTTTTTCCCCCAGCAGTGTTTCGATTTTGTGTAGGTCACCTGATGTCCCACCCTTCCTGACTTCTCTCGGACTCTCCTTTTCCCCCTTCCCTTTGAGATAGGGAGTGGTGATACAGTGTCTTCGCCTCAGTTTTTTGCAGGTGGCGGGGTCGATGAAGCCCCTACTTTGCCCTATGTCCTTTTCCCTCAAGATAACCCTACGGATGGATTCAGTCTTCCCAATTTTTTTTTCTTGTTTCCTTGCGGTCGCCCTTGAAGTCCCTGGACCGGCCGGCGGCCATTCTACGGTTAGTAGGCGCTTTCTTTTCCCTCTTTTCTTGTTTTGTCTGATACTTGAGGTCTTTTCCTCCCTTTGTCAGAATGGTCTAAGGCCCATTCCTCATCATTTTCTCCAATCGAATGTGACGGCTTTTCTGACTTTCCAGGAGCCTTAGCTCTTTTCTTGATTTTTTCTGGAGGTCTAGGACTTTCCAGGGGAAGAGGTTTTGTCCCTTTTGAGTCCATACAACACCTCCGCCTTACTTCCCTGATGGGGGCACCCGAGGTTCCGTGTGGTTTTTTCCCCCCCATTGCCTTTTTTTTCTTTATCAATCTTTTTTTTCTCTCTTATTTTCAGGTGTGGACGTTTTGGTTTTTTTTCAGAGTTGGGGTACGGTTTGTTCCCCCCCTTCGCCAATTCCTTTCACTGCGTTGTGGGTTTTGGGGCTTGATCTGAGTGATCCCTCCTCTTTGTAGATTTCACCTTTTCACAGGCCCCGTTCCTCCAATGAGTTTCGCGGCGACTTTCTTGTTGAAGCCTTTTTTTTTCGTCTTTTTTTAATTCTATTTTGGTTTCTTTTTTTTTTTCTTCGGCCGAAGTGGCCGGCGATTTGGACTTCCCCCTGACTTTGCACTTTTTCGTCCCCCTCCCCCGGCCTCGATTCTCTGTTTTACCTTTTCGATTCTTGCATTTAGCCTTTCTTTTTAGGGTGCACACTGAGCACGTGCGTACCTCTCCACCCGAAAAGCTTTTTTCCAGGTATCCTTATTGCTTTTTTGTGTCTTTCTCATCGCCGTTTTTTTCGTTCTCTTCCCTGCTTCCTCCCCTCCGCGGGTTTCTATTGCAGAAGGGAGAAAGTCAATATAAGTTCCTCTTCAGTTACAAAGATGTCGTGTGTTCCCCCTTCTTTTTCCTGTCGGGTGCGTTCGCAGACCGGGCCCTTTCCCTCTCGACTCGGACTCTTTTTTTTCAACCTTTTCAGGCGGCGCTCGTACCCCTGCTCTCTGCTTTTCTTCGTCGGAAGGTTCTCTTTTTTTTTTCTTATTGTTTTGCTTCTGATTGGAAGGCTTTTGAATTTGTGTTTTTTGGTTTGAGGCATGTCGTGTGTTTTTTCTAGTTTTTTCGGGACTGAAATCCCACCCTTCCTCTTGGCGTGAAGGATTTTTTCCCACGTTTTTTTTTGTTTCATTTTCCCCTCATTTCCCCCCCCCTTCTCCTTTTTTTGATTCAAAGTTTTGTCACCCTCACCCTTTCTTTTTTAACTCCGGTCCCAAATATCCTCCGTCCCCCCTTATTCCCTTTTTTATTCCGAAGGTTCCCCTTTCCCGGAAGACTCCATTTCCGTTTTCCTATCTGCAGAAATTACTTTTTCATCCCGTTTTTTTCCAACCCCCCCTCCGATCACCTTTTTTAGTTTCCCTTCTCCTTTGTTATCTGGCCTGGGCAAAATTCGGTTTTTTTTCTTTCTGACTT
>Ga0179593_1474965_pt1 | contig 15638 bp, 25 predicted proteins | sample CZODoug2_1_08_16_FD_185931 | JGI IMG/M metagenome (GOLD analysis project Ga0179593, IMG submission 185931) | Vadose zone soil fungal communities from Angelo Coast Range Reserve, California, USA - CZODoug2_1_08_16fungal (PacBio error correction) | ecosystem: Environmental > Terrestrial > Soil >... | reverse complement strand
TATGCTCCTAATGCTGCATTTCGCAACCGAGTCACCCCCCCTCTCCTATCATCGCGACTTCCAGAGATTCCCCGAGCGAGTTCAACTCTCGAAAACGCTTAACCCTTCTGACCCCACCGGCCCCCCGAATCCCCGCTGCTGACCCCAGTTCCTACGTCCCCCCTTTAAATGTTGCCTACTACTCGGCCGAGCGGTCAGCTGTTTCTTTACCGCTGACACTCATCACCCCTCAACTTCCCTCCGACGAAGACAGTCTGCTTTTTTTTCCCTGCACTATCCCGTCGCGGATTGGGCTGACCCTGCTACCTCCCTAGACATTTCACCCAAGTGTTTTTGACCCTCTATCATAGAAATTGCCTTACCTGATTCCTCTCGCACTTGCCACCCCCCCTCCCAATGCCATTCTGATCCTTTTGAAAAGAATACTCACCTCCTGACCCCCTCACTTTTTCAATCCCTTAGAGTTGGGTCTCCAAGCCCATCTTCTTTGGAACAGCCAGTATCACTTTGTGGTCCTGTAATCCCATCAGCGCTACGGTTGTCGAGCGGCACATACTTCCTTTGCACTTTGTTGAGTGGAATAGATAACTCAGCTTTTTTTTCCCCTCCCCCCCCCGTATGTCTTTGAACTGCGACGTTTTTTTATTCGTGAGACACCTCGGGAGACAACCCCCAATCTCGCCGTGGTCCGCCCAACACCCTTACCTATCTCAAAGCGTCTATGTCTTCTATGGGTTGTAGCAAGACCTCCAATCACTCTGCCCTGATCAGCCTCGCTGGGTGTTGGCCACGAATTAGAGAAACTTCTCTTTCTTTGGCTACCTTTTGATTTTTAGCGACCAACGCAGAATCGGCTCCTGTCCGTCCTTCAGTATCCCCCCCTTCCTATAGACCCCCCTTGCAAGAAAAACCCCCCATTTGTTCAAGTTCTAAACCTTCTGCCATCTTATAAAAACTACCCCCCCCTGAACTTATATCGCTTGAGATGAAGTCCTCCTTCTTTCCTCCCCCGTTTTTCAAAGTAGACCTGAGTTGCCCCTTGTGCTTGCATACGACATAACCTAGTTGCTGTAGATCCGTCCCCAACCACTCGCCTATGCCATTCTAATTTGAACGCGTTACTTTTTCCCTTCGATTTACTCTTTCTCTACTGCCAGATCACTTCCCCGCCCCTGTTTTCCTTTGATTCTGCCGACGCATCCTTTGGTCTTGGCTCTGCCTTTCTCCCCTCTACGCCCGCTCGACACTTTCGCGCGCTCCTTTTAGAGAAGTTGGCCCATTCTCCCCCCATCAAGCCGTATCCAGACTCTTCTCACTCAGATCGCCTGTCTGCTCGGCCCTCCCTCGCTCAGTTGAGAACAGTCCTATGTTGGTGCCCTCCGAGACGCCCCCGTTTTTTTTCGGTCTTTTTTCGCTTTTTTTAGTTCCCCTTCCGCGGCCCTACAGTTTTCACAGATAATGTTTGGAGACCCCTATTTCGCGCCGTCTAGCCTCCCGCCAAGTCGTTCTATATCGACTGACTTTTCGCTTTTCTCACCGGCGCTAGCTCCGACCCTCTGCCGGAGGGGTTTCCCCCACTGACTTCCCCCTTTTCTTCCCAGGCCAAGGATTAACCCCACATCCCATTAGCCTCCTTCCCTCCCTGCGTATATGGGTAAACGCGAAATTCTTTTCTCCCTTTCTTTTCCCCGGTCATCTAGAGCTTCCTCGAGATGTTATCACCTTTTAAAAAGCAAGAGATCAGTTGCCTTTCCCCCCCCCCCTCTGCTTTCGCCCTTCGATTCTTTTTCTTTTTTCGCCCCCCTGCGCCTGTTTTAGAGAGATCTTTCATTCCTATAAGAGGTCCTTTCTCTAGTGCTTCTGATCTCAGTCCTTCCTCAAGCTATCAGCACGACCCTTTGTACCACTTCCCCTGTGAACCTTCTTCGATCTAATGCCCCCCAGTTCTCCCCCCCCCGAGAGAGACAAGGCTTTTTTCTCTATATTTCCACGCTTCTTCCTATCCTTTGCGCTTAATATCCCTCGCCCTTTGAATTTCAGCGCTAGACCCAGTTACTTCCTTTTCCGCCCTTTTTCATCGCCGCCCGAAATCACAACTCATTCCCTTTTTCTTCTGATCAACGAAAGAGGAAATACTCCCGACGTTTTCCTGTACTTCCCTGCCTGCTTCATTAGCAGAAATATGTGCAGCGGCTCCCAGTAGGGGGAATCGATGGCCTGCTCTCCCCCCCGTCCCCCCCCTCACCCATCCAGTCGACAATGCTACTTCCCAAAGCCCTAGCGGGTACCTGAAAGAGACCTTAGATAAACCCAGCCCCGTTGCATAGGGCCTTGTTTCGCCACGCGTCGACGGTGAGAATCTATTCCTTGTTGGAGCGCGATAACCCAAACGGCTTTTGCCGAGCAGATCCGCTGGTCGATCTACGATAATTTGCGAGCAGCTGCAGCATAGAGTGCGTTAAGGGCACCGTGTGTGGTGGTGTGGGGGTTTTTTTTTTTTTTTTTTGGGGAGTGTTTTTTTTTTTTTTTTTTTTTTTGTGTGATATTATATTTGATTTTTCTCGAGAGCCAATAAGTCTCCCAACTCGACACCCTGACCCGACCATGGCCTCGATCATTTTTACTATGTCGCAATATTTTTTCCGCCCTCGCACTCGAATCGCGCCAACGTTATCTTTCGTCTTTCTTGAGCATCTTGCATCGTTTCTTCCTCAACCCGATGGGATTGTCAGTTTCCCCCTGACGTAATCCCAAGTTAGAGCCATCCCCCTGCGAAGGTGCTATATCCCATTCTACTCCCTTAGTTTATTTTCGCCTCTTTCGCCGCAAAGAGCTTTACTGCCCCTCTGTCCGGTCTGAGTTTGAGAAAAGCCGTCTTTTCCTTTATTATCCCCCCTCCTTTTGCCATAGATAGAAGTCACCTGTCCAGTTCTGTCACCCGGTTGCTCCCCCTTCGGCTTGACCCCTACCCAGCCTACTCTCACTAATTATAGCATCGCCAGGCTCCACTCGCCAACTCCAACATTTGACCTCTTTCGCCTCCCTGCCAGGCATAGTTTGCCACGGACCTTCTGTCCCTGTTTTAACCTCTCGATCTTCAATGCTTTCCCCCCGCGCTTCAGTGAATATTCAGTCTCCTTGCCCCGCTTTCGCGTTCGAGTTGCATTCCCAGTTCTTCCTCACCCCTTCGCTCCCTTCTGACGCCCCAAAAGACGTATCGCAGGGGTCTCTTTGTCCCCCTGGCCCACGTGCCCGTCCACGCCCCCAGTCACTTTCACCGGCCGCCTTTTAAGAAAGAAGAAAACAAACCTCCCCCTGGTTTTAAGCGGCATTCAAAATTCCTCATTTCTTTCCCTTTGACAACGACGATCTGAGATTGTCCCTCCTGCTGCCTGATGAACACTGTCCCTACCAATCACTTAATTCAGCATCTTACCCTTTTTCTTCCCTTTCCACTTTCGCCCACACAACCCCTAGGCTTCCCGTCCCCTCCCTCGCCCCTCTCGGATAATCCCCCGATGCCTTTTACTCTAATTTTTTCAATGCAAGAAGCAGTTTTCCCCTTTCACTTGAAGTTCCCGGAGAGAATGAGATAGAGACGCCGGGAGGATTCTTCCTTCCCAAAGACCCGCTACGTCATAGAACTCCCGTTCTCTACTTCTGCTGCAGCGCGACTGGAGACAGTCTAGCTCAGTCACCACTTTCCACTTCTCCTTCCGACCACCCTCCCCTCCAGCTCTTTTGTGGAGGTTCAATCATTTTTCAGTCATTCACCTCCGTTTTTTACTAGCGCAAAACCCGTGCCCCCTTCCCCGCGCCGTCTCGTTTTTCTTGTGTTGCGGTACCTTTAACCCCCTGTTTATTTTGTGATGTGTCTGATTTTTTTTCGAACCCCGATTTGCGCCAACCAGGGAAATTGCAAACTTTTCTTCAACGGTTGTTCGTTGTCGCGCTTAGTTACTTTTTTCGAGTTTTCTCATTCAGCCCTTTTCTAAAACTTGACAAGTCTTTCTGTTTTAGTGGTTGGAATTTGGTAACATATGTGATTGGAATTTTTTCAAATTTCCTCCATGTTACCCTTTTAATTTTCCCCACCCCCCCTTGCCCTCCTGTAAATCCTTTAGCAGAACTTTGTCCCGTTGGCATTCGATTGATTTTTTTGTCTTTATATTTGCCCCCCCATCTTCCTTTCTCAAAGCGATTGGCTTGGTACTCGCTTCCCTTTTTGCGCCCAGACGCTTTTGTTGTCGCCCTTTTCCACAGGACCTTGATTTTCTATGGACCGCCGGCCAACTCCTTTTTCTCTTCTGACCCTTTCTTGCTAGATGTACCTATTCCACTACGACAGGCGTTGCCGATGTACTGAAAAGGGACAATTTTTCCCTCCCTACCAACCCTTTCAGTACGTTGATTTATTGGTATGAATCCAGTCGCCGTTTATGTACAGCGGCCCCCCCCCCAGGGAGTGGTTAAAGCCCTCCTTCATTTTAAAAATTTTTCTTCATATCCTTTTCTTGGAGCTTTTTTCAAATAAATTTGTGCTAGTCGGAGTCCTTGAAGTCTTACCAATCAGGACTTACAATTAATCGCTCGATATTTTAAGCAATTTGCAGGATCGTCCTCTCGAGTTTTAAAGCCATTTTCCCCCTTCTTTCTTTAGGTCTTCAGTGCACTGTCACCCAAAGTCACATCATCTTAATCGTACGTAAGACCTACCTCTTGACCTCGACTCCTTTTTTCGTCCGTTTTCGTGTTGTCCCTTTAAGGGAAAGGGGGTTGTTTCGGGTTTTTTGTCCAGGCTCGCTGCTGCCGATTCTTTTTTTTTTTTTTTTTTTTTTTTTTTTTTTTTTTGGGTTGTAACTGCCCCGTCCTTTCCACCCCCCCCATTTAAGCACCTTCTGTTCTTCCCTTTTTTGTTCGCCTTTTTTCCCTTTTCAAGCAAACTGTCGATGTTTCTTACCTCTCTTGTCCCCCCGATCTGATTTTCAATCAGAGTTTTCGATTTGGACGACTCTTTCCCCCCACGCACAGCCTCCCCCCCTATTTTAATATCCAAGGTCCCTCGCGCTAAATAGAAATCCCCTCTCCCTTTTTTCCCTCTGTGCTCATTCTCCAGATTGAAACCAGTCGTCCCCCTTGCAATTTGGAATCCGACTCCCAAACTGTGCCGTAATACCTGATGTTAATTCTTTATTCCCCTCATTCAATTTCGAGGGAGTTTTGATCTCATTTCTTCGTCATCTCTTTTTTTACCAACAACCTTTCTTTTAATATATCTCTTTTTCCTCCTTTCTTTTTGTTTTTTTTATCTTATCGCAAAGCAATACCTTTTTTTCACTCCGAGTTGAGAGCATTCCCCCCCCCCGCTCGAAAAAAAGGTTGTTGTGCGATTCCGGACTCCTCAATCAAATTCCTTCTTTTACTTCAAAAGGTTTTTTTTTTTTTTTTTCATATTAAACTTTTCACCGCTTTGACTTACTTTTCCCTGGATCCTAGCCTCTTTAAAATCATAGGAGCGTACTCGTGCATCTCCCTTCTCTGTCATGGGGATGGAGTTTTCTCCCCCGAATGTTGCTTGTTCACAGTAGTCCCCCCTCCTCTCTCTCATTCTTAGCATTCTCCTTCCTGCTGATCTTTCGTCCGAGTCCAACGAGGCGGATTGTAAACCCGAGAACACCTGAAGATCTTCCAGCCCTTCCTCCATGTCGCCTCCCCAATACTAAGGAAAGGCATCTTACTCTGTTACCCAAAAACCTTTGGTCCGGAACCGGCCCTAACAAACTTCCCGTCGCACAATACGTTCAGGAAGGTCTCTTTGACTTGACTATCCTTCGTTAGATTCTCGGCTTTTTGTCCCCTTCCCCCCCCCAGTTAACTCTCCCCTGACCAGAATTTCCCCCTCTCTGCTGTGAAAATAGTACCTTCCGCTCGTCCCCTTGCTCATTCGTACTTTTTCTTCCACTTACAGCCCTTTCGTTCATACTTCACTGACCTTCCCTCCTGTACCCTTTCCGTGGAACGTAACACATGAGATTGGATACCTTCCCCCAAACTTATCCTTCTTTCACCCCCTCCCCATCTTCATGTTAAATTTTTCCACGCTTTCCATCCCCGACTGGCTGGAAAACTATTCCTCATTGACTGGGCTTTCTTTCTTAATTACCCTTGAATTAGTAGGCCTCAAGTTCATTCTCCCTACCCCGGCATCTTCTCCTCTCCAACGTTGAGTGGCCACCCCTTTTCCTCTTTCCATCGCTATGGGTACCCTGGAGAACAACAAAATCTCGCCTTTCGCACCCTTTACCTCTTCTTCCCCCCAAATTCTTGACTTTTTATGGGTTTTTTCTTTTCTTACATTGAAACCTCCCCCCTTCTTCGCTGTCTTAAAGTCCCCTATGTTTTGAACAAACGAATTAGAGCATTTCTTTCCGTTTCAATTTTTTTGTCCAATTAAACTCAGTTGCCTCCCTGTCGGCAATGACCACTTCCCTCGTCCTATTTTTTTTCAACACTGACCCTCAACCATACCCCTTTGCATACTCCTTCCAGTGTTCCCCGGCTTCCTTGACCAGATCTGGACCCCCGAGAGCCCCTCGAGCATTCCGCACAAGCATTTTTTTCTCTCACCCCCCGGTTTTAAAAAGATCACTTTTTTCCCCACGGTGGGCTTGAGACGGGGACAAAGACCCCCCCACATAAGTTTTTTATCTTCCGCCACACCCCCTCCCCTAAGGATCTCTTACCTGTGGCCCTCCGGTTTTATTCTCTAGACGCGCCATTCCTTCCCCCCCCCTACAAGAGTGTGATCTTTTTTTCTTTAAAGACCTTTGTCGTGTGATCTATCTTCCTTCCCCCCCTTCCCCCCAGACTTAGAGAGTCCCGATCTTTTGTTCGTAAATTCTTACCCTTCCCACTTCCTAACTCCGATAATCTCTAAGAGGTACCGCAATTTTTTTCTCCCCCTTCTGAGAGGCATATTTTTCCCCCTTACAAGCGGTTTTTCCCTTTCTCGCGCGCAGGAGGCAGAGGCGATGCTTTTGTTTCCGTGATTCTTCCCCATTTCCCGATGACATTAAACAGTATGTTTGTTTTCTCCCCAATTGTTATCCGTCGGCTTCCTCCCCCCCCTTCACCTCCACTTCTAGTATATTTTCTCCTCAATAAATTCGAGCTTTTTCCTTCCCCCCCTTTCTCCATCGCGTTGGGATTCAACTTACAATGCGTCCTTTGTGTCACTGCCCCTTCGCGTTACTTTCTTTAATTTTAAACTTCTTATACCCTTCCCCCTCTAGCCTTTTTTTTCCTTGTTCCCTTCCTGCGCCGCCCTCTTATTCGGGGGCTGATTAAACCCCTCTCATGCGCTCTGACCTCTTAATCTCGTTTTTCCGAGGCCGCCTTTCTTTTTAGAAAATATTTTTCAAAAGAAAGGGTTCCTTCTTTCCCCCTATGCCTCTCTCTCCTCCCGGACCGGGATATGCTCAGGTTAAATAATGCATCTATACTCTGCCCGTCACACCCAATAGCTGTGCTGGATCGTTCCTCCTCTTTTCCCTCCCCCCTTCGAAGACGCAATGGGAAACGCCTTAGTTCCCCCTTGATAGATTTGCTCCCTTTTAGTCCCACCCTGAGAGTCTCCCATGCTTTTTTCTCCCTCCCGTCTTCTTTTTTTCCCCCTTGCAGAATTCCTAGCCCTCCGTTCGCAGGCCTCTCCCGTAGATAGTACCTTATCGTTTTTTCCCTGCCATTTTCATTCTGGCCCCCCCTCCCTGAGTTAAACCTTCATACCATTCGTGGTATTTTTCCCCCCCGTCACATCTTGTTCTCCCCCCCCCCTCCCTTCCCTCTTCTGGCCATTCATCGTCGAGGCGGCCCGTAGCCCCCACCTTTCTCTCCCAACCAATGTCTTTTTAACAGGTTTCCGGTTTTTTTTGCCTCTCTCTCTCCCCACCCCCCCCCAATCCCTTTCATCAATCCCTTCCACAAGCCCCAGCTCTTCGTGCTTTCCAAGTCCCCCCTGTCCTCACTTCCCAGCGTTCATTGCGGCCTCTTTTGTCAGTTCTAAGCTCCCGACTTTTGGTTTTTCCTACTCCTTCCCCCTCTTTTTTTTGAGCTTCTTTCCCCCTTCTTTGCACCGACCTCACCCTCAGCGTTGGAGAGATCGCCTTTGAAGCGCCGAATCTTTGCTTCCTGGCATTTCGCCTTGATTATGGGGCCCCGCGCTAGAGTTTCACCTAGTCCCCCCCTCACCTTAAACTAACTTTTCCTTCCGCGCATCTTTTTTATTGCTACTATTTGTCAACCTGATCCTCCTCGGGCCAGCAACGCATAGTTTTTTGTTCTTGTTAAGCTTTCGTTCTTTCAACCCCCTTTATTCGTTTTATTCTCGCCGTCCTCCTTTTGACATGTTCTTCTCTCCCCTTCCTCCCTTTGATTCTCCGACCTTTTCGCCCTTCGCGGTTTATTCTCGTCCTCCTTTTACCTGCGACCAGGGGGATGACCCACTGAAGCATTTTTAGTTCTCTCTTACCAAGACTTTTTTCTTTTGTTTTCCACCCCTGGCGGCATCTATCGTCCAAGATTTCCACGTCCGTTTATTACAAGGTGCGTTCGGGAGGGGTCCTTATTGACGGCCCTTTTATCCCCTCCCTCATACGTTTAATTCTCTCCCCTTTCTCGGAGTAATGATCCTTCCCTTCCCCCCCCCTTCCCCCCCCCAGTTTAGTCATTTCTCTCCGGATATGCCTTGCACCCTTCCCCAGCGGCCTGCCCTTTCTGTTTAACCGCTGTCGAAAGCATTCTTTATTCCCTCCTTCTGACGGGAACTTTTTCTCAAGGGGAAGATTTTCAGATGGTAAGACATCATAAAGGGTGGCTTTTCTTTTCCCAGCCCAACCCCCTCCTCTCTGGGTATAATCCTGGCCCCGGTTCCCCTTCCCCCGTCCATGAGACTCCTTCCCCACAGGCTCCTTTTCCTTGAACCCCCCAACCCCCCCTCTCTGCGAGTTTAGGGACCTCCCAAGATGCGCCTCTTCCATCCTTATCTGCTTTGCTTCCTCGACAGCGACAAATCTTTCCTACCCCCAATCCTGTTCAACCCTCGCTCGGACATGATAAAACGCCCCCCCCTAGCGCTGCTCCTCCTTCTCTCTTGCTCAGAACAACGGGAAGCCTGGTTAGCACCCTTTTCGTTTGACTTTACTTCGATCCTTTTAGCCTTTTTTTCTTTTTTAGCATTACCCACGCCCTGCGTCCTGTCTGTCCTTCGAAGTGCTGCCAGCTGAAGGAGCTGTCGTCTCACCACTTTCCAGGATAAAGAAAAAGTACACGCGTTTTTTTTTTTTTTTTTTCATGATATGTCCTTCCTCAAATACCCTACCAGTTGTTCAAACTGTTCCCCTTCAGCGAGGATAAGTTGGGTCAGTTCGCTTGGGTTGGGTTACCCGCTCTTTAAAAAATTGAGTAGTGTTCTTTTCTTAAAGCAACGTCTTCTTCCCCACCACCTGTCCTTGATTTTCCCAAACCCCTGTTGCGAAAACTTCGTGTGTTGCTGTTCCTTCTTGTATTCCATGTCTTCCTCCCCCCCTTTCGCCTGTCTGCCCCACTTTCCTTATTATCTGTTATTTGTTATGGGAATTGTAAAACATTATGTTCTTTTACTTTGCGATTAAGCCCGTTTCATTTTTCACCGTTGTCACATTAGACGGGACTCATGACTCGAACATTCGTTTTCTCCCGGAAGTTTTCCTCCTGCAGATTGCTTTGTCGCGTTAGACCGACCCCCCATCTGTCATTCTAGAGTTCAGCGGAGAGCGTTTAAAGTTTCGAACCCTTTTCTGGTGGTCTTTTTTTTTTTAGTCCCCTTTGGCGTTTGTCCTCCTTTCACAGGCCGTTACAACTCCACCGTTCTGCTAACCCCTCTCTCCCCTGACCCTTTGAACTTTCCCTCCTCCAAAAGTTCCGTAAGAAGTGAACTTTCTCCATTTGCTGTCCCCCTCCCCATGTCCGGACGGCTGATATGTTCTTCCTGCCTTCCCTCTTCTTTCACGCGGTTTTCCCCCCTAGCGCCGGGTTTTTGGTACAGACGTAATTATGTTTCCCACTGTCGTTGCACTCCCATGTGAGTTCCCCCCGGTGTCGCCCAGCGGGTGATCCTTGAATGTAATATAATCCTTACTTTACTTTCCTAGAGAGTCTTTCCTCATAAGTGTCTCTTTTCGATATGATTCCGCCGCTCTGTCTGCCCCTTCTGCGTCTTTCGGTTAGTTTTTCCATTCCCCCAAGCCTCTCTATTACCCTAGAAGGATTTGTGAACTCAATCTTACTTCTGCGTACGTGTTTTCGGGTGATCCCCTTGAACGGGACAGGTTGTTGAACTAGATGAGCGTATTTAGCTTTAGTCATTTACGGACGCCTTTTCAGAGACGTGGTTTTTTGTTTCCAACAGCCCAACCGTTTCTCTCTTTGCCAAAAGATTCGAGCATCTTTCCTGATCTCTCCTCCTGATCGAGACTTTTCATATGTTCACAGGCATCTCGCTCAATCTCCTCTCACAGTTGTTAATAGTACGATTCAATAGTCCACTATGCTTTTCCTCGTATACTAGTGTTCCCCCTGCTAAAAATTTGAATTCCTACTCCCCCCCCTGTTGCCGTAAAATGGATTTCCTTCTGAGTACCACCCCCCTTGAGATCGATTTTCTTTTCCTCACCTTTTCTCCCCCTCGTTGATATATATCAATCCTCCTCCGTTGTTTTTTTTCTTATTTAAGAACTTTGGTTGTGCATCTAGTTGCTTCATCATTTCACAGAAGCTCCACTTCCTTTCAACCCCAAGGGGTGATGATCCCCCGTCCTTAAAACCCTTCTCCGACAACTTTATCTCCACAATTTACTTTTTTATGGGACTGTTTGCAGCGGACACCCTCATTTTTTTCTCCTTTTACTACTCTGACCGGTCCTTGATCGATTTGATATTGTTTTAGTCCATCTTGGGCACACTTCCTCCTTTTCCTGATATTCTGATCCTATCCTTCTATTTCTCGAGTTTGAGTAATCCCTAGTCTTTCAGTTTCAATCAGGAACCCGCTCCCCAGGAAGATGATTCCACATTGCTCTTCAGCAATCGCCTCCCCTCCTCCAGAAGCATCGAGGAAGCCTTACACCCCCCCCTTTTTCCGTCCGGCCATTCACTGAATGATTGCCGAGGACTCAGTGTGGTAACTTGCGGCGATGGATAACTATACGTCCCGCTTTCTCCTCGAGGCTTGGTTACGTGAATATTCACCCTCTAGACACCTCCTTCACTCCGATGCGGCTTTACATCTACCGCTCCCGATTCTTCAACCTGCTCTTCCCTCTACCGTAGTTATGGTAACTTACCTTTAAATGATACATCCCCCCGAATGGCTACCCTTGTTTTTAACTCTCCTCCTTTTCTCTTCCTCCCCCTCCCCCCTTGTTCCAAAAAACCCCCAATCTCCATGACTTCCACCGAAATAGGATATTGGTCACCCGCGTTACCATTTTTTCACGGACAAGGGATAAGTCACACTATCCTCCTTCCTTAATGTGCGGGTCGCTGCCACTTTATCCTGTGCCCTTAGTGGTCTGGCTGGCGGACTGTCCCCCCTAGAACTTGGATACCGTACATGGCGTGGGAACCCGCCTCGGGTCAATAATATAAGTCCCTTGAAGCTTTTTACACCCCTACAACGAGCAGGGTCGCCCATGTACCGCGGCAGACCCTTGCATGCTGGCGTTTCTCCGCTGCCAAAAATACCATTTGACTTTCGTCCGCCCGTCTTTCCACTCCTCTCGCTTTATAGATGAACCTTGTTTTTCCAATGTCAAACAGGAATTACTGGTTTGCTAACTCCAACTTCACTTCAAACTAATATCCCCCCAAATTCGCACCAATCCTTTTTAAGGGCAAAGGGGGCTCCATTCTCCATTTATGGTAACACCCCCGAAGTAACTCGCTTCCTTCCCTCCCCCGTCCTTGTTAGCGACCGGTTTTACCCCCATCTTCCCTTTTTGCTCCATCGTTTCTTGATTTTCTCCCCCCCATACCTCCCGTTTCAGAGTAGCACCCCTAAAAGGATACTCGCTGAAGGTGTTCCCTGTTTCCAGAATTTCTCCCCTATATCCGATCCATCCCTCCCCCGAAACGCGTTAGTTCTTTTCTTTCCTATCCTTTTCGTGGTGATATAACTACCCAAGAGGAACATTGAGGCCTAGAAGACGTGCTGTCGTTTTCCAATTCAGATACTCCCCCCCCTCTCGATAAGTATATACTCGTCCTGACGTTTCTTTCTCGGTCTCCTCAGTATTGGAACTCAAGTTTTGTTTTTGATCCCCCCTCGTCCTCGTCGTGATCGCGATTTGTGGTGTTTCCTTACCCACAGTATAGTTCCACAATCTTTTGGTAGACCAAGATTTTTCTAGATGCACTCCCCTTCTCTTTTCCCTTCTACTGTGAATGAATTCGAGTTGACTTTCCCTCCCTTCGCACCACGTTGGATTCCCGGAACTTGCTTTTCAGGGTCTTGTTGATTATGTTTCGGTCAAGATGACCTCAAGTGGTCATTTTCTTATAGTTTGGCCCCTTGGCCCTCAGAATCGTGCCTCCTTTTTCCTTCTTTCTAACGATTGACCCTCCCCCTTGCCATTAGGATTTTCTCGGGTAGAGCTCATTTTTTTCTTCCCTCGTCCCACCGCCAGGGCGACCTGTCTGTAGTTCCCCCTGTTCCTAATGAATTATCGACTCCCCGAAGGCTTTTTTTTTCTCCCTCGATGTCTCTCCTTCTGATGAAGATACACTAATCTTTTGATTATAAAGAATTTTTTCCCATCCCAAGCATGTTTTACTTGTAACCCCGTTAGTGAATTATTCGAGGAGATTGCCCGCAATTCTTCCCCCCCCCCTCTGGAGATACAACTCTTCTCTCTCCTCCCCTTGATTCCTGCTACCCCCTGTTTGCTCCTTATGACGCATAGCCCGCGCCTGGATAGTCATTTTCTCGTCGTTCCGTGAACGCAGTTGCTCTCTCATTTCATTGTTTCCTCTTCCCCCCCCCAATTCTTTTTATTTATGATTTCACACTCCCGTCTCCCCCCCCTTTCCCCTGCCGCCATCCGTTTTTTCATCATATGCATTCACCAAATATGGCCATACCAATGATGTCCCTCTTTCAGTTTGGGTTCCCGTTTTCATTGGCATGCTGAACACCTCTCTCTTGCCCCCTCCCATTAGAAATTTCTTCATTAAACTCCAGAGATGGCGTTCTCCTCCCCTTCTATGTCGACCGCGCTTGCATTCCTTGGCCGTTGGTCCCTCTCCCGACGGTTCTCATATCTATCTCCGTTTTTTTTTCAGAGATTATAACCCGTAGGTCCTCCCTGCAAGCTGCCGCAATGAACCAGCCCGCTTATCTTCTACTCCTTCCCTTCTTTTGGCTTGGAAGGAGATTTAGAATGTTCTTATTGGTTTCCGAGCTCTCTTTCCCTCCCCCTGACCATTCCGATGACCCCATCCCCCCGGCGCCCACGATCATTCTTTGTTATTTTTTTTTATTGTCTCCCTGTTTTTCAAACAATTATCCTCCTCTCCGAGGGACTTCTTCCCCACCAAAGTTCTTTTGCCCCACCCCTCTTTTTCTTGCTCCAATACACTGGTTTATGCCGTTTTCTATCTCTCTTGGGCCCCAGAATTGCCCCCCTTCCCACGAGGCCATGCGTCAATTTTTTTTTCCTTCCGCGACCCTTTAAGGCAGCGGGCCTATTTCCCCTTCCTCCTCGAAACATGGGGTCTCACCTTTAATCCTTTTTCTTTTTTTGTAGTCCAAAGCCTGTCTTTTCTCTTTTTTTTCTGAACTGTGCGTGAATCTATCTCTTATTTCCCCTTAGTTTCCACTGGTTCTCCCTGCTTTGGAAGTCCCTTCCTGAAATATAAAAGCACTATCCTATTATATTCCTGCGGGGTCCTACCTTTCGGCATGGGAGAAATCCCCCCATCGTCCCATGTCTCTACTTCTATGTATGCCCCTCCTCCTCATGTTTAAATGGTCCTTTTACACCGTTTCTTCCCTCATTACGCTTACCTTAGACGGACTTCCTATGCGTCCCCTTCTGATTAGCGTTATTGAATCCCCCTTCCAAGAACGTTCTGGATCTTTTTTTTTTTCATCACAACGATATCTCCTTTGGATAACCCTGGTAATTCCTTTCCCGTCAACTAAACTTTTTCCCCCCCCTTCCGCACTTTCTTTCCCCCCCCCCTCTATGGCGCTGGTTAGGGAAGTACCCAGATCTCTCTTTTTAATTACTCCTATACGTCTACTGGTGCGAGAATCCTGCCTCCAAATCCCTTTCTCCCCATACTTTCTTTTTAACTCTTTCGGTCCATTGATAAATAAAAAACCATCTCGCTCCCTCCTCCCGCCTTTTCGAAACCCCAACGGAAGATTGGTATTTCCAATTCCTTTCTGATCGCAGACCTTGCGTCCTCGGATATACTGATATTTACTTGTTTTCTCTTACTTTACCGCCGAGAAGTTGCCCGCTCGAATTCTGTGCTTTGATGGATCTTTGGATCCTCCCCTTCCAAACCGGATAGTCCTTCAACCCATATCCCTCCTCTTGTGCTGGTTCTTATGATGTTATCGTCTCTAAAGGAAAATCCGTCTGAAAAATGCCCGTTGCGAGGCTCCGTGGGAAGGTGCTTTTTTTTTTTGCGGTCCTCGCTTTGCGTAGTCTGGTATGTAGCGCAAGCCAATGCCCCCATGTCTGATGTGCACCCCCGGTCGCTAAACGTCGTGTTATATAATCCGTATGTACGGTTTCAGAGTATCCACACTTTCCTGACGGTAATCCCCCCCATTTGGGACTGGTATTTGTGCTGTCCTGTCCAAACTTTCTCTGTTGATTTTGACGTTGGCTCCTTCCCTTTTTTCCCTGTACTTGGTCCAAACAATGTGGAAGTTCCTCCCCTCGCTAAATTTCGCCGCTGACGAAGTCTCCCTACTTCTCTTTGGAGGCGGTGTAACTCAACCCCCTCGCCAGTCAATAGAGTTTTTCCTGGTCGCGTAAATGTGGAGTTGTTATTTGTGTCGCCCGCGTCCTTTTAATCAGGTCCCGCCCTCTCCGTTTGCCCCCCCCGCCCACCGTGCTCTGCCCCTCTTCCCTGATGGAATATTCCTCTGACCAGCAGGGACGAAGTGCAAGATTGAACTGTGCCGCCTTCCCGCACTGTCCGGACGTCTGATGGAGCCTTGATACGTGATTCCCGCGGTGTTCCCAACCCTTTTCCGATGGCGGTTCCCCCGTAGGATAGTTTTTCCACCAAGTGGTGAGGTCACTCTCTCTGTGGAGCTAACTAGGGTAGCCAGTCCCTTTTTCGCATTGACTTTAAGTTTCACCTTTTCCGACATTCCTAAGATCGAAGAAGCCATGTTGCATCTCGCTTTCTCTTTAAAGCCGCCGGCGAAGTTTTTCCCCCTGTCTCCTTGATTTCCGTCAAAAAATCGAACTATGACCTGAGAATTTTTATATGGAAATTTGTGACGACCAGAAGTCTTTTATTCCGTTAGTGTTGACTTTTCTCATTGTCCAGTTTTGGTGAAAGTCTTACTTTGCGCAGTT
>Ga0179593_1795063_pt1 | contig 15639 bp, 19 predicted proteins | sample CZODoug2_1_08_16_FD_185931 | JGI IMG/M metagenome (GOLD analysis project Ga0179593, IMG submission 185931) | Vadose zone soil fungal communities from Angelo Coast Range Reserve, California, USA - CZODoug2_1_08_16fungal (PacBio error correction) | ecosystem: Environmental > Terrestrial > Soil >... | reverse complement strand
AGCCGTAGCCCTCCTTTTTTTTCCTGCTCCTCCGAATGCGTTCTTTTTTCCCTCTGGCCAGCAACGAGCAGGGCACGCTCCTGTTTTATTGCGAGGAAATTAAAGGAGTGCAACGCCCCCCTTTTTCGCGAGCGGAGGGAGTATTGAGCGGTACATGCTTTTCCTCTATCCATCTTCCCCCTTCCTTCGCCAAATATGATGCCCTTCCTCCTCCAGTTGATAACGAGGCGTTCCCCTCCGGACGATAAGTCCCCTTCTCCCACGCTTTTTCATGAGGTAAGGAGGCCTTTCCTTTGTGGTTAGCATCTCCCCCCCCTCAGAAGGAGGATCCTCTTTTCCCTTTTGCCTTCCAATTCTGTTTCCTTTCTCCGTGACGAAATACGGATCATTTTCCCGGGAGGTATTTCCTAAACGTGGTAAGACTTTTCTTTAGTCTTCTTCCCCCCTCGATTTATGATTTTTCCCTACCAGGTTAGTGATATCTTACACCACCTTATTCCCAGTAAAAGTGAAAGAAGTTTCCCTTTTTTAAGTGAAGAAGTGTCTCTTTCTTTATGATCCCAAAATCTGTCGTCCTCTTTTATTCACGTGAGGTAGGCAAGACACACTTTTTTCGAGTAAAAGAGTGGGTAGGCCGATTTTCCCCCCTCTCCAGGGAAATAGAAATAGTAAAAACGCCTTTCTTTGGTGCATGGTTGGTTTGGGTTTTTTTTTTTGGTTTTTTTGGGTTTTTTTTTCTCTCGCCCCCCATCTTGTTCTTTTCGCGAGTTCACGAGAACCCCCTTCCTTTTCTTTCCCCCAAATCCGAAGAGGCTTTCCTCAAGATGTTCGAAGAACTTCACCTTCTTCCCTCTCTCTCTCCTTTTTTGAGATCCACATTTTATAACAGGGAACCCGCTCTTCCTTTTCTCCAGCAAAGACCACCTCTAAAACGGAACAGACCGCTCTCCTCGCCCATCTCTTTTCCCGGTCCCGTTCAGAACGGGCAGTTGCGCGTCTTCCCCTCTTTGCGAGCAAGCAAGACCCTCTCCTTTTTCTAGAAAGAGGGGCAGCCTCCCCCTCCTCTCTCGAACACTAATCTCGAGAAAAGACTCTCTGACCCTTTTTTCTCACCGCTATCGACCTTGCGATATCCCTTCGAGAGACTTGATTTTTCCCCCGCTACCCCTTCCTTTTGTCGCTTCCCCGCGTCGAACGCGGCCGTCCCCTTTTTCGCACGGTTAGTTCGGCATCCCCCCCCCCCTCTCCCTCGACGATCGTGAAAACCCGGTTTCTTGGCGGACATCGCCAGTGGCCCAGACTGCTCTTTTTTCGGTCACTGCCGGTGTACTTTCCTTTCATTCGGCGGGAGGCAGTTTCCTTTTCCCCACCCTTCTGGCTCTTTTGAAAAAACCGCCGGCTCTTTTCTTTTTTTCATAGAAGAGCGGATTTTTTTTCCCTCCTTTCGCCAACCCTTCCACCTCACGGGAAAGCTTGAGAAAACTCTCCCCTTTAGTGGAAACCGCACCCCCCCATTTCCTTTCCTCCCCTAGAAATGCGCCGGCCCTTTTCTCCCGCCGCGACTCGGCAGCGTTCCCCTCATCGATAATATTTTCATCGTCCTCCCCCTTCTTTTCTCCTTTGAGGTCCCCGAGCCGAGGAGCGGAGTTCCGTCTCCTCCGGTGACGGCGAATTCTTCCCCTTTCTTAGAAAGACTTCAATGTGCCTCTCCCTACCTCCCTTTTCGGGTGTAGACCGGTCGACGCGAGTTACCTTCTTTAAAAGTTTTTTTTTCCTCTCTTTTTCCTCGCCTCCAGTCGGCCACCCTTTTGTTCGGCAGGCATGGTCCTCCTCAACGCGTTGTTAGATCTCTTACCTTCCTTCCGCCCGTTTTTCCCAAACGGAGTAAGAGCAGTTACCCGTTGGGACAGGACGAATTTCCCCCAGCGACGGTTTTCTGTCTAGCACCAAGAGACCTTCCTGAAACGTGCGCTTTTCCTCGTTCGAAGCGGAAGGCACTTTCCCCCCTTCCGGGTTTCTTTCCTGCGAGTAGAGATCAGTGCTTCCTCTGAAAGGATCTTTTGCATATAACCAAGTGAGCAAGGTTCCCATTTTTCCCCTTTCCTTCGGCGCTTTTTTCTGTATGCCCCGTTTTTTTCTTGCGGGGGTCAGCGGTCGAGAGCCTTTTTCCCCTTTTTTCGTGTCTATCTTTTGACTATCGCGGTTGTTCTTGTAGAGAGCGGTTTTTCCCTTTTTTAGAAAGGAGAGGCTTTTTTGCTTTTAGAACCCAGGTTTTTTGATCTAGAGGGTACCTTTTCTTTTCTAGCAGGTGATATCTAACTTTCCCCCTTTCCTTCTTTCTCGTTCGAGTGGAAGTTTTCCTTGCTTTTCTCGAATACTTTTCTGAGAGGCGGAGGTGTTTTCCTTCTTTTTTGTAGAGGAAATGCGAGCGGACGGTGGGGCTCCCCCTCACTTTCTGACCCTTATGGAAGATGTAGACTAGAATTTCTGCTCTGTAAGAGGGAAGAGAACCATTCTCCTTCTCTCACTAGTCTAAGAAAATCCCCCTTATTTAATTGAAGGGAAAGGAATTTTCCAAGAAGAGCGAGTTTCTGCAAAGGAAATGGCTCCCGGCTCCGGTGGACGTGGGTGAGGCCTTTTTCCCACCTTTTCTCTTTTTCCCCCATCTCTCTTTCTAGCGATACACTCTCCCTTCTTTCTCCCGGTGATGAGAAAACAACACTGCGTGTTTTTTTCTTTTTTTTTTGTTGGTCCCCCCGGTGAGGGAAGAGAGATGCCCTTCTCCCCCGGGGGTATAGCCCCCCCCTTGAAGTGGTAAGGGCCTCTTTCTAAGCGTCTCTTTCTCTGGAGCGGCCGAACCTTTTTTTTTCTTCGCTCCTTTCCTGGCTTTTCTCACGGTTGGGGATCAATGGCCACCTCTAGAAGGAATAGACACGGTATCACTAATGAAGCGATTCCCCTGTCCCTCCCTTGGCTCTTCTCCCGGTTAGCAGAGGGTGATCGCTTTCCAAGAGGGACAGACGAACCTCTGAGAAAAATCCTTACTCCATTTCCTGCACCGCATTTTTTTTTCTCGTGAAAGGAGAGTTGATGGCACTGGCTTCCCCTCTTTTTTCATGTTAGATGTAGGCGCTCCTCCCCGTTCGGGCGAAGGAGATATCTCTCTTTTTTCTAGACTCTTCTCCTTTCCACTCCATCTTTTTTCGCGCAGCAGAGAACAGGCCGTCTTTTCCCCGCAGGGCCAGAAACGCGCGCGTTCCCCCTGTCCCTGGCTGTGCGCAGGAACTTTTTTTTTCGACTCATGTTTTATTTCCTTTTTTTTCTAGCGGGCCATAGTGCCTTTTTGCTAGATAACATCTGCGAACTCTCCAAATTGCTCACTGGCATTTTCTCTTTTTTCAGTCAGTGATACCAGCTCTTTGGCTATGCCGGAGATCAGTTTTTTTTTGCCCTTTCCCGTTTTATTATTTGATAAGGAAGGAATTCATCTCTTTTCCGTAGGAACGCCATCCTGTAGAGCTTTTTTACCACTCCGGTTAAAAAGTCCGGCCCCCCCAGTTGGATACAGTGACGACCCCTTTTGCCGCGAGAGTCCCCCCTTTCCCCCTTTTTTGTTGTCGCATTCTCTATAAGGAGGACAGTTCTTCCCCTCTGAGAGAATAGGTGTCAGGCTCTCTCTCTTTTCCCCCCCCCGGCTCTCCTTGCTTTCCCTCCGACGGATGCCGCAGTTCCGTTGCCGCCTTTCTTTTCGAGGCAACCACATTCCTTTGTAAAGACGGGTAGTCACAGGCGGGCTTTTTTTTTTCGCTTTTCTTTTCCCTGCGTTTTTTTTTTTTTACTCAGGACACCGCTACCGGGACCTCTACCTTTCGCCCCCCGCGCAACGGGGGGTGAATTCCCCCTTTCCTTTCCCCACCGAATGTTCTTGTCCGCTTTCTTCCCCCCTTTTGCAGAGTTTCGCGCCCGGGATCCCATGCGTTTCCCCTGCACGTCCACTAGAACGAGCTTTTCCCCAGGTGAGAGCACCGCTCTTCTTTTCTCCTCGAGTCCCCTCTTTTCCCCCCTTTGTTTCCCCCACACCTCCATTGCTTTTTCCCTGAGCACCCTATCGACCCTCGCCCCCCTGCGAGAGAACGGGGCCAGTTGCTCTTTTCTTCCCTCTGGCGTCCTTCACATTCCTTCTTGCGAGATCTCTCTTTTTTTAGCAAAGATATAGCCTTGCTTTTTTTTCCCTCTGGAGCACCCGCTCTAGAACCATTGCCTTCCTCTTCTCGTCTTTTCTCTCCATGGGTTATTATTCCCCTTATATAGGAAGAGTGGCCTCCTTCCTTTGGCTGAATTGGTCGGATTTTTTCTCCCTGCGAAAACAGTGGCTTTTCTTTCATCCTTCTTTTGGGCCGCTTTTTTTTTCTTTTCCTTTCCCACCCGGCGCTTTTGGCATACGTGCGGACCTAGCCTTTTTGGCCGCGAGTTTGCGGTCCTTTTTCTGCTTTCCTCGTCACTTTTTTTGTCCGTTCATCGGTGCCTCCCACAGAGTGGATTTCCCGACGCGGAAACCCCCCTCCATTTTCCCCCGGTGGCGATTTTCCTTATGTACAAAGCTCCTCTTTTTCCAAAAATGGGCACACCCTCTCCCTTTTTCCAGCCTGTCTTCTGGACACCGTCCTCTCAAAGTGAAGGCGTGGCCTCCAGAAGATCCGTCTCGAGTCCTCATAAGAACGCGCCTTCCTACGAGAACAACCCCTTCTCCTCAGTTGTTGTTGTTGATATTTTTTTCGATTCTCTCGTTCCTTGTCGAGGAGATGTCTTTTTCTTTTTTGGTGCTTATCTGTGATGAAGTGATCGCCCCTCCACGCCCCTTCGGTGTCCCTTCCCCCGGGAGAGGGCGTTGGATGCGCTCTCGGTGACAAGTTGTTTCTTTTTCTTCCTTCTGCTGTCCCCGCCCCCGCTTTTGTCGTGTTTCCCGTCTCCGCTTTTGTTCGAGATCATTTTTCCCTTCTCCTTTACTTGTCCCCTCGAACGGGTACGACCTTTTTTCCACAAACTCGCGGCCCCTTTCCTGGGCAACGGCGATTCTCGCCTTGGTCCGTATTTTTTTTTTTAGCACCATCTTTTTTCTTTCGAACGAACCGTGCGAGCGTCTTGCCTCTTTTTCTTTCGGCCGGCCCTCTTTTTCCTCCTTGTTCAGCGGGCGGCCATTTTTTCCCTCTCTTCAAAACCCCCTCTTCTCAGGGAAGAGAGCTTTTCTTGTCCCTCGTTCGCTGAGAAGAGTCACCGTTCTCTGAGAGGTGCTAGAGAGGCTGCCCCCCCTCGGGAGGTGGATTGAGTTTTTCGATATCTTTGCTACTGCTCTTCTCATTGTGAGAGATTTTTCGGGGTCGAGATCTTCCGTCTGTTAAAGTTTATAGCTTTTCTGGCTCATCAACTTTAGTCGGCCCTCATCGGGTGGACCGGTCTCTCTCTTTCCTTCCTTTTCAACCTTTGAACGAAAGGAATCGAGAGAGTTTTTGTTACGTGCAGGCGTCTACACCCATTTCTCCCTTTCTCTTTCGAGTCCCTTTTCGCGTTCCCCTGAAAAAATGCCGCGCGGACCAAGAACATCCCCCCCCCCTTTTTCTTCTACGGGTTTTCCCCGTTGCGATGGCGCGGCGTGCTGTTTGTAACTGTGTCTTTTTTCATCCCCTAGTTTACCTCGGGAGCCGCGGTTGATTCCTACTTCCGGATTTAAGTGACGGGCACGGATTTTCTCTCTTTTCTCAGAGCGGGATCGCAACGGCCCCCCCCCCTTCGGCCTCCTTCCCGGCACGGTGGGAATTGGTGGCGGAATCGACGTCCTCCTTTTCCCCTGGTCGAGTAGCAGACACCGATTTTTCTCTTACCTCTTCCCTGTTTTTTATTTGAAAAAGGTGCTTCTAAACACAGGTACCTTCCTCGCGCGGCAAACTGATGCCCCTTCCACTTTTTTTCTTCCAACTGGGTACGGGCAGGCAAGCTTTTTCTCTCCTGAGGATGCCGCATTCTTCTGGCGGGTTTCACCCAAACCGGAGGCGATGCTTTTCTGTTCTTTTTTTTCAGACCCCGTTTCCCAAACCGGGCGGACCGGATTTTTCCCAAACGCCTGGAGACGCTTTTCCCCACCTGACTGACGCCGAACGCTCCCTTGCAGCTTGCCCGACTCCTTGGGGGGTTTTAGAAGAGGTTCTCCTCCTCTCCTGGCAGGGAAAGATGGACCTTTCCTACTCCATTCCTCTCCTGTGAACCGCAGTAGAAAATGGCGTGCACCTTTCCTCCTCCCGTGACCGGATGAAAGGTTTTCTTTCCCCTGGGAGGAAAGATTCGACCTGCTTTTTCTCTTTCCACTTGCTTTCTACGGCGATCTCTCTCTTTTCCTCTTTTCTTTCGATTCGCCGTAGCCCGGGCCTTTCTTTGTGTCAGACGGCGACAGCGAACCTTCTTTACCCCTTTTCCCTTGGCCAGAAATTCCTCTCCCGGCAGGCGGTCCCTTTTTTTCCAATTAATGTCGTGCAACGCCCTCCTCGAGGAGGGGTATTCCCTCCTCCTTGTCATCTCGCCTTTTTTCAAAGAGATCGAACCTTTTCTTCCTTCCAGGGTTCGCGGTCGGCTCCTCCTCTTTCTGCCAGGAGGGTGGATATCCTTTCCCTTTCCTGACCCCTTTTTCTCTTCGAACGCCAGGCGGTCTCATTGCTTCCCTAAGTCTTTCTGCCAAGAAAGAGAGGACGTTCCCCTTCGCCCTCCCTCTTTTGTCCCCCCCCCTTTTTTTTTTTTTCCCCCACGGTTCCTTTTTCTACCGTGACGAATACGGCCCCTCTTGCGCGTACAGCAACGGGATGTTTCTCCCCCGTGCAGTTTAACTTTCTTTTTTTTTTTTGGCAGTTAGAGTATATCGTCGAACTCTTTTCCTCCTCGGACAAGGTTAGTGATCTCTTCCCCTCTTCCCGCCAAAACGTCCCCCCCTTTTCCTTTCCGTTTCCTCCGTTTTTGCTTGCTCTGACGTTCGGTCGAGTCCCCCCCTTTTCTGGAAAGCGGGTAGTCACGTGCGGTCGCCTCCGCGGGCTCAGGCGCCTTTCTCGGCCTTTTCCTTCGACCTTTTCTAGACATAGTCCAGCCCCTTCACCCGGGCGGGTGAAGGCCCACCTTCCTTTCGACCAAACAGAATGGTCTGTTCTCTCCTCCCTCGGACAAAAAATCCGCCGCTTTCCCCCTTAGGATAAACGCCATTTTTTTCCCCCTAACGGAGCAAAGACATCATATCTCTCTCACGCTTCTTTTCTTAGGACTCCTCGAGAGCACCGCTATCTGTTTCTCCAAAGACCTCGCCTTTCCCCTTGCCAGCAGCGAGAGAACCGCACTATCGACCTTCTCTCTATACCTTCTCAGAAGGGCCTTCTCTCTCCCGAAGCTGGCGCGCCAGCAATTCCCTGCGAGAGAAAGCGGCTTTCCTCCTCGCGATCTCCTCTCCTACTTTTTTTCCTTGGACAGATGAGCAGTTTTTTTCCTCTCAAAGGGTGAGAGAAACGCTCCTCCCTTTTTTTCGAAGGGGGATAGATGCGAGTATCCTTTTTTTTTCCTCCCTCTTCAACATCTTTCTCCTTGGTCGGATTGCCGTTTCTCGGAAGAAACCCTTTTCTCCCCCCTTCGTTAGGAATCAGGTTCGCTTTCCCTCGTCTCTTTTCCCCCCTTTTTGCTTTTTGGAATTACGTGCGGACCTTCTTTTTTCTCTGAGTTTGTCCCTTTCTACAGTTCTCCTTCCTCGGCTTCTTCGTGGTGCCGATCTACCCCACAGCGTGGCCCTTCGGGAAAAACAGCCGGCTCCTTGTCTTTTTGTCCCACCTTTCCCGGATGTAAAAGCTCGCCCGTCCTTTCCGGGCAAACCTCACGGGAAATTTTTTTTAAGAAAGAGAAAGTTTTCCTCCCCCCCCCTTTTGAGTCCATTTCTTTTCTCCACTTAAGACAAGATAATTGCGCCCCCCTTCCTCAGAGAAAAGAATCACGCCGCCTCCCCCGTAGCACGCTCCTTTTTCTTTTCCTCTTCCCTCTTGTGTTGCTCCCCGGGTTTGTCCCTCCTGGAAGAAAGGAGATTTTCTTTTCTCGAGGATGCAGGTTTCCCCCCCCCTTCGTTCTACTCTAGCAGAAACCTCTCTGTGAGGTTGTCCATACCCTTTCGGAGTGAGACAAGGATCTCTCTTTTAAAGTGAGGTTCCCCCCTTCTCCTAACTGCTTCGAGCTCCCCTCCAGAGAGTGAAAGTAGAAACCTCTTCTTTTTCGTTGTGTCGTCGTGGATCCTTTTTTTTCGTCGCTCCACTGGTCTTCACGCGATTTCCGCGTACCGCCGATTTTCTTTTCCTTTTCCCCCCGACAAACTCGCTTTTCGTTTGATGGACACGGCGAGTTTTTTTCTCAACACCAGCGCCTTTTTCTCGGGCGTATTTTCCACCACCGGATTTACACAAGGCGAGGTCCTTTGCCAGCTTTTACGAGGAAGGCAAATCCTTTATCCACTTTTTTTCTTTCAAGTCGTTTTCTGTGCATTCTCCCCTCTCCCCTCTCGCAAAGGCGAGATCTCCCCCTTCTCAAGGGGGTAGAGAGCTCCTCCCCCCTTTCTTTCTCATTCTGATGAGTTTCTAGCGCGGATGCCAAGCTTCTCTCTCCTTTTTGTGGTATTGATGGTCGGTCTTGGGGCTCGCGCAACTGTTTTTTTTTTCGCGGTGCTCTCGCCTGATGGGCTGGGTTAGAGAGCTTTTTTCCGTTTCTCTGTTCGATCCGTTTGTTTTCCCGAAAGGGGCAGAGTTCTCCCTGGTGAACCATGTTATCTCGCACTCCTTTCACACCTTCTCTCTTTCTACGTAGCGTTTCCTTTTTCCCTTTGAAACATCTTGAGGTGACCTTTTTTCGTGAGGCGCGGCGGATTCTTTTCCTTGAGATTTTTTTCTCGTATCGCTCCCTCCACCTGCAGGGGGGCTTCCCCCCCCTCAGGTGAGATGGATGATGGTCCCCTCTATCTAGGGTCCCTTCTTTATCTTTTCGGATATGTCAAGCGGCCTCAGAACCCTCTCCTTTACGGAGAAAGAGGTGTCGTTCCCCTTTTTTCCCTTCCCCTTCTTTCCCCTGTAGTTTTTCTCGACCGAAAGCAGAGCTCTTTTTTCTCAAAAGGAACTGGGCGGAATCTCCGAAAGGTGGATCCTTTGTCGAGATTCCAATTTTATTTTTCCTTCTCCCCCTATTATGGATAGTTCGGAAGTATTCCCTTTCCAGGAAGAAGGAGGATTCTTCCCTGAGCCACCCCCCTCCTCCTTTTTTAAGACCCTCGTCTTTCGTCACAGTAATCCTCTTTTTTCCTTGGTACAGGGAAGGCATAGGCCTTTCCTTGAGAGTCTTTTTCCCGCCTTCTTCTTTCTTTCGACTCCCCCTTCAGATGAAGCAGGCACCCTGAGCCTCCCTTTTCTTTCCCCCAAACGGTTGGATCAATGGCCCCTTTCCCTTATAGAATTTTCCCTGGACGCTGTATTATCCGTTCCTCCCGCCGAAACCTGGCCAGTTTTTTTCTTGGCGAAGTTCGATTTTTGATCGAGCTGAAGAGACTGGCTTTTCCCTCTATCCTCCCCCGTGCTCCTGCAGTCGCCATGGGCTTCCTTTTTTTCTAAAGCAGTGACGGCTTCTTTCTTTCTTTCCCTTTGTGGCCTGGAGGAACGATTCGACATTCTTTTCTCCCACCCTTGCATTCTCAGTCGGGCTACGGCGATCTCTATCTCTTTTTCCCTTTTTCTTCCTATCGAAGTAGAACTATTTTTTTTTTTTTCCTCTCGACAAGAGAAAGGAGGCCCTTTTTTCTCCCTTTCTAATGCGTTCTTTTCGGTAACTGGATGTGGCGGCCCTTTCCAACGCAATGGCGACTGCTGATGGTTCTTCTCCTTTCTTTCGTATTAGAGGGAAATTCTTCTTCGTCATCCTCCCCAATATGCGAACCGAGATCTCCTCTCCCTGGAAAGGTTTCGCTTTCTCCCTTTTTCTTATAAACGAGTATGAGGCGGTTGTCGAGTCCGCCCTTTTTTCAGTCCCCCCCTTTCCTTAGAAGTTTTTTCCTCGAAGGAATTTCATCGTTTTTTTCTCCGGTAGGAAAGACAGAGAAGCGGCCCCTTTTTCCCCTACGTCTCGTTCGACCTTTCACTTTTTTCCCCCCTGACCGTTGGCTACCGTGACGACCTTTTTTCTCCCTTTCAACAACGGGAGGTACCTTTTTTTTTCCCTTTCCACCGTGGTCAGGATATCCTTCTTTTTTTTTCCTCACGAGCCTTTCATTAGGTTATCCTTCTCATTTTGTGATCTAGTCCACCACTTTTCCTCCAAAAAGTCCCCCTCCTTATGCCGAAGTTAAGTTCCTCTCGCTATCTTTCGTTGCTCCCCCTTACGTTGCACGGAAAGGAATCTTTTTCGGTAGGAAGGACCTTTCCCCCCGGGCGCAGTGCAGATTTTTCTCTCTTCCATCTTCTCCCTCTATGGACCCCTCCCCATAGTCCAGCAACGCCCGCCTTTTTTTCTTTCTTTTCGGTGAAGGACACCCCTTTTATTGTAAGCAGAGCAGTTCTTTTTTCGCGACCCACATCCTGCGCGACAGGAGACATGCGGAATCCCCCTCCTTTCTACCTGAAACGTCACTCTGAACTCCTTTTTTTCCAAGGTTTCTCTTTCGAGAACAGTTTTTTTCGAGATCCCTCCCTCCACCTTGAGCGCCATCCTCCCCCCTCGCCTTGCGAAAAACTCTCCCCGAGAGCACCGCTCTCCCCCCTATCCCTCTTCCGTCTACCTCTTTCTAGAAAGGGGCCAGTGCGCTCTCTCCCCCTCTGAGCGCCAGCACATCCTTTGCGAGAGAAGCGGGGCATCCCCTTCTCCCCTTTGCGTCCCCCTCCCTTAGCGAGTTTTCCTCCCTTCCTGGAAACACTGCGCAAGGGTTTTCTTCCCCCCCCCCGCCTATCGAATTGGGAGCGACCTTTTTTTCGAGAGAAATGATCTCTCCTCTTTCCCGTAAACCGTTTTTCTAATTCTTTTTCTTTTTTCTTCCGCGGAGAAACGCTTCTTTTTTCAAACGTGGCTCCCCGGTTCGTGAGGAATACTTCTTTGTAATCCCCTCTCTTATCTGTCCACGGCGAGGTTTTTTGCAGACGTGAGGCCTCGCCTTTTCCGAGTGGACTCTTTTTTCCCGGTCACTCATTTTTTATCCGTTCAGGAGGTCTTTTTTTTTGTGAGGGGAAGTTCCGTCTTTTTTTTCCTTCGAAAAAAAGAGTGATTCTTTCTGCCAACACCGCCGTCCATTTGGTGTCTCCTTCCTCCGCGCGGATGTACAAGCTCTCTTCTCGACGCCCCCCTTTCCACTCAGCGCCGCGAGGCGCATTCTCTCCGAAAGTTCGGTAGTGGTCTCCTTTTTTTTCCCCAAATGAAGGAGTGCTCCCTCAGCACGAGATACTCCTGTCAACGGCGAGAGCGTTCCCTCCTTCAGACGAGCCTCCGTTCCTTTCCCCTTCCCCACCGAATAGAGCTCTTTTTCCTCCCTCTCTCGGATGCTGTTACTTAGTGCTTCTTTCTCTTCCTCGGCGGTTGCTGAAGCGCTTTTTTCCCTTTTCTCATAGATCGTGATGAAGTGCTTCTCTCCCCTTTTTGACGAAAGATTTGCGGTGTCCACCCCAGCATGTCCTTTTTCCCGTCGCAACGGGATGAGCGCGTCTTTTCCTCCCTTTTTCTTTGGGGAGAGAACGTCTTTTTCACATACGATCGGCGAGTGAACCCTGTAGAAACAGCCCTCTTCCCTTGGTTTTTTTTTCCCGTCGGGGGTATCACCGAATCACTTTTTCCTTGCGGAACAGAGGAACTGCCTCCCCCTTTAACGAGTACGAAGAACTTTCTTTCCCCTGCGCCAGACCCCCGGGCCAATCGTCTGGACCCCTTGATGGTTTTCTCCCCCCCGCGAAGGTTTTTTTTCGAGGTGCCCGTAGCAACCCCTCTTCTCGAACGAACGTGCGCTTTTTTCCTGTCCCGAGTTCGACGCGGAAGGCTTTTCCGGCATCCCCTTTTCCTGTGCCTCCTCCTTCTTTCCTCCTCTCGCAGCTATTCCCCCTTGAGAGCGGTGTTTTGCGCAGTCTCGCTCTCTTTTTTTTCTTCGCGCAGCTGTCCCCGTCTTTCTTTCTATCGGTTTTCCGCTTTGCACCTTCCTTCTCAGAGGAGGGCGGTGGTCTTTCTTCCCTCCCAGCGGTCGAGGCCTCCTTTTGCTCGAGCAAATGGGCCCCGTTTTCTTTTTTTTTTCCTTCCTCCCGCTGGCTGTTTAGTGCTTCCGCCGGTGCTCTCGGTTTTCACTGGAGAGGGGCTTTTTTTTTTGCGCGAAAAGGGTTTCTCTTTTTCGGGTGCTCTGCAAGAAAAGAGCGTTCCCCCCTTATCTAGACGGTGGCTATCGGTGAGATTTTCTCTTTTTTTTTCGAAAAGATTGATTTCTTTTCTCCTTTCTTCCCCGGTCTTTGAGTCTTCTTCATTGTTGTAAGGAGTGCTCGCGTCATTTTTAGAGAAATGAGACATTCCCGAACATCTTCCGTCCGCCTAATCTATCTCCCCCCTCCCGGGGAGATGGTGATGGTCCCCCTTTTCTCTTCAGATTTTTTCTTTTTGGTAGACTTTTTTCCCCTTACAGAGGAAGAAAAATTTCTTTCTTCCTCCTTCTACCGGTATTCCTTTTTTCTTGCGACGCAGTGCCTACCTCAAGGCTTACCTTGCCTTTTTTTCCCCTTTTCTTTTTTGACTAGACCGACGCAGATTCTCCTCTTTGGGCACCTTTTCCTTTGGCAATCCGTCTTCTTTTGACATTTTTCCGTTGGGTCTGGACTCGACCGTTTGGTGGACTATCTCTTTCCTTTTCCGCGTCGCCGACACGATTCTCGTTCCCTCTGATAAATCGAACTTCTTTCTCCTCCCCCGGTGATTTCCCCACCACCCCTTTTTTTCCATACACGGTGCGGCCTCCCTTCTCCTTTTACTGCCTAGTGAGTAAAGGTCTCCCTTTTTCCCTTCCACGTATTTTCCGTTTTCCTTCCCCGCTGGACGTGCGGCGGGCGCGCTAAGCGTGATGAAGCCTCTGCTGGCGGGCCTCCTTCCCCCCCCCCCTGCTGCGATGAGGAAGGACTGTTTTTTTTTTTTCCCTCACGGTTGGGTAATGCCAACATTTCCCTTCCTTCTCGCCGGCATCGCCCTTTTTCCTTCCGCGTATCACTGACTGACTCCTCTTCCACCCTGGCCAGGGAAGCAGATTTTCTCCTTTCGATCTCTTAGTCCCTTTTTTTCTCTAGCTCCCCTCTCCTGGACGGCACGATGGCCCCTCCCTTCCCCCTTCTCGCTTGGGAACAATACAGCCCTCTTTTTTTCCTCATGGAATTTTCCTTTTCCACCTCCATTTTTCCGGGAGAGTGAAAGGCGAGTTTCTGGTTTTTTTCCTATAGACCTGCTGGCGGCATGTTCTTTTCTCTTCCCCTTCCTCTGAAAAGTTAGGATAGGCGTCTTCCTTGTTGTTGTTGAGAAGATCTTTAGTAGTCCCTTTTTCTCTTGAAGGTGGGGGGTCTCGCCCTCCCTTCCCTTCCATCAGGTCGAATAGTAAGCCAGGGACCGCCCCTTTTTTTTCCCCTTCTTGTAGCCGGTAAATGGATGTGAGAGGCCCTTCGTTGCAACGCCTTTATATTTTTTTCGAAAGGAGGAGGGCTTATTCGTTTCCTCTTAGGATGAGTCAGCTAGATTTCCCCCCCCCATAGAAAAGAGAGCGAACTTTCCCGCCTCCCCCTGCAAGGGTTTCCGGTCCCGTCTTCAGTTCTTATAAAGGAGTCTGCAGTTTTCCCTTGCGATAAGGTCCGACCTCCTTTCTCCCCCCCCTTTATTCAGAAAGCCCTTTCTTCTTCGGCATTCATCGCCTCGTGTTCGTCTCCTTTCGGAAAGAAAGAAGAGGCGGCTTTTTCCCTTTCCCCTCATGCCCGTAATAGTTGCCTGCCCGTTCCCCCCTTTTTCCCCTGCCCCGTTGGCGAAGTGACGAACCTTTCTTTTCTTGCGTTCCAAGCAACGGTACTTTTTGTTTTTCTCATTAAACTTGGTCAGTAATCTTTCCCTCGGTATAGTAGTCGAAAAGCCGATATTTTCTCTTTCCCAGGTTCGTGATATAGTAAAACCATTTCTTCGCCAAAACGTTCCTGAAGCACTCAACCGCTTATGCCGCAAGTTCCGTGCCTTTTTTTTCCCCTTTTTCTCTCTTCGTTAGGTCGAGTCAACCCCCCCCTTCCTCCTTCCCCCTTTTCAGAGGGGGTAAAGTGGGTTTCTTTTTCCAAACAGAGGGGCTCCCTTTTTGCCGTATCTTTACCCGAGGGGTTAGTCCTTTTCATATCCTTCCCCCCTCCTCCTTGAAATCGACATCGTCCCCCTCCTCCCCCGAGACAGAGAAACCTTTTTTCAGGACCACAATTTCTCTCCACCGCATGTTCTGTGTTTCTTTTCCTACCACCTGATTCCTTACCCGCGGAAAAAAACTAAGCCTCCCTCTTTCCATGCGGAGCAAAATTTTCCCTCTGCTTTGCACGTACAATCGAACGAGTGCTCCATTTTTCCCCTCCTTTGTGCAAGGTGAGAGCACAGATCTTGTTCTTCTGAGAAAGGCCCTTTCTTCTAGAACCTTTCTCTAGACCCTTTTCTCTCAGCAAGGACCACCGACCTCTTTCTCTCCCATGGAAAAAGCAGCGAGTTCCTTTCTCCTCCAAATAGACAAGAAGAGTTCTTCCCCCCCTCTAAAATGCATGAGAGGAAAGTTGTTCCCCTTTCTCGAGAAAAGCTCTCGACAGCTGTCCTCTTTTCCCCCCCCCCCCCCAACCGAAATCCGCTTGCGATATCCTCTTTGAAGAAGAGGATCCCCCCTTTTCTCGAATTGCGACAGATCTGGACAGCTCTCGAGCACCTGGCTCTTTTTTCCCCCCCCCTTTCCTAAAGGGTGAGCCCCCTCTCTCGCATGAGAGAGAAGGGGTATCTTTTTTTTCCCCTGATAGAGAAGGCTTTACTACTCGAAAAATGGGATGCTTTCCTTGAAGTACGTTCTCAAGAGGGAAGACTTTGAAGAGCCTTTTAATGTTCTGAATAAGCGTTTAGTTTTCTTTATCCTTCCCTCGAAGATTCGTGACCACCTCTTCTTTTACCGTTTGAACTAGAAGTTGTCCTGTCGGGGGCCGAGGTTTGTCGGTCACTGATGTCGTACCCGTTCTTTCTCCTGCGTACCTTGGTTGCCTTCCCAGTTACTCGGTTCCTCTCTCCTAAAAACAGCGTGGTTTTTCTTTGCTCCAAGAAGGGAAACACCCCCCTTCCTCACAGGAGGGCGTTCTCTTTTCACTGCCGAGCGGATGTCCCAGCCTTTCCCTTTTTCCGCCAAATGGGCCCTCAAGGGTCGACTCGCGCGAATAAGGGAACGCCCGCCTCCCCTTTTCTTTTTCCCCCCCTCAACGAGTGAGTCCAGCACATTTCCCTTTTCTTCCCCTTCAGCACGAGATTAATGCCGCCGGCTTTTCTCCCCTCTGTTCCAGCATCAGAGAGACCCCCTAGCGTACTTTCCCCGAACAAAAG
>Ga0179593_1602480_pt1 | contig 15640 bp, 16 predicted proteins | sample CZODoug2_1_08_16_FD_185931 | JGI IMG/M metagenome (GOLD analysis project Ga0179593, IMG submission 185931) | Vadose zone soil fungal communities from Angelo Coast Range Reserve, California, USA - CZODoug2_1_08_16fungal (PacBio error correction) | ecosystem: Environmental > Terrestrial > Soil >... | reverse complement strand
AGTCTTTTTCTCACTTCCCTATTCATCGACTTTGCTTTACTACAGTTGCGGCCTGGCCCACGGGTAGGGGGGGGGGGGGCCCCCCAACCCACAAATTCCTCTTCACCGGTCTAAAGTAGCTATCGTAGGATAAAATCTATTGGCGTTGGAGCTTTTCCTGTGTACCGCTTTCCTTGCAGTGGACCCTTGTTCGGTCAGGGAGCTCCTGGCTTCGGGCCCCCCCCCGGTTCCAACACCGGCGTCGGTGGAAAACTAGATTTTACGGAGACTCCTCTCCCCTTTCCTCATTGTCTCGCCATGCCAAGGTTCCGATCGGAACCTCCCTTTGTCCAGTCCCCCCCCTTCAGCGCGTGATTGTTTTTTCTCTCTACTCGTTGTTTGAAGATGAGTTGTAGGGAGACCCTGGCGTCTTCATTCTTAATCGACAGGGCTAGGCGGAGGGAGCGAGTTTTGTGTGTTTCTTTCCGCGTCAAAACATCACCTCCCCTTGTAGCCCTGCGGGCGCGGCGTAGCCTTTCCCCATGCACCAGTTTTGATGCCTCTAGCGCCCCTCCTTTGGCTTTCTTTCTCGCCCGGCCCAAGGGATAAGTTGCCTGCTGACTTCAAGATTCATTCCCTTTCCGTTTGACCAATTTCCTCGGTTTTTCGTTTTGCGCGGCACTGAAACTGTGCGACTGACCCTCCTTTCTGTTCGCTGGAGCAGATAACACTGCGCCATTAGAATCCTTCTTTTTGGTGTTCTTCTGTTTCGCTCTACTTCGGTCATGGGTAGCGAGTCTGCTTGTGCTCTTCCTTTGTCCTCGTCTTGACCATGTTCTGGCCGATTATCCTCTCAGATGATTTGATATGCGTCTGCTCCCCCCAATTCTTGATCCTCGCAGACCAGAGACATGCGCATCCTTTTTTTGGGCTGGTTGCCGACACGAATCTTGATAAGGGTTCTTTTTATTCAGCGATGGTTTTTTGGCCGCCACCTAGAGGAAAAGAAGCATTTAGGTCCTCCCCATCCCCCACCCGTCAACCGTTGCATTCACTACGACTTTCCGCCCAGCCACTTCATGTCTCCCCTTGCCTGTCGTATTTTAGCGAGTGATAACCCCCGGAGGGAGTCGGAGTTACTGCGCGTTCCTCAATGCCGTTCACTCCGGGTGGCTCGAAACGGAAATTCACGGTTCTTTGCTATTGCCTGTCGTCATATGTTCGGGACTTCCGGGATTCAGTGCTGAGGAGCTGCAACCCCAACCTCCTTTTGCATCTCCAACCGTGCTTCATTCACAGCAATTAAGACTTTTTCCACTTTTATTTTCGGAAGCTTTCCTCCGATACGTTTGCAAAGCCTGTTCCGTAACAACGGATCGAGCCTAAACCCTTTTTGACTTCGCGTTGCCCTGAACACATCTCAATCCCTGTTAATCTTTCACGTCCCACCCCCCACTCCCCTTTTCCCCCTCGGCAGCCGGTCCGAACAGTAAAGCATCATTTCTTTCTCGGGTCTCGCTGATTGCCTGTTTTCCTTTATCTTCCCAAAGCTGGGAGAGCCCCGCGAGTTCTCTTCCGGTTCCGCCCCCGGGATTCGTTTCTTTACTGGCACTCTGTTTGATATCTTCGGAAGGTCCCTGGTCACCAGGTTTCGCGGCACTCGACGAATTACTGGTCTATCTGTGCGTCCCGTCTCTCCGGCGTTCCAAGACGACGCCGAGCCGCGAAGTGTCGAGGCTTAATCTGAGTATCTTCGTGTTTTTTTCGCTATTCATCGCTCACTACGCTCGGCGTAGGCGCCGCACCTCTCTCGCCGCCGTTGAGACGCAGGCAAGTATAGGATTGATTATCATCGTCCTTTTTTCTCTAATCCGTTTGTGATCGTTTCCTAGGACAACCTTTTCCGAGTCCTTTTCTTCACTACGAGCGGGCATACGCTCCTCGGTTTTTCCACCTTTCCTCCCTTATATCTTTTCCCATTCCTGTCCCCCCCTAGCAGCGTTTTGCCCCGCGTCCCTGTGATGCTGTTCGTTTCGAGGTAAAAACCTTGCATTGCGCTGTAGGTGTTGAGTGGAAAGTTTGGCCCCCTCTTTGATTCTCTTCCTCTGGTGCAGCCTTAATGCGACGCTCAATTTTTTTCCTCCCTTCCTTTGGTCGTCCGTCGGTTTGCCAAGAGGACATTTTTGTTCTCGTCCGGACTCCCCCCCGCGCAAAATAATTTGGCTCTCCTTGGCCCTCAGTTTGCTGTCAACTGACCCCAAAGGTTTTGTTGTGAGCTGCTACGCGTATGCTAAAAGTCTTGCCGTTTCCCATCCTTGATCATCCTAATGCGATCGCCCCATGTTTGAACCGTGCGTTAATTTTTCTATGCCCCCGGAGGCTTTCTTGCTCTCGCCCCCATGAACGTCCGGATCCACTAAGTGTAATGCCAAACCTTCCCCCCCCCCGCGAACGGTCGACGTCCGTGGCCGAGATCGTTTCGAGTGCTTGTGCCACTACTTTTACTGGTTAATTTTTTCCTGAAACCTCCAGAGGTGGAGTGCACCTTTTTTGAAAGCTTCCACTCTTTCCTTGTCATTCTCCATGACCCGGACGGATCTGCCAGTTCCCTTTTTGCCCCCACTCGTAGAGTCCTTCCCGTTGAGATCTGTGTTCTTCCGAGGATCCCCACGAATGAGTGTTCCAGCGAATTTCCTCTTCGCAGCATGCGGGGGGAGCTTATTTGCTCCTGGTCAGGCCGTCTCCCTATCTCTTTGGACCCCGCCCTCTTTCTTCGCGAACATTACGCGAACCGTTATAGAGCCAAAGCAGCACGGAAGCCCCAATGCAACCGCCTTCGCTGGATTCCTTTTTCTATTCCACCATCTTGCCCCGGCTCTGGTCATTCCGTGCCGGCTTTTTCATTTGCCTGATGTCCACGAAACCGGGGATGGCGAAGCGAACGGTCCCCTCCTTGTCTTTTCAGTTTCCAAAGCCCGGCGAAGATTTTGGTGCATTCCCCAGCGACACCTAGTCGATCGCCCTCAACCCTGCTGCATGGTGAGAGGACGCAACGCCTCTGGGTCTCTTTTTTCTTGGTCCTCCTGATCGAAACGCCGATTTTCCCCCTCCGTAGGACCTTTTTTCCCTGTTCCTTTTTTTTTCCCTCTACCCTCCCGTATTGTTTTCACAAAGACAGAATGGACAATAAGAGCTCTCCGGTTTTTTCTCGGTTTTTGTCCTTATCGTTGTCATGATTCTTTCTCAAGTTGGTATTCCCGCCTGCTTTTTACCTCGATGATAATCGACTTGAATTTCTCTTGTTTCCATAAATGCGCGGTTTTACCCTGTTTGGCCCCCTCCCGGAACATCGGACGCAGGCCTGACGAAATGCTCCTTTCCCTCCAGACCTCGGTTAACGTCCAGTCTCCTCCAAAGAAAACTGGGTAAGGTTGGATGCCAGGTTTCTCGGTGTTGATTTGAAACGTAATTTTTTTTAGGCGACGACCTCCCCTCCCAGGGGACCAAGCAACTGGATCGAAGACTCCTTTTTTTGTTGGTTTGCCCGCCCACAGTTATTGAAATGGGGCTGGCATTGCGGGAACCTTTCCGTCCCTTTTCTCCCCCCCCGCATCCTCCCCCCCTTCCATGTTTCACAGAGAGCTCATCCCGGTTCTACCTTTGCACCTCCCCCCCGGCCTATCATGAATTCCCTCAACGCGTCTGAACAACGAGTTTGCCATAATGGTAAGGGTTATTTTCCATCTCTTCGCTGCCCCGACCCCCCACATGTCAATTCAGATGGACCGTTTTTTTTCCTTACAGCTTCACTTCTCCCCCTATTAACAGGTTCTGTTCAAGTGTCCTTTTCCCCTGTTGGTCCCCTTGATGCAGGGACAACTCCTTTTTCACGACGTTACCGTCTTGTTCCCTTCCCCTTTGCACATTCAAAAAGCTTTCCAAGAGAGGACCGAACCCCAGAAGGGCGACCCACCCGGTTCCCTTTTTTTTTGTATGGTGGGCGAGTCCCACTACCCGGCCCCCTGCCAATTTCACCTGGAAAGAGGACGATTGACATTGATCCCTGGTTCTGTTAATACTGGAATTCCCCCGGAAGTGAAATCGGGGAGGGAAGACTTGGTTACCACTGCTTCTCCAGTCGCCTGTGAAATTTCCCTTTTCAACTGATATTTCCGGGGACCGCAGGCCCTGACAGTTTCATTGTGGTCCCCATGCCTTTATGCTATCGCTTTTTTCGAATAATACTAATAGAGATGCCGTTTCTGGTTTTCTCTTTTCTTTTGGCTCTCATTTTACTTGCTCTGAGTGGTTTTCTTGAAAGTACCTTGTTCGCTTTTCTTTTTGCGGTCGTCCCTGGGTGACTCAAGCAGAGGAAGAATTGTTGAAATGGGAGTGAGATTTTTCCCTCCCTCACTTTTCTAACTATTTTCAGGCTTATCCCGGTCCGGGATTTTACGTGGTCGTTGACTTGATCGTAGGCGCGGCGCTGATTTATGAATTCCCAGTTACTGGTTGGAGGCCGAAGCCTGATTGGATCTTCCCCACCCCCCCTTCTTTGGAAACCCTGTATGGTGAGAAGTCCGCGGGAGGAGGGCGAATCCCCAGTCATGCTAGGGTTGAAAGTTATCCCGAGCGGTATGAGGAGGCCGGAGTGAACCACCCACACTCTCCCTTCGGGCCTCCGGGGAGTAGTTTTTCGGGGGAGGACTTATTTTCCCCTCCCCCTGGCGGCTTTTTGGAACTCTCACACTCCAACCCCATCGGCTTAGTGCAGAGCTCCAATTGTGTCTTTTGCTTTTATATCTCTCCCGCTTCTTCTGTTCAAAAAATTGCACATAGTATTTCTTTTTTTGCCGATATGGCCCCTTCCTTTCTTCAATTACACCGGAAATTTCTTCTCCTTCTTTCAGGGCTTGCTTCTCTCAGGAGATAAACTTAGCTTGTTGAGAACATTTTCTTGTGCAGAATTCCTCGTTGCCTCCTGATTACTAGCTTCTCCCTCAGTCCCATCCCCCAGTTAGAAGGTAGGTTTTTGTCTCCAGTAGTGTGAGGATGGTCCGGATCCCTCTTTTACCAGCCGCCACTCCACCGATCGCCATGGTCCCACCACTAGGCCTGTGTTGATTTTTCGGATATACCACACGTTTTTTTCTCCCTTAATCCTCTCGCCTCCTTCCGGAAAGGGAGCCCGCCCAGGTCGCAGAAAAGCTAAAAACCCTCCTTACCCCCTCGGTTCCTTTCCCCGTCCGACTAGCGTCCCTTTCTTCTTCTTTCTACCACCTTTGTTTGTGTTAGAGATCTACCGGAGCTCGCTGCGCGTCCCTTCCTTGTTATTCCTTCAATTTTTTTTTCTGCTACAGGCTGCGCGCTTTTCATTTTCCGGCATAAGTTCATGTTTTGTCATCAGCGTGTTAAACTTTTTCCTCTACGGCCTGTCCATGCTGATTGGATTTCTCTCTTTTTGGGAGGGCGTTGGTTATTCCCTGGAGATGAATAGTGAGAATCTCAGGCCAGCTCACCGTTACCCACACATTTCTGGGACTTTCTTGATTCTTCTCGGCGGGTATTCCCAATTTTCAGTTGTCTGGCACTTCCTGGGCTCACCAAGCCTGCGTTCTTCCTTTGCTCGAGCCTATGACAGTTTTTTTCCTTCATTTATGCGCCTTCTTGCCTTTTTTTCCACAGACCCAAGCTTTTTTTCTGTTTTTCAATTTTTAACAGACTAACGCTTCTTTATAGCTCCGAACCCTTTTTGGGTTTGAAACAACTTTCTCCCGGCTGGTTTTCATTTGGCTAAATAATTGAGGGTCTATTCACAATTTTTGTACCACTTACCCGGCGCCGCCTGGATTTAGTGGTTTTTAATCCCGTTTCCTCCTTTCCTTTCGTATGTTCCAACTCTCCTGACAAGGTCATCTCCTGCCAAGCGTTTTCCTTCCACCAACATCCACATACAATGGTTTTTATCAGACCGCAAACGCATTCGCCCTCCCTGTCACTTTTTTTATCTCCCCGGATTAACCGCTCACGCCTCCCCTTTAACCATCCCGTTCTACCGATCGCTAGAATAGCAAGGGAAAAGAATTCTTCACGCATATTTGCTCCTTCTGGTCTCTTTCTTTTCACCCGTGACTTCCGCCGTCCCAAAAGAACCCCGGGATCCCCTCTAAACGAGCACTTTCCCCCTCAGCACTCCACCCTCCTTACCCCTTCCTCAATGTCACCATTTTCCCCTCCCCGGCAAAATCTAGATTCATTAGTGATCATTTAGTTATGAACCCATGCCCGGTACTTTTTGACGTTTTCCCTTAAGGATGCAGCTTGCCAGAACTTCCTTCCCTGCTATTGAAGTCCAGTTTTAACTTTCCCTCTTCACTTCTCCTGCCTTTCCGTACTCCCCTGAACACCGTTTCATCGTCCGTCTTTCCTTTTGCTTCGGAAAGTGTCCTGAGATTTACCTTTCTGAAGGAAAATTCAGACCACTCCCCACGTGTCGCCCGTGCCTTTTCCGTGATTTCGGACGTCTATCGGGCCTTCTGTTTTCTGTTCATGCCGCAGAGTCTCGACGGGAAGCGTCTTCACGTCTTTTCTAAGTGGCCCCTGGCACTTGAACAGTTTTTCCGTAGTTTCGTCTGTCCGTCCCGTTTCTCAACAATGTCCTCACTGCTTGACTGAACTGCTGTTCGTTTGCCCCCCATAAGCGATGGGAAAACCGGAATCTCTGCGCTTTCTCCTTGCCCCACTCGTTGTTTCTTCGGTTCGCCCTCATTTAGTGTTTTTCTGGTTGCATCATTTCTTCCTTTAGCGTTTTCCTCTTCGTTTGAAACCCAAAAATGGAAGGCGTGGCCCAAAGGGGACGGGTCAAGGGCCCCCCCGTTACTCCGCACCCTCCACCAGTCAATTGAACTGTTGTCTTCCACGGACAGGAAGATATCCTCTTCTTTCGATCTTGATTCCCCTTTTGGTTTTCTCGCTTCCCTTTCGCCCCTTTTTTGTTCACCCGTCTCCCCGCTCTCTTCGAATGAAATTCCAAATTACAATCTTCTGTCTTTTTTTTTTCCTTTGCCGTACCTCGTTCTTTGCATTTATCGAGGCATTCGGGCTCCGATGTTTGCGTGGTCCGCCCCTTAAACACTGCGTTCGTTCTCGGCCCCATCCGTTCTTTTCAGTCTATATTAAGGCCCCTTTTTCGACTGCCAAGGATCACTATATTAACCCACTATCCGGTTACCCTAACGGCCAGTTCAACCTTCGTCCTCCTCATTGGCCTTATGAGCCGTTGGGACAGCCCGATAGAGGGTAGGAGGCCTTTTGCTTTTCCTGGGACTTCTTCGTGAAGAATCCCACAGGGCCTGGGGCTAGGGGCTCCTCGCGGTTTGTGCGTTCGATATCTTCTACACAATTCAACGCGCTTGTCGCCCCGAGGAGATGTCCTATACCACTTCCAGCCCATTTTTTCTGCCTCCTCTTCCCCCTCCGTTTTATTTTTTTCTGCTGAGCAAAATTGAATTCACGTCTTGACCGACGACTCCTAGTCCGTTCCCTGTTATACCCATGGTCCATAGGTTATAGATGAACCGTACCGCTCGCCCGTGCCTGGACTTCATATTTGGCAGACCAATGAGACACATCTGACGGCTTTTTTTGGCTTACGGTTTCTTTGGCGGTCTGTTGAATTTCGTCCTGGTTCGCTCTACCCATCTTTCCTGTCTTGCCCGGGGTTCTCTCCCTTCCCATGAGTTGCAGCTCGTCCCGAGCCAGCTGCATCTGATCGGTGACCGTGCGAACACCTTGAGTTTTACTTTCCGTTTCCTCGGCGGCGGTAAGACTTCCCGTTTTTTGGGGAATACTGGCCCCCGATACGGTTAGGTTTTCCGATTCCTCGATGACGCTTGCTAAAAATCTGGCACACTGTTGTCTTTTGCCATGCCCATTAACGTCACCTGTTCGGCATAACCTTACGATCTCGTTCGTACGTCGACCATTCGCTTGTTGCGAGTTTTTAGCGAGGATACCCCCCTTTGGGAGTTAGGCGCCACTTTTGTTCGCCCGCCGCACTTAGGTGGTCTAGCGGAAACCCGGCGCACGGTTTTTTTCGTTGCCGTGTCTTATGATTCCGTTGCATGTCTTGCAAGGAAAGGATTTGGCTTTGGAATTGATTCTTGCCGCCCCCCCCCCCCCCCTTTTTCAGATTGAGCCCCAACTCTCATTCACAGCAATTTCTCTAACCCGCATTCGGATGGACTCTTCTTAGGACAGTTTTCTCTTTTTTCAACACGCCGTTCGTAAAACCTGACGTCGGTTTGAGAGCAAGACCCGCTACGGTCGGGTCGCGTTTCCGTGCTTTCCAAAGAACATATCGCATTCGGGCCCCCCCCTCCCCCCCCCCACGTCACTCTGTCATGCCGGTTACGAAAAACGAACTGTCGCTCCTTTGCCTTGCTTTTATGCAGTCCACTTTCGTTTGAACCTGCTGGCGCACCAACCCTCCCCGACGTCTCCTCTCTTCTGTTCCCAAAGTTTTCTCGTTCGCTTACGAACGCGGAAAGCGATATTTAGCCCCCCTAATGCCTGCTTTTCCAGAAGGGCAAGCCAGACCCGAAATTTCCTGCGTCTGCCTTTTGCGGTACGTTGCTGAGCCCCTCCCCTCTCTCTGATTCTTACCGTAGAGGGCTTTTACTAGTTTATAAGCGTTTGTTGTTTCGCGTGCACCGTCGCTCCCCCCTTTCGTCTTTCTGCGGGTCGTGTCCGCCGCGCTCTCCCCCTTCCGTGGCCGCGGAAATTTTGCTTCGCGAGTATTGGAGTCTTGCCTTCGTGCTTCGATACTTGGTGCATCTCGAGTGGCCGTACCATCTCCCTTGTCTTCTTCCAACCTACCTCTCTGGCACTCTCGCGGTTCTGGTTCGGCCAGCTTTCCCTGCAGATCCGAAGCCCGCGCGTCCCCTCCCGGTTCGCTTTTTGTGTGTCGGTCCGGCTGCCGATGTCGGTGTGCGGGGACCCGTTGGCAGGTATGCTCCTTGTATTCTATCTGTTGGACCTCAACTGCAACTCGACCGATCAAAGTGTCTGATATAAAGTCTTTGTCAGTAAATGCTTTGCACTGAGCGGGTGACTCGACTGCTCTATCCATCCGTCGCCCAAGACCTTTTATTGCCTGTTGCATGCATTTTCGGGTTGAATTAACAAACTTTTTGTTGAGCTGGCATCTACGTGCCCCCTCTCAATACGTTTTTCCTTGCCAGACATAAACTTTTATCATATGCCCCCGATCGAATTTGGAACCCGTGCGTTTCCTTTTTAGGAGCTCCCCCGGAAGTGCTTGATTTGAGAGAGACGCCTCGGACGCCCACAGATCCCCACTCGCCAATCGCCAAATGGTCTGACCCTTTGGCTGGGCTAGACGTTCGGTGGGTCGAAGCCTTTTGACTTCTATTTTGGTTAAAAGAAGAGGAGCGTCCCCGCGATTTGGCAATTTCTCTTCCGTGCATCTAACGAATCAGGATAACTTCCTTTACCATCCCCCCATCGTAGGCATTCACCATACGAGATGCTGTTCGGAGGGTCACCGTAATGATTTGGGCCCGAGTTTCCCAGGGAAGATGCCCATTTTCATGTCCACGCGTTGACTCATATCGGTAACCTCAGATATTCGACTTCGCGTGCCTTCGTTTCTACGCCGCGAAACTAGAAGAATGCCAAAGCCTTCTTTCCCTCCCCCCCTTCGGTGGGCTTCTCATCTACTGCCAGAGAGGGTCGCGTTCCGATTTTCAGGTCCTTCTAAACGAAACCGGATGTCCCCGGTTTCCCATCTTAAAGGGAATTCTGTGATATCTGCTCTCCTTCCCTGGGCCTTTTCGATACCCTGCCCCGTTTTAGTTTATCCTTTTCGTCACCTGCCGCGCGGCATTGGTTTAAGCTGACGAATAGAATGGAGAACCGAGTTGATGTTTCGCCCGTCCCTTTTTCCCCGTCCCCCCCACCTCCCTCTTATTGCGCAACTAAAGGTATTCCAATTTCTGATCTTCACGTAATAAGTCAACAGATTTTAGATCCTACCCGATCACCCTCCCCCCCGATTTTATCCGGGCAATCCTCACGCGTTGTTTACTGTCGGGTTCCCCCACCCCTTCTTCGTGGTTTCTCTCGTGATCAGTTGGATTCTAGCAATGTTGAGAAAACTATATGCCCTCTCCTTTTCGACCCTTCTCGTTGGTCCATACCTCCAGCCCGGTTTGGCCACGGGCTTGGACCACGCCATTCCCCCACATCCCCTTCCTTCCTCCCGCTTACCTTTGATGATCGATGGTCCACTCAACCGAACATCACTTCCCTTCCCCCCCCTCACTCTAGAGAGGTAATGTGATTCATGGTCCTTTAGCTTCCTCCCCTGTTTTAACCTTCAGTGTTTCGGCGCCTGGGCAGTTTATCCAGGCCCAACGGGAAAGCAAGTCTACGACTAATCTTCTTTCGTCGGCTTTGTGCTTCCCCCAGTTTTGCCCACTTGGCTGTGAGGGACTGTGCCTGCCACCCCGGGGAAGTACCTTGTCTCCCCCCCCTCCCTGGTTCCCTTTCACACGAAGGAGGTTTCCGAGAACCATCAGTCCCAACTAATATTGCCCCCCCCCGTGCCCCCGCCCAATGAATTCCAAGAAACGATCCCCCCGAGTTTCTCACGGTCTCCAGGCGCTCGTGCTCAACCCTGAGTCTTTTCCTACCACAGGCTTCATCTGCATGACATGTTGCAGACCGCGCTGAACTTAAAATATCCACGGGCTTTTAATTCCAGTTCCAAGTTTTTTCACGGATTCGGGCACCCGTTTTACTTTCAGCCGCTTTCCCCTTCGTTTAACTCCTCGGCCCTAAATAAAGACCTTTCAGCGGACTACTGTCGATTTTTCTCTGCGAGCCCCATCCCGTCGACCGTTTGGGACCTTTGCGGCGAGGTCACCATTTACTTTCCCACTGCCCCGCAGGACCAAGTACAAGGGGACTATTTTTTGAAACAAGTTGCGTGAATACGTTTCCTTCCCCTCGAGAATTTCATGGCACGGGAGAATGGTGACCCCCTGCGATCAAGGAGCGGTTAAGGTCCTGGATGGCACTTCTGCCCCAGATTGCATCTGGACGGGGACTTAGCTCATGACCTTGTATCATTTGTGTTCCCACAACCCCTCCCTCTTTCTACCCGTGTGAGCACTACGTCCTCCTGGTAGATTTTTCCGTGGATCTCGATTTGTTTTTCTCTCAGAATTCCTTAGATTGTGAGTTGCTCGATTTCTGGTACGGCGATGCTAACAGCTTTTTTTTTTTTGGTACGTCCTGGCAGTCAAGGGGTTATCAGACGCGAGCACTCCCTTGCTACCCCCACGTGTGATCTTTTAGGGTCCGACGACATGTTCCCCTATTCTCTCCCTATCGTTAGACAGTTATTTAAGTGGGGTGCGTCTGGAGGATTTCGATGATCGCAAGTGATTTTCGGTATTCGTCCTTTTGCGAGTTTCGGCTAAAATTTTTCTTTTGACCGTAGGGTTTTTTTTATAGACCCCCTCCTTTTTCTTGACAGCCTTTTCTCCGTCACGATTTGAAGATCTTTCCGTCGATCGGATGAGGCAGGCAGTGGTCCAAAAAACCATCCAGGGGTGGAGAGTTTAGGGGACAGTGTGAATCGATTTTGGAAGAATTTGAACTCTAACAACCTTCCCCCCATCGTTGTGCGTCTTTTTTCATAGCTCCAATTTCTGTTTCTCCCGCAATTCGCCCCTTTCTCCAAGCGTTATTTTTCTTTTCCCAATTTTGCCACATAGTTCTTGTGGAGAAGTTTTCGACAGCAGTTCCCCCCCCTTAACACCTTTTGCCGGACGTGCAGGGCGGTGATAGACCCTTTCCCTACAGCATGTGAGCCCTTGAATTTTGCCCTCCCGTTTCTCTGAAATTGGACTCGCGCCCGCCTTTCCAGCGGAAAAAGAACGTCCCCTCCATTTTGCCGGTTGTTTGTCGAAATTCAGTTTTGATACGATCCTTTCTCCCTGCTGTTTCCAGTAGCAACCGCACGGCCCCCCGATCGCCCTTAAATTCAACACTTCCTGTCAGTTCGTATTCGGCTCAACTAACCCCTTTGATAGACACCATGCAGCCGTTAACCTTCTCATCTCTGAAACGGAAGAAAAGCGTTTTAGACCTTCGCAGAACCTCCACCCCCCACCCTGCGTTATACCAACGCGGGTCCTTTTAGTCCCGCGAGCAGGATTTTGGATCTCCTTCCCCTATCTTTTTGTTTCTTCGCCCCCGGTCCGCTCGCTGGCGTGATTGAAGGAACGCAGGTGAAATGTTTTGGTGCATTTCTGATATGCTGCTCGTGCTTTCGTCATTGTTGAGTCTTCGTGCGACGTCTGCATCGTGGTTATCCCTGCGTTTTCGCTCGCCCTGTGCATGATAGTTTTTATTCCTTCTGCTTCTTTGGTGGCTTTGTTTCTACGTTACGAGAGGTAATAGGAGCACAATCAGTCAGCTTCCTCCCAACCCCGGCGAAACGGTTTATGGGACTCTTAATGAATATGGAGGGCGCCCCTTTTTCTGTGGCCCCATTCCCTGCGGCTAACCCCTTCTGTTCGCCTGGCTCTGAGAACGCATGCAGTGTAAAGTCCTGTTTCCCCTTCTTCTCCGTTTCTCCCTCGCGTAAGCAATCTCTTTCAAGTACCCTCGTGGAACCCGCTTAAGCGTTTATCTCTTTCCCGGACCAATTTGATCTACTGCAATCAGCCGAGAGGGTTGTTGTTCAAAATCCTGCCTGCGTGCATCATCCCTTAGTTCACATCACACTATCAAGGCAGAAGTGGAGAGTGGGTTATCCCCCCTCCTTGTAATGACATGCCGCTCTCCTTCATATATTTCCCTATTCAATCTCCGCACCCGCGGGTCCCCATCCCCATCCACAACCCACCAAAATGGGAGATGAAACCCTGCCTTCTCCCTCCCCGCTTTCATTTTTCTTCCTTCCGCTCTTATGCCCTCTGCTCCACGCCGCCACTCCAAAAAACTAGCTACACAATTTTCGTCGTCCAATCCCTCTATGTTTCCCTCGGCTTTTTTCAAGTGACTTCCTAGTCCCAAAAGGCACACGTTCCAGCCCCAGCTCGCCCCCCCATTTTACAATTTTTTTACCCAAACTTCCCCTCTACACTTCCCGCCCCGGTGCAACCTCCTTCGTTCAGTATTTCGTCTTGTCATGCAAGTAACTTTTTTGCCCCCCCCCATTCCTCCGAGTCCGCCGACTGGTCCCCTTTTGATTCCGCTTGCCATGCCCGTCCTTAACGTTTTTTTTTGAAGCTTTCGTTTTCCCCATTCTCAGTTCCCAGTATTTCCGCTTCTTCGCTTCTTCCCGTATTCACCCCAGTCCTGCGTACCGTATTCATTTTCTTAGTCGTCCCCCCTTTTCTTTTATTTTCCCTTCTGAGCATGCCATGTCAGACCAATTTAAAAAAGGGAGCCCCTGATTGGCTTCTTTTTCCCTCCAGTGATCCACGCGGTCTTTTGCTGAGTGACGAGTTTCTCGTTTTCAGTCTTTTTACTTAAACCGTAGGGTTTCCCTTCATCCCTTGTCCCAGGCTGGTTGCCCCCTAAACACCCTCTTTCGTTCGTGATTTTTTCCGTACGTCAGACTATGTTATCAAATGGTCAGAAGATGACTTCCTGCTTTCCCTAACTACTCGCTGTTATCACGACGGCTGCGCCTGGATAAGTCTTCCTTGTGGCGTTCATTTTTACCTTTCTCTTCGTTTCCCGCCTGTCGGCTTTGCTTTTGAATGTTCTCCCCTGTGAAAAATGTTCAGTTTCGTTTCTCCCCCCTTTTCCCCTTTTTCCATGCTGTACTACCTTTTTTTCACAGCCTGTCAGACCTGTTGAGTTACTGGCTTTTTTCCCTTCGCTTCTTCGATATTTGCTCTCCAGTTGGCCACTTCCTTCTCCCCGGTCGCCTAATGGAGTGTTCTATAAGATAATTCCTGGACCATCAACCATTCCTCCTTTTGCGTTTGCTTCGAATTTTGGAATAATGTCTTGCAGTGGAACAGACTTCCCTTTGCCGGTCTTCCTCTTTTGCGTTCTTTGTGTCAACGTTCCCCCTTCTTCGTATCGTCCCCCCAGAGCTATTTTTCCGATCATTATTAATTCCTCCCCTCATGGGCGAGAGATGCCCGATTTCCCGATAAACCTCCCTTTTGCCGTACTTTTACAACCCTGCGGAGATCTTCGTTTCCCCCTTTATGAGTCCCTATTGGAAAAGATCTAGAGGGGTATCGTCGGCGTTTACGGTAATTTTGTGAATTATCGACAGTCAGGCGTTAGGGGCTCCCCCCTCGCGGTTTGTTGAGTTTTCTTGATCGTTCTCCAACATCCCCTCATTGACGACGAGTTATGAGTCGCATTTACCAATTCCGCCTCTTCCTTTTTTATTGCCGTAGAGTACCATCTTTTATGTTATGAGCTCTTCCCCCTTTGCACATTCCTTGACTTTTCTTTCAACTTCAGAAGGCCGGTTCGCTGATAACACATTTGAAAACTTATGTGAGCAGGACTTGACCCTCTTCCTGAACTTACCCGCGACTTCATAGAGGCTCAGACACCCCTTTCCTTTTTGCCTTTTTCGAGGTGGAGCTTGTCTTTGCCTCGGGACTTTCAGTTTCATTTTTCGTACGCAATGAGCGGTTGAAAGATGTCCTCTGCTCACTTTTCATTTTGGCAGAGCGTCCGCTCTGCTGAACTGATCTGTGTTTTACCCGCTTTTTATACTTCTTCCCCCCAGACCCTCGAATTAGGCGAAGCATATGGGTTTCTTTTGTACACTCCACTGGCCCGTCTTTGAGTCGCTTTCAGCGATGACTTTCCCCTGCAAAAAAGCTAACACCTCCTCCCCTGCTGTCTTTGGATTGCCCAAAAAACGTAAACGTCTGGCGCAATCTCCCTCCTCTTCCTCCCCCCCCATACAAAATGGTAGATCCCAGTTTTGATCGAGTGCTCTTCCCCCAATTAGGGTCGCGGAGTAAGGGGCGTTTTTAGAAAAGCCTGGGGCTGACTCCCTTCCCCTTGACCTCATTCTTTCGATCCGTATTGCTTATGTATTTGTTCTTGTTCCCGGCCGGGCCTTTCGTTGTCTTATCTTCGTCGCCGATCAAAACAACAGCCTTTTGAAGATGCTGCAAACCTCTTTATCAAGTCATTAGACAAGTATTTCTCTTATTTCCTCTTCCCCTCGAACCCGTTCTCTGTCCATTTTTTCTTAAAAAAGAGTCTGAGATCCTCCCCCTCTGAGTGTAGCGGTATAGTTTCGGGATTCCCATCCTCGTTTTTTTTTTTAATCCTTTCAATCGTGGCCACACTTCTACACCACTTTCCCACCCCTTCATGCCCGTTGATCAACCCAAAAATAATAGGCCCCGCTCTGGCTTTGCTGATCCTTTGACTTATTTGAAAGCTTTCGCACCTCAACGACGAGCAGTGCTTCTTGCCATTTCTTTGCTCTATTGCACTTGACGATCGCAACACGATTTTCTCCCAGTACACAGCCCTCCACTCTTCCTCCGTCGTAAGACCCATCTTTTTTCTTCTTCTCTGAATTTTTGGCGGGCGAGCTCGAGAACGTCCTATCGGGCCACTCGTTTCTGCG
>Ga0179593_1409964_pt1 | contig 15640 bp, 11 predicted proteins | sample CZODoug2_1_08_16_FD_185931 | JGI IMG/M metagenome (GOLD analysis project Ga0179593, IMG submission 185931) | Vadose zone soil fungal communities from Angelo Coast Range Reserve, California, USA - CZODoug2_1_08_16fungal (PacBio error correction) | ecosystem: Environmental > Terrestrial > Soil >... | reverse complement strand
GCTCTTCCCCCCCGAGACAAAACCACCCTCCAACCCACAACCCCGTCAGCCGCTCGTCTCTCCCAGACTCCCTCCCCAAAACTAACCCCTCCCCAACTTCAAGAACCCCCCCCCGTCGCCACTCCAACTCACCGCCCCCCTAGACTGTCCCCCCCCCACCCGGCAAACCAAAACAAAAAACTCCTTCTACCCACAAATGGACCCCGCGACATCACCCACAACCCCGCACCCCACACCACATGTCCCACACCGTTTGCAGGCGCGGCCCCCCTGGTTTACAGTGCATTGTTCTTTTCTAGGTTTTTGTGCGCTGACGCGTTCGCGTTTTGCGGGCCTCCCCCCCAATCACTTTTTATAAATGAGCTTTCGCCTCGTTTTTTAGAAGCCCTTTTGTGGCGCGAGATGTGTATTTGACTGCCTGCCGCCAGCAGGCCCCCTACCAGGGCATGCGGCGGTCGGGAGGTGGTGTTCCCATTTCCATTCCTGGAAGGCCTAGGGTAAGCCCACCTTTTTGGATCCACGGTTTGAGATCAATCCCTGTCAGTTTCGCAACCCCTTCGCTTGAGTTCCTGTCTATACGCAAGCCGTGATTTTTTCGACGACCTTTCTTCCCCCCTTTTTTGTTTTTTCAGTCTTGGTTTTTTCTCCCCCCGAACAGCCCGCGCGAGCACCCCAAACGCCTCCCACCCCCCCCTTTTTTCAGCCCCCTTCGACCATGCAGCGGGTTTCTGTTTTCGCCTTTTAGGGGGTCGGGAGCCCCATCCATTTAGCCAGGAGTTTCTTTGTCGCGTTCATCTCCCACCTAACTGCGGTTTTCTTCCCTGTCAAGAAGACCCCGAGGCGACCCGCCCCCCCCCTCGATTTCCCCTTCCCCCTTTCCGGCCCTTTTCCACTTGATGCGGATCAGCATCTTCAACTGGTCGCCAAGGAGCCCCGCATGGCGCTTTTTTTTTCCCCTGGCTCTTGCGGTGCCCCTTTTCTTCCCACGTTCCTTTCAACCGTCTCCGTTTTTTCAGTGTTTTCAACTGTCAATGCGAGAGGTGTGCCGAAGGCTTCGTTTTCCACTCTCGGTTTTTTCAGATGAACTGTGATATTTTCTCGTTCGAGTGTCCTTTCTTCACCCTTGTTCGTGCCGCCTGCCCGGACGGCCGATTACTCTCCCCCCCCCCTCACTCAGGTTCCACACCTCCAGTCAGTCTTTCCTTTTGTTTGACCCTCCCTTTCCCTTTCGGTCTGTGCGCGGACACCCGTGCACTCTCTTTTGCCTCGGTATCCTCCCGGTTTATCCTCTTTCCCGGCGAACGTTTACCTTGCCTGTCTTCTGTTTTTTCCGGCGCCAGCTGGCTTTCAGACGGCAATTGAACTTGTTTGTCGTCCCCCCTTTCCCTAGTGCCGCAGTTTCTCTTTCAGTTTCCCAACCTTCGTCCACCTGTTGACTCTGTTCAGGCCCCCATCCCCCTTACGTTGCGGGGAGCGAGTTATTTCCCCCCCAACTCTCCCATTCATTTAAGGTCGTGCCACTGTCCATATTCAAAGGACCCTTGAACGGTCCTTACCTTCCCTACCGCGGGCTCGCGCTAGCCTCGGATGGTCTTCCGTCCAGCTCTCGTTGTTTGTCTCAACTCCCGATTGCTTTCCTTTTTTCTACCACTCATGGTTATGACTGGAGGTGCCCTCCACCCGGGTCCAAGCCGGAGCGCTTTTTCACCGGTGAGAACCCTCCTCCTTAGTCCCCCCCTTCGTGCGTCTTTGAATCAGCGCCCAAGCCTGCCTTCTCCCCGTCTTCCTGTTCACACCCGTTTTTAGGACCCCAACACGGCCCTGTTCCTATCCCCAATTTTATGCCTTTCCAGAAATCCCACCCCCCTTACCTTTTGCTGGTTCGCCTGCCTTTTTGCGCTCCAGCACGAAGATATTTGGTTTTGTATTCCGCCCCTTTTTCCACCCCCTGTACCCCCCGCGGCGGCCCTTTGGTTGTACACCCTTTTTTCACAATTTGGGTCCCGACCTCATGACCACAGTGTCGAGAAGAAGCCTTTGGACCCCGAGCATGCCTTGTCATCTTTCTTTTTCAATTTTCCCTAGATATCGTGATTTTTTTCTTAATGAGAAGATAGTCTGACTGTGGTGGACAGCAGTGGGAGGCGAAGAGAATTTGTTTCACCCTTCCCCGCATTGATGTAATATTAACACATTGGGAGGTTCAGACAAGACCTGGTTAGGGCTATCGCCACACCCCCACGCGATGGGCGAGCGCCGCGAAAACGTTCCGAGTTTTTTCGACAAGAAAGTGCGCTCGACCCTCCGCCCCCCCCCTGTGCCATGGCCTCATGATGAGCTCTCGAGCACCGAGGCAGGAGTAGACGCGGACCCCTGTGGGCGTACAGGAACTTGTTACCCTCTGTGTGCAAGAACACTTTACAGACACAGACGGAGTGCATCCGCTGAAGGAGGAGAATAGATGGTGGAGAGATTAAGCACGATAGGGTACAGGGGAGGAAGAGAGGAAGACTAGTACGTTCTTAAGAAAGAAGACCTTCCCTTGACCCCCGTTCCTGACTTGCTTGCGCTGATCATCCCCCCGTTTTGACGGCCTTCCTTTCTGCTTTTTTCCGTTGAATAAGCTCTTTTTTCCCTGCTCTCGGGAATCCCCCCTCTCTATGGATGGTTGGCCATTCATTCTTTTTCTGTTTGGTCATTTCCCATTCCTCCATCTCCTGACGCAATCCTGCGTTTCTTCTGGCGCATCTTGCTTCTGCCCTCCTTTTACTTCTTTTTTTGTTTCCACGAACGAATTGTTTTATCTTTTTCCTCTACGCCGAAGGGTTTGGCTTGGCACCTACTTTTCGTCCAGACTTTTTGGCTTCCCCTTTTTTTGTTCTATTTTCCCTCATCTCCTTTCCCTGCTTTATGTTCCCATCCCACTTCAGTGACCCGTCGCACGCAGCTGGCAGCCCGTTGCACATTTTTTCAAGACGTTCACTGTGTACTGCTTCGCCCCTTATATTGCGTTCCGCTCTCCCCTTTTTTCGCCACACTAGATGCCCGACCCTTTTTTTCTCGCAGCGCCCCGCAACGGAACAAGTTAGGAGTGTCCTTTTCCCTTCCCCCTTTCTGAAAGACGGGATTGGGTGGGGTGCTTTCCCTATTTGCGCTTTTTTCAACGGAGAAGCACCCGGTCGCATGCCCGTGAGCCCTTCGTGTGAAGAGGGAGGTGGGCTTCCCCCCCCGACGCAAGGAATGGTAGAACATTCCCACGCGCATCGACGACTCGATGAATCAAAAGTGGTTGACATATCGGGTGGGAACGCGAATCCTCGCTTCCAGAAACGTAATTATGCCGCTTTCTTTTCACGCCTGACGCGTCCAAACCACGATAAGTGCAGAGACGGGAGGAGCTAACCCCACACGGCGAGAGACAGGGCCACAACCAGATGTTGTTTTCCTCTTAAAGGGTTGAGCCCCCAAACCCCTTTTTGCAGTCCCCAGGTGCGCCTCCTCACGAAAGGTTATTGCTTTTCTGTCCGTGTTTCCCCCGAAATTAGCGCGTTACCGTGCCCGGTCAGCCCGCGCCGTAAATAGTATTTTTTCCTGTTTTTCCGAGACTTTCCCGCATTTTTCCTCTTCCTCTGCTTACAAAACCAACTTGCCCGCTTTGGCCTGTTTACGAAGGCCGAGGGAAAAGGCCTGGTCACAGCGCGCCCGAATTGTTATTTCGATTGCCTCGGGCGGTGTCCGACAGAGTTTACCCACTGTCCCCATGTCTCAGTTGTTCAGTTTCCTGTTCTCGTCCCCCCCTTTAGAATTTTAGTTTTTTACCCCCAGAGTGCCTCACAGGAAGTGGATCAGCCCTCCCTGTACACAGTGCGACAGAACTCCGTCGCAGGCTCTCCGCTGCCCTCCCCTGGTGTCTTTCCTTTCTGGTGTTTGATGTTTTTTTTCTGTATGTTCTTTGCGGTCGCGCTTCTGGGATTTTTTGGTAGAATAGAGGAACAAACCGAAACGGCTTTTCCACCTATTTTGAGGGACGCCAGGTCTCGACAGAGACGGATACCACGTCAGAGGCTCTACACGCAGCCATAAGACCTGAGGAGCAGCGTGTGGGAGGAGGCGCATGAAGTCTTCCCTTCCCTTGGACAATTTTTCACCTCCCCCGCTACCCACACAGGAGAGGTGTCACCACCTCCGAATTGACACCCACGCGATGTGTACCCTTTTTGTCAGCGCGCTACAGCGCCGTGATTTTGACATTTAGTGTGAGCACCGCAACGCCGACAGGCAGCGATGTCCCTCTTGGGGGAACGTGCTATGCTTGCGACGGCCCCTGCTTATCAGCCCCCGCATGCGCGCCATCTTTTTGTTCGTCTGTATCGCTCTTCCTTACGAAATATCATTGTTGATACCCCCCCCCGACCCTTGATTTGTCTGTTCCCTCTTCCCTTTCTCCAGGACCACCAACAGTCTCTTTTTCCAATGCGCTGCAGGCACCTTTAGCGGTCAGAGACAGAAGACGTGGGTGGCTGGTGTGATTTCTCTCTCTTTCCCCAAGTGAACTTTTCCTGAGTTTTTTTTTTATCTTACGATCACTTCCGCCCAGCCCCTTTTTTGAGGGCAGGTGCCGTGCCAGCCATTATGTTTTTTTAGAGGTTTGTGCGGGCTTCCGCTTTCTGACTTGGGCAAGGGCCGTCAGTGCGTGGTTTTTTAAGGAGGATATGCCGCATCCTCCCTACGGCGACATCATTTATGGGGTTCGCGCAGTTTCATAGGTACCTTCTCTCCCTTGACATGCCTTGCCCCTCCCCCCCTTTTTTCAGCGAGTGTCCGGGTTTTTGCTATTGGTCAGCAGACTGAGTCCCCCGCCGTGGGGCGAGAAGTGGTGCCCACGGGTGTGAACCAAAGTGTTGTTTTGCGATCGTCAATAGCAAACAAGGTTTCCGTGTTGCACGGCCGCCACCTGCGCTCAGCAGTCACGAATGGCCCTTTCACTCATATCGTCCCTTTGGTCGCGCCATTGCGTCCTTTTGTTTTCCCGGTGTTTCCTCTCTGTGGGTTGCCAAAGCCAAGCTAGCTCTTTTCCCAAAGACTGAAAAACCGCCCCGCTTCCTTCTGCCGCGACCCCCCCATCGACCACGCGGCTCTTTGTAGTTTTTTTCCCTGGATTCGTTTGCAGCCCATTCCCCTTTTCTTTATTATGGAGCGGAAAGGAGGGGTCCGCCGACCAGACCAGCCCCCTTCTGCGTTCTCTCCCAGGACTCGATTGAACCCCGCCTTCTTCTGACATTGCCCCCCAAGAACCGGCGAGTTTTGTGCACGTATGATGGAAGGTGCCCTTCCCCCAGTTCGTGCCCCCGCCACTTTTTGTTCGCCAATGTGCTCCCACTGTTTTTTTGGCGCGACGCGACGAGGCTGGGTTTGGGCACCATGAGCAGTGTCCCACGAACCGCGACGGGTTTCTCAAGGTTCGACCCGGTTCGTAATAACAAGTGCGTGTTTTTGCCCTCCGTCACGGTTATTGTTGTCACTTCTCCTGTTTCTGACTTTTCACGTCAATACCGACCCTTCTCACACTCGCGTATTGAAGACGGCCGTGTAGCTCCGACACTGCCTGTGACGTGTTCTTCCTGCCCCATTTTAAATACAAAAGGTGTCACCAACACCCAGAACCCCCCCCCAAGAACCCCCCCCCAACCAACCGGGACACCCGTCGGGGATTTACATTTTTACAGTGCCCCCCAGGTGAACCCCGGATTGACAGGCGCCGGTCCTCTGGCCGACCCGGCGTTCCCTTGTTCCTCCGTGGATTCTGCGGTTTTATCACTTTTTTTGCGACACCCTGCTTCAGCATTCCGTTGACGTGGGAAGATTTTTTTCCACGTCACGTGAATCACAGGACTTTCTTCCGTGGTGCCCCCTCCTTTTTACGAGTATCGAGGGACCCAAGGGGCCAGGCAGGAAAGGCCTGATCTTGGCCAAGTCCCTCCACATTGAGCCAACCCAAGACCGGCCTAGTTTCTGGATAGAGCAGAGGAATGTGTCAAGGCCCACAGTTTCCCCTGCACGCCACCCAGCAACAGATTTCGATTTTTTTTCTTCGATGACAACCCGATCCACCCGACCATGCGAGGTACGCGCTATCCGGGACACTCCCCCCCCCCCTGGCACTTTTTTAGCACCGTCCTGACCTTTTTTCCTTTCGGCGAGAGGAACTTCAAGGTTAGGCTTGTCGTCCGGATACACGAATCTGTGAGGTATTGTCGTGAATTTTTTTTTTCCTCCCAACCAGAATGGGCCACTAGATGACATTTGAGCCGGTGGGAAAGACCAAATCCCCATATGTTCCTCCATGGGATAGCCCGTGAAAATAGAGATCCTGGAGTCGTTTTCGGTAGGAACACCCGCGACTCTGATGACCCTTTCCGGAGAAGACTCTTACACTCCCTCCCCTCCCATGGCGATATGCGGCGTTTTTTTTCTTCCCGAAAGGGCGCGCGTGTTCAATGTCAGACCTCCCCGTGCGGTTTAGTTATCCAGTTGATGGCTCCACGGTCCCCGATTTCAAGAGCCCAAGCAGTTTGCGTGTTCTCCCCAGAAGCTTCAGCGCTCGGAGTGTTACCACCCCCCTATATTTGTACCCCCCCTCCCCACTGGGCGCCCCGGGGGTGGGGCCCACTGAGTGCGCAATGTAATTGACCGTTTGCAAACAACAGGTGGAGCAGTGTATTTGCAGTCTTTTTCCCCCAGATCCCTCTTCTGTTGTTTTTTGCGTATTCGGATGAGCGGGATACCCTTATAGTATGTCGTTTTGCAGCTTTGACCTGGCCCCCTGGTATGTCCCTTTCCCTATTTTTTTGCAGCTTTTATTTTCCCAACGTGGGGACAGCTCGCAGAGTTTTTTCCCCCCTACGGTGGACGGCTCCTGAAAGGGGAAAGAAGCGATAACGTTAAGCTAAACCTGTGAGTAGGGCACAGAAACCAGACCCACCGTTTACTTGTTTCGTGCTGCGATTGGTCAGACAGTTTTGGAGCCTCCACTGTCCCCCCGTGTACGGCCATCGGTTTGTTGAGTCCGCAGGGGGAGGGTGATTAGACTCTTAATGAACACCAGTGGTGACGCGAGTAATGAGTTCCCCTTGCGTATTTGACACCGTTCGACTCCCCCTGGAGACGACATCTTCATTTTTTCCCCTCAGCCCCGCTCTTTGCAGTAGTCTCGTGTCATCCATCCCCCCCCCAGACGTCTGCATGTTGTGATGTTCGTCCCTTTGTTTAAATTTACTTGATATCCGAACCCTGTTCCCCTAGGCCGGACGATGCCTCTAATGTTTATTCATTGGCAATATGCGCTGGTGCCCCCCCAGAGGTTCGTACTTCTCTCCTTTCCGTCTGCTGGGACAACCGACACGAGCTTTTTTTGAGCGTTTTCCTCACGTCCTCCCGCCTCATGTTTGGCCTGTGTGCCTCCTTCTTCGCAGCCTTTTTGCGGACTTTTTGTTCTTGTGGAACATCAGTTTTTTCCCGCTTCCGGTTGGTGTCTCCTGACCAATTTCGAGTCCTCATTTCCTTTTTTCGCCCAGCCCCGGCCCTGATCGTCCCCGAAGGCCCCCCCCGACAGTAATCCAAAATGGTTTCCGCCACCGGGTCGCAGAAAGCGATATGTCAGTTCCTCCTTTTATGGCTTTTTTTAGTGCACCAACAAGAAAATCTTCGCGTCGCGTTGATTTCGTGCCTCGCATTCACCGTTCCCTCTTTCTTGCAAACCTTGAAGCGGGTGGGCGTCTCAAAGCCGTCATCCTTAGTGGAGCAGTTTCCTCATACTTTCCTGACTTTTGGTGCCACATTATCGGAGCCTACGCAATTCTATCCCTCCTGCTCGGAAAAACTCGATTTCCCCCCCCGTTTTCAGTCTTACCCCCTGACGCTCGTTTGCACGACTCCTTCGTGTATGTTTCCTCCGTTTAATTTCCTCCTTCTGCGCAAACCTGGTAACAGGTAAGAAGAGGGTTGACTTTTTATGCCGGTTCCCACTCGCCCCCCCCTGTTCGACTAATGTTTTTCACTCGGATTTTCGACAGCCCCTTTGGAGTTTTCCCAGTTTTTTCTTGGGCGATCGCCCCCCCTCAGCCGTTTCACAGCACCTCTTATGGCCTTTTCCGCCAGCTCTGGCGAGGTGCTTTCGCTTCTTTTTTGTCGAGGATTCACACACCCCTCACGTTCTGGGTGTGTCTTCCCCCTTCCCCCGTGAACCCGGCAAATGAGGCGGAAAAGAGGACTGTGAAACTGTCTGAATCTTTACCCTTTTACACGGCTACACCCCTCAGACACTTCGCGGCTGGCGGGAAAACTGTAACTGTCGCGACGGTCGCTTCTTGATTGTTTGGTTGTTCTCTTTGTGGTCTCTGCTGCTTCTGGCTTTTTTGTGACCCCCCCTCGGCATCCCCTCCACAGACGAGTCTTTCTTAAGCCGTCGCCGCAAGGTACAGGCCTGAAGAATATCACCTATTTCGCCTCATTTTTTTTGCTTTGTCAGGCCTTTTTCCTTTTTTTGTTGCATTGCCTTCCACCCCCCTTTATGAAACTTGGTGACCTTACCCCCTTTCCGCCACTGTCCTTATTGTACGTCTTTCCACGCGCCTCCCCCCTGACAGCCCCTCGATTCACTTTTCCTTTTGTTTCCGTTGAAGCCTTATTCCGCCCATTTTTGAGTCGCCCCTACTGTGCTTTTTTAGCAGGAGACAGTATGTCTGACCTAGAATGTCCCCGCCAAATTTTCTTTTCTTCCCCCGCAACTCTCCCTCACGCCCCTCGCAACCAACCTTCAAGTTTTCCCACAATGAGAGAGCCTTGCGATTCTGGGTGGCAGGTGGAATCTCATATACTTATACTGTTGTTTTTTGAGTCGTGTGTTAGCCCCCCTGCCACCTTTTTTCGGCGCTCAGTTCTGTTTTTTCAGTTCGTGGTGGTCTTTTTTTTTGCCATTTTCCTCTTCGTTTCGGTGCCTGGCCCATCCTTCGTGGGATCCCCCCCACCTTTCTCCCCCCATTCTTTGCGCTCCGGCGACCCTCCATATATGTGGCGCTTGTTTTATCGGTCTTTTCTGCCGCGAGACGCATGTTTTCCCTTGCCCACTTCCAACAAACTGCGCGTGTCGTTTCTTTGTTTTGTTCCAAGAATTTTTCCCCAGTTCATTGGCGGTCCAGAGGGTGGCCTTTGTGTATGCCGCGGTTTGGAGCTAATTTTTTCTACAGTTCCTGTTTCCTCCCCCCCATCTCGTCCTGCGCCCCAGTGTTCCCCCCTAAGATACTTTTCTCCCGCAGCCGTCAGCGATTTCATCCTCTCTGTTTAGGCAGTATATTGGGGTTCTCCCCCTCCCCCAAGAAATTTCTCCCGCCACGTCGAACCCCCCCAAATTTTTTCCGTTTTCTCGCCACAGTCTTAGGTTTTCTGTCGCAATTTGACAGGTAAGGTCGGTCGTCCCGCCACATTCCCCCTTTTTTTTATCGCCCCTTTGTATTCGTGTATCTCTTCCCCCCACACCCGCTACCACGAAGGATTTCTCCTCAACACGCCCCCTCCACTTGTGAGCCTTCCTCAGCTGGCGGATTGTGGGCCCAGCCTTCATGAAAGTTCCAACAAGTGTCTTTTCTGTGTCCGGACTCATCACTTCGACATGTTTGCCCCCAATGGCCCTTTTGAAACCCTTTTGTCGTCGCCGAGACTGCCGGTTTACCCCGAGATCACACCCGTTTTCGACCCGACGCCAGAGGTCTTCGAGCGGTTTTTTAAACTTTCCTTCCCCCACTCAAGGCCGCTGTTTTTCCCCCCCGTCCGGAGAACGGCCGGCTTTTTTTGTTCTGAAGCGAGTGGACGTCTTCATGGCACGATCCTTTTTTCGCTTACTGAGTTGTCTTGTACTTCCCTGCACTGCCGGGCAGTCCCTATGACTGACGCCCCTCAAAGCTCAGTGGTTCCCCCCCCCCCCTACCTCAGCCGTCCGGAGGTCTTTTTTCAAGCAGACTTCCCCCTTGGCGCAGCGCCTACGAAACCTTTCGGTTTCATCCTTTGTCGCGGGAATCGCGGGGCCCCCTGACTATCCCCGTGTTCCTTCCTTCCCATTTGTCCTTATTCGGTATTCTTTGTTGGCCGTTCGCGCATGACGGCTCGTGCTACCCTTTTCCCCTATTCCCGTGGTCTTCCTTTTGTTCTGTGGTAATCGAAATCTTTTGAACACCCCCAACCAAACCACAACCCCCCCCCCCATCTCAACCGTGGTGCTGCACGCGACTTTCGTGGCCGCGAGTCACCCTCCCCCCGCCCCGGCACCCAAAAAGGTTGATCTTCTCGTTTTTTCCACCCCAACCCTTTTTGCGGAGCGATGAACATCTACAGCCTGCCTGTCCTAGTTTTTCCCCAACTCAAAGCCCCCAATTCCCATTCTTCGAGCATGTTTGAAGAGCGATCTGATTTGCCCGCCCGTGATACTTTTTTTTTGCGTACCCCTCTACATTCCGAGTTGCAGTGTTCTCTCCGCAACCCTGCACCGCGGCCTTATGGCGCCCCTCCAGTGTCAGGACTACTGGATGCGGGCCTCCACTCCGGCAACAGTTGCTCGTTTTGCGAGCCGTGCGGTTTTTTTAGAAGAAGGTGACCAAGATTGCAAGTGGTATTCAGTAGCGGCAAAACTCTGCATTGATTTAGCTTTGTTTTTATTCTCTCACCCCCTTCCCGCAGACACACCGTCCAGTTTGACGGGACTGTCACCAATCGTACATTGCTCGCCACAGAATTTTTTGAGATCGTAAAATAGGCGACTAGCATGTGTGGGTGACGACCAACTCCCTCCCTTCTCCCTTGCGTGACGACCAGGTTCCCCCACACACAGACTGCTTGTGAGCCCACAATTCTGCCACGCCCCAAAGTATTTTTCTCTTTCACTCTCTTTTCCTGTTTTTCCTCTTTTTGTTCTTTTTTGAATTTTAGATGTGGACGGAGAACACTGGGTTTCACGTATGATTTTTCCTCCCTTGACCATATCGGGCCATGGGCACCCCCGGGTTCCCCATTTTTTTTTTTTTTTTTAGTCTATACACTGGCGCCCATCTATAACTTTTTTTTCATATTCTTTCGCACAGACTCGGCCACCCTCCTTTTTTTTTCCTTGACTTTGGCCCTGCCCTGCCTTTTCCAAACCTGTACGGCGCGTTAAAGGCTTCTCCACGAGCGGGAACCATAAGCTGCAGTCATCGTGTTTACGTTTTACATTTTTTCTTCACGGTGCCTCTTATGGCCCGTCCTGACTTGGACAATTTGTGTGTTTCCCCATTGCGAAGCAGCCGTTCCCTTTGCGCTGTATTGTTTGCATCCAAAGGATCCCTTTGTAAGGTGTTGTTATCTGACAATCTCTCTTGAGTTGTCCAGTCATCCCCACTCACGATCCTCCTTCCCCTGACGACAATCCCCTCATTAGGCGGTCGGTCAAACCATCCTGTTCCAGTATTCTGCGAAATTTGTTTCATCATATTGGACCAGGGGAATATTAGTTGCACGGCCTACGCCAAGTTTCTTTATATAGCTCCTCCGAAGATAGAGAAAGAACACCTTTTTGTTTTTGTGTTAGAGCAAGCATCTCAGTCCAGTTCGAGTTTTGGGTTCCCAAAGACTTCACTTTTGGCACTTGTTTTGCAACTCATACCGCGGCCTGCTCGACCTTTGGTTTAAGGACCTTCTTTGTCACTTAGGCACGCCGGCTGGATTAGGCCACCTCAAGATTCACGAGGGAACCCGCGTTTTCAGCCATGGATTCTCGGGTAACACTGCTTCGCCTTTTTCCACTGCGGCAAACTAGATGTCCCGAAGACACCCGGTTATGAGTTTTGACACTTTATTTTACCTCCCAGTTCTTTTTTCTGAACCCCCTGAACCGTTTCACAGACTGGGCTGGATTCGCACCAAATATCGCCAGTTGAACGTTTCCCCTTAAAGTACGACCCATTTACTTGTTGCATTTTTGGGTCTAGCGTCAGTTTCTTTCTTTTCCGAGTTGTGAACACTTTTTTAAGCGGCCCTACCATGGGCTCCACTGACGATTATGATACTACAGTTTTCCCATTTTTCAGGTCCTGTTTGACGATACGCTCCGCGAAGATTCCAACTGCCTACCTTGAACGTTCCCTCCCCCCTTGCGCTCCTGCCCTAACTTGAAAACGTTTCCACCCCACCTGATCCGCCAGGCAAAGAGTAACGGGTTTTTGTGACGGGGCTCCTGTAACACTCGTTTTTTTACCTGCACGCGCGAGTGTAGGGCTTTTTCTTGACCACGACAGTTTGGGCTGGCGGCTTAACGGCTTGCGGCCCCCCGCCAATGTCGGCCCCTCGTTCGGCCCCCCCCACCCCCCCCCTTTTCGGCCTGTGGACCGTTTTTAAAGATCCCGATGGCGAGGTATATGTATTGTTTTCTGTCGTTTCGAGACCACACCCTCCTTTTCTTGTACTTTTTTTTTTTTGTTTTTTGTGTTAAGGCTTTGTGTAACGCGCACAGTCCCCCTTGCGGATGTCAATGGGATCTTGTTTAAGCGCCAACCGTTCCCGGAACATAACTGTGCAAGTTTCTTTTTGGTCCCTGCGCTTGTCGGGTGTATATCGCTTTCCCCTCTTCTTGTTTTCATTTTTTTTGCTTTATTTGTGTACTTCGCCCGCTTTGCGGTGGTTTTGGCTGCACCCCCCAAATGGAAACTATTTCCCCCCCACTTTTTATTCCTAACTTGCTTCCACGGCAGGGACAGGCCAAGTGGTCGATTGCGTTCTGTTTGGTCGTCCCCTTCCTTTTATTTGCATTCCTTCCGACCGACACCGGGCTACCCTTTCACTTACCCCCCTTTGTTGCCACTGCCTTTCTAAGGCTTTGTTTGTACCCTTTTTAGACCGTTGATGCCCTTGGCGGTTCTCTTTTGCCTGCAGTTTCTTCCCCCCATTCTCCCCCCCGCTTTCCCCATCCTTTTGTCTCCTGTCTGGCTCAGGCGCTTTCCTCCCTTGCTCCGTGGTTTTGCAAAGCCGGCATCGAGACGCTTTCTTTCACTCTCTGTGTGCTTGGGCGTACCTGTTCCCGAGCAGCTACCTGTGTTTCCCTATGCGACCCATCGAGGAGTCGAGGCAGATCAGAGCGCCTGCGAGATTGCGGCCATCTGGAGCCATGTTTTTCCTTGAAGGTTTTCTTTTTTCCCTGTGACATCCTTTATGTTACTCCGCTTTGCCTCCCTTTTTTTCGTCAGTCCGCTTCCCGCACCTTCCCGCGGTCCCAGTTTTTACGAATTATTTAGGTGGTTGTATGGCCTATTTTCTTACGGACCGTTAAAGGTGCCGACCGAGTGAGCACTCCGGGTCCGTCAGCCTCGGACAGCTCTCATGTATATTTTCTTTGCAGGGGACAGTCATTCCTCCTCCGCATAGGTGGCCGATGCGCATTTTATGTTGGAGCTTTACGGTTTTTCGACGCGTTTATCGTGTTGCCGGCTTAGCGTTCGCTGGGAGGACCTTTTTTTCAAGGTTTCGCATTCGGTGCCTTTTGTCAGGTTTTGAGTCGGGAGTTTGTTTCGCCTAACACGATCGCGCGTGTGGCCGGAGAGCTGCGTTGCAGGCTGTGCTTTTTTGCTTTCGACGAGGAGTGTAGACGATGAGTTTCCTGTGTTTATAGGAGAAGGAGGATTGCTCCCTCCCGCCCGAGGTCATCTCGAGGCGCAGAGTTTCCGGAGGCGCGGACGCAACCTCGACGAAGCCGCGCTGAGCACTTTTTGATCGTTCGCGCGACTGCACTCGGCTGGCGATTCATGTCAGCGTTTAGAATGTATGTTGCAATTCTCACCCATCCTTTTTTTGTCTTCTTGTGGTCCAGAAGATATTGGGTTAAGAGTTCTCCCCCAGACGCAAAAGCGACCAGACGCGGGGGAGATGGTTTTTTTTTTTGTGTCAAGCCGGCCCGGTCCCCCGACCCCTCACGACACGCGCACACGTTACGGAAACAAGCGTACGCGCCAAGACAAACAGGGGTACAACTAGCTCTCTTCCTCGGGTGGACCTGGTGATCACAGTTGAGCGCGAGTCTCCCTTCGAGTTAGATCAGGAAGTTTATTCTGCGAGGACCTGGGCTCTTTTCCTGCCCTATTTCGCAGATTTATTTGGACCGGCGCGTTTGTTTCAACCCCCCCCGTCCAGGTCGCCTGTGTTTTCCACCCATAGAGGACACCTCGTTCCGAAGAAGCCGAAGTTCGCCCACTGAGAGACGAAGGTGGGGCGATATCATTTGGGGAAAAGACCACAGACCCTTCAACTTTGGGTTAAATTTCAGAGTTGGGGCGGAGCGGCATCGTAGTGTGACTCAGCCCCAGACCTTTGACGGAGAGGGAGGAGACGAAGTTGCTGAAGGGTTCTGGTACTGCTTTCAGAACGAAGACTTCAGGATGAAAGAGTTTGAACCTGTAGAGTCCCGCTTTTCCCCCTGGTTGGAAATTCACCGCCTTTTTGCCCGACGAGCGTGTTTGTGTACATGCTCACTCAGATATGAGTCCCCCGCAGCTGAGGATATTACCTTTTTTGTCCCAGTTTTTCGGTACGGATCACGGTTTTTTTTTTTTTTTGTAATTGAGCCTGGTTCAATTGTGTTTCGCTCGTCTTTCATCTTTTAAGCGCAACTCCTTACCTACAATGTGCGAACAATCCTTTTATTTGGACTGACCTATGCGCCACAGAATTACCCACTTGTGAAGACCACGCCCCCCCTCCTTACTTAGTTTCTCGAACAGAACTCTTCCTTTTGAGTCACTTTTTTTTTTTTTTAGAACCCACGCGGAGGGAGGTCAAACCCTTGTCATAAGGTTTTTTCGACTTTTTCGCGTTCCGATTTTTTACGTATTTGAACCTATTCCCTCTGAAATGTGTCTTTTTTTTTTCCTTGGCTTTCGAGACGATTTTGAACACCCAGTACTTGGTGGGTTCCGGCCCCCTCTCTACCTGAGCGAGGGACTTTTGGAGGTGAAGCCCCCCCGCCCAAAAGTTCCCCCCCACAAGGCGTCAGAAGATTAGTTGCCACCATTCCCACACCCTCTTTTGTGACTGTGTCTTGACCGAACCCCCCCTGATCCAGCCTTTTTTCGTGTTTCTGATAGAAACGTAAAAGTTGTCCCATGGTGCAGGCAGGATCCAGTGGTCCCTCCCAGTCCCTAGTTCTTCTACCTTCACCGTCGCTCCTTTAGGTTCAGTTTCTAGCCCACCACGAGACGGATTTCCACCTAATTTTTTTGATTGGCCCTTTCTTGGAAATCTTTTTTCTCCTGGGACCAGCTGTGCCTTCGTGCGGATTATACTGGCCCTATTCATGTATTCCCTGCTGTTTCCGATCTTTTCTCACCCCTTTTTTTGTTCCCAGTTGACGGCCCATGGTCCGTACACAAACCCTCACCCATTTTGTTTTGCAGCACACGAGCATCAGCAGGGGAGAGCATGCAGTTATTGTTTTTACCACCTACGATATGCGGTAGACAGAGGTTCAGGCAGACTTTTAGCGTTTTTACGAGGAGAGAGAGAGCCCCGGAGTGTTGTGGCCCCGGCTTTTTCCAACGCTGCCCTCTATCTTCTACTTTTCCCTGCACGC
>Ga0179593_1666850_pt1 | contig 15641 bp, 21 predicted proteins | sample CZODoug2_1_08_16_FD_185931 | JGI IMG/M metagenome (GOLD analysis project Ga0179593, IMG submission 185931) | Vadose zone soil fungal communities from Angelo Coast Range Reserve, California, USA - CZODoug2_1_08_16fungal (PacBio error correction) | ecosystem: Environmental > Terrestrial > Soil >... | reverse complement strand
TGACAGTATTGGGCTGCGCGCCTCCCTCGACTTCGGCAGTGAAGTTCTTTTTCTTTTTCGCCATGGCTCCTGGGAGCGACCTCGCCCGCGTCCCCTTTTTTTTGCCTACCGTGACGTAAACTATCGATTTTGGAGTGTTGTGTCTTACACTTCCCAGGCCTTCTCTGGTAGACTGTGCGTGGGATGGCCCATCTTTCCCTCCTCTTTCTTCCTTCCTTTTTTCTCATTATGTCCCACTTATTCTCCTTTTTTATAGACTTTTCAATTCCAGTCCATAGACAAGGTCGTTCCCTTTCAGATCCGTCTGACCTCTTTTTTTTTCAATGATCTCGTAGAAATTCTCTCCCTTTTCTTTGCCTCTCCTCTCCCCCCCCACCTCTTCCTCTCAAACCATCACCGGCGAGCAACCTCGGCTTTTTTTGTTTGGTTCCCTTTTCTGCCCTTTTGTCCTCCCATTTTTGAATATGGCAAGCCCCCTTTACGAAGGGGTTCCGCAGCGGGCCCTCTCCCAACTTCTCTCTCCCCTTCCTTTGGCCCTACCCCACTGCTACTTTCCTTCCCTCGTCAAATTTTGACTAGTCCCTTCCTCAAACATCCCACTTATGTTCATTCTCACTTTCTACGGGTCTTTTCCATGATCAGGCCCTGTTCCCCCGAGCGGGTCCTGACTGCTGCTTGGTTTCTTTTTTTCCGGCACCTTTTCGGCATCGCCTTTACCTCATCGCCCTCATGAAGCGGTAGGTCCCTCTTCTGTTTTCGCGACCCTGAGGCCCCCGCCTTTTTTTGGTTAGGAGTCTTACTCTCTTTTTCGAAGTTCCTTTTTTCTCTTTCCCCACCCAACATTCCAGTTTATCCCTGATCCGCCTTCCACTCAAGGATCTTCTCTTTCTGGTGTGAAACCGACTGGCTGGTGTAATTTCTCCCTGAGAACCTCGGACACACCCAAATCTCCCCTTTTTTTCGGCAATCGTTCGGATAGGACACGCGGAGTGACGGGACCCCTTTATCTTAGAGTTCCACTTTCCCTTACACCCCTCCAGACCGGATTCCGATCATACATTTTCCTTCCTCTAGACTTTTGCTCTCCCGATGCCCCTCCATCTCTCTTTTGCCGTTGTCTTAAGTTAACCTTTCTCCTTCTCTTTCTCTTCTTTTTTTTAGATGATTAGCCGTACCAGGCCGTCTTGTCTTCCGGCGAGCTCTGGTGCTCGAGTTTGCTAGTGTTTATCCCTGTCAGTCATCTCCCGAAGCCTTTTTCTTAGTACGCATGGACGGTCGTTCATGGAGCTTCTCTTGTTTCCTTTAAATTTCCATTATTTGTTAGAGCCCCCACGCCAATTGTTTGATGGTTCGCTGGGGGACTTTTCTTTCCCCCCATTGACCCGTCAAACGGGTGTATAATTGCTTTCGTTTTATTTCTGCACAAGATCCGCGTCGCCTAGCCTTTGACAGGTACCGACTTCGACGCACCCTTTCCTTTTTTCTATCGTACCTGCATACTTCCCTTGACCAACCTTTCTTTTTCTCTCCCTTATACGGAAATTGCTTCCTCCTCTTGCTTCGCTGTTTTCCCTCTTCCTTCCCCGTAGGTCAAGCGGGAAGAACAAATTGGCAGAATGGTCTTTTTTTGGATGTCCCCCAAATTCACTCCTAGACTTTAATGGGGCATCGGGGATTTTTTTTCCCATAGCTGAATTACGCCTCGTTCTCCTTCCTTTTTCGATGCGATAGGGCCGTGCCAACCTACCTTCGTGACGTAAAGATTTCCCCTTCCGTTTCTTTCCTCAAATTAACTCATTTATAATGGACCACTACCCCCTCTTTGTTTCCTTCCCATTTATGTCTTGGCAATGTCCTCCTTTTGGGATGTGAAATTTAAGTATCGGCGGTTTCCCGTTTTCCCTCCTCCCTTCGCTTGCTTAACGCCGGCCGTCACTCCACGAATCTCTCTCTCAAGTTTTTCTTTTCCCCTCTCCTTATTAGAGTTATTGAAAGACCCCCTTGGACCTCGCTTTTTTTTTTTTCCCCCTTTTTCCCCGCTAGGTAACCTGACTTCACTCCTCTGTAGCTGCTTCTCGCCCCCCTCGTCTTTGCCCACCAAATTAATTCCCGGTCTTGCTTCCATTCCCTCCCCCCAGCTTTGACTACGTTTTTTTCTTTCTTCCTGACTCTTTTTCGGCACGGAGCATTTTTTTGTTCGGACCCTCCCTGTGTCGGTCTTTCAGCTTACGGCCTTGCTTCCATTTTTCTCATAAGCCCAGCCAGATACACCTTCTCTTTCCAAACTGGTCCTAGTCTCTTCAGTCTCCTTTTTATTTTTCTTTCTTTTCTCTCCTTCCCGTTGTGATGGCTTCTCTTCTCGGTCTTGGTGATCTTGAGGGTTCGATTCCAAGATTCTAATTCCTCTTTCTTTTGATAGTGAAATAGTCGTCATCGGAGGACCCAAACCTTCTCCCACGGTCTTTTTCCCCCTCCCTTGATTTTTGACACGACGCAGGGCGCTGCCGCCTCCCCCTTTCTCTGCCTATATTTGTTTCACTCTCCAAGGCAATCCCTTTTCGCGGGGGAAGCTATTGGTTTTGATCTACTCTTCCAGCGCTCCCTTCCTCCTCGGAAGGATTGCGACCCATTTTCTACTACTCCGTCCCCTCTTGCCGGATCCCTTTTTCCAAGTTCTGTCTGGATAAACCGGTGTAACCCGACCATCGCTTTGTTACCTTCCCCCATTTCCCTCCTTTGACCAAAGTCGCCGATCTAAACTCCTCCCCTTTTTTGTTGAGTTCATTCTAAAGCTTTTTTTCTTTGCTTACCTCATTCCACCATCTCGAAAAAGAAACGAAGCGACCCTCCCCTCATTCTCTCCTCCCCCGTCCAGCCACGGCCTTTCACCGACCACCTCTTCCCGTGCCTGCAGGATTCCACGTTTTCCGACTACCCTTTTCTTTTAGCCTTATTTGGCTTCCGGCCGACCCGCTATACTCTCCCATTTAATTTTCCCGCCGGGAGAAGGTCGCACTTTTTACCCATTTCCTAATCCATTTCCTGCTTTTCCCCTCGTAAAGGGGTGTTCTTTTTCTCGATAGTCCAAATAACAGAAGTTCTTCCTTTTCCTCCTCCCCGTTTTTTTTTTCTCTGACTCTATACTTCTGTGTCTTGAATTCTCCTAGACGTCCCACCTCCAACCCTTACGATGGGTTCTTTTGAACCTGGACGATGAAAAGAGCTGAGTCCTGGCGCACCTCTTCCCCTCCCCCTCTTTCCTGCAGTGGCGCTTTATCCCGCGGTCCCGGTCCTCCTTCCCCCCCCAAAGTGTGATGCTGCCTCTTCTTTGTCCCCACGGTTACCCGTTCCTCTGTCCTTTTAACCTTCTTTCTTACTTGTAGGGTTTATCTGACTGTTCTTTCCCATCTCGCGACCTTGCCTTTTCTGATGGTCCGAGAAAACAATTTACTTCTCGACTTCCTCCCCCTCCCCTCGATTCTTATTGGCGATGGTCTCCCCCTTTCCTTCCCTTATCCCTCGCAGGTTTTACCGCTTATCTTTTTTTTGTGATAGTCCTTCGTTTTAGTCCTTTTATCAGTCTCCCTCCTGGCACTTCTCCTTTTCCACTCTCCAGGTTGGCCTCCTTATTTGCTCAAGAGGGTTTTTGACGTTGCTCTCTTCTCCCCTCCTCCCCCCCCCCTCCTCTATTTTAGCCCGTCCCCCGCTCTCTTCTCCCTGAATTACTACAAGACAATAGACCACATTGTGGTTGCTTTCTTTTTCTCTTAAACTCCTCTTCAAAGACCATTGGGACACTTTTTGTTTTTTTTTTTTCCGGCTTTCCGGACAATTCTTGCTCGACCTGTGTTCAACAATTCTCCTCATCTACCCTTTTTCCGCCATCCGTTCGTCTGGGCGAAGCGGACTCATCCCCCTTCCCGTCCTTTAGTTTTTGACCGAATCTCTACGCAGCTTCCTTTTTTTTACGACTCCTGATCCGTTTCCGATGGCGGGTCATGACCTGTTCCCCGATCCTCTTCATCTTTTCAATTCAGCTGGAGAATGCCAGCGGCACGTTTTTTTCTTTGTCCGCCACCCTCTCGAGAAATCTTTGAAGCATCACCCATGACTTCAAGTAACCGATCCTGCTACTGTCCGTAAAGGTCCCCTTTTTGGTCACTTCCTTTAAGTCCTTTCTTGCGTGGTAAAACGCCCGCATCTGTTCTCCTGTATTTCTTCCTTTTATCGTCCGACGATTTTGAAAAGTTACCCCAGAGATCCCACAATCGGCTTTTTGTTTCCTCCCCCCCCTTCCTATAGATCGGGTTGACTTCCCCTTCTTCTGAACCATGCCGACGCAGTATATTTTTTGTAGAAGAAAATCCCCTTTGATGTCGAGCGGGCCCGACGTCCCCCTTTCCCCAGCAGACCATCCCTTCCCCTTTTCTAACCCTGACTCGGGCCCGCCCCCTGCAACCTATTTGTATAGAAGCAATGTCACCCTTTTGAAGTACCTTAAGGGATACCTTCTCTTCCGCAATGTCAATACGGTACTTTTTTTTCTGCCCCTATCAACGGGAGCCTATCTTTCCCCACGATCCCGATGAGGTCCTCCCAAATCCGCTTGGTTTGATTTGCCCGCTCCGGTCAGTCAGCAACATTGTCCCCCCCTTTTCCTCGATTCTTTGAATCGTTTTGATGCTTCTTTTTATTGGATATCGGCAGACACGCTCTTGGCGTCATCACTTCCCCTTCCCTTACTATCGTTTTACCCGGCGCCGTTCGTTCTCAGAATACCCGAAACTGTTTCCTTTCCCGGCCTATAAAGGCGACGCTTGAGATTTTCTTTGAATACATTCAATCGCAAGCTCCTGCCCTTTCACCCTCCGCCTAAAATAGAGGCAAGTCCTTTAGTACCCCCCTCAGTCAGCCCGATGTTTCCATCGTTATCTACCGTCTCTTCCAACGGAGCGTTTCAATAGCTAATAGCGCCCCACCTCCCCGCCTCCTTCATGACTCTCCCGACAAGGGCGTACTTTGGCTCCCCCCCCACAAGGACCCTCGACCGACATAGTCTAGTCTTTTCCAGGTTTTTTACGTAATCATCTTTGCTGCCTTAATAGACACAGAGACTTCGCGGACTTTTTTCCTCCTTGATCCCCGATATCCTTTGAGAAAGAGGTCCCACGCCGCCATCAGTTCGCCTGTCTTTGCCCCTCCCTCGGATCTGGTTTTTTGCAGTGTCTTGCGTGTGTGAGTCCTCTCATGGTCCCCCTCCCTGACGTCCCCCTCTTGAACCTGGGAACTGGACTGACTTCTTTCCGTAAATTCTCCTCCCCCAGCTCGGATCGCTCTAGCCTATCCGTCTTGCTCTTTAGGTCTCCTGACTGAGACTCGTCCCTGATGAGAGGAGTTGCTTCTTTTTACCACCTTCGCGAGTCGTTCTTCCCCCCGCCCGTATCCTTTCCCATTCCTCCTGCAAATTAAAGAGGCACTTTCTCCCTTCAGAATTCTATAGCGGGAGATCTTTTGAACGGCTCCCTTTCTTTCCTTTTCCCCCCGACCCTAAGACTCAGCCCCCCGGCAACTGGCCAACGTCTTATCCCCGATTCTTCCCTCTCCGATCTTTGTTTCCGTCATCTTTTTTCTCTGGATACATTAATTCCAGAAACTTAGAGTGAGTTTCTATTGAGGAATCGCAATTGGATGGAATTATCGCCTCTGTCGGATCCGAGGTTCTCCTCGGATTCGCTCGACTTTTTTCCTTGAAGAACTCTTCCCCTCCCATGGAGTTCGTCCGGAGGTCTTTCTTTCAAATAAGCCATGGAGCGGAATGGCGAGGTAGCCGAACGTACGAGTTCCCCGCTCTTGAGCCCCTTTCGTTCTTCCCTTTTTCTTCCGCTCCTTGAGGACGCGACGCCCCCCCCCCCCCCTTTCGTGGCTTTCTCCTCCGCTTCGAGACTCTCGTCCTCGCACCCTCCTTATCTTAGTTTGCCCCCTTGTCGCTGACTGGAGACTAGATACTTTTCGCTCCCCTTTCCTTTTTCCCTAAGTTGGATCGAAGGCCAAGACAATCCGTTTCCCTGGCCCGATCCCTCACACTCCTGATCCGAGCTTCCCACAAACCCCGAGTCACCCGGCGTTTTTCCGTCACGTTTCGCCCCTTTTTACTCCCTTTTCCCCTCGTTGATGACGCGGGCGCTTTCCTTCTCTTACGCGCGAATAAAAACTTCAGCAGCTTTCTCTCCTCTGCAGCCCGACCTCTCAGTTTTTTTTCGCTTGATAAATGTCGTGGTTTGCGCGCCCCCTCGGTCTTCCCTACGCTCTTCCGTTCCGGACATGGTCTCCGCGCGACTTCTCAACTCTCTTGTCATTGAGTCTTCAAAAACCGGAGAGTGTTTTTGATAATCTAGGGGTGCTTTCCAGGAACCCGTTCCCCGTCCTTTTCTCTTTTTCCCCGTTATATGCTTGTATTCGATCCCTTCCCCAAGTTCGCCAGTCACTTCTCTCCAGTCAGACATCCCTTAGGAGCGTCTTTTTAGAGAGTAAATTTCATGGCCCCGACCTTCCTCGCCCCACGCCTGCCTTTTTCCCCCTATCCCTGGCGGAGCTCTCTGGCCATGGCGGCTTCGGTTTTTCCTAGACGCCCTCCCGTTTAACCTTTTTGTGACATTTTCACAATTCAGACAACCTTCTCTTTTTGACGAAGATGTCCCTCCTTTCACCGGTTTTTCTTTCGGAAGCTTCTTTCGTACTACCCCCCAGGTTTCTGATCTCTTAAACCCCCCTCCACAGTCATCCGACTTACCCCCCCCGTTTTTTCCCATTCATAGTTCCTCGCCGCTACCTTTCTTACCCGGGACTTACTTTAGAATTACTTCCATGAGGCGTCGTTTTGTCTGGCGCTGCCCGAGGTATGCTCATCGTCGAGTGCATCCTTCCCGCTCCTCCTTTCCCCCTTTAACATCTGACTTCGGTCGGGCTTTTTTGATACTAACCTGCTTATACTGCGGCCCTCTCCGCTCCGTGTTCCTGTCCGCCTCGAATTCTTGCGCGAATGGCTCGCCGTCTCATTCTCCCTTTATTTCACCCGAAACAAGTTCTTAGGTGGGTCTCCTTAGATCTGTACGCGACTAAATAGACCCGAGTATTCTCCCCCTAGATCCTTCGTCCCTTTCAAGTTTTCTATTGTCGGCCCACTATAGCATGCTTTTGACTCCCCTTTTTACTTCACCGATCACCGATATCTTGTGCCCCCCCTCTTCCGTTGATCTTCAAAGTCCGTGCCTTTTTGCCCTGGTTTCCTCGCTTCTCCTCATTTATTTCCCCCCACTCGTCTGCTCTCGATGATTTACTAACGTCCTCCACTGCCGCAACGGCCTGAGCTCAGCTCTCGGTAAACTCTCGTGACTTCCTAAGAATATATTGTATAGTGTCGCGTGTTTTTCCTGACCCTATCCTTTTAGTCATGCGGGCCGTCTCCCCATGACTTCTTTCAATCCTTTTTTCAGGGGTAGTGGATGGCATCCCGACGTGCCACTGGTGAGATTGATATGAGTCGTCCTCTAACCGCTACAGTATGCCTTTATAATAGTTCCCGCTTTGGAAAGTTTCCCGATTTCCCCTTTAACCTTCGCATTCCCACCTTTTATATTTCGTGCTGTCCTCGCGTGCTCCCTTCTCTCCACATTTAACGATCTGTCCAGCGCCTCCCAATTGCCCGTAGCTATTTGTCCCCCCCAATTGTCCCTGTGCTTCGAGGACCCAGATGGGGCCCATACCCCCCCCCCCAACTCAATAGATGATTTGGGTTCCATTGTCAATCCTTGACCCGATCCTCTGTCGACTCCCAATTCCCTGAAGTTAACGGTCTTATGGGCATCCTCTTGCTCGACACCCCCTTTCGTCGACGCCCATCCCTCTCCTCATCTTGCCTCTGTAGCGACGACGTTCGTGGACTGTCGAAAATGCCCTTTTCCTTCCAACTTTATCCCCTGAGATCATTGAAACTACTTCTTCATGAGTCGCAAATTATGCGTTCCTTTCTCTTTTTGTGAGTATTCTCCCCCTCTCCTGCCACCGTCTCTAAACCGGATGCTTCGACCCGGGTAAACCTCCGCATCGGCTCACGAACGCCCGCTCTTTCTTATCGAACTTTTTTTCCGCCCACCGCCCTCTTCCAATCTCGGAGGGGGCTAGACGAGTTATGTAGCGGGTGAAATTTCGTCTGTGCGCGGTCCTCCTCTAGTCTCATGATTGTTAAGTATGGTACATCATTCCCACTCATTCTCTTCCCTAAAGGTCATGTAGTCTGCGTAGGTAAGCGTCGCAATTCTCGGCTAGCCTCGGGTGCGGGCCCTCGTGTATCGCTTGATTTTCTCCCCTGATTGACGAAAGATTTGGGGGGGGGTTGGGACGGTCCCAAGTGAATTGCTTCTTTTTCTCAGATCGACCAGGCCTCCAATCCACACACTTCTCCTTCAACAATCGGCCCCCGCGGGATGTCTAAATGATCCCGAGACAAGGCTTTTTTGTTACCCTCCCAACAACTTTGGCAGACTTGATACACGGGTTGGTTCCAGCGGGAAATCTCCTGGCTTCTGCCCCATTCGCCTCAGTTTATTCGCGCCTTTTCCCCTTGCGGAGGGCTCTCATTATCTCTTCTCTAACCCTAAAGCCCCGCAACCACCCTTCATTTCCCAGGACAGCGCGCGGCTGCACTTTCCCGTCTCTGTTGCCAAAGTTCCGTTCTTACCTCGATTCTTATAGCCTTTTCCACCATGCCTGCGCCATGCACCTCGGCCCTCCCTGCCATTTTTCTTGCCCCTCCTCAGCGCCCCGTCTTCCATGATGCCCTTCCTGACTCTGTTAACGGCCTCCCGCCGGCAGCCTATTTCCTTACCCACGCTTCCTCCTTTACCTCGTGAGATGTATGACCGATCCCCTTCGGGAGAATGTTCACGCCCTTGAGATGGTTTTTTGCTCTATCGCTTCAATCCCCCAGTCCGCATATCTTTTTTCCTCCTCCGTTGTTTTTTCTAAGTCTCTCTGGATACTTTCCTTGCAAGAACCACCCAATTCTTCTCCCAAGATTTCATTCCTCGACTTCTCTGGAGCATCGTCCACGTTCATTTTCTAATTCTTTTTTCGGTCTTCTCCTGAATCGCACTGGTTCTTCTCGCGTTACCGCTCCTTCTCCTGAAATGCCCGTCACGATTGATCAGACTGTCTTGTGCTCCTGTTCCAGTGTGATTCCGGGCTTGGCGCGCAGTCATTCGAGAGCCCCCGCCGACCTGTTTTCAATCGATCGGCGACATCAACTGTCCCCGCTTGGCACTGATGAGTATGGGCACCCCATGCGGGTTTGATCCGGTCGCCTCATTTTTTCCGCCGCCGGCCCCCCTTAGATGAGAAATGGGTCGAGAACAGCCGCGTAGGAAGTCTCCTTCTTTCCCGCGTTCTCCCCCAACCCCTTTAGCCTTCCTCCATGCGGGACTCAACTGCCACCTCCTCGATGTGGAGCCGGAAGCGCGGTTTTCTGTCGTTGTCCCTGCGTCGCGGTGTTGCGTTGGTGCCCCCGCTCCGACCATCCCACACTCGCTATGGAGGTCAAATTTTCTCAACATCAAGCCGCCACCGCACCCCGCCCCTGAGCTCTCCTCCTTCCTTTTGAATTTCCTGGAAGCTAACGTTCCCCTCCTCTCTCAATTGAATAGTCCGCCGGCTTGATGACCTGTCCCTCAAGCAGGTTTTTTCGACTTGCCGCGAACCTTTTCCTTTCCTCTTCCAGGTTCGCCAGCCTACATATCCGATTCACCCCCTCGTGACGCAAGAACTTCCCTATTTTTTCATCCACTGCGGGTTTTTTTTCCGACCTCCCTCGAGGAAAACGCCGCCCGGGACTCCCTTCCTGGATAGTTATATTTACTCCTAGTTGATTTAACAACAGGGCCAGATCTCCTACTTCTTAAAAGATGCATATTTCTGTCAGCGCACCCTCTGTCTCCCGTCGCTTTAAAATTCTTTGGACTCCCAGGGGAGTTTGCTCAACGCTCTGTCATTTTTTATTCGGGTCTCTTCCCCCCAGTTTAAATAGCCCTTGCCTGCTCCCGTCTGAGACTCGGTTTTCGAAAGGCCTTTCAGATTGTCCCATAAGTATTTTTGTATCGGTACCTTGCACCGGCCGCTTTTTCCCCCGGATTTTTCTAACATGCGTTCGCCATAGGGACGCTCCCTGTGGTTTTTTACAGGGCATATTGCAGTGGTTGATTTAAAAGGGCTCCGCCTCCGCCAATCGTTTTTTTTGTAATTATCCCCCGCTGAAATGCTTCAGAGATGACGCGTGTTTATCAGAATGCCTCGCTCCGGAACATCTTCTTCTTTCTGAATATGGGGGTGGGGAACGAGTTCCAACCTGGCCGTCCGTCCCTCATAGTTTAAGAGAACTTTGTCCCGGGATCCCTATCGAATATCCTCTTGAGCAACCGCGAGTTTCCCAGTTTCAGAGGACTCCTGGCCCCCCTCCCCTTACGCCCGTGTCAAGGGGACCTATGGCCTCACCCCGAATCAGCCCCCAGACCTCGCGTTTCCTCCTATTTTAAATTCTGAACTGACTTTTCTAGTTATCTCCACTCTCAGTACGACCCACCTTAGTCTTCGGTTAATTGTGTTACGGTTTCCTTCATCTCCCAGGCTGCGTCTCTCCAAGCTCAGACCTAGGACGGATCGATAGCGACGCGCCCTCGGCCCTTTCTTCCCCGGCAGGCGATTGGTCCTTGCAATAACGCCGTTCGTTTCTAGGACGTCTTACTCGCCCTCTTAATGGTGTGTACTCATCGTTGCTTCTAGCCCTTCTGCGATGGCGAAGCTCTCTTCCTCTTCGGTGCTTCCTCTTTTTATACAAACCCGGCCTGGTCCCTCGCGTTCACCCCCCGTAGAGCCCCTCCTGGTTTCTTTTAGGCTCCTGCATGCCCCATTAGTAGCCTCTTTCGGACGCCCTTTAAGCGCTATCTTTCAACCCCCCCCCCCCCCCCCAAACACCCCCCAACTCGAATCTCTAAGGGCAGCCACAGATCGGTTCCCTTAGCAGACCTATGAGGAGTCTGAACCCCCCCTGTTTTCTTTTCGTTCACTTTTTTCGGCGCTTTCTCCTGCCTCTCGTGCCGCAGCGCCAGATCAGAAACATCGTCAGAGATGGCTTGGAACGTGCCTGATCCTTTTTTTACTTACTTTTTACTTCCGTCCAGGATTCCATCCCTTCTGACGTTTTTTTTTTTTTGTTTATTGACGGTGATCAGTTCGCCTTGTCTTTGAATAGAAGTGTGGTCCGTTTACGGTACCTACTCTTACTGCGGAGGTTTCAGGCTTAGGCCCTCTGAATTCCCTTTCACAACTTTTTTTTCAGAGTCGATCACCACGTAGCATCCTCTTGGCCCTTCGCCGTGATCGGCTTTTTTGCTGCTTTTCCTCCCCCTGAACCTTTTTGTCCCCTGGAATGGCGTCGGGGCATTCGGTGCCCGCGTTCCTCCTTGGTGCTCTTTCGCCTTCATTGGAATCTTGGATTTGAAATCTCCAATTGAGAAAACTCCTTGCCTTAAACTCGCTTCTGCAGATTATATACACCAGGTTTATCCCACACTCTTCCCCCCCCCGTCCGGGGTTTTTCTCCCCCGGTTGTGCCACGCTTTTGACGCTCGCGTCTCGCCTAAGCTCGTAGAAACGCCTCCCCCGCGGTGCAGGACACCGCGGTCCCCTCCCCTTTATATCTTTGCCTCCTCATGTTGTTGTGATGTGTTTCGGTTTCTTGACTGATTTGGATTTTTATTGTTCTAACTGACGGTCGACAGCGTCCCAGGTCAAGGGGGCGTCAACCGCGTTTTTGATTGTTTTTTTCAAAACGTTTGCCCCGTTGTTTGGGATTTCCCAAGGCTCGTGATTTTGCACCATTCAAATGTGAAACTTCTTCATGACCTTCTCACAATTTTAGAACACCAAGGAACCTCTAAGGCTCCCCCCAGTCATTTCTTGCCTTCCTTCGTGGCTTCTCAAGTCACCCTGTAGTTTTTTTTATGCGCGCCGTGTCGTATGCCGCGCCCCAAAAGCGCCCACTGGCGATGGCCCTCCTTTGCAATGGCGGCTTTTCGATACCAATAGTCGTTTGAACTGGATCGCCCTCGGCCTAACCTTCTCCGCTTTGAGGAGGCCGAACGTTGCACCCTCTCGGACGGTCCGCCGTTTTCTGCTACTTTTAGCAAACAAGCGAACCAGGCTACGGCATCCCCCCCCCCCATATCAGGCCCCCGCGACCAGTTTCTCTTCCTCTGTACCCCCTACAAGTGAACCATGCCGGACCTTAAAGCCCTCCCTGCGCTTTTTTTTCCTTTTTCCACCCTCCTGCCGATCGACGACCTCCTTGAGGGCCTCGAGATGCCGGCCTCGAATGCTCCAGTTCCCCACCTATATGAATGACCTTTTCGGCAGGTTGGTCGTGCCCCTGAGTCCCTCTACTTTTTTTTTTTCTTTGACTAGCCTCGATACCCTTGTGTAGTCTTCGCATCCGACGTCCGCCGCACAGGAATCGACTGCCCCCATTATAACAGAAAACCGAGATTGGTCGGTTGGGACCTCTCCGTTGTCGGCCTGTACCTCCCGCATCCTTAGTATTTTTTTTCGGGCTTTCGTCGCCCACTTTTTTTCTTTTGCCCCCTCTGAGATGACTGACCGAACGATAGGCGTGTGCCCAGACCCAGTCTCTCTGCACCCTTGATTGCGCCAATGTCGCGCTTTTTTCCTTGCCTCCTTTTGAGTGGGTCTGAGCGGTGAAAAATGCCGCCGTAGCGTATGCGTCTCTGATTGACCGTATCCCCCCCCGGAGCACTTCGCATAGGCTATGTTACTATACTCTCTTTCACGAGTCCCTTCAGCCAGTGTCTCTTCCCATGACTTCGGTTTCTTCTTTGTTTGGCTCTTGGGCATAATGGCTCACATTCCCTTCCGAAGGCCCCCCAAGTCCGGACGGACTTTGCTGGCCATGCGCCTTTTTCCCCAAACGGGTATATGCCTCTGGTCGCCTTATTCACCCCAAGCTCAGCGCCGTTATCGGTACCTTTAAACGTCCCGTCGCCGCCCGATCCTCGATATTGTAAACATGTTGTCTTTGGTCAAATTCTCCCAAATCTCTCTCCCACAGGCCTTACCTCTCCACCAAGGCCCAGAAACCCTCGAGTGTCGCTTTCTCCTGTGGCCACTCCCCCCAAATCTCATTGCTTTCGGAGGTGCCCATTTTGGGGATCACTCTTTCCGCCATCCGATTCCTCGATCGCTAGTTATGCCAAAAGGCCAGGGCATTACCTTTCAGTTGTTTCTCCCCTACCCGCTTTTTCGCGACCGCCACGCCATCAGTGTCTGTCCGCTTCGCAGAAGCGGATGCGAACAGGCTCGCTCTCAAAGAGCTTGTCTTTTCGTCACGCCCGCGCCTCACCCGACGAACCTTTGCAATGATACTTGACTCTTCGACAAGCACAAGAGAAAGTCGCCCCTGTCCTCTCTCAAAAGTGTCAATCCTATAACTTCTTCCCCAGACTTTGTACGCGAGCTGTTTCTCTCCCGTTATTTCTCTTTTTTCTCCCCCAACCCCCCTGCAGCCCCCCGTGTCCCCCTTTTTGAAATTTCTTGATCTGAGCCCGTTCCGCCCTTTTGCTGGCTGGTCCTTTCCGCTTTTCTCTGATTAAATCGACGTTGCCCTTTTTTTCTAAGTTTTACCAGCCAGCCCCGCATCGGTGGACACGTGAAAAGTCTCTTCTTTGTCCGAGCGAGTCATCCTTTTTTCCCTCCCTGTCTCGCCTCTCTCCTGGGTGGTGCGTTAGGCGTGTTAGGGAGACTTTGTCTCACACGATTTTGAGCGGCGCCAGCGGCATCCCGCAGTAGGCCCCACCCCCACCCCCCCCACAACGCCCCCCAGCGTGTGAGCAGCTTCCGCTGGCCGGCTCCCAATTTAGTCGAATTCTTCCTGATTCATTTTTTCCGATCCCCCTCTCATTGGTCTTCGGTGGAAGGCTATAACCCTTTTTTTGTTCGCGGCGTTCCGAATAGGCACGACGCGGTGCCCAATTCGCCTCAGTAGACGCCGACGTCTTGCGGCACTTAACTCCTTCAACTCGACCGCCCGTATCGGCCACATCGCCTGCGCGTTCCTTTTGACCCAGTCAGCTTCGCCAAGGTGCCGATATGCTCCTCGCTGATGGTGCAGTCTTAAAATTCCTAACATGAACAGTCTCAGGCAAAACTGCAGACCCGATCCGCCCATTCCTCTCAGCATTTCCCTCCAGTTACCCAGCCAAGAATGTATTGCCCCCGCAAACACGCTCCTTTCTTTGGCTCGGCGACCTAACCCGCATAAAGTCCCCCAAGGGAAAATTCTGGTAAGGCATCTTCATGGTGAACCTTTTTCCCCCCTTTTGTTATGGCGCTCCTCCTATTTCACCGTACTCTCTCCATCCAAGCTCTGATCCTACTTATGTGATTGAATCCCTGGATTTACAACAAAACTTTACGATTTGCTACGAAACGTCAAAAACGATGAGTGTTGAGCTTGCGCTAAATTTCCACGTTGACCCCCTACCTTGGCGATTACTGCTTTCTCGCCTCCCAAGCAAAGCTTTCCCGTGAGGTTGGCAATCCTCCCACTTCTCCTTTTTCGGTTGGGCTTTTTTGGCTGTGGTCGTGTGTTTTTGCGCCCTAATTCGATCTCGGCTGGGATGCAAGACTCAGAAGATCAGACTCTGGCCCTATCTTGCGCAAAGGCATTACGCAGCGACCTTTCGGTCTGTTTCCCTCACCTACTGCTTCTTTTTGTTTGCTTTCCGGTAGGCCGTGAGTTCTCGCCGGGGTTCCTGTTTTTCGTTCCGTTGCTCATTGGGTGGCTGGGTGGTGTTTTTTTTGGGGGTTGGGGCCCCTCCTCTGCGTTAGTTGTGCTACCACCCCGCTTATTGCCTCATCCCTTCTGAAGCGGCTATGAAGCGCCTACAAAAGACATTCCCCGTGACCTTTCCTTTCGCCGCCGTGCTGTTGCTTACACAGACAATTCTACTGTTTCTTTTTGAGGTCCCCACCCATATTTTTATCACCCCTCTTTACGATGGAGAAAGTAATTCCTTGTTAGCCACTCCCCCCCGTTACCTTTTCAACGTCCCCTCCTCGAGGAGAGCCATCATCTTTGGTATCCTCTCCCCACTCGCTCGCAAGGGACTCTTACCTTTTGCCCCCCCTGTCAGCCGAGTTTGAGGATGGGATTACTGGTCCCCCTCATTCACTTCATGAGATCCAGCTTAGAGTGGATCTCAAGGTTCGCCTACCTTTCCGACCCCAACATTCTCCCCGCTCAAAAACTGAACCCCCCCGATGATGCCTTCTCCCGGGTGGACGAACATCGCCCTGAAAAAAAGAGGAGAGATTCTTGAGTGTCCTGTTAGAGGAGTTGACTGGTTACAGCGCCCTAGGTTTGCCCACTGCGGGGTTCCTATCGGGGTCTACGTTCGATGGTTTCCCAGTCCATCATGCCCGGCGACCGCCATGAATTTTGTTCCTTCGCCTTCTTTCCTTTGTTTAGGATCCCCACCGTCCCGGGCCCTTTAAATCCGTGTCTGCCAAGTAGTATATTC
>Ga0179593_1500378_pt1 | contig 15641 bp, 18 predicted proteins | sample CZODoug2_1_08_16_FD_185931 | JGI IMG/M metagenome (GOLD analysis project Ga0179593, IMG submission 185931) | Vadose zone soil fungal communities from Angelo Coast Range Reserve, California, USA - CZODoug2_1_08_16fungal (PacBio error correction) | ecosystem: Environmental > Terrestrial > Soil >... | reverse complement strand
ACCCCTTCCTCTTCGCGTGTACGTCTTGGTTCTTTGTCTGTTCTCTACTATCTTTCCCATTTGGCTAGTCTCTCCTTGCGCGCCGGTCTTCCTCTCTTTCTTTATCCTGGAATTCGCTCCGTCTCCGGACGTTGATGGTATTCTTCTTCTTGGTCGCGGAAGTCGGACCTCTCCCCTCAAGTTCTTTCCGCTGGAGGCCCTAGCATCCGTCTTGCGACGGGGTCCGAGATCCACCCCCCCTCTTCTCCGCAGATTACACCTGACCACATCTTCGTCTTTGATTGTCTTATCGTGCCTCCGCTGCTTATTTCCGTATCTCCTTGAATTTTTTCTCCTATGATCACCCTCTTGGAAAAGGTGTTCCACCAGAAAACGAACCGCTTTTCTATCCCTTTTTTTTTATTTCGGAATGGAAATGGTCTTTGGTCGTCACCTGCATTCCGAGCAGTAAACCATCTTGCACGCGATCTTCCCAGCACGCCCCTCCTCTGCTTGAACAACCCCCCCCAGAACGTTTTCCCCCTTTTTACTGGTTCCGCTCAGAACTCCCTCGCTCGAGCAAGCGAACAGCGTCAGTTTCTTTTGATAAACAATTTTCCTTTGTCCCTTGCCCGTGGCTTCAGCCACCCAGGTTTTACTCTTTCCTTGTAACCCTCACTCTTCCCCAGGTTCCGGGCCTGACTTTGCCCCCCTTCTACTGTTTTCTCATTGGGTAGTTAATTCCCTTCCAGCGTGAATCAAGTTCGATTTGCTCTTTTTTTTTTTGTTAACCGCGACTGCTGCCCTCCTCCAACGTCCGAAGTGTCAGCTGTTCTTCAAGATGGCGGGTCTAGTTTTCCGACCCCTCTTTAATATGTTCCACAGGTCTAGTTTTTTTTCCTTACTTTCTTCCCTGCAAGACGCAAGGGCATAATCTCTTTTTTGCAAGTCCCCCCTTAGTTCCCTGGTTAGGGGCCCGCGCACCCAGAGGAGTCCTTTTAAACAGAGGCCGACGGTTTACTCCACCGGTACCAAAGTCGCCCTATCCCCCCCTTGCCGCGGGCCGGCCCTTTTTGATTTTAGCTCGGCTTGGAGTCGAGAAAGCCGTGGCTCCCCCCCTTCTCCAACCCTTCTCACCCCCGCCTTCCACAACATACAACGCCTCACCATAGCCAGCAGCGCTCGGTAGCACAGGGTTTCCCAGAACGCCAAGCAGCCGTGCAACCTCTGCGAAGCCGAGCCGATGTCCAGAACCCGCTCGGTCCATCCATCTAGAGAGAGCTTTTTTCTCCCTCCATTTTGTGTCGGCCCCTTCCCTTCGTCGAGTCGCATGTTCGAAATTCTTCCCCCTACGGCTTTTATTGCTTTTTTAATGGGAAAGTGTGCGGAAGGGCTTGGCCTTTTCCCTCCAAACCTGACCTTCTTTCCATCTCTCATGCACAGGAGTCTACATTTGCCTCCGAGCGTCCTTGCCCCTTTTCGTTCGTCCGCGCTTCTTCGGTGCGTTCTGGTCTTTCTATATTAAGGCTTGAGCCGGTCGTCATTCTCCTCTGGTCTGAGTCATTGTTCCTTGCCAAAGATATGTCGACTTCCTCTCCCTGAGTCGGATTTTGGACCTTCCCACCTCCCCTTTCTGCTTGGCACATTGCTTCCCCCCTGCCCCGTCCGCAAACACCTTGAAGACCCTTCTACCCCCCCTAGGATCCTGCACTCTTTCCGATTTTCGGGGACTCACTCTCCACGAGGGTAGGATCGAGGGTGGCGGGTTTTTCCAACCAGCCCGCCTTTGTCCTCCCTCTCACACCTGATGTGCCTGCTAGGGTAACCCACCCCTTCTGGTCATTACTGCCTCCCCTTCGCGCTCCACCGACGCGAGTCTTTTGGGCATACTTTTTTCCTTTCCTCGAGTCTTCTCCTCCCGGCGGGTACGGTTTTTGTTTCTTTTTCACCTTTTAGGTCCCCCTCAGAATGCGTCCCCCGTCCTTCTTTTTACTCCAACGTGCTCCACCTCCAAGATTGCGCCGTTTCCTCCCCGATCCCGGTGGAAGCATTCACCATTTCTAATGAAGATGGCCGATCCCTCTAAGCGTCCAAATCGTCGAGAACCTTGTTATGACATGGCATACCTTTTTTCGATGTTTCGTTGATGCCCCTGGGCGTCCGGGCCGTCAGACCCTTGCCAGTTCTTTGTTTCTTGTCTATTTTCCGGATTATCTGTCCTTCCCCTTCTCACCCCTCTGTTTCGGGATCCTGGCGTCACTTCTGACTCCCGTTTCGCCTCGTCCGCTGCGCTGAGATCCTTTCCTCCCCAATCAAATTCCCTGCTCTCCCCCGAAGGAATGTTAACACGAGTTCTCTCCTTCCATCCAAAGAACTCTCAAGGCGCGATGTTTTTGACTTTCTTTTGTTCTGTTTTTCCGCGGCCGAGTCTGGTCATGGTGCGGACTTTCGTTTGCCTCTGAGGGTTCACCCATGACCTTTACACGATTCTATCCTCTACCCTCCACAGAATTTTTATCCTTTTTTCTCCTGCGTCGGTATTCCCCCTTAAGCGGCGTGGTTTCTTTTTTTCCCTTATGAACCCAACCCCGTGGTTGTTTGGAAGGCTGTTGTTTGCTCTTTTTCCTTTGAGTTACGTCCTACCTAATCTCGTTTTTTTTAGATTTCTTTTTCTGGCAACCTGATCTTGTAAGTTTATTGATGCTGCTCTATGCTTGGGCTGCCTTTTCTCAGGACGACGGCACGGTTTTAAGGCCAACAACATCCGGAGGACCGGCCCCCCCCCACATTATCACCCCGGTTCTCAAAAAGGCCATGCGTCCCTCAGGGCCAGCCATTAACCATCTTTTCCCTCCCCTCGCAGAGACAAACTCCCCCTGCTGCCTGAACCTTTTTGACCAACATCCCCCAACCCTTTTTCCTGTGACTTCGACGCCCATTCCTTGCCCCGGTGAAGACGCTCTCGTTCCTGAATCCGGAAGGATGTCAGAGCGGGCTCCACCGCAATGTCCACTCAAGTGCTTTCTCAACAATCAGGCAGGGGAATTTCATCTCCCATCCCTTTCCTAAGCTACGTTGTTGTGGATGCTTTTAAGTAATTTCCCTTCCCATTTTTACTTGGCTGTTGAATCCCTTCCGGTCTGCCCAGTTTTGCCTCTTGCTCGGATATTAATATCAGTCCCCTTTCTTTTTGTCGGACTTTAGTTTGTATTTCAGGCCTTCGACCGGGTACTTCACTTACTCTCCTTTTTGTCGTTTCCCAAGTTTTTCAATCCCGATTATAATGAGTGGTATTGCTGAGTACTTTTTTTTTAGGACCCGTTTTTATATGTGCTCTTTCCAGTGGAGCAAAATTGTTTCACTTTTCCCCGATTTCCCTTGGCCGCCGGAGGCTTTTTTGCCCGGGACGGCGTCTTTTTTTTTTTTGCTAGTTTTCCCCACCTCCCTCCGCAAAAATTAAGGTTCCTGATTCGCATGTAACTATCTTCCTCTTCTTCGGCTTGAAAACTCTTCTCCTCTCAGGTCTTCCCAAATTCACTGCCCGAACCCCGAGTAGTAGCCTTTCCCCCGCCCCTCCAGAAATCTTTTTGAACGCTCCCCAGCTATTTCAGGGGCGGTGAGAGCAGAGACTTATAGTATTCAGGGGTGAACCCCCAAACCCCCCTTCCGACCACTTCTTCCCTTCCGTCCTTTTATTGAGAACCGAACCCCCCCCTGCGACATTCCAGTCCCCCTACAGGCGCGCCTTTTTTTATGAAGCCCGCCTAGCAGGTTAAAGGAATGAAGGCGTGTTCGACTTACTCCCCCTCTCTTTTGGAGTTTGGTTTGAGATGTTAGCTCCTGCGGTGTACTCCTCTACCCGTTCCAGATGCCGTTGTGCGAACGAATTGGTTTTCCTGAACTATTTTTTCGCAGAATCCAGAAACACAAGAGCCTGACATTTTCGCCCACGCCCCCCCTTTCTCCAGTGCCCCCCGAACATCGGGGTCCCCATTTAGTGTGATTCACCGTACGAACTATTTCTTATCTCAGTCGTCCATGGCGAGGCCTAACTGTAGCTTGCATTTGGAATCCCCCCCCTCTTTTCCCCATTTGTCCCGTCCTCCAGGTACAATTAGAATGAGTGTCCCTGACTCTGCCCAAGATTCGTTTATTCCCGGCGAGAGGGATGCGTTTTTGGACTTTTCTCCCTGTGCGCTTGGTTCGAAACTGGCAAGCGTTTTTTATTACAGCGTAGGTCCCTCTACTCTGATGCCCGTCCGAAAAAAGCGGGGATTTTTTGATTTTTTTTCCTTCGGCTGAAGTCAACGGCCCCATCTTTTTACGTTTTCCGTTTTTGCATCCAAGTTGTTCAATGTCCGAGTGCTGGTTTCCTTCTTTGATTTTTTTTTCTTTCACACCACTCTACTACCCTCCGCGCTGGGTTACCCCGCCGTTTGGTTTTATTTACCGTAGGTTTTCCCTTTCTCTGTCCCCAAAGGGTGCTGACGTTGGCGATTCTCTTGTGCCTAAGCCGCTTTGATCGAATGATTTTTTTCCCCCCCCCTCTCCTGTGCCATCCTGAGGAAAGTTCCTTTCTTTCTTGGGCCCCCTTGACGTCTCCACAGGTGCGCGTGCGGCACCCTGGACCGGCCCCTTAATTCGAAAAAGCACCCGACACCCCGTGAGCTTCAGCTTGGACTCATGGAGATGCGGTGACTCCTTTTCTATACTTGCCGGATAGGGTGCTCCTCCGCCAACCATCCACTTCTTTTCGCTTGCCGCTGCGGCCCCCGGTCTTGCTGATTCCGCGTGGGGCGAGTAACTGGACCTTTCCCTAGCTCCATTTTTCGCCGCTCATCGCCAAGCGTGCTCTCCCCAAATGCCGTGGAGTCCACCTTTTTTTTTTTCTCCACTTTTTTCCTTATATGGAATAGAGGAATGTTGTTTACCAATTCGCTCTTTTTCTAGCCTTTTTCTTCAGCCCTGAAAATATTTTTCCCGCTGCTTTCTTGGTCCCCTGTTCATCCTGCTGGCCCTCCTACTCTCTGTTTTCTCTTTTGTTTGGTTTTCCGATGCTCTTTCCTCTTCCCTGGTCTTGGCCTTTCCGATTCGTTTGATTCTTCTTTTTCCCATCCGATTCCTTCGCGGCCCGCGTTGGCATCTGTTTTCTCTGGCTGTGAAACGCGTGTTTCCCACCCTCTGTTTTCTCCCTGCCAGCCGGGGGCGAGGGGACTAGCCATTCCGTTTGGTCCACTCCCCCTAATGCTATCAGACCCTGTGGCGTCTGATGGATGTACGGTCTGTGTGGACTATAAGTGTTCACGCAATCCACGTTTTCTTTTGAAACTTCTGTTCCGTTCAAGCCCCCCATCTTTTACTGTGCACGTCTTCTGCACAGATTCAGGCTGTTCAAGGTCTCCATCCTTCTTTTCCTAACATGAGGTAATTTTGTTCTATAGTAACTTCCAACGTTGTTTTTTTATTTTGTCGGGCCCCGTTTCCCTGCCCTGTCTATGAAGTGTTGACGCTTCTATAGTACAAATGTTTCCTTCCCACGGGGCAGTCCCGCCGTCATGCGCCCTGCATTCTAACTCAATGCGCTTGTTGTTTCTTTCCTTCCTGGTCTTTCCCCCTTTAGTCCGCAAGTGGATTGGTCGAGGTTTCTTTCTTCATGCTCTGTCCAGCTACTTCTGATTTACCTGGATCGTTTTGTAGGATCTGCATTGAAATACCTCTCGACCCCATGATCGACAGTCTGTCTAGGCGGCGTTTTTCTATGGTGCCATGAAACTTGTTCCCGTTATGGTTTGAGATTTTTAAGATCTTTTAGGAAATATCGACTAAGCAGGAGTCTGAACTCTCTTCAGCCTCCTGAGACGAAGATGGTTTTTGCAGTTTCTTATTTCCTCTTAGTTTCCTCCCCTTTTTTTTTATACTGCGCAAGCCTCTGCTCGAATTCTCTTCCTATAGTCATAGCGCTCTCTTTCTGCCACTCCGGCGCTTATGGAAGCAAAGCTTCCCCCCATCACCGGCACAAAGCATTGATCCCCTTTCACCATGATGAAGTACCGATCTGCCTGAGTTTTTAGACCGTCTTCAGCTGACTGATTTTCCTTTCGTTCTCACGGCCACTTCCCCTTTCTCTTTTTTTTCCCCCCTCGCGAGGAATTCTTTTCTAGAGCTGTTCCTCTTCCCCCCCCCTCCTGTGTAGTAGAGAACACCTTTTCCCCTCTAGGGCACAGATTCATTTTCTTTCTCGTTCCCCCGGTCGGTGTAGTTTCCGAGCAGGCGTTGATCCCTTCAGCAGCATTGACGGAATCTGGGGGAAGTCTTGTCGGTTAGCTTTTTTTTCTGATGAGTCCCTGACTGCCGGAAGTATTTTCCCCGAGCCGAGCCGCTGATGACGTCCCCGCGGTCTTTCGTTTCTTGAGCGACTTTGCGCTCCAATTAGATACCCCACGGAGCCCACAACCTGAACCCCTTGTGGTCATGTGTTTTTCCCCTCCCCCGAGGCAGATATTGTCCGTCTCTCGTTATAATCCCGCGATGAACCCCTTCCTTTCAACAGGTGCATGTCCACCAGAGAACCTCCCCCCACTGCCTTCTTTCAGCTGTAGGAATGGTTTCAGAGTTAAGTTGTTTTCAGGCGCGACTATTGCCCCCTGTCGTCTTTGCAGCGGCTCCAGCTCGAGTGCATGGTCCCCACCCCCCCCCTTTCCCTTTTTTGGCTCACTTTTTCTTGGAGGATTACGATACCCGCGTACCTCAACAAAGACAACCCTCCAGTGAGTTAGGGTTTCCTAATTTTCTCCTTGCTTGGCTGACAATACTCAGTTATTTGACTCATTCCAGTCAACCAAGGTCAGGACCCAGTCTGTGAGCGCTCTTCCCTCTTCACAGGCATTTTAGACCGGGTCCTCTCACTTTCCGTTCCTCGTATAGCAAGTTACTATACTCTGAGCCTGTTTCCATTGTCACTTTCGCTGCACTGGTGACTCTTTTAAGATGGTCGTGACAAGCGTTTCTCCCCAGCTTTTTATTTCAATAGGTACAAGGACTTTCCTCATTCTCCCGTCCGCCCAATCGCAAGGCTAATAGTATGAGAGATTACACCTTTTCGATGGTCTCGGTAAGGAACGCGCCCAGAGTCTTAAGTCAACCAGCGTCTCCAGTTACAACTTTAGACCCTCTCTGGCCTTTCCCTTCCCTTGGACGGATGTTTTTTTTTTTTGCAAAAAGACTGACCGAGTCCGAGACCCGCTGGTTTCTTACTGCAGTCGCCGGTCAGCCCACCCCGGGATAAAGCACCCTCCCTGGCAAAGGATGAACAGGATGTTACCCTCTCCCTCCCTGTCCCCCTGTTGCGGCGGGCGCCTTTAGCCTCTTTTCTTTTACATAGAATGGAATGTATTTCCCCAAGATTTTTTTCCTTTGCGAGAAGTTAAAACGTCCTCCTCTTTGAGCAATTGAGAGTGGGATTTAGGCACTTCGCTCTTTAGAATTTCAGCCTTTCTTAATCCCTCGTGGACGAGCAAACATTCTTACATGGGTCAAGTGTGCGTCTCCATCTCAGACACCCCCGCTAGACAGGTCTTGCTTGCTGTCATGCCCCGGCGCCCCTTCCTCTCTTGGCTAAAGCGCGGACCACCTCACGGCGTCGGCTCCCGGGTCCAATCTTTCTACTAAGAGCGTTAGGCTTCTTTTCAGTTTCTTCCTGCTTCGCCCGCCAGCTTTTTCCTCGTCGAGACAAGTTTTGATGTCGACTTCCTAGCTGATTTTTCTTCTGGCTCCCCCTTTATGCATGGAATCCTGTCAGCCTATTACCCTCGTTTGGCGCCCTCTCCCTCAGCACGACTTTTTTCGGTCAACCAACCCCCACTTTCCCCCCCAGAAAAACCAACCCCACCCACCCAACCCTCCTGACGGTTTCCGCGAAAAAAAGCCCTTTTTTGATTAGTTTTCCGCGCATGCGCACGTAGGTGATTCGAGGGCACACCTTCTCTTTTTTTGGAAAACAGCCAGAGACCATCTGAACCAGCCTGGATGCTGGTGGTGTGGTGTGCCTTTTTACAGAGAGGACTGGCATTGTAGTCCTCCCTTCCAAGCGCAGATGTGTGAGGAACTCACTACGGATTGGCCTCCTCTTATAGAATACGTTCTTTGGGTGTTCCCTATTTCTTTTTGCCCCCGACGCCTAGTTCGCGCCTCGCGATAGCACCCGTTCGCCCCTGGGTCGAATTCTAGCGCGACAGTGTCTTGGCGGAAGCATCCTACAATTGTGCCTTTCCGCGACTCGCGAGAAGTCTCTAATCCCATACGAGAATCAGTGAGTTCATGTAGCCTCCCCCGGTCCGGCGTCCTCTTTGCCTTCCCGGGCTTGGGAAAAACTATTTTGGCGGAGCAATGTCCAGCGTGCCTCTTTCTTTTCCCCCTGCTTCGGCGCGACCTTTAATTTTTTCCCAGCGTTGGATCAGTTGGTCAAGTCCTTTGAATCTCCTTTTCTTCCGCTTCCGCTGTTCTCCCGTCCCCTAACTCAACTCCTTTTGGCCTGAATGCCGGCCCCCCCCAGCGTACCTTTCCCCCCCCACCGAACGCTACGTCAAATTCTCCCTCTTGTCTGTTACTTGAGGTCGATTTCCCCTTGGCGGACGGTGTACCTGGCGATCATTCTTTTAGACGAATTTTCTCCTCTTTTCTCTCTCCCCCCCGCGAAACGTAGTACCCCCTCACTCTTCCCCAATTTTACGCGTCGGGATTTGAGGTCTCCCCTTTCGTTGCGTCGTTTGGCTCCCCAAATGGCTTCTGGCGGCGGCAGTGGTTTGTTCCTTGAGCTGATTACTTCGAATGCCGATATTTATTTTTGCTTCCTGAAACTCCTCGAGCCCCTTCGTTCCATTGATTAATTAGCGGATTGCCCTCAGCAGACGCTGGTTGAAGGACATCCGGCGGCCCGCCGGTCCATTCGGTCCCGATGCCAGGTTTCCCCCCCCAAGGCGTCCATCAGTACCATCCCCCTTCCCCAGCCACGAGTTGGTACATGTTTCCGACGCAGATCCACCACTAATTTCTTTGCAGGAAACTTTTACACCCCAAAGAGTCAGTGTTCGATTTACCTTTTGCCATTGTCATGATCTCCCTCTCTTCTTTTCCGTCCCTAAGAGCCTGACGGTAATTTTACCTGTTGTCCTTCCCATTACTGACAGACCTTTCGAGAAACAGCAATCTCCTGCCATTGCACTATGAACCAGAAATCTAGCTCTTTTAATACTCCAGGTTTTTTTTGTTTGAGTAGCTTTTTTTCCCCATTCCCACTTTCATTTTACTGGTTACTAGCTTCGGTGCATTTTCGAGTTGGCTGTCTTTCCCCATCAGGAGCGTAGTGCTTGCGGATTTCGGTGTAGGAACTTCATGGTCCCCCAGGCTTCTCCAGTCTCTTTTTAGTAGGTGTGTTTTTCCCCCCCGTTTAGGTATTACGAGCGATTTTTTCTTCTTGCGTCTTGTCGACGTAAGAACCTCTTTTTTGCTATTTGCTTTTGGTCCGTCTTGAATCCTTTCTTTACTGTCATGCGGTTTTGAGAAGGTTGGTTCCCCTCGTGGGTTGTGAGACTTTCTTGGATTTCTCTCCAGGTATTCCCCATAGCATCCTCCTTTTCTTCTCGATGATTTTTCCTCCCCTTCTTTTCACCCCACCTTTCATAGGCTTGCCACCACCTTTTCTTTAGGGCGAAAAAATGAAAACGACTAAATTTTTCGATCCAAAAAGACGATTCTTACCTAAATCGACGCGGTTTTCCCCTGGTGCCCTTGATGGCTACGGGATGGAGAAGTTAGCGTTCGTGTTCTTTCTCAGTATAATCGTATATACGGTTGACCCCAAGACTCAAGTACCCGCCCATGAATCCTCCAGTTGACTTGGCGCAAACCTCATATTCCAGACAATCGCGCGACTTGCTTGTTGGATGTTCTGTTTCTCTCCTTAATCTGGTGCTCCCTGGGCTAAATCGCTTTTTTTAGGTCTGGCTCTGAAGACGAAAGCTGATTCTTAGCCTGCCCTCCTATTCGTTCCCTCCCCCTTTCCCCCGCAATGCTGGTGGCGAGGGCAAGAGGAGCTTCTGCTGTCAGCTGGCACACAAATGAGCAGCGTGTTTTCTTCCCCGCACCCACCCCCTTTTTCCCCCCTCCCTCAATCGAGGGAATCCCCTTAATTCTGTGCTCTTTTTTGTAACCTAGACTCATTTTCCTCGCGTCATCTAGTAGGCACTTCCCCTCTGCATTCCCTGACTTGTTCCCAATTGGACCTCCATGCTAACATCTGCCCTTAAAGGGAAACTTGAAATTCTGCCCCGACGGATCGTGGGCTTCTAGTGAGACGTGTTTTTTTGAGTAGGAATCGGCTTGAGACGGTGACCCGCAGTTTTTCCCCGCCCCTCCCAACCCGACCGTAGTCGCGCCCTGGCGGCAAGCCCCCCATTGATGCCGTAGACGTAACCTTCTGGCCGCTTAGTGATCGCGCTCCCCTACTTCCCCTTAGGGTCATAGATTGGTTTTTCCCCCCCGAACGCAAGGCAAATACCCCCTTTATTTTTTTCCCTAGCCGAAGTGATGGTTTAAAGCTTTTCTAGACCCAACCAATCCACACCCCTCACGTTTCTTCAGGAGTCTTCAGAGTCTATGGTTTTCATACGTCGTTTATAAGTTCAGGGCAGCACCCATTTAGGTGCGTCTTCCAGTTTTTTTTTTTGCCTGTTTTCCTCGCCACTCTTGTCATCTGTCTTTCGTGCAGATCTTCCGTGATTTTACACTTGTTTCAAATCATTTCCCCCCTCTGAGTTATCCCCTCGATTGGAACTTGGCGTCGTCCCGGCCGTTTCGCTGGATCTACGTACCGGTCTCACCCTTGCCGACGAAAAGCAGATCTCAAGGGACGCGAAGCGTTGCTTAGGCGTTCTCGGTTGCTGGTGTCTTAAGTTTTTTTATACTCTCTCCGTTTATATGGACGCCGCGACACCTCCAGCGTTGCTTTTTTTTTTCTCTTCCGAGTTGCGGAAGGCGGCCCCCCCCCCCTACTGCTCTTTCCCTCCCTCGCAAATTGACGAGACGCCGACTTTTTTTCGCTTCACTTTGCCCGTAAATCGCCAAGACCGTACTGCTTTTTCCGATCTTGCCTTTTCCACTTTTAGAAAGCGCTCTTTATAGGGATCTTCCGGCTGCTGTGACCTTATCGCATCGTTGGCTTCTGCGTTTTCCCCCCGCTGGAAAGGGCATGAGTTAGTGTTGTCTCGGTTTCATGTGGGTTCTTTTCTTCTTCGCGCTTTGGTGTTATTTTTGGGGTGCACAGGTAAAGCCTGCCGTCCAGTCTTTTTTTTTTTCTTTTTTTCTCCCTTCGCTTGATTTAGGACCCCTTAGACCTCGGCCCCTGGTTTGATTTTTCTTCGACGTTGGACTGTGGCTCACCGCGTTCAACCAAGGGTACGCACTTTTTCCCTCTGTTTTTGTTGCAATTTTTTCCCTTACGAGCTAAACCCCCCCTTTGGTGGAAAACCCTGCCTTTAGATTATCGGGCGTTTGCGTCGTCCGGTCTGGTTAATTTCCCCCCCTATCCCTTTTCCCCTTTAAATAAACTTTCTAACTTTTGTTGTCCTGCGCCATTGTAAGTCTTATTGGACTATTAATTGGCCCTCTTTTTCCCCCACTTCGCGGTACGAACATTTTCCGCAATCCTCTTTGACTCGTTTTTTAAATTTCGAGCCCCCCCAAGCTAAAATGCCTGTGTCAGTAGGGCTTTCGTCTTGGTACCTGGTTTTTTTGTGTTTCTATCCTGATAGTCTCGCCCTGTTTTTTTAGCCACGGGGGCGGCACCCCCCTGGACGTTTTTGCCCCCCTCACGACGCGTTGACGGTCTTTTTTCAGGTTAACGTTTGTAGCCCCCCGCTCATTCTTCCCCCACGTTGGGTGGGTTTTCAGCCCACCCCTCCTTTTTGGCCCTTGGAATATGGTCCTTTCCCCGATGGGCCGAGGGTGTACGTGGGCTGTTTTTCCCCAGCTCTCGACACAATGTCGACACGTTGATATTTTTTATTTCTTCTGGTTGCCATTTTTATCCATCTGTGTTCTTTGGTTTTTCTTAAGAGAATTCAAACTGTTTTAGACTTCCTCTAAGCGGATTTCCAATGATTACCCCGGTAAGACGAAGATTGGTTTGGTGTTCATCTTTTTCCTGTGTACTATGTTTTGGTCCCACCAGTCGCCCCCCCCGACTTTAGAGAATCCCCCCTGGATTTTTTTCAGTGAGGATTTCCCTTCTGCCCCAGTACTTACGGACGTGCTTATTTCTCCCGTAGCGAATACCCTGCCTCCATTCTCCGGAGGAACTTTTTCAAAGTCCCAGGAGCAGTCCCTCTTGAAGAGTTCCCCTTTGCAGGCCGCTCTTGCAACTCTTTTCTTTCGTCCCGTTCCTGATAGTATATCCTCACTCTCCTCGTGTGGCCCCTCCCTCCTTCCTTTCCTCTTAGTCGCGCTCGCGGTGTATCTCTCTCCTCCCCTTTCCCTTTGTTGTTGTCGAGATTGTTTTCCTATCTTTAGCGTCGATGACTTACAGTTTCGTCTTGTTAGACGACTTCTGAACAAGGAAGTACGGGTATTGCCCCCTGGTCTCCACGTCATTCAGATTACTTCAATCCTTGGAATTATTGAGGGTTCTTTTTCCACGTTCTGCTGCCCTTTCTGAAGTCTTCGCATTCTCTCTGCCTTAAACGTGCTGAGAATAGTTTCCGACTCTCCATCTCAAGAGTATTCTCGTTTTGACGTCCCAACCCTTTTTCTCCTCTTTACCCCCTCAAACCCCCTGCTTGTCTTTTTGATCTTTAACTCCTCTTCTCCTCCCCCTCTCACTTGAATTCTCTGCGACGATGATCCCCCAAACTCGGCCCCTTTTCTGTCCAGCAGAAAAGACAGAGCGAGCCTTTGAGATTTTCCTGGGGCGAGCGAGCCTTCTTTTTCACCTCCAGTCGACGAGCAGGTACCCTCCTTTCGCCCCCGTCTCATCAGCCCCGTCCCTCTCGCCTTCCCCTGGACAACCCCCAGAAACAAACAAAGACAAGTGGTCCGTTGTTCTGTACGGGACCACCTCCCTTTTCCTCCCCCACCCAGTCAGTGAGTTAGGAGCGCTCTTTTCGCCTCGAGGGGCAGCACAGTTTTCTCTTTCCCATCCAGTTTCCTATCTTTTTACGGCCCACCATCCGACAGGTTCCGGTAGCGCTTCCGGTCATTTCCGCATTTTTTTCTTTACTTTGACCCCCACTCGTAGAGTTACTCAGTGCAAGTGAGTCTTTCTTCTCAATTGTGCAAATAGGCCACTGGTGAGATAGATACCCTCTTGGCAGTTTTCTCATCTTTTCACGCAATTTATTTCCCACTAAAGTCCTCTAATGTCTCCTTGGGTTCCCCCTTCAGAGACTTCTTTTTCCTCTGAGAGCTCTTTCGTGTCCCCTTCCTCTGGGTCTTCTTAACGGAAGGGAAAACGCGCCCCTCCTTCTGCTTTCGTACCAGCTTTTTTTTCCCGCCCATTTCCCCGTCGAGATAAATCCCCCTCCCTTCGCGAGGCCCTATGCCCCCCCGACGCGCTGATGAGTCTTTGTCGCCCCCACAAGGCTTCCCAAGGAAGCGGAACCCCCCCCCCCCCTCCAGCACCCAGCCCTTTCCCTCAGGAGAACAGTGCCCCTCTCCCTGTCCACACCTTTTTTTAGGAGGTTTTTTTTCCCCCCGAGCGAATGGCCCCGCACCCATCCCGTGCCGACGCGTGCCGAACAGGTTTCCTCGCGAAGGAATATTTCGTTGCTTGCAGTGCGATCCCCGTTCCCCTCCTTTTCCCGATCTGTTTGCGAATCGTAAATCCGTTCTTTAGCCTACTTATCCGTGTCCACGGTTTTCGCTTTTTTTCCTAAGCGAATCTCACTAAGTCTTTGGGATATCGGGTACCTGCCCCGTTTCCCGACCTTTGACTTAAGTCCTCCCCCCTGCGCCGCCGGTCTTTGATTTCGCGTTAGTTGATGGTTTCGATCTTGTTCGCGGCTCCTATTTATTCCAAGCGTTTTTTCTTGTCTTTAAGCAAAGTCACCGCCACCTTCTTTTGTTCTTCTTTTTTCCTCTCCTGGGATGTGTCTCCTTTTCCACCCCTTGCATAAATAGGATTCCTACCTCCCCCCAGTTTGCCGCCTAAACGCAGTCTCAACCCTCCCCCAGTAACGATAACCACGAAGGTATCATAACAGCCTGATCCGGGCAGCATCCCCCCCCTTCTCCCCCCCGGATTTTAGGATCGAGGGTGTTTCCACTAACCTCTTTGAGCCCCCCACTTCGGCGCGGAACCCTAACAACGTGGAGATTGAGCCTTTGGTTTACCCCACACCCCCGCTGTTGAGAATTGCCGCCTGTCCCCTTCGTTTCGCGTGTTTGCTTCGGTTCTCCCCTGTTTTTTCTTTATATTTTTTACTACCCCCCCCCCTTTTCGCCCCTTCGGAGTCGTTTTTATTTTTTTATTTCACTTCTCCCTCGATGGTCAACGACAGACGCGTTCTCCCGGCGGTGCTCCCACTGGCCCTGATTCCTTTGTCATTGACCTTCAGGCGGTTAGCAGTCCCCTTTTGCGACCCATTCGAACCTGAAGCCTTTTGCCTTCTTTTATCTTTTCTTGCTGCTATCTCTCTCATTGTCGTCGTCGAGTCACCTTTCTGTTGGTTTTTTCGTTTTGCACGGGGCCCGGTTGCGTCGAAAAGCCCCGGCGTTTGTTGTGGCACTGGCTGGCTCCTACTTGATTGAATCGTCCCCCCCCATCCTTTCCGTTAATCTGGAGGTCAATTTTTCACTGGACGTCCCCCGTTCCTTATAGAGGCGCCGCCTTTCCGCTTTTTTTCCACCAACCCCCCCCACTTTCCCGGCCCTTCTGCGCCGCGGCATGAGGGAATTTTTGTTTTTCTGCTCCACCCTCTCCTCCCCTTGCTCTTTGTCGGGACTGATGTTTTTCTTCCGGCCTTGCAGGGCATGGTCTTGCCTTCCTGCCTTAGGTTTTCCCAATGTCCTTCTTCTCCCAGAAAAGAGAAAAGTGGTATGCCGCCCCCCGTTTTCTTGAGTCTTTTTCGCTTCTCTTCTTTTTTGACTTCTGAGGGAAAAGAACGACTTTTCCCCAAATTCTTCTTCTGTTCCGTTTTGACCCTTTTCGCCTTGATACTTTTTTTGCGAAGGCAGTGACATTCGTGGGCCTTTTTTATGAAAATCCATTTGTCCCTTATTTATGGAAGTTTTCCTTCTTGCTCTTGAAAATGACCTGGAGTCCCCTTCGACGCCGCGTGGAAGGTCCCCCACCCCCGGCGGCAAAGACCCCAAGTTCCGTTTTTCTGCTGTTCCTAGAAAAGCCTTGCCTTTGTGACAAGAAGGATACATCCCTCGGTCTGACGAATACGCAGACCTAACCCCCTCTAGTATTCGAGAGGACTTTATCGGCCCAACACTTTCCCCACTTTTTTCTGTCGACTCGACAGGACAGTGTCCTGCCCTTTTTCACCCGCCGCTCTACTCTTCATTACCGCGCGCTCTTTCTTCCCTGAAGGGCGCTGATCACTCCCCCATGCACTTGTTTTCCTGAAGTGCGTAGTTAAAAGCCCCAAGATCCATTCTGTGGGGAA
>Ga0179593_1672116_pt1 | contig 15642 bp, 12 predicted proteins | sample CZODoug2_1_08_16_FD_185931 | JGI IMG/M metagenome (GOLD analysis project Ga0179593, IMG submission 185931) | Vadose zone soil fungal communities from Angelo Coast Range Reserve, California, USA - CZODoug2_1_08_16fungal (PacBio error correction) | ecosystem: Environmental > Terrestrial > Soil >... | reverse complement strand
GAGCCGCCCTCTCTCATCGTTCCTCCGAATTTCTGGCGGTTACTTTCGCTTCTTTGAAGGCAAGTTTTGTTTTTTTAATCCTCCTCGTTTCCCCATCTGCTCTCCGTAATCGAGTTTCTTTTTGGATCCCTTTCCCCCTGTTTCTGAAAACATTATGAATTTTTTCCCGGACAGGTTCTCCCCCCCCTTTTCCACCGTCCTTATGACATTGTCAGTGCATCCTACTTTTAAGTCGCTTCTTTCTTGAGTCCCCTCCTCCTTTCCTGTCTTATCAAAACCGTCCCCCTTTTTTTGCGCGTCAGTCTTGGTTTTTTTTATCTCTTTTGACCCTTTTCTTCAGACCTCGCTTTTTTTTTTCCGCTACCCTTCTACAACGGCACTTTCCTCCATTGTCTATCCCACTTGAGTCCTTCCTGATCCGAGACTGCGTTTGCACGAATTGCCATCCCCCTTCGTCCTCCCGTTGATTACCTTCTGAAAAACCCTCGCCATTCTCCTAGAGCGCTCCAGCTCCCCCTTTTCCTTTTTGAAGTTTCTTCCCTATTGTCCCTCCCTCTCGGCTTACCCCTTCTTGACTATTTTCTCATTTTTTTTGAGATCTTTGCCCTTGAGGACTTATTTTCACCCCCCTTTCGTTTTTCGTTTAGGAGCTTGGTTACACTTTTTTCTTCATTAAAGCATTGAAGCCTCTTCCTGGTTGGCTCCTTCCTCTAACCCCCTATTCAGAGCATTGCGGTCCTTTACACCATTTCGGACTGTGAGTTATTCCTGGTGTCTGTCGGTCTTGTTTAAAGGTTGTTTTAGAGGCCCAACTGAGAGTCACTCAGGACCTGCTCGAGAGTTTGTCAGTTCAGGTCTTGGTGTCATGTCGTGTTGGAATGGCCAAGCGTGACCTTTGCATTCTAGTTCCCCCTAGCCCATTGTCTCTGTTCGCGACTTCACATGCCTAACGGGCGTTTCCCCGAATTGCCTGTCCCTTTTAATCTAGCGAAATTCCCCTCTCCATTCTAGGCAACTTACTTTTTAAGACAGTTTTTTCTTTCTATCATGCCTTAGTTATTTTTTCTTTCTCTTCCTCTTCATTTTGATTTCTTCGTCTTCTTTCGCTGACACTTACGTTGCGCCTTCCACCTGTTTAGTCATCATTTAGCCTGACACCCGCCCCCGCACTTCTTACAGCAAGAGCCCGTTTTACGTACACCTCATCTTCTCATTCTGGGTACCAACGGTTCACGGATAAACCGTACAGGTGTCCCTTCATCCGCCCCAAGCCCTTCCTGAGCCCCTGGTTTAGTTTCTTTCTCCGTGGCGGTTCTTTTTTCCCCTTTTAACATCTGTAGATTATGACCATGTTACTTTCCACCCGGTCTCTTACAGGGCTCTTTTTTGTTTTTCCCTTAGGGCTCTCTTGCTCTTCCCCCCGGGACTAGACTCTCTTTCCCGGACAGGAAGGTATCGACTACCTACCTCCCTGTTTTCTTCACTCGTCTTCCTCCTTGATGGCGCCTCTGGCTCGCATTGGACATTCCCTTCCTTTCCCTCTCATGAACCCAATTCAGGTTCTCCACGTCCTTGAAAATGTTCTTTTTCCATTTCTCATGAATTTTTCCTTTAACAAAGTTCCCCCCCTTTCCAGCTCTATTTTTCTTTAGGGACTTTCTTTGGTTTTTAACGTATTTGACATTTCCGCACTACTCTTAACCTTTTTTTTGCGGGGTCCTTATGCCTCCAGTCGTTCACCCTTTAAGAGGCTTCCTGATTGCCTATGTTTCTTCTTCGGATCTGAATCCCGACGTTGACTTCTGGTTCCCTGGAAAGCCCTCCAACTTTTGGATGTACTCATCTCTTGAATGACTCTTCTTTTACAAGCCGTCGCCTTCTGAGCCAGATGGTGTTCTTATACATTCCTAATGTCTTTATCATTTTTTGGAAAGGAGAGATTTTTAATTTGTCGATCGCCCCTCTCTGCTGAACCTCCCTTCCTGCGTTCTTCTATCTTCGAGGACATTTTCCTCCCTACAAATTTCGCCTTCTGGGGGCCTCCGGAATCCCCATCCTTAATAGTCTTCTTTTCTCAGCATCTTCAGTTTTTTAGTTTCAGACTTCCTAAACCTCTTTCTCAGTTTGCCCTGCAGTCTTTTAGTTCTTTCAGTCTCCCCTTCCTGCCTTTCAGCTCACTTTGGGCCTCTCTCTCTTGAGCTGGGACTTTTACTAGGTGGTCTTTTTCGAAGAAAGGTTCTCCCTCCTTCCCTCATTGCTGTTTAGCCACCTGCTCCCTTCTTTCCCTGTTCAAAATGGTTCTTTGGACGATAATGTCCCCAAGTTCAGTCTGGCGGCTTTTTTACTGAGGCAGCTTCAAGTTCTTTTCAAGTGCCTTCGGTCGCCGACGACGAGATCCGGTCGTGAGTCCCTCATCCTATTCTTCCCGAGGATCAAATGTACCCTTGAAGGCCTTTCTTAACTTCCGGTTGCTTCTTGTCTTTTTTCACCCCCCATCTTCCTCCTTGCTGCCCCCTGCGATATCTCAGGTTTTTTTGAGGAAGCGTCCCTTTTTTTCGAATATGTTTTTTCATACCGTTGCGCTTTCCTTGCCTCCGTTTACTCAAGGTATCTCGACTTTCCTTTTCCTTTTGAGTAGATCCTTCCTTCCCATGGTTTTTGATTGGGCCGCGTATTCCTGTTTTTACTATTGCCCTCCCAATGTCGTCCCCCCATCCAGTTCCCTATCTCGGCGCCTACTCCTGCTCCCCTGCTTTATTCTCCCTCCGTTCGCATTCTTCTTTCTTCTTTCCCCTAAAGTACACGCTGATGCTGCCGGACGAGCCCCCGTCCTTGCTCACCTGAAATTCTCCCCCGTTGGTGTTTTTGCTCGCGCCTTGACGTAAGCATCGGCCCTCCTTCTGTGTACGTGCGACTTCCGCGCCCTTATGTTCCTCGGTTTTCTCTTTTCGGTAATCGTCCTTTTTCAGGAGTATGCTCTTTTTGTGAGCTCCTTGCTGTTGATCCTTCCTTACGGCTTTGGTCGCCCATAACATACGGATCCACTGCCTAGCTTTCTTCTGTCCTGTTTGTCCTTCGCTGACCTCACGCTCCTCCCTGCCCTGTCGGAGGCACCCAACTTTTTCTCTCTTTCCGATATTTAGTTTTCGATTTTTTAAATTTTTTCCTGGTGCTGTTCTTCGCGAATCGTCATCCCGCACTTCTGGCCTCTCAGCTAAGGAATTCCTTTCCTGCGTTTGTTTTTGATCTCGGACGACCTGCGAACGATTGTCGTCCCCCTTAACCTTTCTTCTTTTTCCCTTTCCCCCCCCTTTCGCGGACCTTCTCAGGACTGTCCTCCTCCCCTGACTGCCAGTAGCTTTCCTTCTCCCCCAGTTTCCTTGAAGACCTGTCCCACCATTATGAATAAAAGTGCCATCGAGTTGACCTTTTGCGGCACAGCTTCGAGCCTTAATCCTCCGTCGCTTCACCCTTCGGAGGACGTCGTTCCGTGCGCTGGACTTTCTCCCCGGATGGATAAGCTTTTTTCTCTTTTTCGATCTCCCTTGAAAGACTTTCCCCCTTGGCTTTCTTTTTACGAAACCGTCCCCTTCGGGACTTTCCTTTTCTATTTTACATATTTTTTCATGGCGTTTTCCTTCTTTTTCAATCTCTGATGCCCGCTTTTTAGGCCCCTTCCTCGCTAAGCATCGACCTCATCCTGGCAAGCTATGTTCCAAGGTCGGTCCTACGCCCTTCCCTTCGTTGGCCGCCCCTTTCTGCGGACTTCTCGTCCCCCGAGGACCATTCCTTTTCTTCGTACGAAATTCAACGTTTTTTTCAGTCGCGTGTCCTTTTTGTCCTGAAAAAAAAATTTTTTCAGTAATAGAGTGCCCTCTTGAAGGGGCCCACAGGTTTCTCTCTCAGCCTTTTCATTTGTAGAGGATTATCTTGCATTCTTGCGAAATCGCGCCTCTCTCATGCCCCCTCCTTGCAGTGCGCCCTCTCTTGCTAACCATTTTTTTTCCGGGCCGTTCGCTTCGCCCCGTCCTCCCTCTTTTTTCTTCTACCAGCATCGCTGTTCTTTGCAAAGACCGGCACTCCCCTTTTCTTCCCTCAGGCTTGCTTTCTCCTTTCTTTTTTTCCTTTGAAACCCTCCACTTTTCCTTTCGAATATTTTTTTTTTTTTTTGTTTCCCATCCTTCCCCTTTGATATGCGTTTTTTCTCTTTGGTCATGGCGGCCTTTGATGTTTCCCCCCTTCCGGGCCCCCCCTAGGCGTCTCTTCACCTTTTTTTTGTACGAGCTTCTTTCTTTTTTTCCTCTGATTTTCGCGCCCCTTTCCTTTTGGGCGCCCCCCGCTAGTGTTTTTCGGAGGGTGGTTGGCCCAGGATCCCCAGTTCCCCCAAATCCCCGGGTTTCCCTCCTTTGCCGCCCCTTCACTTTCGTCAAATTTTCAGTTTCATCTGTACCTTTTCCCAACCGATTCCCCCCTGAAGCTCGTCGTTTCATTTCTTTCCCTTCGTTTTTCATTTTTGGACGGTCTTCATTTTTTTTCGTCACTACTGCTGGTATTAGCGTGGACCCCGCTCTCCCCCCGGTCATGCCTGACATCCTTCGCTACATTTAAGTTCGCATTGTCCTGGTACTTCTCTTCCATCTTTGTTTCTCAGGACGACGGATCTTTGAATTCCGCCGCTCTTTTTTGTATGTTTAAATCCAGCCCTGTTTTCCATCCGCTCTTGCCTTCCTGGATGCCCCGTTTTGTATTCCTTCAGTCTCTTTTTTTTCCAAACTGCACTTTTTTTTAGTGCGCTGACGCAGATAATTGCTCTTGCGGCTTGAACCTTAGCTGTGGCATATTCCGTCACCTTTACTCTTATCGATTGACTCCCTCTGTCGCTGTTAGTTGCCTTTGACTCACCCATCACGAGCCCCCCCCCCCTCTTTTACTGCACTCCATGACGACTTTTCTTTGCATACTTCTCCCCCTCCCTCCCTTTGTCGCCCCGTCCCGGGTGACAGCAACCTTTTCTCTTTTTTCATTCACTTGTTTTTGTAGAGCCGTCCAGGAAGATAGTTTTCCATCACTACCGTCTTCCATGGGCTCCCGCTGGTCGGTTTTTTTTGTTTCTGCTCCGCCGACACTGTCGATATCAAATTAGTTTAGGTAGCAGAATGGGTGAAAGTTTCACCTCTATACCTTCCTTTTTTTTGCGATCCTTTCCAGTGCACTTCGGGCCGATTTCAGGGCTCTTCAACCTTCCCTCTAATTGGGCTTGGTCGTGTTAATTCGTTCAACTTGTATTTTTTTTCCGATCGTCCCCCTTTTCGCTTAGGTTAGTACCCTCTCATTCGCTTCAGTCCCAGTTTTTGTGCTAGACGGTCAGTTTTGATTTTTTATCACCCCTTTTCTCGCGCCACCCTCTTTCCCTCTACCCCGTACGATTGTTGGCAAGCTATTTTTTATTTTTTGCATTCCTTTTTTTTCTCCCTGTGGCCAACTCAAGGGACGTTTTCCCATTGTCCGTCCTGAATTCCCGGAAGTATGCAAACGGTCCTATGTGCTTTAACTATTTTTATGGGCCTGGTCGTAAACCGTGTGATCCCCATGACCGACTCTCCCCCGTCGCCGTCTGACGATCGGATTCCGCACTCCCTTCCACTTTCTCATGAGGCCGGGTAATCCCCATTCCCTTTTCGTAACTTTGCTTCACCCTTTTTTCCTTGCCTCTCTTTCTTTCCCCTCCTTTCGAGATCTTTCCTTCAATGCCTTCTGACGCTGCTCCTTCCGAATTGCGTCTCTCTTTGAAATCTACCTTTTTTCCCTTCTGAGTTTATTCTCCAGTCCGTGTTTTCGTACCATTACGGAGACGGAGCAGTACTTCCCCTGTATTTGGACTTCTTTCCTTTTAGGCCCAGTTTGCATCTGCAATATGATGAAGTTTTTCCCATAAGGAAAGTGGAGCTGCAAACTTCCTTCGTATCAAGTTCTTTTCTTCGACTACCATGTTTCCATCTCCTTGGAATGGCCACCGCTGGAACTCGACCTTGAGGCAACCACCCCCCTTCTCTCTTGCCGTTTTGGTAGAGATCCGCGTGTTGCCGTTTTACCAGGCCGGCTGGTTTTCCTTAAGCATACACCTTTTCAAACCCTCCCCTTTCCCCCTTAATTCTCCTATTGTCGGTTCAGCAGGCCCCGTCATTTCTTAAGAACGGTCCCTTGGACCAACCTCTTCGTTGCTTGAAAACTTATTACGACACGCAACCCCCTCGCTCCCCCTAATTTTCCACAATCTTTCGCTAAGTACGAACTTCCCGACTTCAGGCCATTCGTTGTTCAGATTGACCCCATTTTTTAGGCTCGCCTTTAATGGACCCCCTAGTAAAATTGAACTAGTCAATGAATCTCGGAATTTTTCCTGTGCCCCCTCTTTCTACCCCCCGTTGTCATCGAGGGGCGGTACCGTTCGCTTCTGCATTCGGTTCGGTCGTTTCCTGAACGAGCTCCTGTTTCTCGCCTCTCGGAACGTTGCAACTGTCCTCCCGTCGCAAATCTGGTGGCCGGAGTTACTCCCGATGCGACATTCGTTGGGCTCTTCCAGCCTCGCTGGGTCTATTGCGGAAGGGCGTGCTTTCCGGTGGACAGAAGACCTAGTGCTTATTGTTCACCTTTTTTCCCTCATTCCTCGACGACCTTCAAAGCGCAGTCTTTCATTCTCCCTGCGCGGCCGCTCCTCATTCGCGTTTTTACAGAGTAGATTCCTGGCTTTTTAAACCGCTTTTTATCACTCTACTGACTTCCCAGCTCCCCCTCTCTAAACCTCGTGCTTGGGAGAAGATCCCCCGCCTGGTACCTTTAGTCCACTTGGAAGCCGTATTCGATCCTGGATCGTTCCGGACTTTGATGTCTTTATTTTAAGCGAGGTCTTCCTTCTCTGATTAAGGATTGTGGTCTTGTGACCGGAGTCGCCGCCCCCTTTCAGCTGCCACCATCCCTGCCCCCGGTCCTTCGTAAAGAAGGAGGTGATTCAGCCTGCCCCTGTCCAGGTCGTCACTCATTCGGAAGTATGGGACCACGGCTCCATCCTAGACGCCGCGCCTTCCCCACGTCTGCAATCCCCCCAATGCCCCTCCATAAATCACCGCCCGCCTTTTCCCCGTGATTTTCTTTTTGAAAACCCATTTCGTGTTTCACAAATTGTTTCGATCGTTAAGGTACTTAGGTCTACTTTCTCTTTTTCTCTGCTTTTTACTGTTACCCACCCCCCCCCTAGTCGGCGTAGCCTTGAAGGCTACCCAGCGATTTTTCTCCATTTCTCTCTCCTTTCCGTTGTTGTTCCTATTTACCCCGGTTTCCTGTCCGGGCCGGAGCGGATCCTCCTCGGTTCTTCACGGAGTGTGGGGCATTTCTGAGCCCCCCCAGTCAAAAGACGTCGACCGGCCCTCGTTTGCGCCCTTAAAACCGGGATAAATTGCGCTACCTTTTTTTCGATTCCGTTCAACCTAATTGCCCTTTTTCTCCCGTTCGCTTTTTTTGGGGCCTTAGGGTCTTGGTGTTTTAAGTTATTGCCCCGCGATTACGATGTAGCCCTAATACGCTGTGGCAATCTCCCCCTGTCCCCGCCCCCTCCGGATTGGTTCTGCTCCGGCTAGCTGCGCACCGTTTCTCTGGTGTCATCGTTGGTCTTTGATCTCCCTTCCCTTTTCCCCTAATCACTCCGCTCGCCTTACGAGGAGGATCTATTTCTCAGACCCCTTGTTCCTCCGCGATATTCCTCTTTCTGAGGGATTACGATTTGTTAATCCTGACAAGTCCGTCGAAAACGGTAGAGCAACCTCCTTTTCCCTCGATTTCTCTCCCGTTTTGAATAACGAGCTTCGTCCAGTTAAGCTTACGAACTGGTCGCTTGCAAGTTCCCCCACCCCGATTTGCGTTTAGCCCTCTCAATCACCTTCGTCTCCTTTCCGAGTACATTTTCTCCCCAAAATACGCGACATGGCATCAGGTCTTTTTGAGTTGAACGCAGCATCCGACTCGTTTTGCTTTTTTCTATCGCCATGACCGTGTCAGTTCGTCTCCTGGGCGGGAGCCCTTTTCCCGATTTTCCGACGGTCGGTCCTTTCTTTTTTTCGTTTTGAATAGTTCTTTTTATCCTAACCGACAGGTCAGCCTTTGCGTCCATATATCTCGCGTGTTCTCCCCCTTCCCTTTTGAGACTTATCTCTCTAAGTTTTTCCCTTCCCTCCCGTTAGGCCCTTCATTTCCAGAATGTTTTCCCCCCATGATCCGCCTAACGGCAACCTATCGCGCTTATGTCCTGTGAATTCTTTCTTTTTCCCTGCTCCTCCTGTACCCTGCTGTGCCCCCTCCGATAAGGGTGCTTGTTTTTGCGAATTCGTTTCACGTCCCTTTGGGTATGAGGACGAGCTGTATCGCCTCTTCTGCTTCACAGACCCCCATTCCTTTAATTTCAGCTTACCGGTCAAGGGTTTCTTAGACGCTCGTGGTGATGCGTGAATACAACCTAACGAGGCGCACCTTTCTTCTCCGCTCTCGTTCCCTCTTTTTAAGTTGAACATCCGGTTGCCCCCTACCAGTTTCGCTCGGCCCCCTCCTCGGTGGCTCCGGAGCGCCTGGTATTCAATTAAGGAACTTTTCATTTCTTTTTCTTTTTTTCAAGGCATGTGTCCTAAGTGTCGTTGAGGTTCCACCCCATTTTCGACCTTTCTTTTTTGTTACTCGTTTGTATACAACCTCGACCGGCCCCCCGCCGCCGAGATTTCACTGACCGCTCGACCGGCCTAACTTCCCCTCCGCGCCCTTTTAAACAGCAAGGCGGCCCCCTAAGGCATCTTTCCCTGCTGCGAATTTTTTCCCACCTAGCTTTAACCGGTCGTCATTTGCACTCTTCTTCGTTTCTTTTGGGTTGTTTTGTTGATTCTAAAGAAGTGTAAGGACGGCCTCCTCCTTTTCGCTTGTCCGAATCATGTTTTTGAACCTTATTTCTTGACATTTCGTGACTTTCGTTAATCCGTTTTTCATCAATTAGTAATAGTCCGAAGGAGGCTTGTTTATCTGTTTTTCATGACCCCCTCTTTTTCGCCCATGAATATCGGCTATGTCGCCTCCCCACTTGTTTTTGCCAAATGTTGTACAAGCCGTCCCGGCTAGTTCCTTCGTTTTCGTAACATGGATTGTCATACTCTTTTGTTTCCTTTTCCTTCAAGGGGTATGGTTCTTCTTCAAACTCCTCCCCCCCGGATCTTTCTGTCCGAGATCGTTTGAGTCGAGAATCGATCAGATTTGGGTTTTCTCCCCCTGGTTTTTCCTCCATCGATCCGTCGTCCACAGAACTGGACCCCCACCCTGTTTGATTCCGTCAACGTTTTTCTTTTTTTGGGCGGCACGAAGTTTCCCCGGACGCTGGATACCAGATCTCTTTTCTGAAGCTTTTTCCCTCCACTCCCCCAATCGCGGACCGCCTTGACAGCAGAAATTAGGCGGTTCTGCGACCTTTCCCATCCCTCTTGAGACATAGCCGTCCTACAAAAAGTTTGCACCGAGTTTCCGGGGGTGACCGGTCCCATTACTTTTCTTTTTCACCCTCTCTAAACTAATGCGTTTTTCCCTAATATCGCACTTTTGTTTCTATCATTCGCCTCCTCTCGAAACGCGCCGCGGAGGCTCGGTCTGTCCAAATTGCCTGAGAAGGTAGGTTCGCCTTTTTTTAGGACTCGATCCTAGACCGTTCACTGCCTTACGACCGTCGTCATGTTCCTTCCGTTTCTAACTCGATGCCTACATCAATGCGTTGAGAAAAGCATTCTGAGTTTTGAGTGTCCGGACGGTTCTATGCCTGATTCAATGTTGCTATTGTTCTTCCCACCAAGTCTTCCCCCCCCTTCGACGACCTGGAAGACGATTGTGACCCGGTCTCTTGCTGAGAAGGACGAGACTCGCGTGCCAGATTTCCCACGCGATCCGTTCAACATCTTATTGATATAATTCTGACTATTCTCGACATTGATCCCCAAAATTGTTGCACTTCTTGTAAGCTCGCTTCTCCTTCTTGTAATGCTTCACCGAAGTCAATCGTGGTCAACGATCTTTGAGTTCAGTTGTGTTGCTTTTGCAGCATAGCTCAGACGAGTTCCTCCCTAGGAATGGTCACGATGCCGGAGGGGTGTTTCCTTATTCTCCGCCCCTGAAACGTCTTTTCCACGTTAGCATCGTCCTTAGGTTAGCAGAACCCTTTTGAGGCGCGGTCCCCTCTTTAAAACGCAGTCGGTCAAGCCTCTCCTTTTTTTTTACGGCAAAGAAACTTTCCCCAAGACCCCCTTGTCCTGCCACGCAAGCCGCTAGCAAGTGATTTGTTACCCAACCCCTGTCTTCACCTGTTTTAGCGAACTTTTTGACCTCTTTCAACTTTTTAAAGGTCTTAAACTTCTTGCTGCCTAAGCTTTACTGACAAACACTCCGGGTACTCTTTTCGAGCCGCGACAGCCCGGTCTTTCCCCCCTCTACCATCTTTTTCATCCCCCTCCTTTTCTAGATTTCCGCCCCTCGTCCTGTTTTGCGCTTCACGCCTTCTTTAGTCCCTGCGTTTATCAGTAAAGCTAGCCCGCTTGAACCCAACACTTCTCTCTTCCCTCGCCTTTTTCCTTGTCCCCCCGGATCGTTCACTTTAGCGTTTACCGAGGTCCCGACACAAGAATGGACATCTCAAAGATCTCGTTTTTTCCCCAGTGTCGGGTGTTTTCGTCTTTTCCCCGCGATAAAGATTTCTTTCTGCTCCCTTTTTTTTGTGACCTCCCTCTTTTCCTCCAAGCGAAGGCGTTTTTCTACGGCTGTACGTTTTTCCCCGTTTGCAAGGATGTTTCTGCGGAGCTCCGTCCCTTCCCCCTCCTCACCCTTCCCCTTCTCTCAGTCGTCGCTGAGATTCCAAGAAAGACCCTGTGTTTCTCGAGAGAGTTGACTTTTTGACCGAGGTTTTTTTTTTAAGCCTTTTCCCCCCTCTAGGCTTCGTCCCCACTTTCGATTTTTCGCGTGGGATCCTTCGACGGCACTGACTTAGTCATCCATGTTTTATCGCTCCGACCTAATATGGGACGATTGCTACTGCCATTGCGACCTTCGATTGCAGCGATTTTTCTCCTTCTTTCCCTTTCCTGCCCATACGCGACACATTTCCTTTTCAGAAGTTCGGTTCTTCCCTTCCATTGACGTCTTTTTCTCCTCCTCCGTGTTCCTCTAGTTTTTCCCCAGACGGGCTGCCGTAGTTACAGAAGTCGTCAGTTGCTGCGGGTCGTTCCCGTTCCTGCCTGCAGCACCTCCTCCACTGGGGACAGACCGACGTGTGAATGTTGATGTTCTTCGGCGGGGCGACCCAGGACTCGAAGCTTGCCCGCTCCGTAGTAGGTAAAAATTCATTTGAGGTCCTTTTGCATCCCGCCTTTTTCCCCTTTCTCCCCTTTTCCTTCCGGACAATTTTGTGCAATCTGGATTTTCGACCTTTCCCAGTATGGGGAAGGGAGTTTTTCCGAATTGTCATCCTTTAAAAAAAAACCCCCGCTGTGCTTTGTCGTTGCGCCTTCGTTCCCCGCTCCTTTCCTTGCGACTCTCCTTGGATCCCTTCTCCCCCCACGAAGATTCGGCCTCGGATTCCCCATACACAGGAAGTAAGAATGTTCACTCCACGTGCCGTCTTTGTTCTCTCGCTGGTGTGGTCCCGTCCTCCCCCCCCCCACACCCGCTACCTTGCTGCCCCTTTTTGCACAGCACCCCTTTCTATCTACCCCTGGGATTGCTTCCCGCGATGATGGTTCCTGTGTTTCCCTTCCATTTACCACGCGTTGCTTGCGTTAACGTGGGCCCCCCTGCCATAATGTTCACTAGTCTCCCTTCCCGCCTTATCCCTGCATATTCCTTTTCTCCTTCATTTGGCCGACACTTCTTTTATGTGATGGTGCTCCCCCACTTAGTGCCGATATCTGGTCGTCAACGTCTGTTCATTCAAAACTCCAGAGGACAGTTTTTTTCCGTGCTTCCCTATGTTCCCCTGTCTCTGATTCGAAGCAACCATTCCCTCAAGGTCGGCTTTCTCCTGTATTAGCGCAATTCGGTCTTTTCTTCAGAATGCTCCGTTCGTCCTTTTTTACATTCACATTTCCTCCCTTTTTTTTTTTTTCCGTCCTTCATTCCTCTTGAATCGGTTTTCTCTGTGTCTTTGAGTCCTTTTCGTGAGCAAGATGACCGGCATCCCTTAAGTCCATTGCGGCAATGCGGGTCGCTCGAGGAATAAATGGAGTACCCGTGGTACCTCGTTCGGATCTCCCCAGGACTCCCGGCCCTGTTCTCAATAGTCCTTTCCACCTCGTGACTTGTTTCTTCCCCCTTCTGTTCAATGAACTGAAATGGATTCCAGTTCTTTGACGGACCTGGCTTCATACCTTGGAGGCCCCCGGTCTTTCTAACGCCTAATGTTTCCTACCCAGTCCCACTCGCTTCTTTTCTTCCCGAGATCGTATGGGTCCTCGATCCCCCTGTGTTGGCCTCCAGAGGAAGATGGTTGTTTCTTCATTACGTCGCTTCCCCCCCCCCTTACGGTAAGATTCATCTTCAGTGTATGGTTTTCACTCCAGAAGTCTTCGCGGCCGGGCTACGATCTTGACACCACCAGAACCTTTGATTTTGTTCACGAATTCGCCGGGGGGGGGGGCGGGGGGTTTTGTGTGGGTTTGGGGGGAGGGGACACAAAAAACACACACCAAACACCCAACACCCCCCCCCCCCACCCCCCCCCACACTCAAAAAAACACACCCCCCAACCCCCCAACACACCCACCACAAAAACCCAACATAAAAACCCCCCCAAAAAAACACCCCCACCCCCCACCCCCAACCCCCCCCAAACCCCACCCACACCCCCCAAAACAACCCCCCCAAACAACACACCCAACCCCCACACCACAAACACAAAACAACACAAACAAAAACAAAAAAACCACCCCCCCCCCCCCAATGAGAGGAAAAGCTGCATCTCGTGCTTCTCATCCTTCCCCCCTCTCGCGCTCCCGCTTCCCCCAATTTTTCTGAGAGCATTGAAGATTTCCCCTTCTGAGTAAATTTACGGCTCCACTAATTGTTTTTTTTCCTCTTCGGCTTTGTTGAGCCTTTTCTTCCCCCCGCTGTGCGGCCTGTCCCAAGTGCGTCGTTTCGGCCAGCTTTTTTGATCCGAGATACGGCCTGTAAGCTTCTTCTAAACGACCCGCACTTTGAAGGACCGTCGGTTGTCAATGTTTATCCGTCTTGGTTTGCCCTGCTTCTTGCGGGATATCGGTCTCCTGACGAGTAGTCCCCTTTTTGCGTTTCCCCCCGGTGGTCTTCGGATGGCGAAATGTTTTTTTGCTATTGTTTCGGCAAATTGTCTAGAATAAGCATCGATGATTGCCGTTTTATCCGCTCCAGTCCTCGTGGCCTTTTGTTGACATCTTTCTTCCGTTCCCCCGCTATCCCTCTTGCCTCGGATGCCTTTCTACGTCCCTTCTAAAAAGAGGAACGTTCTTGTAGCGTCGTCCGTCCCCCCCCAAACATCGTGCCTCGTAAGCGAGGCAACTTTCGCTTCGGACAACAAAGGTGGATGTTTCCTTTCCCGATCAAGACGAGTCTCTTTTAATGGTAGATTTAAGGATTTCGTTTGCTCCCGCCCCAACCTCCTTCAACGTGCTCCTTTCTAAGCGTTTCGCGAATTCTGCTTCGCCGTTCTCTTTAACACGCAGCCTCGTATGGGAGACTCTTTATAGGGGAACGGCCCCGCCCCCCCCTTCCCCCTACCCCCCTTCTCGAGCGGAGCAAGTTATTCTTCCCTTTTCCACCCCTATCAGGTAACCACTGTATCTCTTCAAGATCAGGTTCAAAGTTGATAGGCCGGGTCTTAACCTTTTGGATTGGTCAGCTTTCCTTATCCACTCGGTCTCGAGTCTTCCTCCTCCCCCGGCCGGTATCCTCCCCTGCCTTTTTTCCCTTCCTTACCCTCCTCCGTGTTTTTTCGGAGATTTAGAAAGCGTCGCTTAAGGTAAGGGTGAGCGGCGCTTGTAGTGTGTGCGAACCCCTTCCCCGTCATGTCCCCCAACGTACTTTTTATAAAGCCTAGCCCTTTTTCTTCCTTGGTATCGTTCAATCGCATTTTCCGCTGTCCCGATTACACTAATGAAACCTCACATTGTTTTTTGGGTCCGGGTTCCCCGTTTTTTCTTCCCCCTGTCTTTTCGGTTCCTTCCTGATTCTTTGCAGTCCCAATACGGACAGCTTGCGGGGAAAGTTACGGGCGCCTTTTCCTTAACGCTACGAGGCGCCCCCGGTGTCCTTTCTTTCGGGGGTCCGGCAACGCGCACCTCCTGCCCTGTCCCAGGAAACTTTGATAGCTCAGACCCAATAAAACTGTGGTCTTACTCCGAGCTTGCTCGCTCCTTACGTTTTGAGTGGTGTTAATATGCACAAGCCGTTCTTTGAGAGATTCGCCCTTTTTCAGTTCTTTTTTAGAGATTAGTGCCGAAGTGATTCCTCTTATCCCATGAGCGGTTTCTAGCTCCGAAGCTGTTCCGTTCCCCCCCAGTACAAACTCCTTGCCGAGGACGTCTTTATCACTGTTTCGTTTCTGCGCTTTTTTGCCATTGGAGAACATGTCTGTACGGCATCAGTTTCCCAAAGACGGAAACTTAAGAATAGTCCTCGTCTTTTCTCAAACTCAGCCCTTTCTCGTCCGACCCTCGACTAGCACCAGCGTTCCCCGGTAGGTCAGGTGCACTTTGTTTGTTTCGGTCGGAAGCTTCATGCGTCGTTCTCAAGCTGCCGCCCCTTTTCCGGGCACTTTTGTTGGGACACCCTACTTGCGGTTTACTCTTCCCCCATGAGGGAACGTCTTTTCGTCCGCTCTTCCTTTTCCCCCCCCCCCTTCGTTTAGCCGATATTTCCACTCAGCATGGGTTCCAGTCTTTTAATAAAGGCAAACTGTTGGTTTATGTAGCCATCTGCTGTCCTTTTCGTCGCATCTCCTTGAATTGTTTCCTCCCCATGCTTCGGTGTCAGGGTGATTGTTTTCGAATTCGTTACTTCCAGGTGAATGGTTCCTGTCTTTTTTCCGCGAAACGCTCCGCGAGATTTTTCAAACCGTTTTTTCCAAATACCCGGAATTTCTGAAGCCTAAAGGTCAATTGCATTGTTCCGACTGATGTGTTTTTCAACCCACTCGTCCCCTCCCCTAAAAGCCACCTTTTCCTCGATTATCCCCGGAAGATCTCTCCATATTCTAACCGTGGCTTGCCCCTCGACATACTGTTTTTTCTTCGATTTGCAAAACTCAAGGTCCTCGGCGTATTTTTCCGTGAGCAAAGGAATCTTCCTTAAGGCCTACAATCATTTGTCTGCCCGTTGTGTCATGCAACTATTTCCTCCTCAATGGCCTTTTTCCTATGGTTAATGATCTCAACCCGACGCATTCCGGCCCTTCGTCGACTATTAAGAATTGGTATAGTTCCGCCATACCTTACATTAGGGCTTCCTTAAATTCTGCTGACCCGAGGAACGATGCAGCCTCTTCTTTCCTTCATCTCCTGGCCCTTTAATTTTGTGTTTGCAATTCCCTTCTAGTGTTCAGGATTG
>Ga0179593_1531383_pt1 | contig 15642 bp, 15 predicted proteins | sample CZODoug2_1_08_16_FD_185931 | JGI IMG/M metagenome (GOLD analysis project Ga0179593, IMG submission 185931) | Vadose zone soil fungal communities from Angelo Coast Range Reserve, California, USA - CZODoug2_1_08_16fungal (PacBio error correction) | ecosystem: Environmental > Terrestrial > Soil >... | reverse complement strand
CCCCCGGAGCTTGCCCTGCGCTCAAGGTGAGAGCGCCCTTCTTTTCTTCTAGAACTGCTGCCGTTTTGGCCCGAGCTTTCTTTTTTCCCTTCCGGTTTTTTGGTGAGTTCGTCTTTTTTCCGGGTCAGGGGGGGGGGGGAAAAAACTGTTTTTTTTAAATCGATTTCAGGAACGGCGTTTCTGGACCGCTTTCTCCCCTGCCGCGGCGATCTTCCCCCTTTGCTCTTTAAAGAGTTGTTTGGGCGTTTTCTTCCCCTTTCGGAGGATGCTTCTTGGCCATCGTTCCGCTTCCTCCTCACGACAGCTCTGAGGTTTCGGTTTTTGCCTCGCCGGAAAAGTGGTCGTTCTGGCGAATCTGTCCCTGTTTTCGTTCGGAAGATTTTCCTTCCTTTGTAGGGTTTCTGCTTCTGTCGTTTTCTTGCTCGCTGAAAGTGCCCCCCGCCTAAATCGGAGCCCTCCCAGTTCGGCGGAGCGCCTGTGTTCGGGCAGCTTTGATTGCTTGTAGAGCTGTCTCTTCTCCTTTCCTTCACCCCTGCCTTCATCATACCCCTTCCTCAGCTGCGTTGATTTCGAGCCCTGTGTCTCTTCCCTTTTTTTTCTGTGCGGCTTCGACCGTTACGCCTGAGGCAAGGTTCGAATTTCCCTCTGCCCGGTTTTAGAATGTATTCCTCGCCCTCTTGGAACAAGCCATTTTTTTTTGTTTGGCGTCTCTCTTCCCCCATCGCTTTTGTTTTTTGGTGGGGGTTGGTTTTTTTTCCCCTTTTTTTTTTGAAAGGTGGCAACGACCTTTTTTGAGGGATGCTCGGCTCTTCTGATCCGGCCGGTTCCTCCAAGGCCGGTTAATGACTTTCTTACTTTTTTTTGCTTTCGTGCTTGAAATCTCTTCCGGAGCGTTTCGTTCCACATCGGGATTCGGACCGCGTCGTCCTCTTCTTTTCAACAGGATATTTGGTTCTCCTTTCCTTTCTGCAGTTTCTACATAGTGTTAGTTGTCTGAAATCCTCTCCTTGCTAGCGACCCACCCAATGTGAGGGCTTTTTGAAGAGCGACCATTTTACTTGCCGCGAGGATCCTCCTCATACTCCGTTGTTTTTTTAGAGTACTCCTCTCCTCGTTTGCATTTTTCGCTAGCTTGCACGCTTTCCCGCACTGTGTTAATTCGATGCGATCCTGTTTGATTTCATCCACTATTCCTTTTGGTCCCGTGAGATCTGTCAAGTATAACACGGCCACTTTCGCTCTCTCTTTTTTTTCAGCATCTTCAGTGCGTATGGACCCAGATGTGTTTTCTCTGCTCTTTCCTTTTAATCCCCCTCATGCAGGGTCCGCCTTCGGAATCCTGCGACTTCCATTCCCCCTGACTGTACTTTAGTTAAACTACTCCCTTTTTCCACTTTTCTTTCCCCTTTTTCCCCCCCTAGTATCTTCTCGACACCGTTCCAGAGATTGTTTCCGCTACCCCGACCTTTGGGCCTCCACGGACCCGCCCATGGCTTCTTTTCGATTTTACCAGGGCCTTATACCTTTTCGAATCCTTGCCTCAGGGCGTCAGCCTTTTCTGTCGAAGCCGCACAACGACACTCCCATCAGCTTGGGTTTTAAGCGGTCACTTTTTTTCCCCGCAGGGCACTGCATCTTTCTCCGTCGAGGCGAAGCTCTACCAGAATCTCAGCAATCCCCACCCCTCGCGATTTTCTCATGGTTCTGCGGTTTGTTTTCTCTTTTTCAGACTAGCAATCCCCCGTTCCAGTATATAGACGCGAATCGGTGTCTGGCGCCCAAGCATCGAAGCCCCTCACCATCTTTCCGGTCCATTTCAGCCCTCCAAATCAGATAGCCTTACGAACCCTTTTTCCCTTTCGCTTCCCGCCTTTTTTTTCTCTTCCCTACCGCGGCCTTGATCTACGACAGAGACAGCCATCCCCTGTGAACTAGGCCGAGAAAGTCGCGGTCCTCCCCCTCTTTTTGATCCACCAGGTTCTTCGGAAGGACACTTTTTTTTCCTAGTTTTTTTTTTTCCCCGTGACTGCTATCGATTGCGCCAGTATTCCCCCCCGTTTCCGAAAGCGAACTCTTCTAACTCTTGCGCTTTTTCCCTTAGATTCACAAAGCTCTTTCCCCTTCGGTCTTTTACATCGTTCGAGAAGAATGCTCTCACCTGGAGGCAGGGCCCTCCTTCGAATTGCCTTCCACCTTAGATTCGCTTTCCGAGCTTTCCTGTCATTTTTTCTATCACGTTGAAGTCCGGCATAAGGATATTTTTTTACGGTATTCTCGAGGTTCCGCCGCTCCGCGATTCTTTTGCGCCCGAATTCTGGCCTCTTGTACGATCATCTTATTTCCTAAGGCTTTTTTTTTCCTCGCGCGCCGTTTTTTCTCTGGCCTTCCATTTCTTTTACAATGCATTGAGCTCCGGTGGTTTCTCGTGCCGCGGCGGCAGCGGTGCCCCCCCCTCTCCGATTCCCGAACTCGCCTTTTTTCCTGTGTTTCTATTTCTGCGCCCTCATTACACGCCGAAGCCACGCTCCTTGCTTCCGCCCGAAGCCCTCTTCCTTCGCAAAACCCGCCTCCCCCTTTTCTCATACGGTTTGAAATGATGTCGACTTTTCGGAGTCAATCTCTTTGTGGCAGGAGACCTTCTTTTCCGGTCACCACCCTGAGGTCTTACTTCACAACGACCCTTGACGCTCCTAGACTTTGATTCTTCCCCCTCACGCGACAAAAATGCGAGCCACTCCGACTATGTGAAGCGCAATTGGACTTTCTTTTCTTCTGCAAGTCACAGAGGTTCTCTCTTGTGTCGTTGATCGGAATTATCCCTTCTCTACGGAAAAATCCTTTCCCTGCCCAAAATGTTCTCCTTCTCGCGATGCGGCCCCTCGCCGAACTTTAATTCTCCTCTGCGGCTCTAAGCTACCGGTCTCCCACCATCCCCTTAACTTTCTCACGAATTAGCGCGCGAGCAGTCTTCTCTCTTCTATACTCTCGGAAGCCCCTCTTCGCGTTGTGTCCCCCTGTAAATTACCCCTTCCCCTGATCTCCCGACGCCAATCGGCCCCGGGCGACACCCAATTCTCTCTCTCGGAACTTCTACTTTTCTTTCGCCCTCCCGAGTGTTCCTCTTTTTTGTATAGAAGGGTTTCGTGACCTTTCTTGCCCGCGGCGTCATCATGGATCTCCTCGTCCCGTACCCAGCGAGCTTCCCTCACGCCAATCTCGCTCACTTGACCTCGGCTTTGCAGTTGTTTCCTTTTTTCTTGGATGATAGCTACTTTTCCCTGGTATCCCACGCACTCGTTCCTTCCTCCGGGTCGCAGGAAACGCGTCGAGCCCATGCGAAATCGTTCAAGCGCTCCAGCTCGTTCTCTCTTCTCTCAGCCTGCACCAATATAGGACGTCGTATCTTTCCTGCAATCATCAGTTGTTTCTTCTCCTTCCTCTCCGGTTTGTGGTTCCCTTCCTTTTTCCGCGACTTCCCACATTGATCCCGGTTCTTCGCTATGCGAACTCATGAGATTGGGCGTCGTCCTGGCGGATCACGCGAGCTGGAGGCGCCTTTTCTCTCTTTGACGCGACGTCTTCTCCCCTTTCTGAAGCGGGCCGGCTTTTGGGGTAGCCCGTTTTTTCCCCCTTTGTTAGCTCTCTCATTTTTTAAATGGGAGCCCGGTTTCACTCTCGTTTCGAGAGGAAGGGGGTTTTCTTTCGTGAAACGCTGATGGGTGCTCTGGCTTTCCTTTTTTAGGGCGAGGAGATCCCCTTCGCCTCGGGAGTCCTCAAACTAGGTCCCTTTCTCTCCACCCTTTTTCTTTTCAGAGGTTGTAATCGGGACTTCACCACACCCCAAAAACCAAAAGATCAACAAAAACCGTTGAGGTTTCTTTTTCCTCTTCTTTTTGTAGGGGAGATGCGGATTTCTTTCCCGGTTTCCACAAAGTCCCGCTTGGGTGCCGGAGAGGATGGGCGAAGGTCTGTCCTTCTTCGTCTGCGCATGACGCGGGCGAGTTCTTACTTTTCCTTTCCGCTGTCAGTTTGGCAAGGTTCTTTGTTTCTTTGGAGTTTTGCACCGTTTATGGTTGTTTTGCGGGTTCCCCGCGAATTCGCCGCGCCTTTCGTCGTCAGTCTTTTCCCGGCGGCTTGAAGAACAACCGTGCTTGATCGGCGTCGGAGTTTCTTGATTTCTTCCCCCATTCTGGTTTTGACGTCCAATGCGTCCTCTTCCGCTTCTTCTTAGGGCTTTTTTTTTCCCAAGCCCTCTTTCGCCTTGTTGATCTCATTTTCAGTTGGTCAGTATACTGGAATTGCAATCGAGTGGTTTCCGAGGAAGAATTCCTCCTGCCAGCAAGCTCTTTCCTCCAGGACTTTTTCGTCCCCACCCCCGAATTGAGGTTTGCGTGATGCAGATTTGAGCTGGCTTATGGCCTCTTCTCTTGTGGCGGCGAGACTCCGTCTTTTTCAGCCAGGGACGTCCGCGTCCGGGGTGGCGAGCCCTACTCCTCGGCGGAGTTTTTTTGAGTACCTTTTAGCCTTTGGACTTCTTTTCCACGCGCGTTTCCCCCCTTTGTTTTCATGCGGAGGGCACGGAAGGCCAGGAGTAGGACGCGAGTACCGGGCGAATCCCTTTTCAATTTAGCATTAGTTTTTTCCGATCTTTTTCCCCTCCTATGATCGGCAGTCCTCTCGGCGCGGCTCTTCTTTTCGGAGGAAAATCTTTTTTTAGAAAGTTGAGCCGTAAACAAGATATTCAAGGTCTCTGCGAATCCGATCGACGTTTTTCTTCTCTCCTTCCGATGTTTTTTTTTTTTTTCGGTTCCGATTCGTTCATGTGACGATTTCTTCCCCAAAATGGCGAAGGAGATTCCTGCGCCCAGGTGAGTCTCTCAGTCTTCCAGTCCCTGCTGATTTTGCCAAGGCTTGCCGAGATTGAGAACCTTTTACGCGCCTCTGCTCCAGCGTTCGTTTAGGAATATTCGATTTTCAGACTGGCGCTTTCCCGGCTCGTAACTGGACCGAGTTCATGCCCCCAGCGGCGGATGTTCCCCTCCCTGTGACGCTTTTTTAACCCTTCTTTTTTAGACTTTCTCGTTTCCTCAATAGTGCTTCTTCGCGGGATTGCCTTCCACGGCAACTCTTTCCGCGGCTTTCCTCGACGCCTTTTTTGTGCAGCCGGTCTCGTTTTTTTCAAGTTTGTGCGCGAATCTAGTTCGGAAGATTCCCCGTCAGGCTGGTCTATCTACGATTGGTCTTTCCTCGCCAGGAGTGTTCCTTTTTTGCAAACTGCCCCACCCTCCATGAAGCCGCCCCCATTCGGCGGAGCTCTACCCTCGCTTCTTCGTTGCTTATTAGCCTGAGCCTCCCTGATGTCCTTCCCCTTTGGTGATGAAGCCCGTGTCCCTCCACCCACTTAATCTTTAGGCGCCCCCTCTTCCGGGGGGTGTCTCGTCCTTTGCTTTCTTATTTCGACCGCTCGTCGGAAGCCCAGGCCAGGATTATTTGAACCGGTAAGGCCCTTTTAGTGATCCTGGACCCCCCTTGGAATGGACTGCCGCCGGCGCCCTCCTTCCTGCGGAAACCTTCCGTTTTCGGGAAGATACTGTCTTGTTACTTGCGCAACGTTCGGGATGTCGCTCTCTTTTTTTTCCCCGTCCGGTGGAAGACTTTTTTTTTCTTCCGTCCTCCCGGGAGATGGCGATTTCTCCAATCTCAAGGCGAGCAGCCCCGTATTCTTCCACCATCGGGATGTCTTCCTCGCACCGAAATTTTTTCTTTTTTTTTGCCGTGGTAGTTCCTTATTCTCACTCTGAATAGTGGAGTTGCGTGCCTCCTCAATCATCGCCGGCTTCGGCTTCCTCAGTAACCCACTTGAGGCTTCGGTGCAAGCTCTCAGTTTCCCCGGTTTCCTTCGACCCCTCATCCTCCGTGGTTTTTGAGAGAGACCCTCCCGTTTCTCACCGTTTTTTCTCGCTTTCGAGCATCCTCACTTGTGCATCGCTCCGGAGCCGGCGAGTATTCAAGCGGCAGTTTGTGGACCTTTCCCACGTCAGCTACCCTCCCGCTCTCCTCTTTCCGGGACGAAGACGTTTCCTGTCCCATCCGTATGTGGAAAGACTATAACGTGGAAAACTGCTGCTCGGCCTTTTGTCTTTAATCCGCACACTTCGTCGGCCCTTCAGCATCGTCATTCCATGCCCTGATGGCCCTGCCTGTGCGAAAAGAAGACGTCCCCCCCAGGTCGTTGCGCACCTTCCCCCCCCTCTTTATCTTCTAGACCACGTTTAGATGTCTTGGCGCTCTTTTCTTTTTTCCTGGCCAGTCTTTTTCCCCTCCTCAGCGTAGAGGGAATACATCTCCCCCAGGGGCCATACCGTTTTTTTGGACATTCGAATCATGCTTCATTCGTCCTATATCCTCTCCTAAAGGCCTTTATCACCGTGCTGAGACCTGGTTCCCTCTTCTCCTTCCGATCTTTTTCGCACCCCCGGCAGTGCCATCTTTCGAGGCGCATCGCTATAAAAGGTCCCCTCAGCCGCTCGCCCGACACACTGCGAGGTTGATCTCGCGACTCCTCCCGATTCGGCGGTTTTTGTTTCCGGGGAAGCGTTTGTCCCCAAGCCCTGCGAGAATACGATTCTCGCTCGCCCTTGACACTTCTCCCCGACCCGCCTTTAAATCCGAACGAAACATTCCTTTCGCCACTTTCTTCTCCAGGAACACTTCCTGATTTCCTTTTTCTCTGCTTTTCCGGCCCTTTTGAAAACGATTGCTTTCTCTCCGCAGCCGCATCGCCTCCCGATATTTTTCCCTAGCTACTGACTGTTTTCCCCCTTTCATCGGTGAAATCTCGGGCCCTATCATCGCCTTTTTTTAACTCGGTCTTTGAGAAGTGCCTGCCCCTTGCGCCAGTCTTCCCCTCTTTCTGTGAAATCACATTCTTTCCGACCCTTTAATATTCTCTTTTTCACAGCTCCGATTTACTTCGGCCTAAAGGAATTCCTGTTCTCGAAGAAGTAGCCTCGACCCCTTTTTCTACGCTCCCTTAGGATTTCCCCCGCCCTTTAGGCACGGAAACCTGATCATCTGCAGTCTCCTTTGGGTGTGATTCGCCCCCGTCGATTGAAGTCCGGCAGATTCCGTTCCAGATCTTTTTCCTTAATAAACGTTCTCCTCTTCTGTCCGCCGCTCCGCTTCCCCGATATCTGCCTTGCGATATATTTGATATGCTTTCTCCCTCCGGCGACCCCCTTTCTTTTGTTTTGCCTTCTGCTACTCCTTTGCTGCAATGTCCGTGAACTCTTGTCTTGAGCGCGCGGTTTTCTCCCTGTCCCGGCAGCTGTCAGCGGCTGCCACAATCAGATTCCGGAAACCTCTTCTTTTAGCTGCGTATGGCTTCGCTTCCCGGCCTCCTTTCCCTTTAGTATTTTGAGAGACAGAGAAGTTCCCTCCCGCCACCCCCGTCGAAAGCTCATACATCTAAGGCCTTCAGACTTTTGTCCCCCTTCTCCTCGAAAAGCTTGCTATTTTTGAATGAGTCGTGGAACCGAGTAAGGAGTCAAATATCTTTGAGAATTCTTCCTGTGAACGGCCTTTTTTTCAATTCATTTTTTTCCTTTTCCCCCTGGCACAACTTTCGTACTGAGCGTTCTGTCTCCTTTTTTTTTTAACCTTTGCCCGCCCAGACCTGCCTCTTCCCGACTATGTGCAGCTCTTGCCTGATCGAAGTCACCTTTTTTTTGGTTTTTTCCCCTCCTCCCACTCGACGCGATCCGCCCCCCCGGTTCTTTGGAAAATCTCGATGTTCTTCCACGCCCCCTTGCGAAATTAGCGATCTCCGCACCCGCGTTTCACTATCTCCCCCTTCCTCGCCGAAGTCTTCCGATGACCTCCCAGAGCTCTTCGGAATTTCCCCCTTTAGAGCGTCATGCATTTTTCCGCCTTCTCCTCCTCTCCGAGCAAAATACCCGAAAGAGTTCGGCGTTCGGTAACTACCTACATGTCAATCCTCTCTCCCGACGTAAGTCCTCCTTCTATTCTGACTCTTCCCCGACCCACACTTCCTTCCCCTGCCCCGCGATGTGGACTTCGAGAAGGTTTCCGTGACCCTTCTCTGTCGGGTCCTCAGGGGGGCTCCCCTCCCCTAAATACAAAGCTTTCCCGCAGCACATAATCCGCTTCCTGGACTCTCTCTTTTTTTTTTTAATTTGACCCGGCGTGCTTTCTACCGCCCGGGCTTGTTTCTTCTTCCGGGATCCCACGCAAGCCCTGGTCTAGCTTCCTCCCTTTTCGTCAGTCAAGGTCACTCGTCCCCCTTCTCCATTTCTCCGCCCAAGTCTAGTTATTTGCTGTTCCTGCACTTCCCGCATTCATTGTGTAAATATCGCCACGATATTCTTTTTTTCCCTTTTGCCCCCTCGTTGTTGTTGTTTTTAGCATTTTTTCCCCGCGACTCCCCCTTTGCTTTGCTGCAGACCGATGAAAAGCCTTTTATTTGACGAGTTTTTTTTTTTTTTTCCGGGACGCTTCTGTTCTGCGCTTCTCCACGGCTTGGCGTGTGGGGCTCCCTTTCACAAGACGGGCGGTTTTTCTTCATACCGCGGGGCAACTTTTCCACCTGCGCGAGTCGAGAGCAGGGGGTCGTTGCGTGGTGAGGTTTCTCTGGCTTTTCTTTTTACTTTCCTGAGGACGGACGCGGGCTCCCCCGGACCCCTTCCCCCGCAGCCTAGTCAGTACCAAATCGAGGGGCGGGGCCCCTGGAGTTGGAGAAGGTCGTCCTGTGGATCTCGAGCGTGAATTTCTTGGTCGCGTAGGGCTGCGTATATGTATTTACATTTCCCCCCTTCTCTAGGGTAGGGACTGCCGTCGTTTCTGTTGCGGATAGCGGTCCTTCCCTCTCTTTGCGAGTTCGTGAGAAAATTGGTTTTCCCCCCCCCCCCCCCCCCCCCCCCCAACCCTGCCTTGATTCGTTTTTGTATCCTTTCCTCTTTTTTGAAGCTGAGTCGTTTTTTTCCCCGCATCTGCGTCCTTTTTTCTGAAATTTGGCGATTTTTTTTCGAATCGCGATTTTTTCCCTTTTGTAGAGTAAGAACACGTGGCAGGCGCTCCGTTCGGTCGGGACTCTTCCTTCGATAGGATGCTCGGTCCTCTTAAAATAGTAGTCGAGGATGGCGTCGTTTCTGGGCGGCGGGTTTTTCGTTCCCCTCTGCATTCGATGGGATCTTCCTTCGGTCAGTTTCTTCCTTATAACCCCTTGTTCACCAGTCTTCTTTTTATTTGTGAATCGGGATTCTCCTTTAAAAACCGCCTTTTCTTCGAGGAGGGTTTTGAGGATGATTCCCTGGGCTTGAGGCGGAGCGGTTTCTCGGTAATGCGTGGCCTTCGGTTTGTTCGGCTATGTTTGGCCCCCTTCATACCTTTTTTCTAGGTTTCCCGTGTGCTACAGACGCAGTTGCGTCTGTCCGGAAAATGTTCGGGTTTCGAGTTCCCTTTTTGCGCCGCTGCGCGCTGCCTTTCGGAGCAAAACCACCGCGCGTCAAGAGCCATTGGAGTCTTGACTCCCTTTCGCGAGCATACTTTTTACTCGCTCAATTGCGCCTTAGGTCTGTTTTGACGAAGCGAATTTAACCCCTTTTTCTCTTCCTGAGGCAGAATATTTGGCCCGCCTTCGTCTCGACAAGGATTGTCGGATCCTCTTTTTCCCAAAAAGCCCTTTTCTACTCACGGCGCGGGCGATCGGGCGAAAGCCGCGTCTTGCAGGTTTTACGTGCCGCTCTTTCGAATGTGGCTCCTGCACCCTTCCTTCTCCTTCACTGCGATCAAGGTTTCGGATCTCGGCGTTTCGGACCGTCCCTCTTTTGCCGAGCTTGCGCCGTCTAGCCGGTAAAAGTGCGCCCCGTTCGTGGCAGAAGCTTCTTTCGCCAAGCTCTAAGACATGGCGCCCCCCTCTTTTCAGGACTGTTTTCCCCTAGTCCCCCTGGGCGCGATGGTCTTTTTCTCTTTCACCTGTTCCAAAGAGTGGAGGGGGCGCCCCTACTTTTCGGCGAGTTCCTAGGCGAGAGATGCTTCTTCTCTTAGATCCTTCCTCGTGGTCACTTGCGTTCCCTTGCGGTTCATGCCGGCCCCGTTTCGTGCTCGGAAGGGCTCATCTGGGCATGCCGTCGGAAGATGGTCCCCCTTCTTGCTGGTTGGGGTACGAGCCTTTCTGCCCAAGCCTCCTTGTCGGCGCCCCCGTGAAACTTTGCCCCCCCCCACCGCCGAAATAGAGCTTCTCTGCGGAGTCTTCCCTCGCAAGTGTTCTCTGGTGTGAGACCCTTTCGCTGCGCCTCTCCCCCATATGTCTACCTGAGTTTTTGAAGCCAGTTGTACCAAATAATAGGTGAATTCCCCCCTCCGCGTTCTTGTATTTTTTTTTCCCGCTTCTTTTGCGTGCTCCTGCCATCTTCGGCGATCATGAGGCAAACTTTCTCATTAAAATTCTCCCTGTTTGCTTTTTCTGCAGGAACGTTTTCCTGGCCTTTCCCCCTCTTGCCGCGTGGCGCGACTGTTCCCCCGGAAACATCTGTTTCGGTTTTGTCGAAGATAACTTTCTTTCCCTTGGGCTTCAACTTTCTTCTGATATTTCCTGCCGTCGCTCCGGCGTCTTGTTTTTTTCTTTTTTGTGACATCGCAAAGGCGCTTATTCTTTACGACTTCGGGGATGTCCAGGGTCGGCCACCCCCTTCCAAAGCGAATTTTCAGGAGTGATGCTTCTCTTCCTTCATCTGTTTTTTTTCACCCTTTCTTCCGGATTAGGACTCTGGAAACAAGGGCGCTTAAGCGAAGCGATCCCTTTTCCCAAAACCCGAGGTTCGTATTATTTTCTCTTATTTGAGAGGACTCTCCCGATCAGGTTCCTCCCGTTGACATGGCTCGATCGCTCACCGAGCATCCGCATTTGTTTCCCTCCCGAACTTTCTTTTTTCAGTTTTCCCCCCTATTCGTTGTGCCCCTTTCTCCGTCCCCTTCTCCCCCCGGCACGGCGCTTCTCTTTTTTCATCATCGGTGACGACCTTTTGTTCCTGGACATCACGTTTTTTTGGACTGGGAACGATTTTTTCCCCCTTTGCCTCGCCTTCCTCGGAAAGCCTGAGCCTTCCAACGAATTGATGGCCCGGCCCCCAGAACAGAGCGAGCAGCCCCGGTCTTTGCGCCTTACCTCCAATTGTTCCCGCTCCTCCTCTTCGCCAAGCGAAAACCTTCTGTCCATCCATGCCTTGTTTCTGAGCGGCGAGAATACATTTCCCTTTCCCACCTTTTACCCCTTTGCGTCCCTCCGCACCCTACATCCTCCTTTATTCACAGTGCTCACGCAGCCCGGCGCCTTCACCGCTCTTTTGTGTCCCGGTTCAGTTTCATCTGTACTCCTTCCTCTTTCTTACCCGAATCTTTAAGAAACTGCGATTGCCCTAGCAGAATGGGTCTCGATTTCGGCGGTTTGTTGTGCACGTTTTTTTTTCCCCGCACGGCGTCCCCCGCTCTCGTCTTCCCCACGACTCTCTATCCTTTCTCCCTTCCTTTCCCCCCTAACGAAAAAGCCTGCCCTTCGAGCCGAACCCTTTTCCTGCGAGGCCGCTCCCCCCTCTACCGCAATCACTTTTTAGCGGCAATGCCTTTACTATTGAAGTTATCTTTCCCTGTTCTCGCCTACGCCTATTTGTCTACGAGAAAGTAGCGGTCGTTGCTCCACCTCTTTTGATCACGGTTTTCCCTCGCCCCTTTAAGCTCCTTGAGTTCATGAACTTACCCTCTACCCTTTTTTCCCTTTCATGAAAATCTGCGCAGTATTCCATGTAAGCTTGTCGGCTCTAAACTTCGCCCGGCTCGTTCGTGAGGCTCCGCTCATTCCCCTCTTCTAGGAACTGAGCATCGATTTCTCTTCAGTCGCCGCGCTCTCAACTGGACTCCCTTCAAGATATGATCTTTTATACACATCTCCTGACCCCCTTCTCATCTCTTATAGAAAGCAACCTCGTAGATCTTCCGCCGCTCTGTCGGCGTTCCGTGAAATATTTTTTTCCCCTTTCACGTTCTCCGAGGTCCGTTTCCGAGCTTCTTCTGTCGTGGTGACTCTTCTCCCTTCCCGACTAAGGGCGCCTTTTCTATTCTGCGCGCCGTTTGCTCCCTAAGCATGGCTTCCCCTTTTTTTGATCTTGAGGGCGTCTTGTTTTTCCCCTCGCGTAACGCCGCGGGATGCCCAAGAGCGATTTGACTCTCCCGAAAATTTTCAGGAAAATATGTGCTCTTTTTTTGCTTCCTCCCAACTTTTCGTTCCCGTTTCTTCATCGCCGCCATTTCCCCACGTCCCTCCCCTCCCTCCTTGAAGCCCTCGGCATCCGCCCTCGAAAAGCGCAAGAAGTACGTCTGATGTCGGAACGCAGAGTCCGTGATTCCTTCTTTTTGCTTCAGTGAATTGTTTCCCAACCACTCTTGTCCACCTTTCTTTGTCAGCTCCCCTCTCCTCCTTCTTCGGGAAAAACCAGCCAGAAATGCGGCATTTCTCACTTATGTGAAGCGCATTGGACGATTTTTTTTTTCTCGACACGTTTGTCCCCTCTTTTCTGCCACTCGCCGCCTTTCGACAGACCTCGGAAAATATAGATGAGACCTCGCCAAATGGCTCTGCCACTTCGCGAGGGAGTCCCCCCCCTCTGAAATATACTATGTTTTCCCTCTCAGGCTTCCCGACCCACCCGCCTCTCTTTACTTTTTTCCCCCGACCCCCTTCCAGAGTCATGATCGCCTTTATCGCGCATTCGCCATACCTCTCGGCCCCGACCAACTACCCACGAAATAGTTCAGCTTTTGTGCAACACTGTAACCTCCCCTCCTCCAATTCCCTTAACGAGTCCCCCTTTCCATTTATAAAACTAGGCATTCCCCTGCTCCGCGAGGGGAGATTCGTCTCCGCAGGGTTTCAGGACCTCTTCTTTCCCCGCCCTTGTTCTCCCCCCTCTGCTCTCCCGATCCTCTTATTTCACGTCCCCTTTTGGCTCTCGAACTCGCGAGAGTTGACTGGAACATCCCCGGCGGTGATTGAGGCTACCGCCTTTCTCCCCGGGGTTTCCAAAGCCCTCCCCTTTTTTATACAGTTTTTCCCCAACTCGCCTCTCTCCCCCTTTTCGCCCTCTTCCCTCCTCCCCCCTTCTGCAGGAGAGTTCCTGCAATCCCTTCATTGTGGAGTCGCGGACGTTTCTCGCCACTCATCTCTCTTTTTCCCCCCTTTTTTTCCCTCCGTTGTTGTGCTGTTTTTTTCTCTCTGTGTCCCGCAGACTTGTCTGCGTTCCCCCTTTTTTTTTTTGTTCTTCTCTCTTTTTCTATCACGCGAGCTGGCGTCGCTCGGCGGCGATGGACGCGACGCGTTCTTTTCTCCCGGGAGGAGCTGAGGACCCCGTCTTTTTTCCCCCCCGGATTAGTTTTATTTTCGGCTCCCTTTCCAAATCCCTTCGCTCTTTCCCCTCTGATTTTTTCCCGAGTGCGTGAACCTTCCCGTGCCGGGAGAGCTCTTGGGGGATGGGCTGCGTTCCCCCATGACTTCCACCCCCGAGGTCTACGCTACCTTTGCTTCTCTTTTTTCCCCTTTAATCGGGAAGTGGATCTCTTTTCTATTGTAGGGCTTTTCCGATTGGCCGTCGGTTCTTCTTGATTGTTCACCTTCCCACACAACTTCCCCTTTTACTCTTCCCTGGCTCCTTCTCTCTCTCTTTGCATGAACGCGGGGACGATTGAAAAGGTCATGCAGCTGAAGTTTCTGGTGGCGCGCCTTCCGTTAAGCTTCGTCGTAGACTCTTCGTGGGTGCCGCGACTGAATTTCGCCGAGCTGGTCGAGGGCGTTCGATAGAGATTTTTCTTCTTCGTCGCTAAGAACTCCCTTCCTCGACTTCGACACCATGTGCTTCTCTCTTACCTTTTTTTCTTTTCCTTCAAGTAGTCGGCGAGGATGTCTCCCCCTGCGGCGGGTTTTTACGAATCCCTCAAAGGCCGAATTCGCCTTTATTTCTCTCCTTTCCTTTAATTCGGTCAGTTCTCCTCCACCTCGAGTTCTTTATCGAAAGATTTCCCGAGATTTTACTTCCCTTCCTATGAGTTATCTTCAAACCGTTTCTCTTTTAGAGGAGGGTTTGCTCTGATCCGAGGATTTCTGACTGCATTTTTTGGCGTCTCCCAGTTCGTCCTTCGTCCCCCTCCCTCCTTGCATATTTACTTTGAAATGTAGGTTAGAGTAAATCTTGGGCAGCCGCTGCGCGCTTCTTTCCCGCGAAAAATAGTATTGAGTTCACGACCCTCAGGCTTTTTCGTCTCCTTACGGCGCGCAGAATCAGCTCCCTCTTAGGCGGGCATTGACCCCTCAGCCGAATTCCGTCACAGTCCCTTCTTTGGCAGGAGACCCCTACCTTCTTCGTAGAGGTTTCGACTTTCCCCCAAAAGATCCTCCTTACTTCACGGCGGCGGGCTGACGTGGGGAGGGCGATTCTCTCCTTCCTGATGCGCAGGTTTCTTTCCCCTCCTGGATGGGTCTTTTCCTGCAATCTGCCTCCCTTTTTCCAGGTGCTCTGGCGACTTTTGAGCACGATTCCGTTCCCGCCGGTCTCGGCGAGCTTTCCTGAAAGATCCCTCCCTTTTTCCAAAGGCTTCCTTTTTCGGGCACTTTCTTCTTTTCGCCGGCTCTTTCATACTTGTCGCCACTTTCAGGAACGGCGCTTCTCGGACCGAGTTCATGTCCCAGCGGGCGAGTTCTCCCGGCTCAGCTTTCTACTCCCCCTGGGGCGACCTCCTCGGCCCCTCCCCCCAATAGGCGGCATGCGGGATTCTTTCGGGGGGTAAGACACGGCAATCCGTACTTCGCCTCCCCCCTCCTCTGCGTTTCGGTTTTTTTGGCCTCTCGGTACCTTTTAGAATGGCGAATCTTTGGTTTCGTCGAAGATTTTTACCGTCAGGCTTTCGGGTATCTTTGGGCCCTCTGTCCTCGTAGTCGGTCCTCCTTTCTGGGCTCAGATGGAAACTTCAAACCACCCTCTTTTGTCATCCCCTTCGATATCCCGCTCGGGCGAGTTTTTTCTTGTAGAGTTTCCCGACTTGTCCTCTGGCCTGCAACCTTTTTTGTCTGATCATCCCCAAATTTCTCCAAGTGCCTTGGTTTGACCGCTTCCTTTTTTCCTTTTCGGCTTAGACCCCTGCGGGACGCCCTGGCAAGGAATTCCTCATGCACTGAGAATCTTTCCCTCCCACCTATTTCCGCCGCTTTTTTTTCCTTGTCTCTCCCTTTTCTCGGAAACATTCTGTCTTGAAACGTTTTCGAGCCCTCATACATAGTGGTCTTGGTGCGCAACGACCTGGTTTTTTTTTCTTTTCTTGGATCTTCTTACGATTCAGGTCTTTTCCCGAGAGGATGTCTCTTTTTTTGCGATGCTCCCTATAAATTTTTGCGTCCCTCTTCTTGTTTCGATTTTCCCGCCCCCCTGATGATGCCCAAGAGGCGATCGCGTGTTTAGACGTGACGGAAGTATCGTCCCCCCTTTTGTGGTCCATGAACGTGGTATCATACTATTTTTCCCAAGTGCGGACTTTTCGATTCCCCTCTCCCTTGGCCCCCAAAGGTGCGGAAGCGAGGTATAG
>Ga0179593_1465725_pt1 | contig 15642 bp, 15 predicted proteins | sample CZODoug2_1_08_16_FD_185931 | JGI IMG/M metagenome (GOLD analysis project Ga0179593, IMG submission 185931) | Vadose zone soil fungal communities from Angelo Coast Range Reserve, California, USA - CZODoug2_1_08_16fungal (PacBio error correction) | ecosystem: Environmental > Terrestrial > Soil >... | reverse complement strand
CCTCCCCCCCTTTGAAATACGATCTTTTCTAATGTTCTCCCTCCCCTCTCTCTCCATTTGCATGCGCCCTTAGCTCGCACTTTCCACGGTTCTGTTATCAGCTGCTTTGCCTCGGTTATACCTTCTGTTTGCTTATGTGAGGAGCCTTTCCCTTTTACCTTTATTTCTTTCCCTCTCCGCTATATTATAGCGTTCTTTGCTTTCTCCTGCTTCCTCTTTGATTTTGAGTTCGTCGCGCGCGTTTTTCAACTGTCCCGCCTTCGCAGCTTCTCTTGTTCCTGCTAGTGAATACCTTCGAGATTCCTTTTTTGCCCTACCCGTTGCCGCCAAGGCATTTACATGATTGTTTCTTCTTCTACATTCACTTTTCTCCCCCCCTTCGTTCGTCCCTTGTGCGCCCCGTAAGCGTGCATTGGCTACTTTCCGACCCTCTTAATTGTGTGTCTTTTCACCTGCCCGATTCTTTGTCCTTTTGACTCCCGGTTCCCCCATGAGATGTCTTTCCTCACTCGCCTTTCTTGTTCTTCTTTCTCTTTTCTTCCGCGCGCATACCGCCAGTAGCTTCTTCCCTCGGGCATGTCGCCCCCTATCGACACATTTCGACATGTCCCCCCTTGAACCACTTCCACACGACGCCGCGTCTTTGAGATTCGCTTCTTTTCACAAAGGCGGCACGAAAGATAGTTCGTCCTCCACACCTCCCCCCCCCCCCCCCTTTTGTCCTGAAGTCCGTCTCGTCGAGGGCGCTAAGCGTTCGAATTCCCTGTTTCTTGCCCTCACGGTTGAACTTGAGTTTCTCTGTGAAGAATATGCTCTTTCAACATGGATTTCCCTTTTCGCCGTTTCCGTCGAAGCGCGACCCCTGGTTCTCTCCCCTCATCGATTTTGCGCTCTACCCCCCCTCCTGATTCGACGTCTTGTGGTTTTTTACCAATTGTCCATACCTTCTCTCTGCATGTCCATTTCTTTTCTTTTGATCCCTGCATCTCTTCGCCGTCACTGAGGGCTTTTCCTCGCGCTTGACCCTTTTCCTTTCCCTGCGGAAATACGCTGCTCCCCCTGGACCCAGCTTTTGGCAAGATGCGTTCCTCCATTTGAGGTAGCCTCCGGGTCCATCTCGTCGTTTCTGCCCATTTTCCCCCCCACCCCCCCAACTCCCCCCGCGTCATATGTGTCCTCCCTCGTCGAAGCGCCTCAGGAATTTTTCAACATGCCATCGCGCCCCCCGTCCCTTGTTACTGTTCACCTTTTCCTTGCAGACTGACACCTTAACCTGTTTCCACTCCCGGAACCCAAATTTCCCCTTGACCATACACACTGTACTACTGCTGACGCCCTCCCATGTCAAAGCCTCCGTGACCTCTCTTCGCTTGCTGATCCAGAGAAACGGCACAGGCAAACTCTTATTCCTCACCCCTATCTTTGCGTACTGATTCCTCACATCAAGTACACCCCACCCCCTTTTCAGCAGGGACTCAAGCCCCGCCTTTTGTGAGGATGAGATACTTAGCGATGCACGGGTTCCTATATGAACCACATAGAGACTTTCCCCCCCTGTGGGACACACCCATGAAACTCCTGCAGTCCTTCCTCCTTTAAACCCCGGACCCTTGCTCCATCTGACTTCCTTTGACGAACCGTTGCATGCTTTTTTGCTAAGAAGAGACCATCCAATTGCTCTCCTCTCTTTTTGTTCCACCTCTAACCCCCTAAAATTCATGAAGTCCTATTTTCCTGACCTTTCCTAACTCCAATTTCCACGACAACCAGGAATCTCTTGCTTCACAAGGAATTAAAGACCTCCCTTCTTAATTGAGAGATTATTGATTGTTTTCCTTTCAGAATCAATCATCCTCGCTAACGGCTTGGCCTGCTATCTTCACGAAGAATCCAGTCCCGAGGAAAGCGATCCGCAATTGCCACTTCCTTTCAGGCGCGCCACTCTCCAGGGGAAGTGCCACCCTTTTCGTCCTCTGTTTTTTTTCCTCCTTCTTTCCCTTCAGAAGTTCCTCCGGAGTTTCTTAAGTTTTTTATTGTCGTCCCAAAAATAAGAGACCCCCCTTCAACGGACGGGCCTCTGACCTTTTTTTTTAAGCCCCCAGATGACAAATGCCTCTTGCGACCTTGATTCTTCGTGTGGTCCCGGCCACCTTTTCTGCCTATCATACTATGACCGGCCCAGTTTCCCTGTTGTTTCACCCAGTTTCTTTGTGGATCCCACCAAGTCCTGTCCTGTCTCCACCACGCCCCCGACAAGCTACCTGCATACCTCGCTCCCTTTCCTCAAGCCGTGGACCGCCCCTTCTCGCATCCTTCCCCCCCCGTCTCCTGTCAACCCCCCACTGGGCTGGATGATCTCTGCAAGATCAAACCCGCTTATCCTGGCACACCTCCCTCCCCAAGTGGTACGTTGCCCTCAAATTTTTCTGTCCATCGAGTAAACCCCCCCCCCCCTTTTTCCGATCCGACGTTTCCCCCTCCCCCCTTCCCTTTTCTGTGAACGGGCTCTATACCCCCCTCGAATACCGAGCTGGAGTGGGCCGCCCCCTGTTCCTCCCCTCTTGTTTTCCGCCTCCTTTAATCACGTAGTTGACCGTACAACAAGCTGACGCATCGTCGTTTCGGGATCGCCCTTGGAGCTGTCCCAGTCAACGCGATCCTTTTTGTGCGACAGGGAATGCTCCCCCCACGTCGAATCCATTCTCCTTCCCTCCCCGAAATTCTTTGCCCGTCCCCCCCTGTGCGATGACGAGTTTTTTTCCTCCCTACCTCCAGTTGCACAGTGACTATCCTCGCGTCCACCAATCGCTCCCCCTCCTGTGCTTTCTTGACGTCCCTTTCCAGACTTTTTGCCCTGCTCCCTTATTCGTCGAAGTCACTCTTTTGGTGGTCCTTCTAATCTCGGCCCCGAGATTTTGCCCCCCCTTCACGCCAACCCTTAAACCCCGGCCGTGTCTCCTCTCCTTAGACTTCATTTCGTTCGACGTTTCTTCCTTTCCTCTCGGCCCACTGGCCTCGGTTGCCCCATTACTCCCCCCTGAATTCATAGCAAGGTTCCTTTCTTCTCCAAATTCATTCCCTTTCCCGTACCGCCATCCTTATTGTGACCCCCCTGCTACCGCATCCCCCTTAATGGGCTTTCATTCCCCTTTCGCTAAGCGGCATACTTGGATTACTCCCAGATCCCCGTGAACCTTCTACTCTTCCTATAGGTTACCATCCGTGTTGCCCCAATCGTCCAGTTAGGCTATTTACTTGCCTCTTGCACATTGGAATCCTCTTGTTCTTCCCGTAATTTTAGTCTGCCGATGTCCAACCCAAATGACATCCCCACCTCTCGTGTGAGGTATCCTCCCCTGTTGATGCACTCAGTTCTTAACCTGCAGCATCCCACGATGCTTTTGACTTTCGAGGGATATGTCCTCCAGTTTAACCTTCAATCCGGATTTAAATGCTAGGTCATTCCCCTGTTTTCCCTCCTCCGCCAAGCCAAGCGTTCAACCCCAGGATACTTGTGCCCTTATTCCTTTCAAGGACCCATCTCCCCTCGGTTTCACTGTGTTTTTCCAGCCGAATCGAAGCCCGTTGTCTGATTCGGCCGAATGCACTCTTTTTCGGTAACAAGATCACCCCAAGGCTCTTTGTCTGGCCGGACCGGATGATTGGTATGTATACAGTCCCGTTCATATCCCACTAAATCTCTTGTCCCCATCGCTCTCTTCAACCAATTCTTAGGCCTGCACTCATTTTCTCCCCTCTTTTCTCTCCGTGTTTTTTGCTGTTCTATCCTTTTCCAGAATTTCCATAACTATGATAGAAAATTGTCCCTAGAGCCCTATGACCTATTCTACCCCTGAAGTTCCACTATCCTATTCGCAAAACCCACCCCGGCCCCGTGGGGTAGTTGTTCTCCTCCCTGATGCGTAGATTCCGCGGTCCCGAAAAGCCTCCGGCTCTTTCTACCCTTGACCCCGAGGTCGATGGTTATTGTCCCGTGAAAAGATTGTGCCAATCTTCTTTTTCCTCCCTTGATTCGGCCTGCTTCCATGTTTTTTTCCCTCTCCTGATTGAAATTCCTGTACGCCAAACAAGTCCCCGTTGGCATGTTGTGCTTTTCCCTGGCCCCTCATACCTGGCGCACTTGCACACAGTTTATCGGGTTTTACAGCCATTTAATGTACTAACCTTAGACTGTCCGCCGTTCCCTTTTTAGCATCGCGATATTCACGCCCCAACCAGAACATCTGGGCACTTCCCCCCTTTTCCCCCCCGAGATTTTATTGTTAGGAGACCACCCGCCCCCGTCGACTCGATGTGCGCCATTGGATGCTTCCTTTGGCCCCCGATTAAGAGGCCTTTCCCTTTAATGTTCTTTCCAAAATTATCGGTATGTCAATTTCGCCCTTTGACCCCCCCCGAGGCCTTGCGGAATGCCTGTTTTTTTCCCGGGCCGTAAGTAAGGATTAGGCTCTGTACACTGGACGTCCTTTATGACTTTTGTGACCCTCAACGGAGTTGTCGGTGCTTTCCTCTCTAAGCTAGTCAACGCTTCCTGACTTTGTTCTCCGTCTTTTTTCCCCGTTCTTCCACCCTTATTGCGTGTAAATCTGTTCTTATCTTTTCCTGGAATTTGCGCCGGGTTGACGTGTTCTCTTCTAGTCATCCTCCCCTGGATTCTGGTCCTGATTGACTATCTCCGGGTGCTTGCCCATTGCCTTTCAAATTCCGCGTTGCCATTTTTCTCTGGATGGCGAACCTTCCCCTCGGACTTTCTTTTTCTGATGTCTGCACAAGACCCGTCCGCATACCTCCGATGCTCTTTTGTACTCTAGGATTTTCCTTTCAACTGCTCTTTCCTGCTCCCTCCCCGTTGTCCTTGTCCCTTGTCCCTCCACTGCTATAGTAGCCTTTCGCGCAAGTGTTTCTCTAATCAGCCCATGGCAAATCCAATTTCAATTGTTCTTTGAAACGCAGTTCTCGCCTTTTTTCCAAGTATGGAATATCTGTTCCCCCCCCTGACCTGCTCGCCCCTTGCGGAGGTTCTTTTTGTGCCGGCTCCTTTTTTTTTCTTAAACTTTCTTCCCCCCCGATATGACCTCTGCACATTCTTTCGCTTTGGCGAGCGCGGCTCTTTCGAGAATGTCCCCGTTCGCTAGTACGTAAGGTGCCTTCCGCTTTCCTGAGGGGATGCTTTGGCGTTGTCCACACAGTTGATGGGTGAGTTTCCCCCGACAAGGTCGCACGGTGTAGCTTCTTGCGCTCACCCGGGCTCTTCTCTTCCCCGACGATCATCATTTCCCTTCTCGGTCGCCCATTTTTTTTCGCGAATTGTCCCCCAGCGTTTTCCCCTTCAGTTCTCCATTTTCTTGTGTCTTTGCCTCCCCAAAGAACCGCCGGCAAACTCCGGCGCTATGCGGTCCCTTTTCCCTCCGGCGGCTGCGCAACTGATTTTTCGTGACAAAGTTTGCCCTTTTCTTCCCAGATCGTCCGTGCCCTCGTGCGTCTTTTCCATTTCCTATTTGGTCCCCCCCTCAGCTTTCTTTTTTTTGTATTTCGTTTGTAGTTTTGCTTTCCCCTGTAGTCCCGTTTTCTACGCGTAGATTGTTTCTCCCAGGACCCCTAGGCCCCCCCCAAGAAAGTCGTCCCAAAGACTTTTCCTTACCTTAATTTTCGTCTTCTTTTTTTGTTCCCTGAACTGTTCTCCTTTTTTTTCCCTGTTTTGTTGCCTTCTTGGTATCCCTCTTCCGTGTTTTTGCTAGTGCAATCCTTAGAATCACCCTTCCCCCCGGAACGCGTCGGCCCCTTTTCCTCCGGATTTTCCCAGTCTTCCCCGGATGGGTCTTCCCTTGATTTATCGCCGGTCCTACGTTCTCCGACCCCCCCCCACCAATGATTCGTTTTCTCTCCTCCCCTCGTTGGTCTCTGTCGCCCCCCCCCCCGCCCCCCCCCCTGCCCCCTGAGCGTTTCAGCCTGATTTTTTCTTGCATCAAGAAACGCTGTTACTGTGGGACCTATGCTCCCACAATTTTTTTTTTCCCACCCCCGTCCTATAGGATGTCGGAGAGGAGGGATGTCGCAGCTCTTACCCGCCATCGTGAGCCTTCGAGGGCCTTTTGTGGTCATTGGTGTTCCACCTCTGATCCCGATCATCTTTTTTCTCCTTACCCCGGCGAGCACCGCCTGGCTTTGGGCCCCGATAAAGCACCCGTTAAAGAGTCATTGCTTCTAGAGCTTGTACATCTTCTAGGGGTCGGGAGTAGGCCCTTTTCTGCCGCCTTTCTGTTGGCCTTTCCTGAGGCTGTCATAATTCGACTTGTTGTCTTAGTCTGACCCCCAGTTATGTTTTGAACCCAGTTGAGTCCTTTCCCGCGCTTTTGTTCAGTTCCTTTCGTGCGTTTTGGATCGGCTCCAGGTTTCGACCCCTCTCTTACCATCTACTGTTACCTATGCGCCGTATCATTGATCCCAAGCAGGATTTTGACTAGTTGGCCTTCTCCGACACTGCTCCGCTCGTCCTTCGCGCGATGTTCCAAGTCGTTGCCAAGCAAGATTGTCAATGATTTCTCACGATGAGGACAATATTTTTCACCTCTTGCGATCAGCACCCGACCCTTTTTCGCCGCGCCACGATCATTCCGTGCCAGCAGATGCGTATGTATCGCCCGTCCTTTATCAGTTGCCCCCTTGATTGCGAATATTCACCCCGAATAAGCAGGCTCAATGTCAAACCCCATAAAAGTATTGTTGGCCTGTCTCCGCCCCTGCGCGCTGCCCCTTCCTCGGGGATATGAGTCCCCCAGTTCGGCGCGACCGTGGACCCTATTTCCGTCGTTCTATTGCACCTTAATTGGTGTGCTCTTGCCCCTTTCTCCGTACCCCGCGGAATATCTGATTTTTCTGAAGTCAATTTCTCCGTCCCTGGGACTAGAGAATGATGGATATGGCTCTTTTGTTTATTTGCCTTCTACTATCTTCCCGTTTTTTTCCGATGTTTAATGTCAGACGCTCTATAGCCATCTATCACGTTTCTATCCTGGCACGCGGTTCCCAGTGTCTTCTTGAAAGCTATGATTTTTCTGCTGAGGGAATTTTCTTGGACCTTCCCGGTACGTCTTTCTTTTTTTGACAACACTCCCTCATCGCTTATACTGCGCTGCCTGTCCTCTATTTCTTTAAAGCTCATGGAAAACGGCTCAAATTTCGTTTATGACCCCCCTTGGTTCTTGATTGCAAGTGGACCTTTCACCAGGACACCAATCTCCTTAATTTCTAAGAGAATCATTTGCAGTTGTTCCGTCTCTGGCATTTGGAATAATCTTTTTTGACCCCCCCGAGGCTTTTCAACGTCTGGCTCTCGCAGTCCCTGATCATCGCCGGTACTTCTCCCCTTTCTTCAAACGTACCTACTGTCTGCTTCTTCGACCCTCATAATTGCCCGCCCCCACCGGGCTGCCAAATCGTTATCCTTCCCCCGTACGATTAGTTTTCCCTCCTCCCCAGCGTATCTCCTAGTTTTTCTCAGAAAGGAGAGACCTTCCCCGCTTTTTGGTCCCTCTCTTTTCATAATCATCTTTTCTTAGAGTACCTACCTACACTTTCAACCTCCCCTTGTCATGCGCCCCCTAGAGTGCATTTATTGGCGGTACCGTTTATTTTTTTCTAGATTTTAGAGTTAGTAGTGTTGTGTCGCGAAGGTTTGGGGTTGTTGTTCCCTGGCATTTTTTTTTTCCCCCCCTTAGAAAGAGTAGTAATTTTGTTTTTATGAGGTTATACATTATTCATTGATTCAGCTTGTACAGACCATCTCAAGAGAGGTTTGTTTTTTTCGAGTCCCTCCACGATCTCCCCCCGCGCGTTTCTCTTTTGCGGCCCCTTTTCTCTTTCCTCAGTTGCAGATCCAAGTGCATCATTTTTAGGCCTTCTTTTTCCTTCATACTGTCACGAGAGTCTGAGTTTCCAGCCCAGCCCCCCGTTTGACTTTTGTCGTCTTTACCTTGGTATTCTTTTCGCTTTCTCCCCATTCAGATTGGATGACTTCTTTCATAGCCTAGCAGGGAACTGCAGGCCCCCTTGACCCTTTTTTTCTAAAGCCCATGTTGACCTTTGATTCACTTTCTCGTCCTTAACTAATGGACCAGACTGTAGAAATTTTTCCCCCCTTCCCCTGTAGGAGTCGTTCTCCCCTCCTGAGCCGATAGCTAAGGGCAGGTTTCCCCTCGCCGAGTGAGCATTGTCTCCAATTCATTACTCTTTCTCCAGGGCCGAACTTCCAGTACAGGACCAGTCACGTCTTCCATTTGAGGGCCTACGAGGAACCTCCCTTCGAACGGGGGTATACTTGCATTGAGCAATTACCGTTATTATTCCGGACCTCGTAAACATGCAGGATCTTTTTTTAATGAAGGGACGTATACGCCGGACTTTCGGGCTGCTTTGCCGGAGAGGTTCTTATTCTTCTCGGGATCGGCTACTAGAGTTTTTGGTGCAAGTCTTGATTTTGACGACCATTAGTCATCTTATATTAGACGAATTGTTGCTGTAATCTAAACACACTATTCCGACATCCTTTGTAACCTCTCTCTGTTCTGCCGAGCCGCTTTACTTTTATACATAAATAGATCTTTTTAAGTTTCCGCGTTTGTGTACTGTCGCGTAACCTTCGCCCCCCCCTTGAAAAACGGCCCCCTCTAATCCTCTTGGAACTACCGGCCGCCACCTACCGTTAGCCGAATTCCCATTCAAGAATCGCTTGTCCAGACCTCGATAGTGATTGTCTGCCACGTGTATTCCCCCGTTTCCCCTGATCAAACCACTAGATGGTCAGTCCCTACTTCTCAAAGTGACCCCTGCAAGAAGCTGTTTAACCCCCTTCCCGTCCCCAACCCGGGCACAGATGAACTTACTCAAGGTGTTTCCTTTTGTTTAACTCCTCCTTTTGACATTTTTTTCACGGCTCTGTACAAAATCACACGAGAGTCCCCCCCCCTTTTGGACGCATTCACCTGTTACAATTGCTCTCTCCCCTCCGCCCATTCTCGCTCGTTTTTTGCTTCACCACCAGACTTGTGGGGCTCGACCCCCGATGCTTTTATTTTTTCTTTTTTTTATTCCCGGACCAGGAGTTTCTGGCGTAACCATACGCCTCACCGATCGTGATGATCAACTGTGACCGCCCTTTGAATGTTCCTCCTTTATCCCGCGCAGTGATTATCCAACATCCCTGCAAAGATTTAAATCCTCTGAGCCAACAAGATCGTCGCATCGAACAAACGAATTGATCTGCGGATTTCCTTGGCGTTTTTTGCAGCGATCACTTCTCCCTCACCATGAAGCCCCCTCTGACATAGGTCCCTCAACAACTCATGCTCACTCGAATCCCCCGGTTTTCTTTTCCGCGACTTCAAATTGATCCACGCCCTAGGCAATTTCGCTTACAGGAGACCTCCCGTGCGTTCGAGCCGGCCCGCCCGTTCTAAGCCTCCTGGACCGTGTCACGTTCAGTCTCTATTACTTCTAAGCGTGTCTGGGATATTCTTTTTTTTCAACATGAACAACCCCAACGCCCCCCACTTCCGGAAGACCCCCCTCCCGCCAGATGACTTTCCCGGTTCCCTAGATTTCTACGTGCTAGGATTCGCCTGGCCTCGGCGTGGGTCCTTTCCTTTCATCGCCCGCCCTTCTTTTTTACCCGTTCGTTGCGCCCCCGTGAACCCCCCCGCCACTAACCTGTACCACGCACGCTACTGATCGACGCGTCCCCTTACTTCTCCCCTCCAGAGGGACCCTTCCCCCGCTCAGCCCTCTCCCCTTTCTCCTAAATACTGGGCGAGGTGATGGGACCCCCTCCCCCGCTATAACCCCCCCTCCCCCTCCCCTCTTATCGTACCCCGACCTGAAACCTTTGTAGTTTTATCTGTGTCAAATCTCTGTCATCGATTAAACCGGGCGCCCCACTCGAGGCGTTTAACCTTCCAAATGTCTTTAGTGGCCATGGCTATCCCCTAAACGTCGACTGATTCCCGCTTAGTGGACAACATTTCTAGGTTCACACGGCTTTTCTTTTTCGCCATCCGCCAAAGGGTTGACGCCCGCCCCCCCCCCACCAGATTTTTTCTTGATCGGCCTACTGGTTGTACATGCTGATCTGACCTGGACGAAGGAATGTGCCCCCTTGACCATGTTTGCGCAGAGCCCTCCCCTCTTATATAACGGCCGCAATCTCACCAGATCTCCCTCAAGTGCATATATGACTAAAAGCCGTAATCGACCCTTACGACCCCAGGTCCCCTTGCCACCCCTTTCTAAGTTACTCCTTCTACCTACCATGCGGATCCGATCTGCTCCCGGGAATGATGTTACTGCCTATCTGTCCCCGCTCCCTCCTCCCCCCCATTCAAGCCCAACTTACTTTTTAAGTGGTGGGGGACCACATTTCCTCCTTATGAGTTTTTCCAGCTCAAGTCCGGCAGTCCTCGGGTTTCACCGACTCTTTCTCTCGTTCAACCTATGAAGTCTGCTATCGAGGATGTTCCCCGCCGCCCCCTGCGCCGCTTTTAATCTCTTAAAGCACGCCGTTGCCGCCCCGCTGGATTTTTCGCGAACCGTGAGCATCTCTCCTTCTTTCCCTTCTTTTAAACTTGTTTGCCCCCACCTTTGTTCGTCCTTTTACCTGCGCGTGACTTTCGCCGACTTTTTTCTCTTGGGCCCCATAATGCCACGGTAGACGTGCTCTGCGTTCCGCCTACCCCCCACTTTTTGCTGAGCCTGGATTCACAAATCAACTTCTAATTTGCTCACCCCTTCTGCCGACCGCGTCCACTTCATGGCAGCATTTCTGTTTGATTTCTTTTTCGACTTCTTCTCTTCCTCGTTTCCTGCGCCTTACGATATCCAAGTTTTCCTGTCGCTTCTACTTCCCGCCCTCCGTCTTGAACCGTTCCCCGCGGGGATCCTTTTTCTCGGAGTCATTGACATCTTGCCCTACCTTGTCCCCATAGACCTAAATCCTTACCCCATTTGCTCTCATTAACAAATTAGTCCCCATGCTGCACTCCTCCTTCTTGGCCTTCCTTCCCAGTGTGTTTCGAGATTTTAATGCGCCCTCTCACACCCAATTTTCGCCCTCCTTTCAAAATATGTGACGATTCTTTCTGTATATTTCCCATATTGTCCTAATCCTTATTAACGAGGAACCACCTTCCTGGGGCGGCCTTTTGGGAATGCCTTTACTCCTTCCGTTCTTTGAGATGTTTCAGTCGGCCTTTCCCGATTTTCCTTTCCCCTTCTCCTCGCAACAAGTGACCCCAGAAGGTAGTTTCCCTTATAGTCAGTCCTTTTTTTTTTCCCATTTACGCTTGTCGCCTCCCTTCAGAAGAAGGTTTCCCTTCCTCGGTTAATGTAGACTATTGTTTCCGACCCCCTGGATAACCGTCCCCCTAGAAGCGTGAATTTCCCCGCTTAATTTGCCGAAAGACATTTTTATCCCTTTTTCAATGTGGTGCGAGCCTTCACCCTTCGCCAGGCCCACGCGCAATGTCACATTGTGGCTTCATAGCCTACCCCAAGCCAGATTGGTCAAACGCCGGTGACCCCCCTCTAGTTCCACGGTTTCGGCGACACGGCTTTCCGCCCCTTGCATTCGGCTCTCCATGTTTGATTTGAAGCTGTTCGCCATTGATAGTCGGCTCCCCCCAGTTCGACGGATTTCCCTTCTGCCCTTATACTGTGTCATAGATCAGATGTTTGACCCCCCCCCTCTTCCGGACTTGATGCCCTTGTGAAACTCCCCTTTCCGGGATGATCCGCTGCAATCCCTGTATTTTGCTTCGTGTGTGTTGGCTAGTCTTGCGACTTAGTTTCAAGTTCCTGCAAGTCTTTTCTCCCCTCCTCCCACCCCGCTACCAGCACAAGATCGGGTGAGGATCCGCCTCTCCCCCCGATTTTGCGGTTCCTTCGTTTGATCTCCTTAACTTTGCTTTTAGAGTTTTTATATAGCGCGTCGGTTTTCCCCCTTTCGGTAACTTTATTCTAGCCAGAATTTCCAGCATCCGAAATAGTTCCATTCGATCCCGCTTTTGGAGATGCACCCTGAGCGACAGATCCTTTTTTTCTACGGATCGTCCCCCGGCTTTTCGCGGATTTGGAACTCGGGACGTTTGAAGGTCCCCCAACTTTTAGTCTAGTCCCCCGGTTTTGTCTCAGTACCTTTCCCTCCAGCATAACTTTTTTTCAAAAGCCCCCTCGAATCGCATTTTCGACCTTCCCTGGCTGCTTTGCTCTCCGATCCCTTCCCCTTCTTTCTGTTTGAGAAGGGATGTGGCTTCAATGAGCGTTTTACTTCCCATTTATTTGAGGACGGCTGCTTGCGATCGGTCCAACGCGACTAAGAGCCTCGCCCCCAGGTCTTCCAGTGCCCTGTCGGAGTCGGACTCTCTTCCTCGCGGTGCGTTGTCTTGTCCCAAACCGTATGGGTTGGCACCCCCCCTTTCCCCGGCAGTATCTATTATTTCCATTTGGAGATGCGGCTTCCCCTCCCCTTCGCACGTCGACTTCCCTTCCGCCGGGCTTTCCGCTTTTGACCTTTCATCTTCCGATATTTCTTCTTTCTGTTGCCGAACAGGAACCCGCGCGACCCCCCCCCCGAATTGCCTGGTCGGCCTGAATTACAATTTCTGCTGCGTAGGAATCGCTCCCGACCATTAATGCTTTCCCCAGAAGTGTCCAATTTTGCCCATCGTTAGGGATTCAATGTAAAGGCATTCGTTTTCGAATCACTAGTCGGTTGGCTATGTCTTCGTGTCAGAGTCTACCCTCCACTTTCCTTTCCCCGACGTGGTATTCCAAGGGCATTAGCAGTCCCCGGAAGAACAAGTCTTTTTCCACTGAGCACCTGTTCTGCTGGGGAAATTCCCCGACGCCTCTTTTTGTTTTGTCGACTTGGGCAACTTGAGAGTTAATTCCCAGAATCTGCTGCCTTCCCTTAACGGCATTCTTTTATTTTTTCGTAATTTCAGACCTATCGGGGCATCCCCTTCGCCGCAGTGGACATTTCCAAACTCCATTCCCCTCTTATTGCTTTCCGCTTCGTTGGTCCTCCGGCAGTTGGTTCACCCTTTTTCTCACGGGTTTTCGGGGTGACGTGTCCCCACATTTCCGCCGTGATGTCTTCTCTTGCATCCCCCCATTTTGTCCCCTTTACTTCTTTCGCTTACCCGCGGACCCCCCTCACCGTCGTTATGGTCCCTTCCTGACCTGGTGCTAGCGTCTGTTCCACCTGAGCGCCTTTTTTTCTTTTTGAGCCCGTCCTCGGCCCCTTTTTCAATTGTATTGGGTTGCATCAGACACGCACACGACCCCCCCCCCGGATAGCCTTTCAAAGGATACAAGCCTAGGAGCTTTCGTGCGACCTCTTCCCCCTTTTATGTGTAGGTTGACCCACCCAGACAGAAAGATATGAGTGTCCCCCGTTTCGAGTCTGTGAATCTTTAATTTATTCATTGTTGTTATTGGCCCTCGTACGTACCGCCCAGTACCGAACTCAGGCTTTTTTCGCCTTTCTTTGTCCCAACATGATCCTCACGGTCTACTCGCTGTCTTCCAGGACCCCAGCCTTACGCGAGAGGCTTTAATTTTCACTGCTGTCAGAGTCCTACGCCCCTTGTTGCTGGGACTTGTGATTCCCGCTTTCCACAAGAGCCCGAGATTATCCGAAATCGTGCCTTATAGAACTCCCCCCCTTCCCTCGGAAGGCGCACGCCTCTTGACCCGGCCGCCATCCCTTTTACCGAATACAATGCATTCCCCCCTCATTCAGCTGAGCCCCCCCTTTTGAATTATCGACGTATCAAACCCCTCCCCTTCTTAATGTATGGTAGCTCTTAGAATTGCGTCTCTTATTTTTCCGTCAGGTCTCCCCGCGGCAATATGTTCTCCCCCTTGTTACCCCCCGCCGCCCCAATTCTCCACTCTTCTCCAGATGCAATAAAAGTTACTACTGAAATGAGAGGCGCCTCCCAAGCCCCTAAGTTCCCCAGCCCCTTTTTAGAATTTTCAGATCTTCGTGCCTTGGATTTATACGGAAATATGAAGTTCGCGAGTCTCCCCCCCCCCTTTTTTCCAAGGGTATTCCTTTCTCCTATCGCTGGACGGAGGTCCCTTACACTTTCATGTTAAAGAACAGACCCCCACACCCCACCTCTCCTTTTCTCCATCAGAGACGAGTTCCCGATTGGCGCTGGGACACCAGCATCTTAACGCGTTTTCCCGTCAGCGAGAACAAGAACAAGGGCGCCCAGCTCCTAACAGTGTGGGGACGCATTCCTCCGTTCGGCCACTTTCTCCCCCGGAGAAGTTTAATTTTTGGTCAGTTTAATAGCACCCTTACATTTCCTCCCGCGTATTTTTCACATCCGTAGTCGACCGTGTCTCCCCCAACTTCCATCCGGCGCTGAAGTGTTAACCCTACCGTACTACCGACCCTTCCACGACCCCTATCCCCGTGCGTCCTTTTTCACGTTTTATTCCCTTGGTTATTCGCGACTTTTTTTTTTTTACGCAACCGGATTCTCTCTCCCTTTCGACCTCTTGTTCTTCTTGACGTTTGGATACCCTTTAACCTTTTTCCGCTTTTTTTTTTTTTTTTCGCATAAACCTCGAGATCTCTTGTGGAGTTTTCCTTGAAGTTTATTGTCCTCGAGATTCGTTTTGGCGCGACGTTTGTCAAATTGCAACCTTCGCATCGCTTCTTCGGTTGTGCGAGGCCGAGTCCATCCGTTCCGCTCCTGGCGTGTCCAGCCCTTGCCCTCTCTTTTGCCTCTTTGTATATCTTTTTCTCCGGACCCCTTTTACGCGAGTGTAGCGGTCTTCCGGCGAGGTGTTCCCCACTTTTGCTGCGCACGTAGGAGGCTGCGCATGACGGTTGCAACGTGCCTCATTCTCCCCACTGTCTTTCGAGATCCTGTTCCTTTTATTCCGCTGTGAAGCCCAGCAAATCGAACCCCATCCGTTCGCGTTTGATATAAAAAGTTTTCGTGACTGAGGAGTACTTCGACGTCTGTTCTTCTCCGGGTCTCTATTGGCGTACATCACTTTTTTTCCCCCTCGGTGCTCGGCTGCGACCCCCCTCAGCGGTTTCCCCTTTTTCCCTCGCTTCGGCGCATCTATCGAATGTTCCTTCTCCGTGCCGCTTTTTTTACGATCACGCATTGTTTGCTGTCGTGCCGGACGCGGTTCCAGAACATTTATCCGCCCCATTACCACCCCTACCCCTCCGAACATTTAGCGCAAGGACACTGCTGAATTAGACTGGTTCACGTTTCCTTGCCGTTCCGTGACTTCTTTTCGGCAGCGCGGATCCTAGTTTGTACTTTCTTCTTTGGGGATCAGGCCACTACGCGTGACTATATGATCTACGTATCATTCACGTTTCGTACTATGTAGCGTTGCAGCATTTGCGGCACCCTCGCGAGTCTTCAGTCCGTCCCCAGTTCTGCGCTTGTTTAGAATTCAGTCTAAGCTGCGCATGGGTATACATTGCCACCATCGGCACCACCGTCTAAGTGGAGAGAAGCCCCTGTCTCGACTAATAGAGGCTTCTTCATGGGTCGACTGCTCATACCAAACGACAGGTTTCTACGCTTTGAT
>Ga0179593_1288020_pt1 | contig 15642 bp, 25 predicted proteins | sample CZODoug2_1_08_16_FD_185931 | JGI IMG/M metagenome (GOLD analysis project Ga0179593, IMG submission 185931) | Vadose zone soil fungal communities from Angelo Coast Range Reserve, California, USA - CZODoug2_1_08_16fungal (PacBio error correction) | ecosystem: Environmental > Terrestrial > Soil >... | reverse complement strand
CTCCCCTCCTTCTTTCCCTGGTTCCATTTCCTCCCCTTATTTCCTCATGAGTCTAGCTCCCACTTGTTTTCTGTCAGTTCACAATGAACCCAAAGCTTTCTGGCCTTGTGTCCCCGTTCCTGGGGATACTTCATTTTGTCCTCTTCCATGTTCCTCTCTTCTGAGAATATCTTTGTTCGAATCACTAGTATGTGGGTTCTTGTTTTTCATTGATGACATGGTCTCTGTTACCGTTTTTTTCTCCATGGAAATACATAGATCCTCCTCCCCCTCGATGTCTTCACAGAATGTCCCCCATATTTGGGTTTAAATTTTGGACCTTGGTCCTCTACAGCAGATTCTGTTTTTTCTTTCCTTCGTTGTTAAGCCTTCTAATTTTCTCTGTTGTTGCATGGTGTCCTGTGGGCCAGACGTGCTGGTCCAGTTTAACAATCGTTCTCTTCTTTTTGTTCCTAAGGAATATAGGGACAATCAATACACAACAATCACGATGAATTTATGTGGTCCCTGTTAACTCAGTTACTTCCTTTTTCCACTTTTTTTTTTTCGCATCGGAGTTTAGGCTTTTTTCAGATAGCGAGGTCCGAGGAGGGGGAGGTTGTCTGGGGCCTCTGGAACTGTGTATGGTAGTCGGGGCAGCACCCTGAATTGTTTTACCCTATTCCTGAGGTAAGAGTGTGTGAGTAATACTTCTGTTGGCCCTTCAAGTCCCTCCGGAAAAGACAGCACCATCTTTCGAAGAAGTTTCTGTAAGTGGCCCCCTTCCTACCCTGGTTTTTTTGGTCAGTCGCTCCCCCCTGGGCTGTTTTGGGGGAGTGACCCCGTTTTGGTTCTGCCCGGCTAATTTTCCCTCCTTGCGGTAAGGGGGCCCTTCCACAATTGCGTGGCCCCCAAATGGCTGCGCCCGCAGGCTCTCTTTGTGGGACCTTTGGTTTGTTTTGGGGATTCCCAGATCTTGGTACTGGAGTCTTGGGCTTCATCTGTTAGGGCGCAGCCCTGTCTTTCCCTGCATCTTCCTTGGTGTTCTTCCAAAGGCCCCCCAACGCTTTCGTCTTTGCGTGAACTAGCACGTACCATTCGACAGCGGTAGAGAAATAGATGACCTACACAGAGTGGGATAGTCTAAATATGACAAGGAGGATGTTTCTGCCCGTTTAAGGGATTTACAGGGTGGGACCAGGGGTATCAACTGGGGGACATTAGGCCCCCACTATTTGGGGGTGGTTTTGTGTGTGTTCCGTTGTGGTTTTTTTTGGGGAACAGTGCTTTGCCTCTGGTTCCTACACGTGAAAGGAGTCGGACCGGGAGATTCATGAGTAGTTTGTGTTTCTTCCTCGTCTGTTGGCAATCTTCTTGCCTTTTTTTCTTCCCTCCCATTAATTGGGTAGTTTCTTTCTTTTTTTTTTTTTACTCCTCCTTCTGTTCGTGCGGAAAGAGCAACTTGATTCTAGACAATTTCCCGTTTATAAGGGGGTCCTTGTTCCTTCTGCTTTACTAGTTGGTGATTCTTGTATTTGTTAATTTTCCTTCTCCATGGTTTTAATTTCTCCCTCTCCTCTTGCCTTTCCGTAATAAATACTTCTTCTGCATCCCGTCTATTTTGTCAAACTCCTCTCTTAGTTCTTTACGAAGTACATACTTTTTTTCTCTCTTCTTTTGATTAGTTCTTTTCCCCTCCCCTTTTTTTCTCCTTCTCTGTTTTTTTCAACATCCGTCTTACTTTTTTTTGATCTTGCCGTCTTCTCCTTTTTCTCTTTCTTCTATCTCTTTTCCCTTCCTTTCAGGATTACCCCCTTCCTCCTCCGACCATCCCCCTTTCCTTTCATCGCGTGTCAGAAGTCTCCCCCCCCTTCTTTTTTCCCCCAATACATCTCGAAGGAGCAGACCCTCTTCTTTTTTGCCAGTATGGCCTCCTTCCCTCCCCTCTTTTCAAACCTTGACTAGCTTCGTCCCACTATGCTTTCTCGGGCATCGTTCGTGTTCTCTCACTCTTTCTGGTTCCTTCCTGCTTCCCCCCCTTCCCCCCTCCCCAATATTCCCAACAGATTACTCTACCTTCTCCTTCACCGACCCTCCACCCTTCCGTACCAAATTGTACCCCCGCTATCTCCCCCCCTTACGCCCTGCCAATTCCCCAGACCACCTCCCCCCATCCATCACCTTCTCCTTCCTCTTAAGAATGTTGAAAGTACCCACGACTCGAACCCCCACCCCTTTCCCCTCCTATTTTCCTTAACTGTCCCCGGACTCCCCAGTCACATTGAATAAGGACTCGTCCCTCTCGATTACCCCCCCCGTGGCTGCCGGTCCCCTTTCCACAGACAGCCCCCCCCTCTTTTTTTCCCCCATGGTAATCCCGGATTCCACTTTTTTTGCCTGTAATAGTTGCTCCTTTTTTTCTTTCCCCTACTGTTCCACCATATTTGATAGCTCCGATGTCCTCCTAGGTACGTTTTCTGCATGAAAGATGCTTTGCCTTTCTTAAGGTATGTGCCCCCCCCCCTTCTTCCCGTTCTTTTTCCCCCTCAAACGATTCCTCCTCCCCCTCCTCTTCATTTTCCCTTCTCCCCCCCCCCAACCCCAATAACCCCCCATGACTCTCTCCTGCAATTGTCAGATTTATTTGGACCACCCCCCTTCCACGCTGAATGATCTCAGAATCTTTTCCCCCCCCCCTTGTCATTCACCCCCCAGTAGTTTCCCTTCTCCCACGGGTAATGTTTCCCCCCCTTCCTCTTTCCCCAACTTGTACACTAACAGAACTTATACACAAACTATGTAGTTATTGGACGTCTTTCCTGTCTACCATCCCTTTCGCCCCTCCCCCCCTATTTCCCTCCCCTAGTTCTTAAATCCACTGTCTCCCCCTCCGCTTTACCCCCCTTACAATTTCCCATGGAAATATGCCCCGAAAAATCCTAGGCCAGCTCTCTTGCAACCCCGGCATGAAATTCCCCTCTTACATCTTGCCAGCCCCCCCCTTCTTTCCCTCCTTCTTTCTTTTTTCTGTCTTTTCCCAAATCTGAAAAATTTCTCCCCCTATCTAACCTTGTCCCTTCATTGGCACCTTTACCCAATGGAACTACAATTTCTTGGAAGCTCCCTGTCCCTGCTTCCAATCTTAAAGAATATTCGTAGTCTTATACCCCTTCTTTCCCTAGCCCCAGGATGAACCCCCCCCCCTTTCCTTTTTCTCCTCCTCTCCGGAGAGATGTATGTCCCTGGAGACACATGGCTACATGCGACCAGTGCAGGTTCCTTTCCAGGAAGTCCCACAAAACTCAATGGAGTCTGACAAAATCGATTCCCCCTTCCCTGTCGGCCCTTGACTTAACACCCTACATGTGGTCCCCAAACCTCCCTTCCTTCTTTCCCGATGCCCTTTCCTACCTCGCCAAACCACTACTATTATATGATGTTACACATGAAAAGCAGGTCCCTTCGGGAACTGACATACAGGTATGGGAGTATATATACCTTTCCCTCTTTTCTTCCCTTTCTTTTTTTTGAGATCGGAAGCCCCCCCCTACCCTAGGGCTCCTTTACTTTTAAATTAGTGGATTCCCATCTTCAGAGTATTTTTGTTTTTCTTGTGTCCGTCACCAATATGCATAATCCTTGTGCCCTTGTCGGCCATTTACACTTTCTTTTCTCCCTCTTTTCCTTGATCCCCCCTTTCTGATGGCCCATCTCTTTCGGCTTATAATCCTTCTGATGTTTGTTATGGTACTTTATTTCCCTGAAAACCTGCCGTCTCTCCGGCCATTCCCTACTCATCCCCTCCCCTTCTTCTCTTGCTCACAGCTTTTCCATATTTCTATTTTTGGTTCTAGTACCTACTCCTTGGCATACTGCATCTCTGGCCGCCTTTTGTGATCCCCCCTTTTTTTATATTTTGTTCCGCCCTGGCCCCTTTTCCATTAACATGTTATCTGTTCTACAAGTGTGCCCATAATTTGTCCCCTTGCATACACCTCCCCTGTCCTTACCGGTTGATGTTTTTTCCTTCCTTTTGGCACCTTTGGTCCCATCTGCTTTCGGCCTTTTGAGAATATCGCCTTAGGCTTTTTTAGTCTTGCACATTCTTGCTCTCTTCTGGAAATTGCGTGCTTTTCCCTCCAATGTCTTTCCTTCTTTTTGCCCCCTTTTCCTTCTGTACTTCCCGCCCTACGTCAAATCATATAGTGACTGTCTATCCTTTTGGGGTAGTTCCTTGTACTATGTCATGAGTTCTCATCCCCCCAGACAAAAATGGCATTTTACTTCTGGTTTTCCGTTTTGAGAGATGAGCTCCCTTTTATTTTCGTGACTGTTTAACTTCCCCTCCATTCTTTCCTTTGCTGCCTAAAGGAATGTTTTTTCTCCCTTGGTTCCCAGGAGTTTTGTCCCCATCCCTTTTGCGGACTGGCAGTTATCTGTGCTTCGCCCGTTTGAGGGTTCCTGAATATCCTTTTCGTCTCCCCATCTTAGGTGAGACCGTCCCTATATCCGTAGCATTCCCTTCATGACCTAATTTATCAATATTCCCCTTGTCTGCTTTGTTGCCATTTCTCCTTTTTTTCCTTCATTGTACCAATTTTTTATCTTATTTCTGTCCCCCTTTTCCTCCCCCCATTCCCACTATTTGTAAAACTTTTATTCTCTATTCCTGTGGTGTAACTAATAGTAAAGTCTCTCCTTTTGCTTCTTTTCCCTTGATCCTCCCATTATTTATTGAAGGTTGTTTCTTTAGTTCTTTTTTGTTTCCTTTAAAAATTTGCTTCTTATCATTTCCCCTTAATTTTTTTCTTTTCGTTCTGTTGTTATCTTTTTCTTTGCTGAGTTCCCACATATTTAGTGCTGAGTGATGAGAAATTTGATCATAGACCATTTTTCTTCTGTCCGATGTCCTTCCCCTTTATTATTCCTCTTTTGCCGGTAGGGGATTTTCCTTGCAGTCCTTTGGCCTCACGACTCCCTCCTCCGAAGAGTCCCTGCCTTCAGGCATTTCCCTTTTCCCCTCCCCTCCTGTTTCTTCACCCTCTTTTGCTTCCTTTTTTTCCTTATGCACATACTGGTTAAGCTGATTTTTCCTCGTTCTCACGCCTTCTCCCCCCTTCGCGTCAGTATGGTAGGCCTTATTTCCACTCTATTACTCCCCTCACCTCCATGTAAATTTGATTTTCTTTTGCTATTTATTATTTTATCTCTCCTTTTTTCTTTCTCTCCCTCCCTCTTTTTTTCCTCTCTTTCCCCCTTCCCCCTAATAATATGAAAAGGTCGATTCTCTGCAATTAACTGTCAAAGAGTTCTCTTTGAGGCCGAATTGAGTGAACACTGGCGTTTTTCCACACCCATCTCGGAGGAGAAGCTTATTGTCTCACTGAATCTCAAAGTATTTCTCCCCCTCCCCTCCCCCGGACCCCTCCTCCTTTTCCTCCCCCCTAGATGACAAAGAGGACTTTTCAACTATAGTGATGATGTCAAGTATAGTTCGACGGAGTCCCAAGAGTTCTTCCGGATGTTCTCTGACTGAATGCAACCACCTTTACTCCTACCTGTCTTGACTCCTTCTTTCCCTTTATCCACTTTCCTACCAAATTGTCCCTTTTCATCCACAATTCTATCCCAAGCTTGACTTAACCTTCCTAATGCCAGAGAAAACAGAACCCTTTCACACCATGTTTTTTCTGAAAGTCCCTAATGTTTTTCCATCCCCCCCCTACCCGAATCCCTCCCCCCCCCCCCCTTTCCTTTGGTAAAGATAATGGCCCCCTCCCCTCTAGCCATTTGGACTCCTTTGTACCCGGCCATCCGGAACGGTTTACCAATAGGGGGACGGTCCACCCCGTCATACCCATACCCATTTGTACCCACTTTTCTTTCCTCCCCCTTCTTCCCCCTTGGCACCCCAAAGATTGGAAGTTTTCTAATAAATATTTCTTCTCTACGAGTTATAAGTCGTTACTCACCCCTCTTTATCGTTTTTCTTTGTCAACAAAGTACTTTTCGGTACCCCAAATATGCGAACACCCCGCTTTCCTCCTTCCGTTCCTCTGGCGATTTTCCCTCTCCCCCCACCCTCCCCCCACTTCCACAAAAAGTGTTGTTTTTGTATTACAAATGACTTTCTCTCCTCATTGTCAACGAATTTTCCCAAACCCTTGAACAATTGCCTGCAAATGCCTCCCCCCTATGACATTTTTTCCTTTCCTTTCATGAAAAATTCCTCCCTCTTCCCCCTTTGTTTAAACTAACATCTTCTCTTTCCCACCCCTCCACCCTGATTTGGACGAGGTCTTATGCCACCTCATTAATGGAGCCACCAGACGCCTATTACGATTTCCCCTCCCCTTCCCACTCTTTACTTTCCCCCATAGCTTTTCAAGTACCAAGTCCCCCGCTTCCCTCCCCAAGCTTCCCTCTTGCTATGAATTCCCCTCATGCCTGATGGATTCCAAATGGACGATGGCCACCACAACTTCCACGACCATCTTTCGGGTTGTCCCCCTCTTCCTTCCTTTTCTTTCCCTTATTAACCCCTTCATTTCTTTGACACACCTTCCCCCCTTTTCTACTGGCATTCTACATCGCAATTCCTCCAGATGATAAAAGCCTTCTTTTTCTTCCACAATAGTTCCCCCAATAGAACCAAATACCTCTTGACCCCGGGTTTCTTTTCTCCCTCCCTTGTAGTACTCCTCTTTCTTTCTTATGCCATCTAAATTGTACCACTTAAGGTTTAATTTGAAATTAACGACACCCCTCATATTTAGTATAAATGCTCGGTACGGCCCCTCGAAAATGGTCGACATTACTAGGATCCCACATCCTGTGGCCCTTTCCCCCCCAAGGCCATACCTTTCTTTTCATGTGTGTCTACAGCCCGTCCCCCCCACTCTTGAGATTCTCTTTTCCCCCCCCCTTCCCATCGGTCCCTTAAAGGGTACAATGAATTCGGTTAGTGTCTCCCCCTCCTTCCTTTTTGAGAGTCTCTACCTACATTATCCTTGTACATCTTATTTGTCATTTTTCCCCTCTCTTAGTCCAATATTTTTTTCTTTCTTTTTTCCCCCCCCCGTCACACCTCCCTCCATCTTTCTGGAGTCATTTATTTTTATTCTTCAATTGCCTACCATTCAGGAGGCTCGTTTTCCCCTATCTTTGTAGCTTCCTTCCCTTTTCTTTTTTTCTTCTTTCCCATACCTTGTCTCCCTTTTTCTCATGGCCCCACTCGTTCCCGACTCCTCTCCTGATGCGTCACAGATTGACCATTTCTTTTTTTCCCTTTTCCCCATCATTGGGCTTCCCCTCCTTCTTTTTTTTATATTAGTTTCTCCTCCCTTTCTTCCCGATGGATTGTTCCATTTTTTTCCTTTACCCTTTGTTGTGATATTTCTAAAGGTGTGACCGATCTTTCAAGGCCTAAACAAACATCCATAGATTTAAGTCTTTATCTGGCAATTTTCCTCCCTCTCCAGTTCCATTTTCCTTTTCTTCATTTTTCCCTCGTGTTTTTAGGGAGTGCTGGTCATGAGGGACATGTTTTCCGAGTGGAAGAGCAATAGGACCGCTCCCCCACCTACCCCCCCCTTCCACTCACCCTCCCCCCCCACCACCCCCTTCCTCTCCCACCCCGAATGTTGCTTAATTGCCTTTTTTTTTTTCTTGCTGTATACTTTCCCTCTTTTTTCCCCCCTTTCCCCCTCCCATAGTAATTTTATGGTTTTTTCCCCCTTGGGGTGCCTCCTTCCAGCCATTCACCCAATTTTCATCCTTTTATTAGTTCTTCCTCCATTTTCCTTTCCTTTTTTTTCCGTGAAGGTTCCCTCCAATGGTCCCTTTCTTTCCCTCTGATCTCCTTTCCCTTTTTCTTCTTTTTTTTCTTGTCCCCAATGCATGCTTACGCTTCTTCATTCTGTCGCTCGCGGTTTCTCTCTCCCTCTTTGGTCCTTTCCAACCCAGTGCCATTCTTTTTCATTTTCAGACCGTACATTATCCCTCGTATCTTTTGCCATCAATAGTTTTCCTTCTCCCCCCTCCCTTCTTCCTCTTTTTTTCTTCCTTTTCTCATGGATTACTACATTTTTTCCCCCCCCCCCCCCGGTATCGGTTTCCCAAGTTTGTGTACTCACCCCTATTGTACCCTTAAGGATCCCCATTCCACTCTTCTTTTTGCCATTATCTTTCCCTTATTCTTACGTTTTTTGTCCTTCTTGTTTTTGTCTTTCCCCATTTTTGCGACGTCTTTTGACCCTCCTTCTTTCAATGGTCTGTTTTTTCTGTCTTCCCTTTACACCTCTTTAATGGAGAAGACTTCCTTGATTCATAACCTTTTTGTCTTTCGGACTTTGTCCCCTTATCTGATCTTTTTCCTTTTTTTTTCTTTTGTATGATCTATGATACCTTGCCCCCCCTCGAATATCACACCTCTTCTTTCCTCAGTCAGAGGACCTCCTATGGTTAACCAAAGTCTTCTTGTCCTTCCTAGGTTATGCCTCATCTTCTTTTCTTTCCCTCTGCTTTTTTCGAGATTTATTTTTCCCCCCCCCCCTCTTTTTCCCCTTTAGTATGATCAGCTCTCTTGTCCCTCACTTTGTCTTTGTATTGATATTTTTATCTCTCGTTGAAGCAGCCTCGTTGTGTGGCCCATCAACATAATAACGAAAACCGGATCCCCACTTGCCCCTTCCCTTGGGCCAATCTCGCATCTCCTGAACCCCCTTTTTTCGTCTTTTTCCCCCCACTAAATCTCGGCCTTAGAGCCGCCCTTGGTTTTTCTAACGCTTCCCCCCCCAGGCATCTTAAAATATTTCTTACCTTTCCATCAGAGGAATCAACAGTTCCTTTGAACCCTCTTAGGTGTCCCCGAGACTGACCTCAGCCATGATGACCTCTCTCTTTCTAAAGCTGATTAGAGGCATTTCCTTCCTCTTTCCCACTCCCCTCAGTTCCCACCCTCTCCTTCTCCTTCTAAGGTTACCCAGATCGGTGTCCCCCCCCTTCCCTAACGCCCCTGTCATGAATCACATTGGCTTCTTAAACTTTCTGCCCTTCCCCACCCTCCCCCTCATTTAAACCCCAATGATTCCCGTTTCCTCCGATTTGGCAAGACCCCCCTGGTAACCCCAAACCTATACTCTTAACTTGACATCCCCTCTGTGCCATACTTAAGGCCCACCTTTTTCCTTCCCTGTTACAAGTGGGCTTCCGGCCTTTAACAGACCCCCTGCTTCCCCTTCAAATTTTTCCCCCCCTCTTCTCCCTCCCTGATCTGTTTTCCGAAAGCCTTCATCCCTCTTGGTGGTACCATTTCTTTCCCCCTTAACTTCTGATACGATGTATAATGTTCCGTCTTTCAATTCCTCCTTTCAGACCGCCTACTTCCTCTTCCCCACCTCTCATATTTCAAAGCCCCATATCCGTACTCTCCAAGAGATGTGGACATCCCCCACCCCCTCCCACGGTAACACCATATTAGCCTGGTCGCTGCAGCAATTCCACTAATTTCTTGTCCTGACCCTTTCGCTCCTGACCCTTTTCTCTACCTTCATGTTCCTTACCTTCCCCCGCCGTAAAGGGGCCCACTTTTTTCCTTATGTATTTAGCCACCATAGACAGAGAACCCTGGAAGACTACCTTCCCCCCTCTGCTGGGCTTTCCTGCTTCTAATAACCTTCCATGTGTCCACGTTCCGCTTCCTTTTTTAACTCAAACACTCCTTGATGGACACAGGCTACAAGTACCAAAGTTTTTTTCCTCTGTCATTAACGGGCCATTTATAGCCAGCCTCCCTTCCCTCTTCTTACCCACCATGAAAAGATCACCTGCTTGCCCAACCCTCCCTCTTTTTGTGGTCTTCCCCTTGTCCCCTCCTAACACTACCAGACATAACACATGTCCCCCTTTTCCTTACCCCCCCCCCCCTTTCCACCATTCTACTGGACTCCCTCTCCATGTGCCCCCTCCGGCTCCACTCCTCTCCTTTTATGCCAATTATTCCAATCTACCCCAGATGAACCAATATGGGTCATCTTTTACGACGTTCTAGAGTAGGCTGCGCTGCTTTCCCCGTGTCACTTTCCTCCCTTCCCCCTCAGTTTAGTAAATTAACCTTCAATACCACCTTCACCTCTTTTCCGAGCGTGCCAATTAAAGAGGCACGCCTCATGACCCTTCCTCTTACACATCGTGGTTATGGCCCCCCGTTCCCATAAATTATTCGCTCCCCCCCCCCCCCTTGGTACGACAGCCAGAACCCCACAAGATGTATAGGCTATCTCCTTCTGTTCCAACTTAATCATGGACATTAACTCCCCCCCTGACCGGTCTTGGCTCTTTTCCATCCTTTTGTGTTTTTGAGATCCCCCCCCTCCCCCCCTCTGAGGTACATTCCTGCCTGATGTTCCTTTTAAACGAATGAGATAGTCCCTTGTTTTTTCTTGGCTGTCGTAAAATTTCTTCTTTCACAACTTACTTTTTAGGGAAGTGTCCATTATGTTTTATCTTTTCTTCATGTTTTGTTGGTGGTTTGTGCCTTTTTCGTGATTTCGACCCCCTTATATATTGCGAGCTTCTGGGGAGTCTACTAATTTCGTGTGCGTTCCTTGCCCAGAAATTCTGTAATGTCTTCCCCCTTGGTCCGGCCCCTCAATGATCATACTTCCCTCTATGATGCTTAAAAATGACCATCTTGTTTTATTTTCCCCCTCTGGATCCTTCACCCAGACTCTGCTTTTTTCTCATAGCTTTTACTGTAGAGTCTTTCCCCCTCGAATTTTTCCATATTTCCCTTTCTGACCCTTTTTTTCTTTTGGTAGAAGTGTGCAAGATATTGTTCCCCTGCCTCAAACCCCCTGTCTTTACTTTTTCTTCTTCTGTTACAACTTGTATCTTGGCAATGTGTCCGGATCTTCCCCTCTCCCTTCTTTTTGCTTTTTCCTCTTTCCATACATCTTTCCTTTCCCTCGTTGGTAATTGGTGATGTACCTCCTAATGGCCGCTTCTTTGTGATACTTTGAGCTTACGGCCCCCTTTCAATCACATAGTTGCTCCCCTTCTTCGTGGCCCCCAATGTTTTCCCCCCTCCTTTCCCCATCGGGGACTCAGGACAGCCATAACTAATACTTTCTTCTGGGTATTTCCTTACCAGGGGAGCTTCTCCCGTCTCATTTCATTGATTTTTTCCCTTTCTTGGACCGTGCTCTCGTAGGTTCCCTTTTTCTTTTTCCCTTTTTTTTTATTTGGGGAGGGTTTTGCTCTTCCATCGCGTGCCGTCCGGGAAGGGATTCCCAGTCGTGTCTTTCGCATAACGTAGTAGGTTGTTTTCATCCTATTTTTTCTACCCTAGGCCCTGCTTGTTCATATTCTTCCCCTCTATGACATCCAGCGAGGACCAGTCTTCCCATAGTTGTCTCCCAAGAGGACCCCCCCCCATTCGTATGCATGCTTATGCAACGTCTCCGGGTTTTTATACAGTTCCCCCCCTAGGGCTTCTGTTCTTTTAACTTACCGTAGGCCCATCTTTACCATTCAGAGAATTGCCTTTTTTCCCTCCTGATTGGATTCTCCCCTTGACCTTGGCCCAATATTGGCCTTTTTGTCTGCCTTCGTTTTTTGTTGGTTTCCACTTCTGTTGCTGCTTCCCCCTTCCCCATCTTTGGGAGGGCAATGTTTTTTTGGAATTCCCTTCCCAGGTTAGGTATCCCATAGCGTTTCTTTCCTGACAATGTTTTCATTTTCTCAGTGTCGATTCCTTGTATAGGCGGTCCCGCTGTTGGGACTTTCTGGGATTGTCCTCTTTCCTTGATCCCCTCTTTGCTTCCTCGCGATCTCCTCCCTTCCCCCTAATCTTCGGAATAAGGCCCTCGTTGCCACTCCCTCAACGTTCTTGATTCCTCTTTAGTTTCCTTATGCTCCCTTTTTCACTTCTTTTTTTCGGGTCAAATCTTGCTTCCCCGTTGAACGATGTTTTCCCTTTTTTTTAGGATCATCTATACCCTTTTCCATTTTGTCTCTTTTCTCTTTATTATTATTTTTTTCCTCCTTGTTTGAGAGGATCCCTTTCCCCCCTTTTCACTATCACAAACCCTTTCCGACCCTCACAGCTGAGTTTCCAGCCTTCTTTCACCCTACTTGGTCCCCCCCTTTCTTCAGGGCAGACGATGCTTTGATCCCAAAGAGAGGGCCAACGTATGTATTTCCCACCCCGCCAGAGTGACTTTCAAAGAAAGTCCGAACATCTTACGTGACGATTACAGTCTAAGTGAGTTACTCCCTCTTTCGAGGATAGAAAGATTTATCAGGTGACCTGACTCTGCCCCCCATAACAGTCTGCAATTCCAACTCGGAATAAGAAATATCTGGAAGTTGCATCGGCCCCCTTCATTCCTCCCACAAGGGTAGCTCATTGTCTTTGATGCGACGAATCTGATGTACCCACCCTCATGACAAATGAATATAACCTTTTGACAATTAACCTTTTTTAATGCAGAAGCCCCCTCATGTTGACCACCGTCCCCACATTCCCGAACCCAAACTCTAATAATGGTAAATGCTTTTTTTTCCATGGAGTCCCTCTCCTAATTAAGGATCCCCATCGGCTACTCCGGAATGTACCGTGGGCCTTCCTTCACATCCCCCAGTACCATTCCCCTTTTTCCCCCGTACCCCCCTTTCCCGTACCTTAGGATAAACTGTGCCCGAAGTCTACCATCTTTTGAATAGGCGACATTACCACTCTTTGGATTTTCTATAGAGATGGCTACTCGTTCCCTTTTTCCTTCCTCCCTGCAGTTGGAATTTGAGATCCCCCCATAAGCGATGAGGTCTCTCTAATATTCGCCTCTCCCCCCTCCCCAAGTAAGAGGCACGAGTGACCCCAAACCCAAAATCCACCCGTACCCCTCTCCCCCAATGACTGGGCTCGCTTCCCACTTTATTTTAAGGTCAAAACCTTATCTCACTTTAGCGCAGACTTCCCCACTGTTTAGTCCCTCCCCCCCCATGAAGTACCGGCGGTTGGGATTTCTGTCCTTAGCCCCCATAAATCCCTTCCACCCTGGTCACCTAAAGCAAGGATTAACCCAAAGAGGTGTGATTGCCGACCTATGCCTTTTTGAATTTCTCCCCCTACCTACGCTGCCAAGCAGAGGGCGGGTAACGGGACCCCGCCCCCCCAGATTCCCCCGATTATCCCTGGCAACAACAAGCTACCAGAAACTCACAACTAATAAGGGTCCCCCCGACTCACTTCAAAGAAGAGGTTCCCTGAGTGTCGGACCGTTAACCGTGCCCTACTGCAGAGGCGCAACTGGCCGATCCAGATTTTCCCGCCCCCATGAACTTCCCACCCTTCCAACTGCGGGTGGAGCTGGTTACCCTCGTTTCCCCCCGTGACCCCGATCCTAACAGGTTTACCTTTCCCATTGGCGTGCCCCTTGGGAAACCCCCCTTCTCCTTCCTCTCTACAGGATTCAATTCCTTCCGATGAGAAACCTGCAAATGCTGTTGGATGCCTCTATGTACATATCCCCAATGCACCCCCCCCCAAGTTTTTCCCTCTTGAGCCTCGATGTTCGTTCCTTTTATGTTAGCAACCTGGCCTCCCTGGCCCCCTCTTTAGTAAGGAATTCCCGCCACCAAAACCCAATGAGTTCACGTTCTCCCAGATATGGTGCTCCTGAAGAGCCCTCCTGACCAAGTGGCAGTCCAACTCTGTACTGAGTACAAACCCCTCAAGGTCGTATGCCCCCCCCAATGGTCCCACTTCGAATTTCTTTTTCCTTTAAAGGGTCCCCTGAACAGCCATTTTCCCCCACCCCAAAATTGCTTCCTCTTTTGTTCCACCCTTAAACCTTCCTTTGACACCGAAGGAAATGTGAATGAATTTTAGATATTCTTCTTCCTTCATCCCTTTTGGGGAGTGAGATTTATCACCCTTACCTGTAAGTTGGTCCCTTAATTTTAATTTGGATGTTGTCTGTTGAACTTGATATTCCTCCCAATTGTTTTCTGAGGTCATTTGCATTGACCCTAGGGCCTTGTGGCCTTACCACATGATGTGGATATCTTCTTTGTCTCCAAGTTCTGACTGGCACTCTTATTGTTATACTCAAATTGATTGGGTGGTGTCTTTTTTCCTTCCCTTTTCCCCCATTTCCCCTTCTTTTTTTCCTACGTCTGCATTTTTCTCCCTTTGGCCCTACATCGCATACTCCCATATCTTCTCTTGGTACAGTCCCATCTGGTCACTTTCTTTTTTTGTCATTGCCCCCCTCCTTGCATCCTACAGCCTATTTCTTTTCGTGCCCCCTTCCGACCATGTAGAGGACCCCCCTGTGCAGCCTGTTTCGCCATGTTTGGTTCCGACTGACAACTTTGCCCATGTGGAAAAGTTCCACCTCCTCTATGAGAGTTGATTGTTTCGACCCTGGGGCCTACCTCTGACATTAGAAAAAAAACAAAAATCGTTAACGGCGCTTGGAGTTTACACATAATGTCTCTTTTAAATTTTACACTATTTTAGGAATTTACACATATTTAGTTTCTTTAGTCTTTGTGACATTTTACAATTTGTGTCGATTTCGTTTTTTGCCAATACCCCACTTAGTGGACTTCTGTGATCCCCTCCCCCTACTGGCCTTCATCTGTGCCATTGTCCCTACATCCCTCTTTCCCCACTCAACTTGGTCGCAATTGTTCATGCCTTGTTTCAATGGTTGTTTGTTTCTTTTTCCATCCCCTGTCTTTTAACGGGCTCCTTTTCTTGTTCTCCTTTAAGTCTCGTGAATTTTCCCTCCATATCTGGACAATTTTGCTCCAGCTTTCCTCCCTTCTTTTTTTGAGTTTGCTATGACAATCGCTTTTTCTTTCAGGGGCAGCTGGTGCATTCGTCTACTTTGTTAGATGTTTTCTTTTTTTCCTTCCAACTTACTTTGTTTTCATAACCAAGCTTCCATTTTCCTTCCCTCGTATTTTTATGACCTACTCCTCAAGATTTCGGTTTGGTTTTTTTGGTACACCTCCCCAATTTGGTACCCCACGACGTTCCGCTTCACGTGCTGTCCCATCGGGGAGATTTTTTTTGGTTACTTCCTGTCCCAATATTGGTCTGTCTGTAATTTGTCCAGGAAGGTCAACTATTTACCTTTAATGGATTTTATTTTCTGTTCAATTTCCCTTTTTTCAGGAGTGCTATTTTGATTATTCCTGACATTATTATGAGTTTTTGTTTCTGCCTTCGTTTTTGGTTCCCCATTTTCCTCCTCCATTACCATTCTTTTTTCTTTTCAGGTTTTTTTTTTTTTTTTATTTTAGTTCCCCTTTTTTTTTTCTTTTTGAAGAGCATGTATTCAAGCACCTTGTTTTCAGTTTTATAAGGTTTCTGTTATTTTTTTTCCTCTTTTTGGTGACTTTTGCTGTTCCCTTCTTCATCCTCTGAATAACCTTTCTCTTCCCCGACTAGGCTTTTCTATCTTTCGTTTCCTTGTCCTTTTTCCACTCCTTTTTCTCCCTTTTGCATCCCTCTGTTCTAGTATGCATCCCCCCCCCCTTTCTTTTTTTATCTTTTCCCCCCCATCTTTTACTTCTTCTCCTTCCGAGAATGTCTTGAACCTCCGTATGGTTCCTCTGACTCTCTTCTTTCCCTTTCAATTTTATGTG
>Ga0179593_1408673_pt1 | contig 15643 bp, 12 predicted proteins | sample CZODoug2_1_08_16_FD_185931 | JGI IMG/M metagenome (GOLD analysis project Ga0179593, IMG submission 185931) | Vadose zone soil fungal communities from Angelo Coast Range Reserve, California, USA - CZODoug2_1_08_16fungal (PacBio error correction) | ecosystem: Environmental > Terrestrial > Soil >... | reverse complement strand
TTTTGCAAGCCCTTCTACTTTCGTTCCGGACCGTTCTTGCTGCTCTACTACCCATCCCCCCCTTTTCCCGACGTTTTTCTAGAAGAGTAAGAAGGCCGCTCGCTTCTGCCGGGACCAGCGCGATATTCTTTTTACGTGCGTGATTTCCCCCCGAGGCTTTTTTTTCGTCCCTCTTTCCACCCTGTACCCTTTACGCTTGAAGCTGGGTGCATCCGCTCGTCTGATATTGTGATTAGTTCTTCCTCTTGTTTTCTTCTCCTTCGTAACTATTCCTCGTGCCCTCGGTTTTGGACTCTAAGAGTTTCGGCGAGGCCCCGAGTGATGATCCGTAGGCCGGAAAGGATGGGATTCCTCCCCAACGCCAAGGATCTTTGGTGGAAGTGTGGGTTCCTGTCGTAAGCCGGTGATCCCCCCCCTCCCTTCATGACCAGAGTGATAGGGTGACTTTTAATGAAACGGTTGCATACTAATGTATCGACACAATTCCTTGAAGATACTTTGTTGTAGCTCCTTTCCTCTAGGTATTAACTCTGCCCCCTTCTTCATAGCCCTTTATAAAGGACGTTTTAGGAATCTTCGTCCCCACCTAAGGAGATCCGGGATGGCGTCTGATGCAAGAATGTTAGCGCCTTTATTTTGGTTAAATGATCTTTCGCGTTCGATTTAATAGTGATCTTCGTTTTCTTTTCGCAGAGCGCTGTGCCCGACCTATTTTTCCATCTCCTTTTCCCTTCCATGAGCGTTTCACGCTCCCGATGGCTTTTTTTGGATTACTGCCCATTCTTACGAAGATTTTCCCCAACTGAGGAGCTCTCAACCTTAAATAAATTCGTCTTTATAGTCCCCCGACTCATCCCACTCAGTCCCATTGCAGTTAAGCAGTTTTTTCTTTTAAGCAGATTGCGTGCTTAATGGCAGATGTCCCACCTCTCCCCCCCCCCTCTTCCCTTCTCCTCAGTTCTCGAATAGATTGATCTCGGCCGGTAGGGTAGGTTACAGGATGGCGTTACTACCTTATTAGATATTTTTGCCCTAGAGATAAACGTGTATTCCCCTTTCTTTCCCGCATAGCAAGTGCCACAAGTTAGACCTGAAACAACCGGGTGACCAAACCCGGATAAAGTCATGCACTCCCCTTTCCCCAGGCAGAGTGGGACCCCAGCCGGACAGCGCTTAGAGCCTGATGTCTTAACCTCCATTATAGAGGGGGAGTCCAACTAGGGGACGTGAATGTCGGTGGAATAATTTTCAGAAACTGAGGCATTAAACTCAAGAGGTCACTTACTTTTTTCTCCCCCCCTTCCGGAATAGGCATTCTCTTGAATTCTATTTTTTTCAGTGAGGCTTTTTTGCTATCTTATGGGTCAGTATAAAGCTTCCCGATCTCCCCCCCGTAGTAAGAAATGATGAATTGATTTGCAGCCTCTTTCATAACCCGCAGTCCTTCGGCTCAATCGTTTCACGTGAAATTTTGAGTACTTTCCCCCCCCAACTCAGTCTATCTGGTTCCTTCATATGGTTTGAGATGGTGTCCTTGTAACCTTAGTCCTCTTTTACGCAGAAGTTCGTTTTGACGTCTTAAGTAGGTCAACCGGCCCATCTGCTTATGAATCCGAGAGTGTCAGCGTGTTTCGTACGTCTTGCCAGTACAGCAGAGCCGTAGGCTTTTTAGCCTTTAGTACTTCCCCAGGTAAATGAATGAAGAGCACTGTCCTCAAGATCAAGTTTTAACCATTGTTGAAGGTCTGGTGCCGGGTCTCAGTTTGGAAAGTCATGTGGTCACTTTCACAGTTCCAGTAGCCCCGTTGCTGAGCCCACCTCCGTCGCGCTTTCGCGATCCCGGCAGATTATTATCGTAGCACACGGTGCGGTCGTAGAAGTTAGCTCCCTATGTGCACAATCTATGGATCGGCCACACTTCTAGCGACTTTATGACAGCCGGTCCCTTCTTTTTAGACTGTTGGTGGAGCCCTGATTACCTCGTTTGTGGTTTTCACGCGCGGCGAAGATCTGGTTTTTCTGGCCTCTCCGCACCACTGGATATGTAATACTTTTTTTCGCGTTCGGTGAAGCACTGCCAAAGACCCACACCCCGGTTTAATTTTCGTCTGCGACTGATTGAATCCGTTTGAATCTCCGAGCACGCCCTCTTTACAACCACCGTAGTCGATTATGACCTTTTGCTCGCCTACTGATCTCGCAGAGACCTTTAGGCGTTCCCCCCCTCCCAGTAGATTCCTCATCGACCTTTTTTTGATCGGCCTCTAAGTTTCGTCTGCCCGTTCCCCGCCCTGGCTTTTCTCGAACTCTAAGAGGCGAAAAACTGCCTCTGCCTTCAGCTTTTTCTTTTCTACCGACGGCCTTGCCCCTCCCGAGTTCTAGTATGCCTCGCGCTCCCCAGTTGGGAGTTTTTTGCAGATTTCATTCCTCCAGTGTATAACGTGCTTTTTACGTTGTGGCTGTTCGTTCTTCCAGATAAATCATTGAGCAGGAAGTTGCTCCTTCTTCTCTGTAGTCAGAAGCCTGTTGTTTTGTTTCCGCGCTCCCCCCCGACTTCCCTTCCCCTGCCGGCACAGACAGACCACAGTACCTCTGGACCACAAGGCTGAGTTCGACAAGGGATTCATGAGTTAAAACAGGCCCCACCGGGGAGCGGGTAGAACTCAAGAACACGACAGAGAACAAATGACATCCGAGTTAGGAGGGTGACATTTTGCTGAACACAAAAATGGATCTTGGACTAGAAGTTTGCTTAATGCAGAGCGAGAACTCGAGCTGACTCCCGTTAACTCAAGTCGCCTGAAGACGTGTCGACTCACCCCAATCGGTCACCTGCCCCCGAGCTTAGACTTCCAGTGGGCCACATCTCCCCCAGTTTTTTTTCTTCTGATGAGCGACGTTCAGAGGCGCGATTTTCAAGGACTTTGCGTTTGACCGGGGTCTTTGTAGAGGTAGTTTCCTGGACTTCCAATCAGTCTCTCCGATTTTCTGCTTTTTTTTTTTTTTTTTTTTTAGCAGGAACCCCGGGGTTGCGTTATTGTCACAACCCCTTAATTTTCTTCCGATTAACGGAACTGTGTGGAGAACATTCCAGAGTGCCAGTACAAAGAGCAGTTATAGAAGTGAGGCCACTCCCACACCAGACGCTGACATCGGAAGGAACCCAGTGACGTAAATCCGCTGGGCACCTTGATTCCTCGATCTGACTCGTTGATAAGGACCTGTGTTTCAAACAGACTATGCATTGCACTTTCTTAAGAGTGTGTAGAGAACCTGTATGCTACTGGTTAAAAGACTTGCCCATTTCCCTAGAACGCTTATTTGGATGGCCCCGGCCTTTGCCATGTATCTTTTCCCTTCCGTTTGGCCCAACTCCCGCCCCAAATTGCCCCTTCTTCTCGTGTACCACCCCAAAGACGCAGTCTGCGGCCTGTCCGTCCGATCACACCCTCACGCCCAGTCCCCCCTTGTCGTTTTGACGCCACACGCACGGCGCACAGAACTTTGGCTTCCAGATAATGCTGAATCCCACGATCGGCAGTGTTCTCACTTCGCCGTAAAAACTCCCCCTCTTCCGTACGATCAACGTCAAACCGCAACATCACAGACCTTGCCGTCTCCTTCCCCCCCCTTTGCGGAGGAGTCAAGGGAACCACGTACATTAATCTGCCCTCCTGGACTCTCCCGCACAGACTTCCCCTCGACCTTCCCCCAGATTCCAATGTCTGACCCTGGCTCTAGGATCCCCTGTCCCACGCTCGCCACCCTCCGAACTGAAGTTTTACCCCCACGTCTACTCGAGCCTCCCTCAGCGTTCCGATTTTCACAGTCCTTTTGGTTTTTCAATTCTCAGGTTGCGGAGACATGCCGGAACAACCCCATTTCCACCTCACTCTGTTATCCCAAGCCAAGATCTTAGAGGGCCCCCCCCCCGCCCCCCCCTTGCCCATGCACCTTCACCTAGGTTTTTCTCTCTTCGCGAGCCCCTCTTTTTTCCCCTTATAGACGGTGCCGGTTTGAGCGAGATATTTTCTCTGTAGCCGCCTCTTTTCAGAGCATACCATCTCATCCCATAAACCTCGAATGTCTAGTGACCAGAAGACACCCCCCGGCCCCCCTTCTTACGCTCTTAGCACCTCTAGGCGAGGTTCAGTGATATCCACCTGTTTATTCCACATATGGACTCTTCCCTCTGGCCCCGAAAGCCTTTCCTTTACGGTTCGGGAGGATCAGTACAAAGCAGTTCCCGGCCCCGTCCTGATGAGCGAAAAAGCCCTTGCGTAGAGTGCCTGGAGTCGGATTCGCTTTTTCTTTGCGACATTTCATGGGAGAACGCCTAGACCACTGGACCGAAAATTAGAGAACCGAGACTAGCCGTCACACTTGAAAGAGCAGAGAAATACCCATTTCCCTCGCCCCCAGGGTCCACAATAGTTGAGACAATAGCGTACATTTCTCCTCATTGCACCCCCCCCTAGACTGATTTTCTAATATCCTTCTGCGAGCATAGAGTGCTGCTTCCTCCACGAGGCAAGAAAGTCCTTCCTACTCCACTTCCTTTAGTCTCAACCAAGAGAGGCGGCCGATGGGTCTTTATCCACCTCGTCTCAATTACCCCCTTTTCTCCTTTAGCAGAGGCAAAGAGTAAATCCAGGTCCTCACTTCCGGTCTTCAACGAGATTGGCTTTCTTAGCCCCTCAGTGAGTATAATATATGAGATGCCCTAACGTAAGAATTTCGTGGCAAAATGTCACTTTGTTATTTGGCCAAAATTCTCGTCCATTACAAGCCCACCTATTCCGCGAGGATGATCCCAAGATGCCCCGACGCGGACTTGTTTTAGAAATTTAATATGTAGAACTGAGAGCTGGACTCCCCTCTTCCCTCTCTGGCAAGTGTCAATAGATGACAGCAGCGATTTTTATTCCAGACCCCATCTCAGGGTCTTATTAGCACTTTCTTTCGGCCTAGCCACCCCCTCACGTGAGCCTGGTCGCCGCCGCCCCTCTATCCCCTCTTGTTGTGCTCGTGAGATCAGGTTTTTTTACGCGGGAAGGTCCCGTTGTGTAGCGGTAGGGGAGAGTTTTTATTGCGCCAGTGTTAGATCAGAGACACTCACGATGGCTTTCTTTTTTGTTTCCCCCCCAGGCGGAAAACTGAGATTCAGGATAGTTTCTGCTCGGCTCCATCCTTCATCTTTCTCACGTCCATTCTTCCTCTTCTGCAGCCTGTGGATCATCGCGGAGATATTTGGCGTTCAGTTTTCCGGAGGTGGGAGCCCCTGCTAACTGACCTTACCCCTAGTTTTAATCCCTCAACCCTCAGGTATAGGAAGGACGTCCATTCCCGATGGGCAGACTTTATCCTTCTTTCTTCCTCAACCCCCCTCTCTCCCTGTTAATCGCTTTTTGTCCTTTTGATCCCCCTCCAAGTATTTGCCCCCCCACTCTTGATCCCGGTCGAGAGTTCTGTTCACGTGCTTTCCGAGAAGTGTCCCGCCCATTTCGCGTGCCTCATCCGTGTGGCTCCGCTTCTTTGCATTTTTAGAAAAAGATTCGTAGGATAGGCGCCCCTTCCCCCTATGTATACTCTCAGTCCGTTTCCAATTCTCCCTTCTCTTTTAGGTGTCTTTACAGGAGTGCCCTATGGTTCCCAAAATAACAGTGAAGCGTTCTATGCGTCAGTGACCTATGAGTCATTTTTTTTTTGATTTAGCAAGCTTTGATGAGAAGTTTTGTAAAGTGAGAGACCTTATTTACATTATTAGGTACATCTTTCTTTCTAGTCCGTCCTGTCCCTAAAAAGCTTTGCTCACAGGTTCTCCTCCCTCCAGAGACGTTGACGGCACGCTCAACCTCAACCCTTGGAGAGGTCCAGACGAGGATTTCCCTATTTTGTCTCTGGATCTCATATGATTCATTTGAATAGCTTTGCCAATCTGATTTCCTTTTCGGTCCCCCCTTTTCCAGTCTTGCGTTTGCTCTTGGACTACCTTCTACTTTCTTTTCTCCCGTTAACAGATAGGAGTAGAGACCCCCCCGTAAAAGGAGTAAGGCCCCCCACGCGTGATAGAGTCAAAATCCCACCGGACGAAGGATCTTTTCTGACCCCCCTTGGGGTTTTGTTGTTTTTTTGGTTTTTTTTTTTTTGTTTCTTTTTTTTTCTTTTTTTTTGTTTTGTTCGTGGTTTTGTTTTTGTTTGTTGTGTGGTTCTTTTTTTCCTGGGTGTTTTTGTTTTTCTTTGTATCGAGAGGGAAGCTCCCTTATGGTGTTAGGCCGCCAGACTGAATTCCGGGAATGCCAGTCAAGCCTATCCCTTCCCAAACCCCCCTTTGTCGTTTCTTAATTGCCCTGCTTATGAGGCCTTCGTCTGTGGTTTCCGATTGGGAGCTTCCTTTCTAGAATAGACCCTATCCCGCTTCAGATTACACAGTGCCCCCCCCCCCCCCCACCCTTGATCTTTTTATGAGCCTCTTATCATTGATGACGCCCGAAGTTAAGTAGGCATCTATTATTTTCCTTTCCCTTTGTACCCCTTCTCAGGACTCGTCTAGTTTCGATTTGTTCGTAATTTTTCAGAGGGCCCAGTAGATCTTCTCGGTGACCCGAATTAACCTTCGTTTCTGTTTTGATGCCTGTAGCTTTCCGCTTCTTCGTGAACCGTGCTGGACCTTTTAGAAACTTTCACCTTTATGTTTAGTATTAGGTCTGCCACACCCGAACCCTTGTGAAGTTTTGTAGAGTGACCTTTTGCGGTTTGAGGGCATTCGATCTGGTAGTAAATTCTGCAGCCGTTCCAAATCCCGGCGCTGGGTCCTAGTCTTTTGTTCTCACACGCGCTACCTTATCCCCCCAAGCTTAGTTCTCGCTTTCTTGGTTCCAACGACGGATCCTTACCCACAAAGAGTTGAAGGATCCTGGTTATCTGGTCTGTGTTTTACCGTTTCAGTCCTTGTTGCGTTTTTTTCCACTCGAACGTCGAAGCAAGATGTGAGTTGAAATCGATATACCATTATCCCTTGAATCCTTTTCCTGTGTGCCGACCCTCGACCATCCTGACTTCCTCCCATTTCCTCGACAGTCGTAATTCTTAGCCTTAGCAGGATATCATCCCACCCCTGCCCCTGTCGTATAGTCCCTTCTCTACTAGAGGATCATCCACGTGCTGCCGAAAAGGTCCGCTAGTAGGTCGAGGGTTGATTGAAGGAGTCGCTTCTCCCTGGAGTAGTTTCCGAGTTCTCCTCGGTCGAACCCCCTGCTGAGTGCCTCCTCGGTTGAAGTGATCACGATTTTTGATGTTATCGGGAGTGCGGCTAGTCCAGCTACCCAGGTGCACGTTAAAGTACTGGGGACAAGGGATTTATTAATTTTTGTTTGGATTCCTCTAGACCCTCTCTGAAGGGGATCGAGATTCTCCCTCATCAGTGCGAGGGGCGGCCCTGTCCCCCTTCCGTACCCGCACCTATCCCATCCACTCGGCTCATCCCCAGTTCTTAGGTCCAATCTTCCTCGCTGACCAGTTTACAATCCTAACCCACAGTAGAGGGAGTTTCCAAGGTCAGCTCCGTTGGAAAGTCTCTTTCTGCCAAGGCAACCACTTTTTTAGAGCTGTAACAGCCACTTCCGCGAACCGTCCCGTACTGGTGAAGGAGGGATATATGTCCAACACCCCAAGAGAGCTACTGATATTGTGTTTTACGGGACATCACACTAGCGACTCCGTTCCCGCGACTGCGTTAAAGTCCCTCGACCAAACGACTATCTTCCCGCCTTCTTCAGTTCCCATCCACAGGGTATCTCGACACCCTGAGGTTTCGAAAGGTCCTCTTCCGACTTGTCACTTACGGGATCGATCGGTGCCCGTGCCCCCTTTTTCAAATTCAAGACCATTAGAGTAATGAGAATTTCAGGTTGGCACGTTTGTCTCAAAAACCTTTCACGTATTCTCTTTCAAGGTTTATTATCCGCCAAGACTGAACCGATCGTCTAGAAGTAGATGTCCACTCAAAAAGGAGAGTTTCGTCACTCCAAAATTTACCAGCTTCCCAGGCAGTATAGTCGAAGGAGCAGTTCTCCCTCTCCCAACCTACCCCCCCGTCCTCTGCCCTGTGGCGCGCATCCCCCAGTCCCCCTTTTTGTAACAATTAGGAGGAAAGTATCACGGCCCGACGCGCGGTGAGCCGCCAACCCTTCTAGGGAATCACTACCTACATACGCTTCAACCAGACAGCCGGAAGGATATGCGAATGCATGCAAATGCCTAAAAACATGGTCCGTCGGAAAAACAATTCCCTTAAATGTACACAAAAACATCGCTAGTTGATGACTGTATAGAGAACCTTAAAAATGAGCGGAACCCCAGAGGGCCTTGGAAAGTAATATAGGCTAAACCGCCACGGAGGAGATTCGGAAATGCCCCCTCCTCCCAGGACCGACGGCTGATTTGACAGAAAGCTGCCTCATCCGGAATGTGCAAACGGATATACCTTTCCAAACAAGAAATCGGTAACTATCCACCCGCCCTTCCCAAGTGAATCCTACCCTTTTTTTTCACTAAGCCGCTGCAGGGTGCAAATTAATGACGCGAAGTTTCCCCCCGGTAAAACCCCCTTATCTACTGCCCCTTGAAGATAGCGTAATAACTAATTCTCTCCATGTTAACCTGGAGGCTTTGTACTGATAATCTGGTATCCCCCCTGCACCTTTCACAGCCCAACTACTGACCACCCTTCTTCTCTAGCTCCCCCATCCCATTCCACACCGCTCTGGAGACCGCAGTCACCTGTCTTTAGTCACCGGACTCAAGAACTTTTCGCCCTGGAAATAGCTCGTTCCGAACCCCACCGACAATTGGGCCAACCTCCCCTACTTGACATGACATCACGCCCAGGATCTTTACATTCAAACCCACGAACGTTTCGTACACCCCCCTCCAACTACGCGCCTTAGCCCACCCCCGAAAGTGGTCAGAGGATGGTTTACTCTAGCTGTCACCCCAGTCATCTGTCCCCATCGACCCAAAGCGTGTGGCAGGATCCTTTCCCTCTTCATCCGCGCGGCCCCTTCCCAGGTTCCGGCTCGTGCCCATAACGTACTTCGCTCATCACGGTTTTTTTGCCCACATCTAAGCGAGTAGAGTAAGAGACCTAGAAAATCATGGACGACTTGAAAAGCACCTTGCCAGAGCTACCCCGAGTACTGACCTTTCTCACCCGACGCGGACCGAGTCGACCAGTCATCACAATGTAGCACCCTTTCTTTACTCTAAAGAGGAAAGACCAAATTGTGGAGTGTAGCGAAAAGTCGGATATTACGTGCAGAACACCCAACGTTGGGGATTTTTAAATTTTAGCTCGGAATATCGACCAGTTCCGAACCTATGTTTAAGGCAACGCCAACGGGAACAAAGCTCTGAGCATCGTCCCCAGCAAGGATCTAGGCTCTAACCCCCCTAACTTTTTACCTGCGTTCCCTTCGCCACTACCCTTCCAGACCACCTGCGCAAAACAATCGAAGCTTCAGCAGTGACCCCCCTCAGTTTGCCCACTACCTGATCAGTACCGCTTTCCTTGATGAGCGTGAAACGATTCTTTCTCCATGCGAACCTCCCCCCTTTTTCTTTTCAGAAGGGGAGATCCTTGAGAAGCGGGAGTTTATAATCTCCATACAGTCGTTTTGAATCGCCCATCACCTTGCGGCCGCTCACAGTCCGCCCCCACCTGGTTTAGTAATCTTACGTCCACCGTTTCGGAGGTCGACGAGAAAAATTCCAGAGTTATGTGTAGCCTTCATTGCTTCCTTCTCTTCCCACATAGAGACAGGGAGGTGGTCCTTGTTTTAATCCTTCTGAAGTAAGTCATCACAATTCTGATGGATTAATCCGGATGTGAGAGTACAACGTGCGGCATTTCTCCTGCCCGCTTTTACCGCCCCCTTCCAGATGCCATGAATTATCTTATCGCTCTGGATAACCATGCTGCACCTTTACTAGTTTTACGTGGCAGTTTTACTGTAGTGCCCAGAAGTGAGACCACTGAAGGTCACTTTCGCTGCTTCACTAGCATTTTCTTATCTAGATCAAGATCTGTCGCCACTTCTCATATTGAAATGTATAATGCTTTTAAAGACGTTTTTGCCCCCTCACATCCCCCTATTTCCCTCCCCCCCTTAGTTTTTGAGATAGGTTTTCCGGCTACGTGTCCTGAGTCATATGAGGGCGTGTAGAGTCTTTGAGAAAGAGAGGTGGTAGCGAAGATGAACCCTTGACATAGCATGCGTCTAAGAGACAGTCCCCTTGACGCGGGTACCGGTGGCTCAGCGGATCGCCAGTTATTTAACACCCTCCCTCGTATCTTCAGCGGGGTAGCATCAGTCTCGATATTGCGTGTCTGAGCGGAATTGATCTTTATGAGACGGAACGGCTCTCCGCTTTGTTTTTCGACGACCCTTTACCTCCGAGATTTTCTTCCTTACGTCCGGATGGGATACGCCACTGCCACGGTTCTCCCTTTGAATTTCGTGCGTTCTTTTTCATCAACCCACGTTCTTTACCCCCGCGTGAGTAATTCCCCCACTTTTTTCCGTAGACCGACGGGTCTCCCATTGTCTCTTCGACTCCGTGTTTTCGATCCTCCCCCGTGTCGCACTCTGGGAACTTCTCTCGTCTCCACGTCGAAGATCTTCCGACACGGAGAAAGTCGTTTTGAGAGCTTAGTGCCGCTCGACATATGTGTCCAAGTGAAGGGCTAGGCCTTATCCCCTTTGCGTCGTTTTGTCAGAGTTTCAGGCTCGCCGTCGGCAGATTGACTAAGGGTCGTCATATGTCCCTTAAATTCTTTACGTTCCCTATCCTCCAGTTATTCCCTTTTACTACAGCTTCTTCCCAGCTTTTCTTTGGTACGAAAATCATTTGAGTCTTACTCCACACGGGGTACCCGTTTTCGGTACAGCTTCCCATGACGTCGGAAGGTCACTCAATGCTTCTTATATGACTAAACTTAATCGACAGGTGATTTAGCTCCCTCTGCAGTGAGTCCCCCCTTTTCTCCCTGTCCTACTAGTATTCTTTGTGGAATTTTTGAGTGCTCCACTTTCTCTAAAACGCTTTTCTAGACCTCGGGGCAACCCGTCATACACCACCAAGGGTGAAGCGAAAAGACCAAGACCCTCCCCCTCCTAGCGCTTGAGTAATCGAGAGTGACCGCGAAACTCATCTGAGACGCAGCCGGGGACATTCTTTTTTCCCTCATTTTAAACTGGAATTCCCTACCCTCTTGATGTATACATCGTAATTCCTATGATGAGTTTCGGCTCTTCCTTTGGTAAGTAAGTTAGGTGGAGATTTCTGCTCCCCTTCATCAAGTTACTAAACTAGCCTCCCCGTGCCTATTATTCCTATGATGACCTTTGATACCTAGGAATCCCCCAGATTAAGTTTCATTTCTTTTTGTGTCCATCTCGTAATCTTTCCTCCTCCAGATTTATCTTGTGGTATGTATTAGTTCCCGTACTATATTAGTGTTGGTCGACCATAAGTCTTTCACATTCGTAGGATCTTGTACTCTTTATTTTACTCCTGAGGGTTTAGTTACTTCTGCTATCGTTCCTCTCACGAAGCCACGGTAAGTGTTTTTTCGTACTTTTTCGGTCCGTACCCTTCAAGTATAGAATTCGCCTGGGCCCGATCGTAGTTCTGAAGTTTTGTGCATTTTGGGGGAAAAGAGGCCCTCCCCATCACGGCCCCGGTCCTTTACCCCTCCACGGGAGTGTCTTTTGCCCTCTCTTTTTGCCCAGGTTCTCCCTTCTTTTCTGATCCCCAGCTCGTCAATTCCTCGCTCTCTTTTTAAACCCCCCCTGTCTCTTCACCTCTCCCTACGCGGATCCGTTTTCTAGGTTTCCATGTGGTGTCCGTACTTCCTCTCCCCTGGATCCAGAATCCGTAAGCTTCCTTTTGGATTCCCCCCATTCCGCTGATTTGACCCACTCTGATTTATTTCTTACATCCAGTGGCCGTGCAGAGGGTGAACCGACCCACCCCCGGAACAGACCCCCGAATACCACCTTCCACGTTCCCGCTACTGTAATAGGAACAAGGCCTCTCAGCCCACTCCTCTCGACTCATGACTCCGCAGGAACCGAGATTTTCCCTTCACACCCCCCCCCCCAGTCACAACCAGTGCGGCCCCGGATTGCCTTGTAATCTTCCTATTCCTACTGATTCCATTCTGAATTAGAACCCCTTAGGGGACTTTAGGTCTCGCCCCACACCCCCCAGAAGTTCCAGATCTGCGGCTCTCAGCTGATTTTTTTCGTTCTATCGTCTCTAGCGGAGGAGAGCTTCCGAAACCTGGTTTCCTCTGAGCTTTCTATGATCCCACCCGACTTTCGGCCCCCCTAGAATTTTTTATGTCGAAACGTAGCCCCATGAACTTTACACGGCATGATGTTATCTTCGAGTGAGACTCATACAGGTCTCACGTGTAAAGCCTCATTTCACATTCTTTCCCAGTGATACTTTTTTTGTCTTGTCCTAGACTCCGTCTCCCCTTCGAGGGCTCTCCCTGTTCTCCTCAACCTTTTTGCGGATGGGTCCCCACCCCTTGAGCACTATCCCTCTCATCATGCGTGTCGCCTCGGATTCTCACCGTCCAAGAAAAGACCCGCCTTCCCCCCCCCCCCCAAACCCATTCCTTTCCTATCCACATGCGAAGAACGACCCCTCCCCCCCCGCCTGGTCCCCTCCCCTTCCTTACTGTGAGAAATGTAGTCGGAGTGAAAATCAGTCGCAAACCTTGGGGCGAGTTCAGAAATACTCCAATACGCCAGATATTAACGGCGGCACCCATAGCGACGGAACGCGGTCCCCCCCCTCCACCTCTTTGTTCAGAGACCTCCCCCCCCCCTCCTCTCCCCTCTTACAGCACGCGTCCTATCCCCCAGAGCCTCGTAATTGTGTCCAAGTACGACACCGGTACCAGAGTCTAGCCGCAAGACTACACTCCGCGTTGCCCCCCCCTCCCGCCAACTGAGATCCCTGTCCGACCCACCCCCGTCGCACGCCAAACAGTGTCCCACCAGGACGGCGCCTTCCCCTCACGCCCCCACCCGGCACTTTCTAGTAACGTCGCCGTTCTGTGCTTCCCGTACCTACTCAAAAATTTAGAATGCTGACCCTTCTCAGCTAGGAGTGCGACTTCCGGCTATACTCGGCGGTGTTCTACACGAGTGGTTTTCTAGATCGGTCCCCCTTTTTCTCTGGCTCTACTCCCCGCTATCGGTCTAACTTGTACGAAAAGCGGACGCTGGGGGCGGGATGACGGCCCCCCCCCCCGCAAACGGATCTATTCGAACCCGGGATTTTATTTGACATGTTAGTGACGGCCTCAAAGCTTAGGACACGTCGTATGCTTTTCTGAAACCCCCACGGCGCTGACTAGTTAACAATTCCTCCAAGATGATACCGGCTTCTCGTGTGAATAGTTGGCCGGATCTCATCGTTTTTACCAGAGTGCCGCGATCCCACTAGCTCGTTGTGACTCTATCTTTTCTTGCGCTGCCGACACCTCCTATGCCACACCGACCCCACCTCCCCCGACTGGGTCCTTTCAGCTAACTGCGGCAGGGAAATCGACCTCACACCCAGGACCCAAGTCAAATACTATCCAATGCTATGAAAGTCTATCATCCGTAGCGACATTGCGGTCCAGTGCCTTGCTCAGAATCCTCTAAACTAAGGTCGGAGTAGTCTTTTTTTAGCAATGCCCGAACCTACAGGCTAAACTCAGCTGAGCTAAGCAACGGCCTGTCCCTCTAGACTAACAATAACGACTTTCCGTTTGCCAAATTGATCCGCCCCAGAACCCCCCCATTACACGCTCATCCCCTCTCGGAGCCCATTGACTTCGAATTGGCTGAAACTACCCTCGATATTGTGATTTGCAGTCCCCTCCCCTTGAGTACCTAAGAATGTGAGCTTTCAAGACTTCTCCCTTTCGGCTCACTTTGGTACAGCTTCTTGGTCTAAGGCTCCCCTACTAGAACCTACGAACGCAGGACCCAACTCCGTCGGAATCCATAGCGGCCGTACGATGCGTTACAATCGTGTGGTTTCATTTATAATTGAGCACCTGATTAACAAGTACCATGAATAGAGTTGTTTTACCAAGCCTTAGTAGGAGAGCACTTCGAAATTTTTGCAAGAAAATTTGGACCTTTTTGCATCGTTATTTTTCTGGCACTCCTTTAGCCAAGAGGGAGATAGAACTTCGAGCGGGCTCTGACCCTATATGCAATCTTGCTTAGCCACGCATCGCAGAGATCTCGACTGCTCCTATCAAGTTCTACTCTGGCTCCGACCAAGCAACTGCCTCCGTCTTCACGTGACCCCTAACATGACGAGGCGACCCCCCCTTTTTTTAGGCACCACTTCTTTTACTAGACCCCGGCCCCATGCACGGTTATTTGGATCTTCTCTTGTAAACGACGCTTTCTGAGAGGATACCTCCTCGCATTCTTCCGAAGATGGTGTTTGAGTACTATAGCGCTCCCCTTGCATAGGAGGGAAGGACGCCTCATCGGGTAATTTTCCGACAAAGCATCTTGACACCCACTCCCCGATGCCCGAATACGGATCTACAAGCCCCTGACGATTCCAGAACACTGCAATATTTATTTCGAGACCTCCATGACACAATATTTTGATGACACATACGCTTGCACACTCTCCCAGCTGCGATTTGAGTGAATCCCGTTTTAGATCTACTCTCATTTCTTCAATAGTATGCAGCTCGTTTGCAGTCTTGGACAGCACACCCATGCAGGAGTCACCCCCCCCCCCTATAGGGACCCTGATTCACCTTGCTCCCCTCTAGACTGGCAACCCACTTCGCCCGAGTGCCGCAGTCCACGCTGCACGTAGTCCGGCCTTTCCCTTAACGAAGCTCACCTCTCTCCTGTTCTTTTTGGTCGGAGCCCCTCGCCACGGGCCTACATCTACTGGTTCCGACCGTCCGTTTTGTGAGTCTTTCCCCAGCGTCGGGTCCTAGGCTTCACTTTTCGCCTAACCCACAACGGCCGAAATATCGGCGCGGCTGCCTACCCCCAGCTCCAACTCGTCCGATGGTCGTGAAAGAGAATTGCGCGCCGCTGATGCCCCCCCATCACGCCTTCCCTCGTCCGAGCTTGCGTTTGCCCCAACTCGGCATCAGCGCTTATAGGGGCTTTCAACAAGACGCGGCCTTCCCCTTCCCCCTACTCGCTTCATTCTCCTTCCAGAAAGTGAGACAGTTTCTGCGACCCTATCTCCCTCCTTTTTTTCCCCCTTTGTTTTTGAGATCGACCGTGATGTTAGACGCATAGTACAAGGAGCGTCTTTTCCTGTAGCGAATGCTCCCCCCGAGCGTGGTAGAGCCCACAGCACTGACTCTGCTGTGGGTTTGGGTTCGTGCCCATCGACTCGGGAGGGACCGGTAGTGTATTCATAAGAGGTCGTCGAGGTATAACGTCCATCGGTCTCTTAGAAGCTGGGTGTCTAAGCGCGAGATATTTCCGCGTGCTTCCTGCGCGGTAAGGTGCGGAATGAACCCCTGGAAAGACGCGCGACCCCTAGGGCTCGCTTTAGGCTCTCCCTCCCTAGAGGCGGACCG
>Ga0179593_1429085_pt1 | contig 15644 bp, 13 predicted proteins | sample CZODoug2_1_08_16_FD_185931 | JGI IMG/M metagenome (GOLD analysis project Ga0179593, IMG submission 185931) | Vadose zone soil fungal communities from Angelo Coast Range Reserve, California, USA - CZODoug2_1_08_16fungal (PacBio error correction) | ecosystem: Environmental > Terrestrial > Soil >... | reverse complement strand
CGTCCCAACCTCCCCCAGGCGGTTGACCGCTCAACATTTTTGACCCCAAAGATTTAGATGGAATCCTTTTCTCTCTTATAGTGCGTCTTTCCGCTCGGCCCTTTTTCTCTCCAAGGACGGCTTTGCCCTCCTTCTTCTTCCCTCCCCCTTTTTTGTTGTCTCTGCCAGTGCGGCCCAATTCTCTGCCCATTGCCCTCTTGGCCGACTCTCCGCGGTCGAATGATTCCCTTTTTCTTTGTTGAGGCAAGCGGTAAGCCTTCTTGGCGTTTTTCTCGTCTGCGCTTCTCCCTTGAATGGCCACATATTGATTCCTTCTAGCCCAGACAACGGCAGCCGAACATTTAAGCGCATATTCCGCCGAGCTTTGCCTTTCTTTCCCAATGCCCACCTTTTCTTTTGTAGAAGGCGATTCTGGTAGGACCCCCTTTTCCTAATCTTCTGCGATTCCGCCTGCGACTGCTCCGTAGGACCGTGTTTCTCGCCGTTTCCCTTTATTCCTTCAGGGTGATCGTGAAATTTTTGATGGCAGCGTCGGAACTTCAAAAGGACCTTTTTGCCTTTGTGGAGAGATTTAAATCTTCCCCCAGAGATTTGACGTCTTAGCTGTCCAAGCACCAGACCTGTTGAATTGCCCCTCCCTCTCCTGTAGTCAGCAGCACGCTACTTCCGTGTTGTAGTTTTGAGAGGTTTTAGTTCCCTGTCTACGCTTCCCACTTCTAACTGCTCCCCCGATGAATGTCTTCGTCGCTCCGATGATATGCTGAGATGACAGGTCTGCTAAGTTGATGCGGCAACACTTTTACCCCGATTCGTTAAGATATACCACGATTTTTTTATCTTCTCTGCTTCCCGGACCCGCGCTTTTTCAGGGGGATAGATGAGACCCCCGGCTTCCTTCCTAGTTGTCCATAACCCTTATGAGAAAACAATTTCCCTCTCCCTGAGCCGCCGGTTCAGGGTAGCTGAAATTTCTGTCGGCGTTATTTTTTTCCCTCGGCGAGATAATCCCTTGCGTGTTCTCCAAGCCAGGAGGTTAGGAGCGATCCGGTCGCTTTCCCTAAGAGACCCCTTCCTCTAGGCCTCCCGGTCCCCTAATGCCCATGATACCCTATTCTCTGTACAGATTGAGCAGGTTACAGAGCACTTCAAACCCCGGGCAGGTCTCACTTATTCCTTTTTATGGTCGTTTGCTCCGGACCGCTCTGTAAACGTCTCCTTTAAACTTTCCCCCCGGAATCAATTCAGGAGTGGAGATCTTATCATGACCTCTCCTTTCTTTATTAGCCTCAAACCCCCTCGTGGATTTCTTTCTCTCAGATTTGAATCTATACTTTTTTGAGATATTTTCATAACTCATCCTCGGTTTTTCTAAGAATCCCCCTCTTTGCTGAAAGCTGTTTCCGAGGATAAATGCGCGCACCCTCCTCTTGCTTCTGACTCCTACTTCTCCTTCATAGTCCAGACCGAGTTTCGCGCAAATCTTTCATATCCCCGATTCGGAGTCCTTGTTTTCCGGGGGTGACTGGACTATGAGTATAACGCCAGACATGCTGTTTATTCCCTCTTTTCTCTTCTAGTGCTCATTGGCATTGCGCTTTAGTACTCCGCTTCTTTAGCTATTAGCTCCGTAGCTATATACCTTCTGTATCGCAGATTACAATTCCCGTCTTCTGGGTGGAATCACCTTCTCTTCCCTTTTTTTTTTTTTTTTTTTTTTTTTTTTTTTTAAAAGCTCGTTCCTCATGCGTTTACACGCTAGACGCGGTACGGGTTTCTTTCTCTCGGAATAGGACAGCAGTTTTCTTCCTCCTTCTGGCCTTTAGAGCGTTTCTCCCACGCAAGAGCTGATTTCCCCATCCCCCTTCAGCCGCATCGTGATGGTTTGCAGAGCTAATCGGAGCTGTACGCGTCCCCGACCCCTCCCTCTCATTTTCACGACGGAACAGGACAGTCGTGGCTGCGAAGCTCCTTCCGCGTGCTTTTACCCGCTTTTCTCTGCCATGCTCTCCAAGGGATACTCTATACCGGGGCGGTTAGTTCCCCCATTTCGGGAGTCCCCCCCCATTCCACTATGGAGTTTGACTGTCCGACCTCGTCCAATCCTGGTTTTGAAGCGGCTTTTAGTTTTCCACACTCCTCGGAAGGCTGAAGAGGTTCCCCTGGAACCTAAGATTTCCCGCGTCGAACATTTACAACACATCAATGTTGGCTCGGAAGTCGCCCCCTCGGCCGGAAAGGCTTCCTTTGAAATAGGATTGCGCTCGCTCACGAATGATTTCTTCCCCCTTTCAGGTTTCTCCGACACTCTTAGTGTTGGATCTTTGCGAACTCACCTTCATTCCCCTTTCGTCTTCATTTTTAGTCGTGATAGGCATTTCTTGCTTCTTTTGGTGCTTCCCTTCGATTTGTCGTCCTATTTTTTCAAATTCTCTCTCTTTGGTCTCTCATCATACTCGTCCTAACATGACGGTATTAATCTTCCTTCCCCCAGCAAACGAGTTCCAATCATGAGTCATTCTACCGATCGCCCTGCCCTTTCCTTTTCAAAATTTTTTTGGGCTTTTTCAAGGCCTCTTTGAACGCAAAACTCTTTTTTTCTCCTCCTCCGCCCCCCCCCCCCCCCCCCCCCCTTGTTGTTGTTTAGAGTTTTTGTTTCTATGTAAATTGAGGGCCCCCCAGCCGTCCTTGACTCTTTCCGTCTCTCCATAGGGAAGAGATTGGCTGATCATCTTCAGCTTTTCTTCTCTTTTTTTCATGTGGTGAAGTGCAAGTGCGTAACGTCCTTTTTATTTGGTCCGAGTCTGCTCTACACGCGTAGACCTTTACACATTCTGGAGAGCCCCCCCTCCCACACCACACACCAACACCAAACACGCTTGCCGCCCCCCCCCACGCCCCCCCCCCCCCCCCCCCATCCCCCCCCCACCCCCCCACATATCTCCCGTTTTACCCCCCTCCCCCCTCCCCCCCCCCCCCCCCCCCCCCCCCCCCCCCCCCCACTCCCCAAACCACCACAACCACCCCCCCCCCCCCCCCCCCCCCCCCCCCCACCCCCCCCCCCCCCCCACACACAACCCACCCCCCCCCCACCCCCAACCCACCCCCCCCCCCCACCCCACCCCCATCCCCCCCCCCCCCCCCCCCACCCCAACCCAACCCCCCCCCCCCCCCCCCACCCCCACCCCCCCCCCCAACCCCCCCCCCCCCCCCCCCCCCCCCCCCCCCCCAACCCCCCCCCCCCCCCCCCCCCCCCCCCCCCCCCCCCCCCCCCCCCCCCCCCCACACCCCCCCCCGTCATTAAACAGATGACCTAACATTGACGCGATCTACCCTCGAGTCATGCCGCTCCCTGTCCCATTCCCTTTTTTTCTGGCGACGGCGAGTCCTAGGCCTATACCTTTCTCAGTCTTGGTCCCTCTTTCACCGGCTGTTATTTGCCGAACCCTTTTTTGAGTGCCGGCGCGTCCCGATGGCATCGTTTTCGGAACTGTGCCGGAAAGAGGCACGTATTTAAGTCTGCACCTAGTCCTTTTTTAGCTCTACCGGTCACTAACTTGACGATGCTTTTTTCCTTTCCCCTTCGTTACCTAACCGCGAATGTTACTTGAAGACCATATTCCCGAGCAGTTAGCCCCGCTCCCTCCTCAACGGGGCGGCGCCACTCTGACCGCGTTCTTATCCTTTTTCCCTCTCCTCGAACACGCCTCGCAGGCCTCCGAATGTCTCTTGAACGTTGCCAGCACTTCGATTACGTAACAGACGCGCCGATTTCTCTCCGGCCAGTCCCGTCTTGACGATCACATTCTGATCGGCTCTTGTTTTCTTCTGAGCGAGCAGTTTCATAGCTTTTATCCCCCCATCGCAGTCCGATTCCGTCCAATTGATGACCCCCCTCCTGAAGACCGCGTATTCTCTCCCGCCGAGGCTGAAATGAGTACGGCGATGTTTCTCGCCGCTTCATCCGGACCGGTATCTATCTAAAGAGGATGGATAGTCTAGTCTCGTTCCGCGACCCTCCCGCAAACAGCACCTCTGAATTCCGGCGACATGACCCCCTTAGACAAGATTTTTTGTTTTTCCCTCCTATGTACAGACTGTATCGTTTTAGTGCGCATTTTTTAGTCCCCTTTCCCCCACAGACTGGATCCCATTTCATTTTTCTAGGCAGTTTCCTTCACCCCCATCGGTCGGACCTTTGGAAACTCTGGATACCCTCCCGTTCTTCAATCCGAGAAGCGCCTTGCTTGCTCGGCCCTTTTTCCTCCTTTTCTTCGCCGATAACCCTAGTGATGCGGTCCCCTTCCTTCCCCTTTATTTTTTTTCCTATCATAAGTTGTTTTGTTTAGTTTTCTAGCCCGAATCACTGCGTTTTCGTCTAATAGCCCTTTTTTTTTCAGGCGATCAAAGACCCACCGACCTACCGCTTTCTCTTCTTTCTTCCCTCACACTCCTAGTCCCGTAATCAGAGTTTTTTTTTCAAGGCTGAAAAGCACTTTTTTTCCACCGATTTCGGATCTGATTCTCCCTGCTTTTTACTTGGTTGTTACGGTTTCCGCGCCCATTCTTGGAAAGATGCCCATTGTGTCAGGCCCTTTTTTTCAGTGAATGCGGACTAGGGACAGAAGCTGTTTTTTAGGGTTTAGCTAAAGGCTTGATAACTCCTGTATGTTATCCTCAGCGAACCTTGAATTTAATTTCATTATCTCTTCTATAGTTGGAGCCCTTTTTCTCATCATTGCAGAGCCCCACCCCCCCCCCCCCCACCCCCACCCCCGCTTTACAGGTCTCTCTTCGCTGAGGTATAGTCTTTGATTTCCCTTTCCTTCCTTTCCCAGGAATGAAAGCTTTTTCCAGCTATCTTGCCTTCTCTCCCTTTTTCTTTAATTAAGAGACTTCCAGTTTTTTTCAAGATCGTCCCTTTTAACGTTTTTTTTCCTACTCTAAATTTTCTGTCCCTTGTCGTCTTAGTCAATCACCCTTGCAAGAGGCACTTTCCGTTCCAGGGCGGGCCGTCCCTCTGCGGTAGAAGCAGCTTTTTTTTTCTGCGATGCCTCAATCGGTCTACCTCCCTCTTTCTAAGGGGAGTTTTGTTTCCAGATCTCGGCGTTGCGTTTGCTTGGGGAAGACTTTTCCCGATTTCCCCTTCCCGGTTCGTCGACGCTGCTTTTTTTTGTCCTTCAATCCGGCTGAAGTTTCTCCCTTTCAAAGTATATGGCGTTCAGTGGTCTACCTTTCTTTCAGCGATCACCCTCTTACCCAAATTACAATTCTTTGATCCGCCCCGGCCTTTCTTGCCTTCTATGTTAGCGTTTCGGATCATTAGCCAGCAATCTGTCTTTTTAGCCGCTGCCTCGGCCTCGTCAGTCCCCCTCCATTCGCTTTTTTCCAGTTACGCCCCTCGAATGTAGTCCCCGATAGGCATGTTTTTTTTTCCCCGTTCTGGTGATGACGCTCCCTTCCTTCTCCGATTTTCCATTAGCGCGCGTTGTTTTTTTTCCCCCCCCCGCATAAGTTTGCCCGAAGTGCTTCCGCCCCCCACGGAGAGACCCAGCCGACTCTTCTTCTCGATCTCAGTCTCCCCCCAGCTCTTCCTCTTTTCTCGGTCCGTCGCCCCTTTTTTTTTGCAATTTCATTTCTCTCTTCTTTCATCTCCCCCTTTTTTTTTCTCGAGATGATTGCGTTTCCCCCTTTTCCCTTTCAGTGGCCGGACTCCCACACCGTCGAGCTTGGCGTCGCCGCTATTAGAGAATGACCTTTCCCTTAGTTACCTTTGTTGGCATTTATTCACTATGGTAAGCCCATCTGGTTCTTTGTCCCGCGTCTTCTTCCCCGCACGCCCCCCCTCTCCTCATTTGAAAAATCGGTCGTTTAAGGCCTCGCCCTTGTCTCATTTCCCCTCCAATTAAGTAAAAATTCAGATCCGCTTCCCCAAGACTGAGCCTCCATTTTTTTTCCCCCCTGATCCAAAGATTACCTTCCGTTCCGAGGCCTCTTCACTAGTTTTCTTCCAAATTCCCCCCTGTTCTTTTACAGCCTGCCGTCCGATTAGACCTCTCCCGAATTACGTGCTTCCCGTGGCCGGCTAGCACTATGATGCTTAGGCCATTTTGATTTTCGAACAGATTCCTCCCCCCCTGGACGTTTCCCCTCCTTCCCTCGACTTTGACCCACTTATTTTTTCCGTTTCGCAAGGATACCAGGATCTAGAGTCGACATCTCCGCCCATCGGTGTCCCCTCCGACCCAAGAGAATGTTGTTCTCCTTCCCTCCCTGGACTCGAATACCTGTCTTTCCCCCCCTCTGGTCTTACTTTCCCGTGTTCGGTTTATCCCGCGTCGACCCCAAAGGTCGCTTCCCCGTACCATGCTTCTTCTCTTTCTGCCGCTTCTTCCTTTATTCGGAAGAAGACCCCCCCGCCTTTATGACGAGGACCCCGCACATGAGGCACAGATCGTACCCCTCTTTTTTCTGATCCCTGATTGCGTTCCCGGACTTCCTCGGTGCAAGATAGCTGCAGCACTTGCGTGCAGGCCGAGAGTATGGTGAACCCCGCAAGGAGTTCCACCAACCAATCGGAAGCCCTCCTCCGGAACGGCAAGACCAGCTATGATTCCGGCCCGACCATTTATCCCCCCAATATCGCTCCTTCCCTCACTGGGAATGTTCTAGTTCCCCAGAGGATGACTTTAGCGAGAATTTCTGTGAGACTCTTCCCCCCCCCCCCACGCTGCTGGTTTCAAAGCGGCCGCACGCCTTATCAAGATCTGCACATATGGCCCCGGATCGATCGTTCTTTCCGAAGAAGTCCGTCCCCCCCATCGGCGCCGGATCATTAGACCCTCTCTCTTCCTGCGGCCCACTATTTTCCGGCTGTAAAAAGTCCGCCGGATCCTCCGGCAGTGCCAAGACTGCAGCGTTTTTGCTCTCTTCTTCTCCGAAATACAAGCTTCTATTCGCGACTCCCTTGATGCGGCTCTACTCTCTCTCTCCCCCCATGAACTCAATTTTTCTTTTTCTCTCTGCCGAGAAGACCCTTTCCTTTTCGTCCTTTCCTCTCCCGCCTCTGACGGCTATCAAGCCGCCCAGATAGGATGGCTGCCTTATTTCCCTAACGTTACAGCGCCTTCCTACTCTTGGTTTTTCGCCCCCGCATATCTGGTCGTTCGTATGATAAGGCCCGCAGATGTTTACCCTTGCTCTGAGGTCACCACGCTGACCATTCTCATGAAATTTTACTCGAAGGATCGTGCTAATGGAATAGTGGCCGCCTTTTTTCTTTTAGCGGATCTCTGTCCTGTTCTCTGCTAATATACCAAATCCTATTTTCTACTTTTTCCGTTACATTAGTGATGATCTCGATAGGGTGGCTCCCCTTCCCTCACTCTTCTCCTCCCCCCTGAGGCGAGATAGAAGCATCTATTTTTTTTTCTCTCATTGTTTTTACTTCGGACCTTCTGATTCCAGCCTGGTGGATGATATCCCCCCCTATTCGAGTCTCCCCCGGGAAAGCCCTTCCTATATATCTCTTGGTTTCCCCAAAGTCTGCCCCCCTTCTTGGGCGCGTCTTTAATCTTCCCGAGATTTTCCCACTCCCGTACTGGATCAGACTCCTGATTTTAAGGGGCCTCGACTTTTAGTATCTTCTTACTACGACCGGCGACAACCCTGACACGGGGGGTTGAGCGATACGGGCTAGCTTGATGCCTTCTCTTGTCTCATTTTACCGCTTTTGCGGGCTTCAGCCCTTCGCCGTCAACTTATTTTCCGTTCTAGTAACGTTCTTTTGCTTTGATTGGAATCGTTTCTCGCGAAGCTCCTCTGCGCCCGATCCAATAAGACCTGAACCCATTCTTCGGTTAGCGTTCTCTCGGCGTTCCCTCCTGATCCTTTCGGTCGGAGAGGTTTCCTCCTTTCCCCTGATGCCTCGACTTATCTTAGAACTCGAGTACATTCCTTTTGGTTACCTTTGATCCACACTTTCCTTTTAGTATTTCCTCGGGCGCTCCCGCATTTACGATGGGACTCTTTTCTCCCCCGAGCATCTCCTGGATCGACAATATTTCAATCTTTTTTTTTTCTCCGTGAACGAGTTAACCAAGCAGGCCGCGTCTGACATGACTTTACCCCTTCCCCCACAGGATTGAGACCAGTCTTGACTTCTCCATAGAGAGAGACGGTCGCCCGCCCCCCCTGCCCCTTAGATGGGCGTTTTTTTCCTTCCAAGGAATTTTGCCCTCAATTTCATGCCTATTTCTTCATCATTCCTTCTGTGTGGTTTCGTCTTCTCCCTTTTTGGGCAAAGCGTCCTCCCTTTAGTCCGCCCCCTCCCCAATCGGACGTAGCTTTCGACGCGCTCTCACCTTCAACTGACTTCCATCTTGGCTACTTTCATGTGGTTACTTTTCCCAGGCGGTTTCAGACCGTTGTCCCTTTTTAGTATGCGCGCGCAACACGTTGCGTTTCCTGCCAACTCGCCTTTTCCCCTCCCAGAACCGTCACTCCCATGGCCTTCGTCGGTCCTCCTCCCTCCTAGCCCTTGACTAGGTCCAATCCCCACTGGCATTAACTTGAAGATCTCTCCATTTTTTTCGTCCATAATCAGGACTTGCGTTTTATTACTCCTCGCAGGCTGCCGAAACCCTCGAGGACGTGAAGTTCTTTCAGGCGCGCCTCCGTATCTTTTCCCCTTTGAGGACAGCTTTGTCCCCCGGCCGCGACCCCCTTTTTGCGAGAATTTTGAATTATTGATCTTGACCGAAATCTCTTCTTTTGCTTAGTTATTTGTAGACCAAGCACTCCTCCACGGTTCTCAGAGCATGTCGTTCGCAGTTTCCCGGATAGTCCCCCCTGTTCTTCTAAGCGGGGGCGTCTGCTTTTCCTAAGACGCACGGATTACCTTCCCTCAGGAACTACTCCTGTCTAGGCGTTTACGTGAAGCTTTTCTCTTGATTGCGATGACTTTCCCCCCGCGGCCCTCAGCGCGCGAACCCATCTCCCCTTCGGATGGTAACACTCGGCTTTTCCTTTAGCAGTCCTTTCCTAGAGAAGGGGCAAGATCGTGCTCCCGATTCATGGCCCCTTTACCGGAGAACAAGCAACCCCAAAAAGCCTAATGAAACGCGTGATCTTTTTTCATGCAGCGACGACTTCCTGATACCCCGGCGACAGGAATCCCGCGGACGGAATTTCATTTTGAAGAGGTCTGAATGCTTAGAAAAGCATGTGTTGTTCTTGTCGATTGTTTCGCGACTTTCGCCTCCACAGCCAACCCCCCACTCGGCAGCTGCCCAATTAGCCTCCTCTTTTCTTTAATATAAGTGATCTTGTTGAGCGCGGGAAGCAGCCCCCTCGAAGCCCCACCCCCATTTTATTTCCCTGAAGACCTATTGATTCCTTTTTTTTTCAGGACTCGCGTCTTCCTCGCCTGGGAAAGGATCCCAGTACGTTCCCCGCAAGAAGCAAGAGTGCGCTTTCCCTTATCTGTCTCTCCCCTTCAGATGCTCTCCGACTCAACTACTTTCTGCTCGGAATTATATTATCAATATCCCCTGGGTTTGTTGCAGATGCCGACACAAATGCTGTTTTACCTCCAAGAACTTTTAGGACGTGAGATTGAGACAGTACCCGCGAGAAAGATATTCCCCTGATGAACTTCTTGACCTCTGAAAGCGAGTCGTTCCTTTAGCCCCACGAACTCCCCCCGGTCGGATTCTTCAGAGGAAGTTTGGCTTGGTCGTCACTCTGAAGGAGGTAGTCTCTTTTTCTCACGTGCCTTCCTCTCCTGGAGGCCTCATCTTTCGTGAGTTACTACCTTACTCTCTCTCGACTGCTGTTTTCTTTCCCCCTCCTCAGATTCCAATCTACCTTTCCTATCGGGTGGTGATCCTGCAGACTATTGCCCCATCTTTCTTCGCTGCCGGCTCTTCCGAGGATTAGGATGGTTTTTAATACTTTTATCCCTTTCCCTTTCTTGAATGGTTTACTCTCCCCTCTATCCGTCGCTTGAACGCAACCGCGCCTGATTCCTCTCTCTTCCCGATCACGGCCTTTTTTTTCCTTTCTTTGGCCGCGATGCGCATTTTGCCTTTTCGTTAATCGCAACCCTTTTTCCATTGCCTCTCCCCCCCCGAAATTAAGGCGGCATGCTTTTTTCCTTGTTACGCGCGCGGTTTCCTGAGCTTTAGGATCCCCTTCGGCCTCCCCTTTTTCGCTGATAAGGTTGCTGCAGACATTTCGTGACCGTCTTTCCACGGGAGGAGTTGATGTTCGCTCTTCCGAGCCTTAGGTCAATATATGGGGACGTTTTTTTCCCCCATAACGTTTTTTTTCTTCTTCTGACCTCTGCCTGGAAGCTTTCCGAGACACTTTCCCCACTTTTTACCAGGTCTTCCCTCCATCCTGAACTAGACGGCCCCTGTCTGCAATGATTTCTCGGAGAACTCCCCGACGACTTGATGTCCTACTCCCGCTGAATATTCTCGAAGTATATACTTTCCCCCCCAATTTACGATGGGGTCCAGTGTAGCCCCCGCGAGGTGGACTTTCTGGTCATTAGGTTTTTGGAACTGGTTCTTCTTTCGAAAAGATTGTTTCCTGAGAGCCTTTTTTCCTCTAGACCCGCGGCGCCCCAGCTGTTTGACCGCCTTGAATTCAGCCCCACAAAAGGCTCCCACCTATGGAAGTCATTCTCTCTCCTTCCCCAACGGCCAGATTTTGAGGTCGTCCGCGTAGTCCTCCAAATTCCTATCTCTTCCTTCCCTCCTCTTTTGTGTTTTCGATCTCTTACCTTTCTTTTAAAGCAGCCTTGAAGATGAAGACCTCTCATCTTTTTCTTTTTTAATCGCTCGAGTATCAATTTATTCCTCTTTTGTTCTATAGGTTGCATTTTCCAATGCGGTTACGGTCCATGGTCGGGGGTAGAGTTCGCGAGGGCTCTCCATGTGAAAATCGCCTTTTCTCTGCGCATTGTCACACAAGTCCCTTGCCCAGCCGCCCTTTGCTCGAAATAATTTACCTCAGAATGACCGTTGACCATGATACCCAGATTCGTCAGCGGCGATTTAGTAGCAGAGCCATCGCTTGCGCTGATTACGAATACTATGCTCGCACCTTAAGGTCATTACTTCGGTTCGCCCCGCGGCGAGCACTAGGGAAGTTTTAAATTCCGCGGCTCCCTCTTGACGCCCGGCCCTTCCAAAAAGGGGTTTGGGCTGACTGCTTGTCTATGAGCCCCCTTTTAAAAGCCAGATCTTTTTCCCGCTCGTCTGCAGTCGACGCCCCCGCACCTCGGTGGCCTTATCCACGAGATTTCTTGAACCCAAGGCTTAAACCATGGGATTACTAGGGGCTCTCCTTTTATGGCATACGCCCCTAACCTCTTTTTTCTAACATCTTCATACGTAAAAATTACTTCTCCCTTGAGGCTTTTCTGCTCGGGCCCCTTACCTTTTTCCTACTGACAATCTCTTTAGAGGCCAAGACACTATAGAAGAACGTTCCCCATCCGTTGATAAGGAGCTGTTTTCCTTTTTTCCTCTTGAGAGCAGGCTAGATCGAACTTAGGCAGACCTCTTTACTGGAGAAAAGCAATTTTCTAAAACAACCCCCTAAGTCAACCCTCTCTCAGGAGGATGAAGAGGCTTTAAACTGTTTTCCGTCATTATACCCAACGATCAGACGCGCTCATCTGGTCCTCTGAGCCTTTTTACCAAGCATATGTCCTTTGTTAGAGAGCCTTTCCGACCTACGCGACACAGCACCTTTTCCAAATCTGCCACTAGCCCCTTCACAAAGCTTCTTTTCTTTTGGGACGTCATCGTCCCCCCAACCAATCGGCCGCTTTATCCTAAGAACATCTTTTTCCCCTTGCCTCCGGACAACCGTTTTTAGAATCCTCTCGTATCCGCCCCACTATTCGAGTCAAAGCGTTTCCGAGATGCTCCGCATGCCTCAAGCTCACGAGTCTTTTCTTTTTTCCACCAAGACGTGATCCTTTGAAGGAACGATCCCATAAAATCCGTTGTTTTTTTTCGACCTTCGATCTTGAATCCATACCCTTTTGTTTCCGGTCAAGAGAGGTAGCGTGACCTCTTAACGCTCTCAACGATCCTGCCTGCCTAGTGTCCTCTCCCTTAGTCGAAACGCTTTGGTCTTCCTGACGAACCTTTCTCAAGAGGAATGAGGTTAAATCTAAGGACCTTCTTTTTTGAAGGATAGGAGTACTAAGCTCCATTCGTTTCCAGATGTCCTCACTTGTTCTTAGTGACCATTTTGTCCTGTGAAGTGTTAAGAAGCCCTGTTTTCTAGTACGGTTAGACTCCATCGACATTACCCACTGTTCCCCCCCCCGCTGACCTTACCCCTTGGGGGTGGCCGATCCTCTTTTCTCTCTTGTTTTTCTCCCTTTGCTGGCACTAAGTCCTTCTCGCGCTTTTTTTCTTTTCGTCGCGGTCTGGTGGTTTTTCCGCTTTCTCCTTCGCGAGGCTGCTGCCTGTGTTGGCTTCAGAGCGCTCCCCCTTCCTTTCTGATCCTCTCTATTTTTTTGTCAAGAGATGGCTTCATCGTGGCACTCTCTTTACGGCGAGCTTTTTTCATACCACTTCCCAGTGAGTTCCTACCCCCCTGCACCCGCCCCCGTCTCCTAACTTTTGGAGTCTCGTGTCGTCATAGAGGCTTAGGATGCCGACCTCGGGCATCCCCCGAAGATACCGTTTGATTCTATATTTGCTTTTCTAGAAATCTCTTGGTCCCATGAAGTTTTCCCGACTGGGGCGGTGTCGTAAGCTTAAGTACGTAAACTCGATTTCCTTTCTAACTTCCCCTTTAGGCGGTAAGCAGTGACTTGCTGTACGATACAATTTAAGACAACCAACCCCAGTGATAGAAGCTCCTCTAGCGGTCCCCCCTTCTGAATTGATTGGAATCTGAAGCCCATCTTTTCCCAGCTTCGTTCGGGGGGTCTTGATGATTTCACTTCCATGCCCCAACTTAAGATGCTTTTTTTCTCAACCTCTTAGTATGCGTCCCCCCTCCCTGAATTTCCTTTTGGATGTTGAAGATGCGTGCCGCCCTTTTTTCTCGCGCGCAGTGTCGACTATCCTCTTTCCCCCTCCAGGAAGGTCTGAACTCCCTTCCCTTTCCCAAACGACAAAAAGAAGGATCGTGAATCCTTTCTCATCTAGACCAGATAGGAAACTGGATTTTTTTTCTAGTACCCTTGGCTTGCCCCCCTACATATTGTAACCCTAAAAGTTTTTTGAGATTCCTTGCGGGCAAATGTCTTTGAATCGCGGAAGAACTTTTCCCCCCCCCCTTTACTTTCTAGAAGCAGTCGCTTCTCCCCCTGGTATCTCCTTGTTTTCCCCCTGGGGTCCGGCAAGTCCCGTGCCGGTTTGGGTCCCGTCTCTGACACAGCATCTTCCCACAAAATCGTGCCCTCTTACCTGGTCAGACAGTTTTTACCATCAACGGCCCGCTTAAATTCAGATTTTTTGCCACCACATAGCGCCTTCGGTTGCCCCTCCAAAGGTGCTTTTGAATAAGGAGAGCCCCTTCTCCCGCCGTTCTTCCCCAATTTCAGGCTTTCAGGGTCTTCCGACTCAGATTTCAATCAGCCAAGGCCCGTTGCAGGAGCTTCCCCTTCCCTGAATCTTTGTTAGTCATGATCTTTACAGCCGGCGGCCACCCTGAGACTAATTTTGGCGCACCTGACGATTACGCCGAGATGAACGAGTTAGGACCTCGGAGAACTACCGCCCGACCATCCTTGTGACTGCCGACCAAGATAATGTAAGAATCCGTCCTGATCTCCACGGGTAGGCGCGGGGAGTTCCGCCTCTTTCGCATAAGCAAGCCTCCACTTAGTAGAGTTTTCCTTCATTGTCTCCTGTTCGCTTCCTATTCTCCTTGATTCGATTTTACTCCACAACCCGTCTTATCGCGGAACAAGATTGAGATGGAGTACCCTCTCTTGACATGCGCGGCTTTCGCAGAGAGTCAAGCAGCTGAGCCATCGGGTGCAGATATTTGGGAGAGCCCTCCCTCTCCAAACAACAAGCGAATTTGACCCCGCGAGCCCTTACCCTCAGAGAGACATATTAGGAGCTTCTCCCCCTTTCCGACGCTCAAACTGGAATGTTCGTTCTTCCAAGCAGGATGGAGCTTATTCTTCGTCCCCGAGACCGTCGTAACCGATGCAGGACCACTCCTTCCAGACACTTTTTCACATAGGTGCATAGTCATCTCCTCCCTTCGATTGCCTAAGACCTCCCAACCCCCCCCTCGGCCTATTTTTACTCCCTTCCCGTGAGATTCTTTCAGACAAATAGTCCTGACCGTACCCACGTAAGAGGATCCTTACGGCAGCCCCCCAACTCAGTTAAGTTAGTGCCCCTTTAGAGATTTGAGTACCGCTTCCTTCAAGAAACCCTGGATCGCCCCCATCCTCTATATACCCCCACTCTCTTTTTTTGTTCGAGGTTCGATGACCGTAGGCATCCCGAGGATCCCTCAAGACCCAGTTTGCTTCCTTCTCAGCTGATAAAGCGAGCCTCTTCTCTTCTGATCTAAGATTGAGTTTCCCGAGTCTAAGCCCTCTGTTTCCTGCAGCACAGCATCGAACCGATCCGGCCGAAGTTATGTTGATGTCCTATTGGGACTTTCTGATGGTCCAAACTACGAACTGAGGAAAGATTGACTACCGATGGTGTCTTGATAATTTCATTGCTTCAGGGAGTGGCCCCCTCCCCTCACCAGATTTCGTAGCTTTTCCCGGTTAGAGTTCCTCCCCCCTATACAACGGATGGTCTCTCTTACGATTCAAGTTTATTGATACTCTTCTGTTAAGAATGTCTACCCAATCGCTTTCTTTCTTATACGGAGATGCTCTGTTTCTTATCTGGCTTTTTTTCAATTGAGTTTATCCTCTGCTTTTTCCTTCCCCTAACGCTGGTTCTAGACTTTGAACTGCGGAACTTGTTGACAAGAGATTCTCCCGCTAGATGGTTTCCAACGTCGGAATTTTCTATCGGCCTCTCTCCTCCCCGTGGGGCGGCTGTGTCGGTCCTTTCCCCCCCCCAAAACCTCAGAACCCCGGAAGCGACCTCGACGCCTCTACCAGGGTTTCGCTACCTCGTTTCTTTCGAGCTTTAGGATGTTACGACACGGTTTTCGAAAGCAACCCCTTTTTTTTACTACCGGTTTCTCGATACGGGATTTCGCTGCCTCTCGAAATTGGGGACCGGACCAGCTTTTCTCCCCCTCTGCCGTTTTCGTGCGGTCGACGCCTTCTCCCTTCAATTCTTTTTGCCGGGCTTCCCAAGGTCAGGTCCCTGTCTGAACATCCGTTTCCCTCTAAGATTGTACTCTCTCATTTCCTGAACAATCTTCCTCGTACGTCTCGCTAGAAGGAAGTTTTCCCGATTCTCTTTTTACTCTTCGAATATTCATAGACTCGGAGAGGGCATACGTAGTATAGGCCGTAAAGCAAATTAACGTTTTCTAACGCAAATTATCTGTATTTTTTTCATGTAGATGATATTGGCAGTTAGGCGCCTTCTGGTGATGACGCTGCTTTAATGATCTTCATTTAATTTTCGTTTTCGCTCCGCAGACCCTCGGCCCTACTCGGTCTGACCATTTTCCAA